>Ga0257106_1000177_pt1 | contig 40027 bp, 27 predicted proteins | sample LP_taG_3_FD_190177 | JGI IMG/M metagenome (GOLD analysis project Ga0257106, IMG submission 190177) | Marine microbial communities from Northeast Subartic Pacific Ocean, Canada - LP_J_2011_P26_10m | ecosystem: Environmental > Aquatic > Marine > Oceanic | place: Canada: Northeast Subartic Pacific...
AAGTTCTTCTGATTCCACTTGCCGCCGTCCGCCTCGGTCATTTGACACTGCACCGCCGGGATAGCTTCATGACCGCCGTTCGCGCCGAGACCAAGTTTCGGTAAATTTTCCATATCGACGATATCATCGCCGTTATCGTCGTCCCATTCCGCTTGAAAGTCACCGCCGTTGTTGTTGTTGTTTTGATAATAAAACTCATCGTTGTTGAAGTTGTTGTTATTGCCGTTCATTTGAAAGTCGTTGTTGAAGTTGTTGCTTTGAATGTTGTTATGCTGAAAGCTATTGATGTTGTTATGAATGTCAAAACTCGTGTTCTGTTGAAAGGAGTTGTTGTTGTTGTTGTTGTTGTTGTTGTCCATGATGTTATTATTATTATTCATTGGCGCGATACTCGGCGCGGCGTTCGGTACGCCACGACCAATACTGCCGTTATTCAAAAACGCTTGTATCGTTTCCGCTTCTTTCCGTTTCTTTTCTAAGTTTTTCCTTTCGATATTTTTCATCATGTACTCGTCGTCGTCCAGTCTTTGGATGATTGAGCTCAAAATCGGCTGAAGCGCGCGGAAATGAAGTGAGATCTTATCGCATTCGCGCAACGCGCAACCGTGTTCGCACACCCACTCTAAACCACTTCCGTCCAAGGCTATGGGCAAACAATATTCGGCTGCGTCTTTCATGTTGTCAGCCCTTGGTGGGACGACGGGAGAACTTTCGTTGTGTTGCGGATGCTGCGGTCGTTGCGGTTGAGCCGCAGTAACCACATGTTTCCTCGTCTCCAAAGCCTCGATATCCACAAGCTGGAACATCTCGTCGTCCTCGTCGTCGTCGTCGTCGAACCCAATAATGGTATTGTTCCCAGGGTTGTTGATGTTCGCGCCGGCGTGATTTTGCTGCTGCTGCTGTTGCTGCTGCCGTTGCTCCTCCTGCTCGTGTTGTTGTTCTTGTTGCGCTCTCATCACCATCTCCTCCTTCTGCGCTCTCGCCTTGTCCTCTTTTTCTCTCTGTTCTCTCTGTTGCTTAATCGACACCAACCCACCACCAGCTTCGCAAAAGCTGCCGCTGTGGTGCGACATCTCCTTCTCTCTCAACGTTTCCCGCGACTTTAAGAACGCATACCCCGCGCTGAATGCAGACGTCGTCGTTTTCGAGCCTCTCCCGGCGTTTGGAACGAACGAGAATAATTCGAAATTAGTATTTCCCACAGGAGGGGTCGCATCATCATTTTCATCGTCATCGTCCTTCTTCTTCTTCGTCGTAAGAAAAGCCGCGAGTTCGTTTTGGTAAGGCTCGGAATACACGAAACAACTCTCCCTCTTCTCTTCTCCTCTTCTCGTCTCCCCTCTCGTTTTTGTCGTTTTTGTCGGTCTTCTCGGTAAAGGTGCCATTTTTTATACTAAAGAATCTCGTATTACTTTGCCGTCGTCTTTAAAGTTGTGTGTTTTAAAAAGTTAGGTGCCCAGAAAACACAAGCAGACAGAGAAAAAAAATTCAAAAGACAAAAACAGACATTTTTCAGAAAACGAAAAAAAAATTATCTCTCACTTTTCCAATCACATTCTCTCTTTGCTCTCTCTCTCTTTCTCTGGCGCCTTCGTTAAAAAGAAGAGCGAGCGTTTCGCGCCAGAAGGCAAAAAGAAGCGAACGCGCAGAAATGGAAGAAGCCGAGGCGCGCCGGGCGGTACGGAAAGCCTTGAGCGAGGCGCGCGCGAATTCGCTTTTTTCTTTGTCTTCTTTGTCTTCTTCTTCGTATCATCGAAAAAAAAGTGAACCACTCGCGTTCGCGAAGCTCACGGACACGCTCGGCGAGTGTCTCGAAAAGATGAAAGAAAAAGACGTGTTATCGCTACCGATTTTGGATTTGGAGAAGAAAACGACCAAGGATTCGTTTCACGGGTTCGTCTCCGTGGAGAGTTGTTTGAGAGTGTTTTTGGAAAACATGGCGGTGTTTCTCGTTGGTAGGAAACAGGAACCTTTTTGTGTCTCCCAGCAGGAAAGCGTGGGAGCAAATCCGAGAGTTATGCCTCCGATGGTTGAAGAGTTGGGATTGCAACCAGGAGACGTGTCAAGATTCGGGTGTCAATACGGCGGGGACGTTCCGGCGAAAAAGAGGAGTGAAATAGAGTACGAGGAAGATCCCATCGCGAGCACGTTTCACGCGACGGTGCAAAGCGTGCTCGATCGCCTGACGGCGAATCCGAGATCGAGAATCGTGGTGAGAGATTCGGAAACCCTTTTATCGATTTTGAAGGAAAAGATCGCGAAGATTCCAAGAGCGCACAGGTGTCTCGTCGAGCGTTTAGATGGGACGAGTCACGCGAAACACGACGTGTTGAGTTGCACGGATATTGTGAAATATCTAAACGAGAACGTTGAAGTTCAAGCCGCTTTGGCCAACGTTTGTTTGGCCAATGTGCCGTACTTGTTTAGGAAAGGTTTCACGGTATTGAAAAGCGGAGAGAAGATCTACAGAGACGAGACGTTGTTCGTGACAAATAACGATGCGCTTCGACAGCAATCTGCTCTCGATTTCTTCCCGGATATCGTCGGCGAAAAAGTCTCGGTGTGCTTCGTCACCACGGTACCGTCGAGTTTCGTCACGCCTCGTCCGAGAGATTTCACGGTGCACGTGCGAGGTGATATAACCTCCTCTGATCTCAGAGGAATGAACATTGAGAACCTATCGATGTTGAAATCGGACCCGCTTTCGTTTGCGGCGACCATGCGAAGACGCCATCATCGCGATCAAACGACGGATATCGGTGTTTTCCAAAGCGTAGACCCAAAAACCACGTCTTTAAAAGATGTCATGGTACTTTTCGCCAACGGGTGTCGAAGAGTGTACGTCGTCAACGGCGATTTAACTGGATCGTCTGGAGTTCTCGACGCGAGAAACTTTCTCGTCGGTTTGACCTTACAAGACGAGGACATCGAGTGCGTCGTCAGCGAAGGCTCGCAATAATTAATACTATCTTTTCCTCTTCCTCAGACGCGCGCGCGGGTGGTGTTTTACTAAAAATATATATACTCTTCTCGAATCATTTACAAAACAATTTATTACTGTTGCTAAAATATTAAGGGATGACACTTACACACGTTCTTCCAACGAACGTCTTCGTTACGCGCTCGCCATTTGCTCGCTCGCCGTATCAAACATTTTCTCCAACTCGTCCATTTTCTCCACCGCGCCGGGTTTGGGCGTTAACGTCTTCAACTGATTAAAAAAACGAGTCGACGGTTTCCCCAAGTGCAACGCGCACACCGCCAAGTTATGCAACGTGTCCGGATCTTTACTATCTTTCTGCAACGCCTCCAACAACTCCTTCTCAGCATCTTCGAACCTTCCCATGGCCATGGCGCACGTCGCCGCGCCGTTGAACAACTTCACCGTCCACGTGTACTTATCGCCCAACTCTTGATACACGTACATCGCGTCTTGAACCTTCGACCCACCGAGTGCGACATTCACCCACGCCGTCGCCAACTGCGTCAAAGTCGCGTCGTCGTCGTTCGCCACCATCTTCGCCAAAGTCTTCTCCGCCACGTCCACTCTGTCCATCGATATCAACATGCTCACCATAAACGCCGACAACTCTAAACTCAACGCGGTCGAACAACATCGCATGGCTTCCACCATTTCGCCTTCCTTCGCGAAAATAGTCGCCGCCATAAGTTGTACCGTCGCGTTTTGCGCGATCGCTGGATCTTCTAACATCTCCTTCATCTTTGCTGAGACTGATTCGCGATCGAGAGGATCGCGCAGGTATCGCGCCAGGTATTTCACCGCTTGCAATTGCGACGGGGAGTCGTCCGGGATTTCGTCCAGAACCAACTGTTGTTATTTCATAGTTTTATTGTAACGTATCGTCGAAGACGCACAAAGCACGGCAAAGACATTGTTTTGTCGTCGTTTGAGTCACCGAGAGAGAGAGAGTCAGAGAGAGTAAGAGAGAAGTTAATGCGAGACAAAACCGAGGGAGATCTCTTTCCCCACTCGTCCAATTCTTTCAAACGACGCGCTTTAGTATATACTTCTAAAGTCGTCTCAAACCATCGTCACCGCTTCGCAACGACGAGAACGAGACGAGACGAGCTCTTTCTTTTCGTCATCTCTCGCGTTCGAAAGAAGCCAACAAAGAGACGAGAGAGAGACAAAAACAAAGCTTTACGTACCTGATAGGACCCCAAGGCGATGTACGATCGATAGACGTAACAATCCTTCTCTATCGCGTCCGAGGAGGATAACGCGTGGGTTTCGGTGGAATCTAAATCCGCGGCTTCGTTTATCGCGACTTGGTACGCGCCCAAGTGGTAGGCGTTGCAAATTGGGAAAAGGGAACCCATTTTTAGGTGTGTTTTGTGTAGGAGTTTATGCGTGTGTTTTGCGCGTGCAAATTCTGAAGGATTTCGGGGGGAAAACTCCATTAAAAATCAAGTCACGAGTCATAAGTTGCGCGGGTGCTGGTCGGTTTAAAACCAAACGCAGGACTCGAAACTTTAGGGGGGTTATTATGAGCGCGTGACAATGTCTTCTCGACATCATCATGTTCGCGAGGAGGAAGAAGAAACGAAGAAGAAACACACGACGAAGAAAACCAAACTCGAGTACACGATTGAAAATTGCCTGCAAAACCCATCTAAGTATTCCCCGTACGTGAGCGAGTTTTTGCACTCGAAAGTGTGCGCAGAGATGAGAGAAAATGTTTTGTTTCAGTCCTGGATGAGAAAATCTTCACTGGTGAAGGAAATCGAAGAAGCGACGGCGTGCGTAAAACAGATCGAACGAGTTTTGAAGAAGAAGAAGAAGAGAGGAGTATTAATTGTCGAAGAGGAGGCGAATGGTGTTTATAATGGTGGCGAAGGGCTGACGTTTGTGGACCTGTGTTCCGGGAAAGGTTTTTTATCGATCGCGTTATCGTTCGCGTTCCCGAACGCGAGAGTGGAGATGATGGACCGAGACGAAAGCGCGAACGTGGAGCACGTGGAGGCGATGGAAAACGTGACGTTTCGTCGCGTGGACGTGACGTCGGAGGAGTGCGAGAAGATTGTAGAGGACGCGGCGAACGCGTCAAAGTTTGTGTTTATTTGCGGGGTGCACTTGTGCGGGGATTTGTCTCGAGTGGCTATACGTTTGTGGAGAAACGTGAGACGAAGGATGGACGGTCGAGCGGCGATTGTGTTATCGCCGTGTTGTTTGCCGCAGAGGAGAAGGCACGACGCGTTCGGATTTCACGTGAAAGATCAGGCCAGAGCACTTAAAGTAGATAACTACCGTTTGTGGTGCATTTTTTTATCTTTAGAGATGCGGAGATGTTTGATGGAAGATGGAGGAGGAGGACGCGGCGGCGGCGGCGTGCACATGGTACAAGACGAGTTCATGTCCGGCGTCAAGAATACGTTTTTGACGTGTTGCTGCGCGGAATGTCCTCCTCTCCCTGCTATTTGTCCCGGTGAATCCGAATCCAAGACGAACGGAAACAGGACAGGGATATCCGCATCTATACTTCAAGCATCTCGATGGAAGATATCAAGGCCTTAGTAGTTTTAGAGCGAATACGAGCAGATAGATGTCAAATAGAGCAGAATATAATTTAGAATAATCGCTAGTAATAATTTATATATCTTGTGGTGTATGTTTTGTTTTATTCAAACGAGTTGCGTTATGGTTAAACTACTCTGCTAATGGGATGGATGCACGGACAAGAAGAAACAGAAGATTTCTCGTCTTTTCTTCCCGCCAACGCCGACTCCCGGGTGCGGTCAAACCTCTGATTTTGTGTCTTTACTTAACTTTTTTCTGTGATTACTGATTTTACATTATATCCTCCTCTTTCTTCCTCTCCTTCTCTCTCTCTCTCTCTCTCTCTCTCTCTCTCTCTTTTCTCTCTTCGATACCTTTATTATTATAATAATATATAATTTGTTACATATCAGGCGACTTTCGCGGCGCTGAAAATTTTTTCCTACGGTTCGGGACGATTGGAATCGTCGGCGTGACGATACTCGGCGTCTCGGCGGCTCTTCTGAAGGACGCGTTGTTCAGCTTTCTCCCAACAGCCGTGACGCTTGCTGGAGCTGCTACCACACTACCGACCCCGTTCGTCGGTCCTACCGATGCCGCCCGACTGCTCGGAGTCGCATCTGGAGTAACACCCAAGGAGCTATTCGCCGGCGTCGCGTAGGACGAGTGGTTTCCGTTCACCATCTCTCTCTTCACCGGAACTTTCTTCACTCTCTTCACCGGGACTTTCTTTGCCTTCTTCACCGGTTTCCCTTGTTGCGATGGAAGAGCTGCCAGACCACCGTTTAACAGCATCATCAACTCCTGCTCTTTTTTCGCTTTCGTTTGGTACACTCTCTTCTTTCCGTTCTTCCCGACGCTCCCGCCGCTGGATGCCGGACCGCCGCCTCCCTTGTACGTCCCGTCACCCCCGCTCGTGTTCGTATCGTTCGTATTGCTATTGTTGTTATTAGTGCTGTTAGTGGTGGTGGTGGTGGTGGTGTTCGTATCCTTATCCTTAGTAGACTTATAACTATTCCTCGGCACCGCGACGTGTTGGTTCATCACCGACTCCTCCAACAACCGCAACGACTCCGCGTTTGGCGTCATTTCGCCCCCGCCTCTGATTTTACACGCGATGGAGCAAAAGCTCACGCTATCTGCCTGTAAAGTCCTCAAGCAGTGCTTGCACGCCCCACCATTTGCGGCTACTAAGGCCGAAGTCCGCTTACTCTCGCCGTTCTTACCTCTCGGATGCGGGCGTTCGTTGAGAAACACCACTCTCGCCGAGTTGATGATGTACGTCTGAATGCCCGCGACGTTGACTGCTTTCGCGACGTCTTGGACCCGGACGACGTTGTGGTAGGAAGATCGACGAATCTGTTTGTCAAGAGTAGTTATTATTGTGTTTCAGTCAGTGTCCGAGGTCGTTCGAAAAAAAAATGTCCTGTCTTAAAAATATCATCTCACAGAGGTTGACCCAAGTCGTCCAAAATCCGCTTCGAAGACCGATTTTTCTTTCTCTCGTTCTTCCTCTCTCGTCGAATTTGAATCCGAAAAACGACGCTTAAACCGTACGAATGATCGCGGTTGCGACCGAAAACGAGACCAAAGAACCATTTGGTAGGTTTCGACGATATTTTTGCCGAACGATTTGGTGTTTTTCAAAGCACACATCGCGTTCTCAGAAGCGCGGTAACGCGTAACGCGCGCGTAAAATCGAGTCCAAATTTGCAACGAAAATAAGAGAGACGACGACTTCTCGCGAGAGAGACTTTAAGTGTTTTTTAACGATAATTCGGAAACGAGATTTGGTCGAAATCGCGCGCGGTGAGCGCACGTCCGACCGTAAAAAACGAACAACGACTCCATACCTGAATAGCGTCGTTAATTTTCTTCTCGGCGCAGCAACACGGGCACCACGCTCGCAATGCGTCCACGGAAAATAGGTTCAAAAGCTCCCCCTGAGAAGAGTGAGATTTTTAAGTTCTTCGTGTTCGATGGAAGGGACACATTTATTGTTCAATTCGTACCTTCCCACTGGTTGAATGCGACTGACACGGCGTAAAGAACTGCGTCTCGCACATGCTCGAGATCCAGTTTAAATGTTTCGGCAAGTTATTCTGCGAAAGAAGGGTCGCGTGAGTACGAGTAAAGGTGAGATGCGTAAGCGCTGAATGCAAAAATGGGACGACCAAACCGAAAGCACGATGCGAAGCGAGAGAAGATCGAATTTTCAGAAGATGCGAAATGCGAGTGCACTGAGACGCACGAGTCGTACCTCCAGAGACATGATCGCTCGATTTACAAACTGCGCTATTCGTCGGATCGTAAGTCGCCTGTTTTTTTAGAAGTTTTTCTTCGCGTCCTGCACAGGCGAAGCGCTCGAAATGAGGCAAAGTCGAGTTTCTAAAAACGCGAAAGGAGGAAAAGGGAGAAAAAATACGAAGGGAAAAACAGTGGTTTAAGGCCTTCGAGGGAGTTGACGAGAGCGACGCGGAGCGTGGTCACGAGCGACGTGAACGGTCGTAAAGCGCGTAAAAAAGGACACAGAACGACCAACGAGTGTTACCGCGAGAGCTTTCGTGCGTTTTCCGGTCGTTTCCTCTTCCGCGCGTGATGTCACGCGCCGTGGAAATATTTATTTTCTCAAAAGTGACCACAGCCACAGAAGAGGTGCCCTCCGACCCTCCCTCAAGAATGCTCAACTCGCGCGTTCCCATGCCACTCCCTACTCTTCCGTAATACCTCGCAGACGCGGTCGAAACTTGATATATACAGATAAAATACATATGCGAACATTTTTGTTGAGTGTCGTTGTCGTGGGATGCTGGTAACCGTGGTGTGCGTGCGTTTGTGTTTGAGCACACCGTTTTGCCATTTTTAATGGGCGTTTAAAATGCATTTTTTTCATCAAAATTTGTGTGTACATTTTGGTTCATGGGGACTCTTATCTCAAAAAAAAAATTCTTCTCTCTACAACTCCTCGTACACAACAACAATATACAAAAAATTAGTATGTCACTTATTAGTGTTGTTATCTTCTTCTTTTTACGTCGTCGCATTTGCGTCGTCGTCGTCTGAATCGTCCTCCGTATTCGTAGCGTCGTCTTTCTTCTTCTTCTTTGTCTTCTTCTCGGCATCATCCGCGTGGTTCGACGACTCGACCTCTTTTTGAGCCCCCGGAGGATTGAACACAAACGGCTTCGCGTCGGCTTTGAGAGCGACTTTGGGCGACGAAGAGTTCGGTACAAACGCCGAAACGTTCGCGGAAAGCTTTTTAGACGGCTTCGGCGTCGTGACAACGTTCGGTAACGGTGGTATTTTATTCGGTTTGGGCATACTTCCACCCAACATCGGGGCCGGCGGCAACGGCGGCGAAACCGGCTTGCCTCTCGAACTCGAGGCGTTGCCGTTACCGCTATTGGGAGAAGAGATGTTCCACGTCTTGCCGTTGTTTGGAACGATCGCTGCTGGAACAGTAGTTTCAGCAGAAGGAGAGACTCCGTTGTTGTTCTTCGTGGCACCGGTGATGCCACCGCCAGCCATTTTGCTCTCGATATCCTTCTCGTTCACTCCAGATTCTTTCAACGCCAACACGTACGTCTCTTTAGCGTCTGGACCGCACGTCGGGAACTGGTTCCAAATTTCCAAAAACTCTAAAGCCCTCAACCAAGACTTTAACCTTTCACTCGTGTCTTTTAAGGCGACGCAAAAGTCTTTCGGAACGGCCACGGGAGGTACGCCCCTTACTTGTGCTTGGTTTTGTATTTTGTACAAAATAGTAAACTCTTCGCAAATGGCGAAAACGTCCGGTGTATCTTTGGCTCTATTCGCAGCCGCGCATAACGCGGCATACGTCGCAAATCCAGGAGTCAAGCGTTTCACTTTCATCTGTTTCAGACGATCGTTCGCTTCTTCTCGTTTGTCACGATTTGCGTAGGATGCAATCAACGCGCCGCGAATCATCGGATCGGGTTCTCTGTTAGATTTCTCGCGAAGGTGAACGATGTTTTCAATCAAGTCAGAATCGCCCCATTTCGCCGCAGCTGCCGCGGCTGCTTTACAGATGCTCGTTTCTGGTGGAAACACAAAGTCAACTTCGGCAATGTTGGCGTCTTGGTCCGTCAGAGGGTCTTTTGGCGCAACGATTTTAGCGTACTTCCACAACACTCTCACAGAGTTCTTCGCGGTTTTCTGCTCGAACCAATTCTCGTTGCTACTGGTCGTTTCGCCGACGTGCACTTGGTCTGCACCTAAATCTACTATTTTTTCCGCCGCCGCCGCTGCCGCTTTGCTGCTATTTTCTAACGTATCCCCATCGCCGCGTTCGCTTTGCGCGCATCGAAATGCGGTGACCCACAATTCGCACAAATCCACCGTTGGTTTGTTCATGTTCATCCCGCTCGTCAATACTTGGCGTTGTTTTTCAAACAACTCGTTCGCTTGAGTAAACTTCCCAGCTCTCGTACACGCACCAATCAACAACATGTACGCCTTGTTTGGCAACCCTGACGATGGTAACTTTGGAATTAATTCAAGATTTTTCTTCCACATGTTGCCTCGTTCACACGCCAAGATGACCCACCCAAGTCCAACCGGCGTGACGGACATTTGCTTGTTCGTCTTCCTGGCGTCTTCGTACAACGCCAACGCCTCTAAACCGCGACCACTCTTCGCGCACGCTAACAACACTTCGTTTTGACAATTTGTGTATGGTTGTACTACTTCTTTCTTCGTCTTTAAAGATTTATACACTTCGATGGCTTTTTGCCACATGCCTTTCTTTCCGCACACCGCGATTAAGCTCTGGTAGATATTTTTATCCACGACGTGTTTGTGTTTCACCATTTCCCCGTGTAATTCGAAGCACTTATCGACTCTTCCGCCTTTTTCGCAGCATGTCATTAAAAACTGGTAGCACTGTTGGTTCGGATCCACTCCGGATTTTTTCATATCCGCAAAAACTCTTAGCGCTTTCTCCGTGCACTCGCCGGTGCCGGTTTCGCCCTTCTCGCACGCCGCTAACATCGCCGCGTACGTGATCGAATCAATCTGAATCCCGGATTCTTTCAGCTCGTCGTACACTTGATACACTCTGTCTTGTTCTCTGCTCTTTTGGAACGCGGTGATCAACGCCGTATACGTAAAAATATTGCATTCGATGTTCTTCTCCTTCATCATCTCGTACACCTCCCAGGCCTCCTGACCCATTCGGTGCCTCCCGAGCGCGTTCAACAACGCCGAGCACGTGTACGTGTTCGGTTCGACTCCGTGCACGCTCCCCATGCACTCGAACACCTCCAGTGCTTTCGAACAGTTCCCAGACTTGCCAACCCATTTGATCAACGTCGTATACGCCGGCGCGAGCGGTTTGAAAATAGACTCCTTCAGCGCTCGTTTCACTTCCCCGGTCCCGGGTTCGGCTAAATCCACGCACGCAATCAACGTGTCCAGATCTTTCGCTCGCGTCGATTTCGACACCTTCAACTTTTGCAACTGTCTTCTCCGAACTTCCACGTCATTGTGTAACCCTCGCTCGTCTTCGTGTAAATCCGCTTGGTTGTAATTCGAACTCGGATCGGATCCTCTTTTACCGCCTTTGTTGCCTTTCCCTCCTCCTTGTTTCGAAGACCCTTGTTGTTGTTGTTGTTGTTGCTTCTTCCCGGACTCTTTCTTCCTTCTGTCTCCTCTTTCTCCTCCTCCTCTTTCGTTACTGTTATTATTATTACTGCTCGTCGTGTTATTGTTGTTGTTGTTACTTTTGGTGGTCGCATCATCGCGGTTCTCCTCCCCCTCGTCTGTCTCCGTCTTCTGACGATGATTGACGTTCCCGCCGCCTAACAACGCCGCGAATGACTTTGGCTTCCCATCTGCAGAAGAAGAAACTTCTGCCGCATCTTTGCCGCCGCGTTGTTTGACATCCTCCTCCTCCTTTTTCTCGTTCAAAGACTTCTTCTTCTTTTCCTCCAAAGCGTACGACGGGAGCATGGAGTCGTCCAACTCCTCCTCCGCTTCGTCCGCCCACCCCATCTTCTTCTTTTCCCGGATGTGTTGTTGTTGTTGTTGTTACGTTGGTCTCTCACTCTCTCTCTCTTTTCAAGCAAAAAAAAGGTAAAAAGAAGAGACGAAGAAAAGCAAAGCAAAGCAAAGAACGTCTAAACGCACGAAAGGAGGCACGGAGACGACCTTTGTTTTTGGTGTTGGTGTTGTTCTTCTTCGCGCTCTTATCTCTCTCGAATTCTCTAAAAGAAGAGGGAAATGAGATGGACTTAAACCCTAGAGAAAAGTAAACCCTAAACACAAAAAGATAAAAAGAATTTGGATTTCCTCCCAAAATCACTCATACTTACGCGCAGATAAAAGGACGATGATGATGAACACACACGCGCAAAAGCTCAACACTAACGCTTTGAAGAGGAGCGAAAAACATATTTTTCTTAAGAGCAGCAACAGCAACAGGAGGAGAAGCAGCAGAGGAGCAGCATTAGCAGCAGCAGGGAAAAATTACAAGCTGACTTTACTCCCGGGCGATGGCATCGGGCCGGAAATCATGAAAGTCGCCGTGGACGTTCTGAACGAAGTCGGGCGCAAACACGAGATTAAATTCACGTACGAGGAGAAACTCGTCGGTGGGGCCGCGATTGATGCGTTCGGGACGCCGTTGCCGGAAGATACGTTGGAGTGTTGCAAGCAATCCGATGCGGTGTTGTTGGCGGCTATCGGCGGGTACAAGTGGGATACGCTCGAGGCGAACATGCGACCGGAACGAGGTTTGCTCGGGCTGAGAGCCGGGATGGAGGTTTTTGCAAACTTGAGACCGGCGGTGGTATTACCTCAGTTAGCGGACGCGTCTTCGTTGAAGAAAGATATCGTGTCTGGAACGGATATTATGGTCGTGAGAGAGTTGACGGGAGGGATTTACTTCGGCGAGCCGAAAGGATTCGGGACCAACGCCAAAGGCGAGAGAATCGGGTTTAACACCATGGTATATTCCGAGTCAGAGGTGGATAGAATTGCGAAGGTTGCGTTTGAGATTGCGCAGAAGAGAGGTGGGAGATTGTGTTCGGTGGAGAAGTCGAACGTGTTGGAAGTTTCGCAATTGTGGAAGGAACGAGTGATTAAGCAGCACGAGAATTATAAAGACGTGGAGTTGTCGCACATGTACATCGATAACTGCGCGATGCAAGTGATTCGAGACCCGAAACAGTTCGATACGATTGTGACTGGGAATATCTTTGGAGATATCATTTCCGACGCGGCGAGTATGTTGACCGGGTCCATCGGTATGTTACCGTCCGCGGCGGTTGGGAGTTCCGGGCCGGGCTTGTACGAGCCAGTGCACGGTTCGGCTCCGGATATTGCTGGACAGGATAAGGCAAATCCGTTGGCGCAAGTTTTATCCGCCGCGATGTTGTTGAGATACCAATTTGGTGAGGAAGCGGCGGCGAAAAGTATCGAGGAAGCCGTGAACGCGACTTTAGATCAAGGCTTTAGAACGGGCGATATCATGCAAGAAGGCATGAAATTGGTCGGGTGCACGCAGATGCAAGAAGCGTTGATGAAGAACCTGAGCAAGTAAACGAAAGAAGAGAAAGGAGAAAGATTTTGTTTCTATTACGTGTGAGTTTTAATTTATATTTATTATATATATATTGTTCCCATCACCTTCTAAATATAAACGCGTTTCAGCACGCAGCGGTGATTTTTCATCCTTCATTCGTATTCACAAGGAGTATGTAATTAAAATTTTAAAAGGACAAGCGCGAAGATCTAATAACCTTCATTCTGGACTGAATTACATCCGCTCGAGTGATTCTTGTAGCGCTTTCATTCTCTCGAACAAAGCGTAGTGTTCGTTTGTCCGTTGTTCTGGTTCCGGCCACCCTTCTTGGTTGTACCGTACGCACTCGTTCAAGATATCGACATCGCTCGCGTAGCTTACCCATCCTGGGCATTTGTTCGCGACGGCGTAGCGTAAACACTCGAGTTGTTCAGAGACTATTACGTCCGGAACCCTAAGCGCGGGGTTCAGAGACCATTGAGCCCGCATCAAAGTTATCACATCCCAGGGCGCTTTGACTTCTTCGCGTAAGTATTTGAGCAACTCGAGATGACCGAATTCGGCGGCAAACGCACACGCGTCCGCATCGATAGGACACTGATTGGCAACGCAATACTTTACCATGTCTAGATTATTGCGTTGCGTGGCCGCCAGAAGTGTCCCTTTATCCCACTCACACTTTTTCTCCTCTCGCACCCACTTGAGTAACTCGAGTTCATTCGTTCGAGCGACTCGACAGCAGAACGCTGGTTCGTCCAACTTTACCACCTCCGTATCACCATCGATATAATGCGTGATCGTAGTCCCCCACGGAAAATGCTCCCAAGCAAACTCCAACGTAGATATCGACGACATCTCTTCGACCTTAAACTTCTCTTTCAAATCCCTCGCGCGAGATGATCTCTTAATCAACTTTCTCGTTTCCGTGTTCACCTCGTAAAAGAATTTGAGATCCGTCGCGGAGAGTTTGCAAATCACATGCGTCTCCACGATATCGCGACACGCGCCGCCTTTCAGCGACGCCTCTCGAAAGAGCCGCCACAAGGCAGTCGTTTTTGGATTCTCGTCGTCATCGTTCGCGATGATTTCGTCGCTCTTTTCGCTTGCTCGAGTATTATGAGTCTCTTCCACGGAGCACTGATCGGAGGAGGACATTCTCCTCTTTTCTTTGTTGTGCGGCATTTTTTCCAATTTTTTTGATTTACTCCTTTCGGACAGCAGTAGTAGTAATTTATATATACACAGAACGACTAACAATTCAAATCAACACGAACAAACACACTAACACACACACACACACACGAATATAAAGCTATCAATAATTTCCTCCTCTTCTTCTTTTTTCACCACGTTTTTTTAACGATACAAGCTCTTCTCTCGCAGCTCTCGCCATCTTTTCGCTCTCGCGCCCGCTCGTAAAGTTCGCTTTTTCAACCCGAACGCGCGGTTCAGTATCGGTTTCACGTCGTTTACTTCCGATATCACGTCCAATACCGGCAACAATCGCAACAAGTGGTCGTCGGTGGGATCGTCGTACCACGATTCAATCGGGACGCCGTTTTCTACTTGAAACCCAAACGCTTGCGGCGAGTTGTCGATGATGAGCGTTCGATTTAAATCTCTTCCTAACACCGATAAGTCTTTCAAATAGTTCCCTTCCACTAAAACGCACGAATCGCGGAATAATCGATGCGAAAAGTAAACGTGCTCTGGATCTAAATGGTCCAACAACTTATCCGCGTACACTTTTTGACTCGCCGTAAATATCACAACCTCGAATTTCTTCGAGACGCGCTTCATGAACTCCTCCAAATGCGGGCGAATGCGCACATTCACCGCGTGCGTTTCGTTGTTAAACTGAACCGGGAAGGTGAAATCTGGCGTACCTTCCTCTTCTTCTAAGTTTGAGTGCACTAAAGTTTCGTCTAAATCGAGCACCAAAGTGTTCTTCGGTTCGCCTTTCTTTTTGGTCGGTAACGCCGCTTTCCTCCGTTTCGGGACGCACTGCTCTAGAGGAGGCAAGTGAAAAATGAACGCCCACGGGTCGAATTCCTCGTCGTACTCGTCATCGGAGTCGAGAAATTCAGCCTCGTCATCGTCAGTATCGACGGTGAATCCGCTGAGAATGGTATCCAACTCCGCGCGGCTTCGTTTTCTGCCGGCGCCAAAAGAGGTTGACGGCGCATCGTCCTCGTCCTCATCATCCTCGTCTTCACGAACGTCGAGACCTTTGTCGTGCTTTGGTGGCGTCAACGCGCGAAGTCTGGCGTATTTTTTCGACCCAAGCCTCGAAGCAGTTCGAGTGTTGGTACTCTTGGCGGCGCCATCCTCCTCCTCTTCCGTGGCGGCGACGCCCTTCTTTTCGGCGACTTCTGTCCCGGAAAGAAACGAAAACATCGGCGAGAAAATGGAATCCATGAACCGTTTTCTTCCTCTTCTTATCATTCCTCCTCCTTGTTCGGCAGCTGTCGCTGCGTTCATTATATTCGTTGTCGTCGTTGTCTTTCGTCTCGTCGTCTTGGTTCTCGCCGCTTCCACGTCATCCTCCCCCTCTTCCCTGGCGCTCCCGCCAATCTCCACGTCGTCGTCCGATATCGCGGCGTGTTTCGACGAGTTGTTCGTGGCAGCCGTAAATCTCAACTGTCTCCCGCCACCGCCATATTCTTCCTTCTCGCTTTTACTTTTCTTGCTCTTCCTCAACGAGCTCGTGATAAAACTCGAATCCGCGTCCGCCTTCTTCGTCGGCGGCGGCGTCGTGTCGTTCTTCGCGCTCGTCGCGTTCACCAACGGGGTTGAAGCGGTATTCGTCCCTAAACTCCTCTTCGCCCTCTTCGCGTTCGCATCTTCGCCTTGCAAAAACTCGTTGTTTTCCACATCTTCCTCCGAACTCATGGTCTCCGCCCTTTCTCTCTTCGCCGAAGACGCGCTCTTGGCGATGGATTTCAGCATGGATATCGCCGAGTTGATGATTCCGGATCCCGAAGACAACCGGCGCTGGATGTTACTCGCGTCTCTGTTTGGTCTGTTTATATATATGTATATATTCACACGAGAAGAGAGAGCGAGCGTACGCTTTTTGTGGTCAGTAATGTGTTACAAAACCTTGTCGTTGTGTGTGTGTGTGTTGAACCTCGTCGTCGTCATCGTCATCATCATCGCGCGTGTTTACTACGCTCTCGCGAAAGAAATTTTTAAGTGCAAAATGAAAGCCAAGAAAGGGGTTCCAAACGAGGACAAATTGAGAAAAAAAAAACTTGTAGTAACGCACGTCATCTGATTCGTATTCTCCTCGTTATTCTCCGTATTCGTAGTGTTCGTGTTGTTCGTATTATCGACGGGTACGGAGGTGTTGTTATTCGCGACGCGTAAACTCATGCGCTGGTGGTGTTGGTGCGACATTATTATTGGTTTTTGCGCGTGATATATTATTCCAATCGTGTGCGCTTTCGATTGGTATTTCCCGTAGTTTTGAATGGAAAAGTGTTTGAATTGAACTTTACTTTTGACGACGACGGTCTTATCTCTCGTCGGAAACTTTATGACTGTTTTGAAGTCAAAGTCGTCTTTATATCGTTTCCCTCTGGATGAACCGGTGCGCGCAGGTGTGCGTGGTAAAAGCGTTCGCGCGCGCTCAACAAAGAAGTGTCTGTTTTATATCTAATTCTAAAGTGAATTGAGGGTGCCTTTTATTCCCCTCCGGAGCACCCGTTTAGGGTTTTCGATTTCTTACACCCCTAATAAAGAACGTTTTGGTCTCGCGATTATTCAAGGCAGTCACACAGCTCGAGTAAAGTATGTCTCTTTGTCTTTCGTCTCGATTTTTATCTTCTTCTTCATCGTCGTCTTCTTGGTCTTCTTGGTCTCGTTCTCGTTCTCGCCACCTAAAACGTCGCCTTTTAACAACTCGACTTTTTCCGCTTTTTCAGCGACACCACCTGCGACGAACCGAGGAGAAGAAGGAGGAGGTACAGGATATTTCACGAAGCGCTTTCGAATGTCGCCGCTCGATTCGTGTTTTCCTCGCTTCTCGGCAAAGGCGAAGACTTTTTGGACGCCGGTGGAGAAGACGCCTTTGTCTTCAAAGTCGGAACTGCGGAACCAAGAAGACGAGGAGGAGGTGGAAGACGAGGAAAACGCGTTCCTTCTTCCGTTCGTCGTTTCTTCTTTTTCGTTTTCGTTTTCTTCTTCTTTCTTCGCTCGTCGTCGAGGTAAGGCGTCCACGGTGCCCAGATCTAAGGTGAAGACGTGCATAAAATGCTTCACGTGCGAAAATACGTGCGTGACAACCCCAGGTTCGTGTTTGAACGTCAGGGAGTCTTGACGACGGTCAGTTTGCTTCCTCTTTTCCGTGTTAACTTCTTCGCTCTTCTCTTCTCCTTCGCTATTAGTATCGCATGGGGGAGACGCGACCGAAGCGAACAACTCCGAGACGCCTCGCGCGTCCGATTCGCGGAAGAATTTTTGCGCGTCGCATACGTCCGCGTCGCTCGGAACAGAACGCATCGCCAGTTCGCCTTCGCGCATGAATACGGATGGAAACTCCCACATGTCCGCTAATAATCCATTTTCTGGTCTTTTCGTTAAATAAAACCATTTCGTGTTCTCGAAGGTGCAACTCACTACCGCGACCGCGATCGCCTCTTGGCGCTTTTCCGCTTTCTTGGCGATTTCCGGATACGCCGTGACTGGCTCTTGCCCATCGGAAAGTAATTCGTGTTGGTACCCTTCACAAAACGCAGAGATTGGACACGCGTTACACGAGGGGTTTTTCGGTTTACACACCGTCGCGCCTAACTCCATCATCGCTTGGTTGAAATCTCCCGGTCGATTTTTGCTCTTTGCGTCGTCCTTCTTTTCATCGTCATCTTCTTCTTTTTCTTCTTCTTTCCCAATCAACTCCCAGGCGACGCGTTTTATCGCATCCACCGTCTTCTTCTCCTTTACAGGATCCCCTCGTATCCGTCTCACTCGCGTCAAAACTCTGTTCACGTTCCCATCAATCGCAGCTTCGCGTATCCCAAACGCGATCGATCCGACCGCGCTCGCCGTGTACGGTCCAATCCCCGGGATTTTCAACAAACCAATAACATCTCTCGGAAATCTCCCACTTAATTCTTCGCTGACATACTTCGCCCCTTTCAACAAAAACTGGCTCCTCCTGTAATACCCTAGCCCGGCCCACATCTCTCGAACCTCCTCTTCCGAAGCGTTCGCTAAATGCCTCACCGTCGGCCACTTCTTCACCCACCGCGACCAGTACTCCGCCACGCGTTCGATTTGCGTCTGTTGCGACATGATTTCCGACACCCACACCCCGTACGCGTACTGGTCGTCCGACATCACTCTTTTTTCTCGCCAATTTTCATCATCAGCAGCACTACTTTTGTTGATACTACTACCGTTGTTGTTATTATTACTACCACCCGTCGGCGTCGGCGCGGAGGACGACGTTTCCTTTTCACGAGATGACGATGATGACGATGATGCTAATCGTTGCCATCGCTCAAACGCTTTCGTCGCGTCTTCTTCTAGTTCTTCTTCTTCTTTAACACCACCAAAATGTTCAAACTTTGACGCGTCGTTTTCTCGTTTTCTCCAAGGTAACGTTCGCTTTTCGGCGTCGTACCAACGCAACAGATTTTCCCGAAATTTAACCGACGACTCAAACCTGTTGGCGTCGTCCTCATTCTCGCGATTACCATCACCTTTCATCGTCGTTGTTACTCTCCGTGCTCCCACTTTTGTTTCTTTCGCTCCTCGTCGGCTCTTTGTCTTCTTCTTCTTCGTCTCGGATGAGATCGAAATCTTTTCTCCTTTTGCAAATCGATTTTGTTGATGCTGAGGAAGAAGACAAACCGTCGTCGTCGTCTGAATCGTCGGACGCGAAGAAAAACGAGAAGCAGACGAAGAGAACGAGGCGCGAGAGTAAAAGGAGTGACGAGAACGACACCCGCCAAAGCTTTCGATGCGACTAAAGCGCATGTAAATGTGTTGAAAATGTCTGTCTTTTTGAATTTTTTTCCTTCCGCTCTCCTTTCGTTACACTTTAGGGTGTCCAACCCTAATTCTTCTCGGAAGGAAGGCGGAGGAGAAAGAGGAACTTTTTCCCACAAGAAGAAGACAAAGAAGAAGAAGAAGAAGAAGACGAAGAGATTTGTTTTTCTCTGTCCCGTCCTCGATCCGTTGGTTATATTCTTCGATCGATTCTTCTGTTTTGGGGATATATACATAACCACTCTCGAGGATATACTATTCTTCTCGGAGAGGTGTTCTTCGTCCTCTCTCTCTCTGGTTACTCTTTCCCGTCAGTAAACAAGTTTACGAATAGATTTCATAGTAGTTTTTTTTATACACAGAACGGGTTCGACACATCATCGTCAAAATCAAATCAAATCTTTAAAAAATGTCAACACCGGCACGGAAACGCCTCGTCCGTGACTTCAAACGCCTCCAATCGGACCCTCCAACTGGAATTTCCGGCGCCCCAACGGAATCGAACATCATGCTCTGGCACGCCGTAATGTTCGGCCCAGAGGATACGCCTTGGGAAGGCGGGACGTTTAAACTGACGTTACAGTTTACCGAGGAGTATCCGAACAAAGCGCCGACGGTGAAGTTCGTGACGAAGATGTTCCATCCGAACATTTACGCGGACGGGTCGATATGTTTGGATATTTTACAGAATCAGTGGTCGCCGATATACGACGTCGCGGCGGTGTTGACGTCGATACAGAGTTTGTTGTGCGATCCGAATCCGAACTCGCCGGCGAATAGCGAAGCGGCGACGTTGTTTCGAGATTCGGTGAGGGAGTATAATAAGAGGGTACAGTTGGTCGTGGAGAATTCGTGGATGGAATGATGATGATGTGATTGCGAGGAGATGATAGGGAGAGATTAGAGATACAACTAGAAACTTAAATTGCTAAAATGTAATATATAATACTTTTATAATAATTCTAAACATTATTCATCGGGGCGGAGGAGGAGGAGGAGGAGGAGGAGGGATCCCGCCCATAATCGGCGGTGGCGGCGGGATACCGCCCATCGGCATCATTCCACCTGGTACATTACCACCACCACCACTATTACCACCCGCGTTACTACTGTTGTTGTTCTCGAAAAATACCTGGCACGCGTACGTCTTACTTCCTTCCTCCCACGCGGCTTGACACCCGCTAAATCCTCTCAAAGCGCCTCCTCCTCCTCTCGTCGCAATCTCTACGTTTGGAATCTTAAACGCGATCGTCTCGTACGGATCGCACGCAAAAACCACGTATTGATACTTCTTATCCCACGGTTCTATTTTTTGTTCGTACGAGCTCATAAACCTGTGCGTCGGTTTCACGTTCGTCTCGCGTTCCGGATATTCGATTTGAAACAACAAAGACCTCTTTCGCGAGCGCGCGTCGAACTGTTTCGTCACGCGGTACCCCGGTCTTCCTATCGTCGTCACCCGTTTCCTCGGCACGACTTTATTCTTCTGTTGCGGTAAAACTTTCGTCTCTTGCGCTTCACGTGCGGCGCGTTTCGCCAGGTTTTGTTGATGCCGTTTCCCTTGCGTGTGCGCTAAATAGTTCCCTTCGTTCCCGTGGATGGTGAGACACAATTTACACTCGTACGAACCTAAATGGTTGCGCATGAAATACGGGTCTTTGCTTAAATCGATCGTCTCTAACGCGAGTTTGCGTAAGCGTTCGCGTCTGTCCACGGCGGTTTGTGACGCCGAGGCTAAACCGGCGGAGCCGACTTTCGAGCCGCCTCGGCCTTCGAACGACATCTTTTATTCTTCTTTCCCCAAACAAAAACAAAGAGCTGATTCAGAATTGAATCGATGATGTTGACTTTGTGCTTTCTAGAAAGATCTCTCTCTTTCAATAAATAAGAAGAAGAACAAAAAGAAGAATACAATAATAATCGTACAAGTCTCTCTCTCTCTGAGATGCAATAATACCGTATAAAAGTGCGCTCTCTCCTGCTCCTCAAAGAGGATTGATTTTGACGAATTCAAAGAAGAATTTAAGAAGAGAAGGAGAGAGAAAAAACGAGTTTAGGGTATCTAGGGTTTAGAGAGACCCTCTTTTTCTTCTCCATTTTAGGGAAAATTTCGACAGAAAAATCAGACCAAATATGGCGACGAGTACCTTTACTGGTGCTGCGAAAGGAGCCTCCTTTTGCTCCTCTTTCTCACTCAGAGGGAGGAGAGACGGCGTTTTCATGGGGACGACAAAAAACGAGTCGTTTGTGAAAGGTTTTGGTGGTTTTGGTCGAGGAAACGGAAGCGCCGTTCGCGGGAAAAAAACGAACGTTGATGAATCATCAAAAGGAGGAGGAAAAGAAGGGAAGAAACAGAAGAAGATGCCGGGAGACGAAGAGGAGGACGAAGACGAGGAGGAGTTTGAGTACGAGGAAGTCGAGGTGGACGAAGATGGAAACGAAATAATAGCGACTGGTTCTTCTGAAGGAGAAGAAGAAGAGGATTTAGATGCATCCGATCTGGCGCCGACAAAAAGGAGCAGCACTAAAGAAAAGAAAGGCGTCCAACAAACAGTGACGAAATCCATCCAAAGAGCCTACGAGAACGAAGGCATTCGCAACTTATCCTACGTGGTTGGCGTCTTTCTCGCCGGGACGTTAGGGTGGAGCATATATAAAGTCTACCGAAGATCCACGTCGCGAAGGGCGGTGAGGAAGAAGACGGTGAACAAAAACGTACTCGTGATTGAACGGCTGAAACCGTTCTTTCCGAACGAGCGAGAGTCGATGACCCGAAACGTCGCGAAAGGAATCGCCCGCTCCACTGGGTTTACCACGCAGGAGGTGTTTAGAAAATATCTGAGGTATAAAATGGTCGAAGAACCGTTCACGGGAGCGTTTGTCGAGGACATTTTAGCGCTGAAGAACGCGTGCGAGTTAACGCCGAAACAAATGTCCGAGATCCTGTCCGAAAGCGCGGCGAGAATGGTGAAAAAGTACGGGACGTTGATTTTAGACGTCTCGGAGTTGACCAAGAGCGGCGCGGAGCGTAAAATGATCGCCGCGCAGATGTTTTCAAAGTTGTGTTATTTAGCCGATTTGCCGGCGTTGGTGGAGGACCAAGAGGTTGCCGCGGAAACCGGTCAAAAGTTGAAAGAGTTGTTCGGAGCCACGGACGAGGATTACGCGAGATTAAGAGTCGATTCCTTGTCGGAGAGTTCAGACGTCTCCGTCCTCGCAAAAATGAGCGGCTTTGACAAAGCGAAAGGAGGCGGGGCCGGCGGGAGTAGTAGCGAGGATGAGAATAAAGACGAATCGTCGGAAGCCGGCGGCGTATGATTATTTAAAAACAGTAATCACGAGAGAAAGAGAGAGAAAGAAAGAAAGAAAGAAAAGAACAAGAGTTAATACTATACAGTTTTAAAACGCATGTGATGATAAAATGACATTGTTACGACGCGTTAAACATACCATTCGTCCTTCTCTCGTAATTCACCACAATTCAAACACACACCCAATTTGCACGAGAAACATGTCCAACGAGGACAACTCCCCACCTCCGGTCGTCCTAGACAACGGCACCGGGTACGTCAAGTGCGGATTCGCATCTGCGGAGGAATCACCTCCGATCGTGTTCCCATCCTGCGTCGGGAGAAGAGTCGTCCGGTTCGAGGAAGCGCTTCATAATTCTTCTTTGTCTTCTTCCCCAAACAACAGCCTCGTCGTGGTCGGTCAAGACTGCATCGACAACCGTCAAAATTACGAGGTGTCGTATCCGATAAAAAACGGCATCGTCACGTCTTGGCCGGATATGATTTTAGTTTGGGAGCACGCGATTTACGACGAGTTGAAGTTGACGCGAGAGGAGATTGGCAAACGAACGATTTTGCTCACCGAGGCGCCTCAAAATCCGATAAAAAATCGAGAGAAAATGGTGGAGATTATGTTTACACATTTCGGGTTTAAAGGCGTGTTCGTGCACGTGCAAGCGGTGCTGACGTTGTACTCGCAAGGGTTAATGACTGGGTTAGTGCTCGATAGCGGAGATGGGGTTTCGCACGTCGTTCCGGTTATCGACGGATTTACGAAGAGACAAGCGACGAAACGGTTGGACATCGCCGGCCGGACGGTAACGGAGAGGTTAATAGAGCTTTTAGGGAGAAGAGGATACGCGGTTGGACGCACGAACGACGTGGATTCGATTCGGGAGATGAAAGAGAGCGTGTGTTTTGTCGCGAAGGAGAGGAAAAGATGGTTGCGTTTGGCGAGGGAGACGACGGCGTGCGCCGAGTCGTACGAGTTGCCCGATGGGAGGAGGATTAAAGTAGAGAGCGAACGGTTCATGGCGCCGGAAATCATGTTTGAACCGAGTTTAGTGGGCGTGGAAAGCGTAGGGGTGAGCGAGTTGGTTTTCGAGTGCGTGCAAGAGTGCGATATGGACTCTCGAATGACGATGTACGAAAACATCGTCTTGAGCGGCGGGTCGACCACGTTTCCTGGATTCGGCGAACGGTTAAAGAAGGATTTAATAGACTTGTATAAAGAGCGAATATTGAAAAGCGACCCGAACGCGAACGTAGAAAAGTTTGTGAATCGAGTAAACGTGGAAACGCCGGCGGATAGAAAGTATAGCGTGTTCGTCGGCGGCTCGGTGTTGGCGAACATTATGAAAGACAACGATAAGTTTTGGGTGACCAGACAAGAGTACGAAAAATTAGGAATAACGAAAGCGCTGAGAAAGTGCGAAGGAACGTTTCACGAATAGATGATAGAGAAGAAATGTGTATATTTGTATTTGTGTACCTGGGTACATTAAGGTACATTATAGCAGCGACGCGCATAAATCGTAGTACAAGAAAATCTAACAACAAGAAGAACAATACTTTTACGCGAAGACGCTAAACATGGCGTCATCCTCTCGATCTTGCGCCAAAACAGCTTTCGACGTCAATTTCTCGATCGCGCGTTCTAAACAGTTAATCTCGGACTGTCTGCATATCCGTGCGAGTTCCACGCGTTCTCTTTTTAGCGACGCGGCGTTTTCTCGGGTATTCTTTGGATCTCCTCCTCCTGACAGTAAGTACGCTTCGCAAGCGCGTTCAAATTCTTTTTGACTCGGGTACAGTTTCAGTCGATGTAAAAATACCGAGCGAAGAATATCCTCTCGTCCAGGCGGCAATAAGCGAGTGATCTCCTCAATGGTATGCGTTTCCTCGTCTTCTCTGAACGCATCCGGTAACTTACTTGTTTTTGCAATCATCAAGAACCGTTGGCGAACGCTTAAACCGGTAATCCTTGGCGCCGTCGCCGCCACGTCGAGCGCGCTTTTATCGCAAAAACCATACGAGTTCAATAAATCAGTGTTTGATAACACTCCGTAGGTATTAAATAATTCCTCTCCTTTTTGCACGCCACTTTGTTTCACGACAGATACGGCAACCGTCTCCGTCTCGTCTCCCTCGCACACGGCGACGTCGTTCCCTACCGACTTGTGATTGAACAAATCCGCCAAAGGCATCAATCCAACCAATCCGGGAGCAATCTGAAACGCGCGCGAACTACACACCGACCTCGAACCCCGGTATCTCGCAAACGTAAAGTACTGCGCAAAACTATTTTCTTCGTCGTCGTCGTCTTCTTCTTCCCCTTCTTCAAAGTCCGGGGGCAAAAGCGCCGTGCGAAACGATTCGTACTCGCGCCTCGCCGCTTCCCTTTCATCCCGAACGTAATCCATCCCAACATCCGTGCCTCGCAAGAGCATCTCTTTCTCCCCCTCCTCCCAATTACACATCGCGTGTCGTTCGCATTCGTTCAAAGTTTTCAAATACGGCTCGAATCTGCTTCTCATCGTCTCTTTTATCTTCTTCCTCTCCTTCTCTGCGTTTTGAGAAGAAGCGCGTTGTTGTTGTTGTTGTTGTTGTTGTTGTTGTTGTTGTTGTTGTTGTTGTAACTGTTTCCTCCCGCTTTGAGAAATGCAAAACCGTTCAAAGCACAGCGCCAACGCCAACGCGCTCAACCAATCCGATACTATCGATGATTGTTTAGTACGCTTCTTCAAAACATATTCCAGGCGTGTTTTCCATATTCTTTTACTCGCTTTTTCATTCATCCTCGCGAAAAGCGCCGACGTTTCAAAGGTGAAACAGGCAGGGAAAGGGATTCGAATTATGATTTTTTCCCGGTGATGTATCCGTCTTTTCCCGAGGACTTTTGTCATCGCATTAGGAGTATTAGTAGTAGTATTCGAAACAACGACGAATTCGATGGCAGTCGCATCAAACGCAACGTTTCGGTCGAGCAACCATCGCTCGAACGACACAGACGACATAATATATATTCACCACATGTGTCAAATGTTTTAGGGGAAAATGAAGCAATTCCCCTCACTTTTAACACATCTCTCTCTGGATGATATTAACGCTTTGACGATGATGACGGGAAAGGAGGAGGAAGCATTTGTCCCCGCGCAGCAGCAAGAGCGGCGGCAGAATAAAGCTTTCGATCCGTTTTTGACGGCGACGGCGACGAGAACGGAAACATCAACGACATCAACGCGCTTAGGAGTCTTCGCAGAAACGACTTTGAGAGATGATGAAAAGAATAACGATTCAGACGAGGAGATGCGACAGCAACGAGAGAGGAGTTCCTCGGGGTCCAACAACAACCACCTCGTAATCAGCTTGGAACGGATCGAAAATTTGGACTGCGCACATAACGAGAAAGTGCTCGTCACGGCGAGAGTGTCCGACAGGTTCGGGAATTTGAAAGGGAAACGGTGCATGTTTAGCTCCAGGAAGCGAGCGGAAAACAGCAACACTAACATCGAGAGTGGTAGTAGTAGTAATAGAAAGAAGGATGCGACGACGGTGAACAACAACACCAACGCGATCGAGTGGGGAGGCGAAACGAGGGATTTGCTCTGTCGCGACGGATTGCGCCGGGACGACCGGTTGGTCGTCGAGGCGAGCGTGAGCAACGAGGGAACGTTTTCGGGAGGGTTGTCGAAGATGATGGGTGGTGGTGCGAGTGGGAAGGAGAAGGATAAATCGTGCACGCAGAGAGTTATCGGGTACGGGACGTGCGGTTTGTGCTGCGATCGTTTAGAAGAAGAAGAAGGAAATGGTGGTGGTTTTGGTGACGGTGGATTTGACGACGACGACGATAACTTTCCTAGCGGTAGTAAAACAAGCGTGACTTTGATCGTACCGCTTCGAATAGGATTGTCGAATACGAAGAACGCGAGCAGGAAGTGTCAAGCGGTCGTGCGAGTGTTGTTTGATGTAGTGCCAGCGATGAAAAAACGCATTTATTTATTCAGGCACGGAGAGAGCGCGTGGAATGAAGCCCAACGAAACGTGAACGTTCGAAACATGATGGCGTACGACCATCCGTTGACGGAAGCCGGCGTCGCCCAGTGCGTGAGAACGGCTGTTCTCGCGAAAAAACCACCAACTCCGACGATTTCCTCGTCGGCGTCGTCGGGCAATGACGATTGGGAAGAGGTCTATGCGAACACCTATCACGTAATCGTGTCGCCTTTGACCAGAGCGGTACAAACGGCGATGATTTTATTAGCCAAACATCCAGCGACGATGAAACGGAACGCGGACGTGCAAAAAAGAAACGCAGCGGTAAAGATGGCGTCGTCGTTAAAATCATCATTCGCAACAGCGACGACACATTCCGATTTACCGCCGCTGATTGATATCGAAGGCATGAATATTAGTGGAAGTCCAAGCGTAAAAACTCAATCGAGGCGAGAAAGAGAAGAAGAAGACGCCCAAATGTGGCCGAAAGTTGATTTCCGATTCTCGAGAGCGTGTCGAGAAATTAAATCAGTCGGCGGCCTCGATTCCGTCGGCATCGAATGCGGGGGAACGAGAATATTCAAAAGAGCGTCCGAGAAACTGAACTTGCTCAACCTAGCCGAAACGCAAACGATCGTAGACATCTTTAGCGAACGCAAGTGCGCGGAGTACTTTGACGTGGATTCGCGCGACGTGAGAGATAAATGGTGGACCGCCGGGGACGAGAGCGACACGTCTTCTTCTTTAGTCAACGAACGCACGAAGGAATTCTGGGAAGAGTTGAAGAATTCGTCGCATAGCTCCGTCTCAGTCGTCTCGCACTCCGATTTCATTCGCAAGCTGTTGAGACAGACGACGGATGACGCGTGCAACACGCGCTCGGCGAAAGAAACTTTGAAAAAAGTTCGCGAGCATAAAATATGCAACGCGGGTTGTATTGGTTTAGACGTGATGTTTAATCCTCGCACGGGGAACATCGAGGTTCTCGAGTGCGAATTGTTGTTTGGAACAACCTTCCAAGATTAAGTACTAAAGAAGACGGAGTAGTTTTTTTATAGGAAGATCATCTACGCGTACATTCATTTTTTTAAAACCGAAAGAACAACTCCTTCAAGCAGACGGCGAAAATCACGTTCGCACCGACGATGGCGACGCCCATCCCTTTCGCGATTGCCATCGCTTTCGTATTCCCAGATTCACCCTTTAACAACGCGTCTACGTTTCGAAACAAACTCGCGCTCGAAACCGCGCACGCCGTCATGACTGCCACCCACCGCAACGTTTCCACAGGAAAAATGCACAATATCGACGCGGGGATGTACGACATGATAGAATAGCCGTACAAGCACACTAACGCGGTGTAACTCGCGCTCCGAACCCCCGCGTAACATCTTTTTACTAAATACAATGAAAGAGGAAAGAGAAAGACGAACGCGTACGTCATCGCCGCGCACTGCGAGACTTTCGTCACGTCGAATTGCCACGGCTCTTTCGCGCTCACGACCGGAGTCGTCGCAGGAGGAGGAGAATACGGCGCCGGCGGCGGCGAAACGTTTTCTTCCTCTTCTTGCAACAACTTCCGCATCATCAGCATCCTCTTCCTACTGCTACTAGTCGACGACGACGACGACATGCTCTCCAAATACTCCGCAAAGTTCCCGCCCATCGCCACGACGAACACGAGCGTCGCGCACCCCCAAAACGCCCCGTACAAGTCCGGTTTCTCCTTCACGTCGTCCAAAAATAACGCCCCGCCTAACGCGCCGTACGTTCCTTTCTTGATCCTTCTTAAAACGTCCGCGGTGTCCACGTCGAAGTATTTCTGGTAGTATTTGAAGCTGAAAATCCAAAATCCACCACCACCACCTGTATTCGTATTCGTATTATGAGTCGTAGTAGTACTCCCACTACTTCTCGTCGTCATCCTCGGCGCGGACGGTAACGGCGGCACGCTCTCCCTACTACTCTTCGTCGCAAACACCGAAGAAGAAGAAGAAGAAGAAGTCTTCATCGGGTTTGATGCCTCTCCTTCTCCTCCTCCATTGACTCCGGTGGTGGTGGTGGTTGAAAAAGCGTACGACATCATTTCGGGGTTGGACGTGTTGGACACGTTCGCGCGCGCGGCAGCCGTTCGTAAAAGGTTTTCTTCTTCTTGTTCATGATCCTCATCATCGTCGTCCTCTGATTCGACCAGGAATGGATTGTGGCCGGACATTAGTAGTATTCTCTTTGAGAGGAAGTGTGGGTGTGTTTGTACTTCTACTAATGAAGTCAAAACTCTCCTCTGAAAGACCGAGAGCTCCTTTGCATTTTAACTGAAAATTTTACACGAATTAATAAGTTCACATGTGGAAAGAACAGATCAAGAATTAAAGAGGCTTTCATCAGAAAGTGATTTTATTATTCTCGGACGATTGAAGAAGTTCAACAGTGAATCTTCAACGCGTATCACCGCGCGGGGGGGAAGAATCTGAACTCTCGGTGGTAGAAATTGAAGAGATGCGCGAGACAAAAGAAACAGACTAGATTTAACTCTTGATGATCAGATCAGTTCCCAGAGGTAACTTTTTAGAGAGGGGTTTGATGAAAAATTTTCGCGAAAAATTTTAGTCAAAAGGAGTAGTTTTTAGGGGAAAGTTTTTCAGTTTTTGCATAGGGGACACACAAAAAAAGAGCTTAATTTACACACACATTGTTCCTCTCTTTCTCTCTGCTTGTGTTTACGATACTAAACGCTTTGAAGTTGCTTTTTACCTGTCGTTCGTTTTGTAGTTATGGTGAAACTGACGATGATTGCGCGCGTCCTGGACGGCCTCCCACTCGCGGAAGGATTGGACACCGACGCCTCGCTCGATTTAGAATACTACAAACAACAAGCGAAAACACTGTTTAAAAAACTCGGGCAAAACTCATCGTACTCGTCAGGTGCAGGAGGAGCACCGCCGTCGAGGATGTCGTACGAATCCGGGGAGTACTTCATGCACTACGTGATCGAAAGCGGGGTGTGCTATTTGACCTTGTGCGAGAGGAATTACCCGAAGAAATTAGCGTATTCGTACTTGGAAGGTGAGAGCAATCAGAGCTCGTTTTTGTTCGCTTTCGCGCGCGTTCGATTTGATTGAAATGTCATCACGCTTTCATTCGAGACGACGTTTGGCATACAATGACTCACCTTATATATATTCTCTCTAATTGTCGTATTTAACAGAACTGCAACGCGAATTCGCGGACAAACACGGTGCGACGGTTGATTCCGTCGCTCGCCCGTACGCGTTCATTAAATTCGACACGTTCATACAAAAGACGAAGAAATTGTACTCCGATCAACGCACGCAGAGGAACTTGGAGAAGTTGAACGAAGATTTGCACGATATTCAATCGATCATGACGAGGAACATTAACGACGTGTTGGAGCAAGGCGAACGGTTGGATCGAGTGGAAAATATGAGCGGGAATTTAGCGATGGAGAGTAAAAAGTACGCGAAGAAGGCGAAGGATTTGAGCAGGCAGGCGCTGATTCAAAAGTACATGCCGGTGATTGTTTTGGTCGGGTTGTTTATATGCGTGTATGGGTTTCGGAGATTTTTCGCCGCGGCGTGAGTAAATGTGTAGATTAGAAGAAGTGTATTCCTATCGTAAATATTATTATTATTATTATCATCAATACGTAGTCACGTAGCTCGCTCCAATCCCTTTATTCAAACCAAACTCGTAGCAGGTGTTGTGGACGTAGGTTTGACCAACCTCCAGCACTGAATCCGGAAAGTCTTTTTCGTTGACTGCGTTTGGCCACCACTGCGTTTCGACGCAGAAACCCGTGTTTGCGTCGTACGCGACGTTATTTTTACCTCTCGTGGTGCCATCGAGAAAGTTGCCGGTGTAAAATTGAAAGCCGGGGGCGTCGGTGTATACGTCCATGGTACGTCCGCTCGAAGAACTTTCGAACGACGCGCAATGGGTTAAACTTTCGTTAAATCGCGTCGATGGAATGCTTGTATGTCGCGAATAGTTAGGATCTTCCACCGCAAAGTACGATTTCGGACGATTATTCACCGATCTCGAGAAGTTGTCGCCGTCGATGCAAAAGTTGTGATCGAATCCGAGCGGCGTGCGCATAGGCGGCAACTGCGCAAAGACTAACCTTTTCTCGGAGAAATCAAACGCCTCGTGACATTCGCGGATTTCACCGGTTGGAATATTTTCATCGTCTAAAACTAAGTACTTCGACACGTTCGGAAACTCAGCCAAGTGATACCCGACGTCTTCGTTCGAATCGCACCCGCTAAGATTGAAATACGAGTGTTGCGCCAAACAAATCGGCGTCTTGGCGTCCGTCGTCGCTTTGAACTCGCATGTGAGCGACGCGTACTTTTCCACGTACAACTCGCACGACGGCGCTTCCAACAGAGACATTTTCTTCCTCTCGCGAATTTTCGCGCGCTCAATAATCCGCACTCGATACACGACGGAAATCTTACAATTTCCCGGGAACCCTTTTTGCTCTAAATCTCCGCTCAACACGCTCAATTCCACGTGGCTTTCCGACACGTCTTTCAGCATCCATCGTTTCACGTCCAAGCCTTCAAAACCGCCGTGTAACGTGTGTTTTTCCCCATCGTTTCGATCGCACTTATATTCCACGCCATCTAAGGTATATTTCCCATCTTTGATCCTATTCGCCACTCTCCCTACGACGACGCCAAAGTACGGATGGTCGTCCACTTTCGCGTATTCCTCCACTGAATTAAAACTTAAAACGACATCCTCGACGTCCTCGCTTTCTTTACTCGGCACTCTCAGCGCCACAATCGCCGCCCCAAACGTGGAAATATCAACCTCTATTCTCACGTCCTCCTCTTCTTCCTCCTCCTCTTCCTCTTCCTCGCTCTCGTCGCTCGCGCCTTTCTTCATCTTCATCCTCTTCTTCCCGAACAACAACTCTTTCGTCGTCGTCTTCGCCCGTTCTCTTTTCTTCGCGTCCTCTCGACTGCTCGCGCGAATGGTGATCATCTCGAACCCTTTCTCGTTCGCCAGTCTCACGCGCTCCTCGTTTCGCTCCATTTTTTGCTCCATTTTTTCCCGTGGGGAAAGAAAACCAATTTCTTCTTCTTTAATAACTTTAACTTCTTCTGCTCTTTTACTGCTGCTGCTTTTGCTCACTGCGTCGTCGTCCTTCTCTTTGGTTGAAGCAGTTTTAGTCGTTTCGTTCTCGTCAAAAGGTGTTTTCTTTGTCTCCTTCTTCTTTGTCTTCTTCTCTCCAAACCGTCCAAAAATGCGCTTAAAAATCGCGGGAACTTGTCCAACTCTGTGGTGGTTTTGGACGAGTAAAGCGCACGCGGTGGACGCGAGCGCGATCGTCGGGAGTACGTTCGAAGGGAATTTGTTGGTGCCAGTATTGGAGGACATTTGTTTTTAGTATATATTCTTCGTTTTGCGCAGAGGATAGAAGTGTTTTAAAGCTTGTTCGTAAAGTGAGGAAAAGATATTTATGACGATTTTCCCTTTGCCCTTTGGAGGAGGAGGAGGAAAATCGAGCGGCGTCGAGCGCGATGTACTACTACTCTTGATATTACGGTACTCTGGAATAATACTACTACGTGTGTGAGTATGACAACGCGGTGCTCTATTTATTTCTCTCAGATTTCTCTCTTCAAGCTTCAATTGTTATTGTTTTGAAACGCTTCCCATTTGGCGTCTTCCGCGTCGACGTCCGGTAACATCTCCATGCTCTCGCCTCTGGAATTTCGTCTCAAATCTGTTTTACTTCCAAACTTCCGTCGAGATTGGAGTTTTTCGCTCGCTTCTCCTGGGCAGTGCGAACAGACCCAGTCTTCGTTCCATTGGCCGAGGTTTTCGCGCAAAGAGCCAGTCATGCCGGAGAACAAACCTTCCTCGTCGGAGTCGTAGTCCTCGGAGTCAGAGTGGTCGCCCATGACTTCAACTTGGATTAAGCCGGCGGAGTAAGCGGCGACAGCGCCGGAGAGGCGGGCGAGTTGGCGGACGGTGATGTTATTGATGCGCTCTTCGATGCGTCCGCGGAGTTGTTCGGTGAGGACGAGCGCGATCATGTTGTAGAGCCACGCGGCGGAGGTGCCGCCGATTTCGACGTCGAGTTTACCGACGGCGATGTGCGTCGTGTGAACGCGCAAGGTGAGCACCGGGTCGGTCCCGAGGAACTCGGCGCCGAGGACGTCCTCGACAAACTTGCGATTTTTCTCCAGCTGCGCTTGTCTATCTATTTGTTCACTCTTTCCGTTTTTCTCGTGCCTGTTGTTGTCGTTTGCGGATTTGCTTTTGCTAGTAATATTCTCGTTTTTGTCTCGAATCATGTTGCCGTCGAAAGACGGCTTCCGCGGTTGAAAGTACGCGTGCTGTTGGTGTTCTCGCGCGTCTAAGGAGCTTTCGTTCGGAGATTGCGGCGGCGTGTCTTCCGGAGATTCCGGAGGTTCGCCAAACGCGCCTCCGCCGCCAAACGCGCGGTCTAACGCGCTCGATAACGCATCGTCCACGGTGGATAAATCGAAATTGTTGTTCTTGTTCCCGCCACCTCCGGCTTCTTGAAACGACGGAGACGACGAATCTTGCGGATGATTCTTTCCGCTCGGACTCAAAACCGGCGTCGCAAATTCCGAGTTGTTTTCATCCGCTTCAGCCATTGCCGCGGCGCCTTTCCTCCTCTCTTCTAAACTCGCTTGAAACTTCGCCGTCAACTCGTCTCTCGTGGTTTCATTCTTCACGATTTCCACGCCTTGGTTGACAATCTGTACCAATCTCGGCGTGTTGATGATGATCTCGTAAGAAATGCCAACTCTCGCTCCGTCTACTTTCACCGTGCACAAACCTTCGCCGTCGATGACGCCCCACCCTCTTGGATGTTCGCAATACGCGAACTCAATCTCTTCCATGTTCGTTTTGATTCCTCGCACTTCCACCGTGGAATGTAACCCGGTGTTGTTGTTATTATTGCTACTATTATTCGTTCGTTCGTTGAATTGATGGTATCCGCCGTCGTCGTCGTACGAATTCTCAAAATCTTCGTCGTCCTCTTCGTCGTCCTCGGAATCGTAATACTCGTGGTGTCCGTCTTCGTCTTGGCCGTGGTGATGCGGTTTTCTATGATGCTTAGTTCTACTACTGTTGCCGTACTTCTCGCCGTTGACGTGATTGATGACTCGCAAAGCGCCTTTATCGATGGAAAACTCGCTGAAGTGCAAGTTGTCCACGTGGTAACACACGGAGCCAATCGGCGAGTCGTAAATCCCGTCCACGCGAGGCAACTCTAATTTTGAAATCAACTCGCAGCTCACCTCCACCGCGTTCCTGATTAAACTATTAAATCCAGGCACGATTTCTTCTTTTAAAAGCTTATTAATTTGCTCGTCGCCTCGAATGTCTCTCCAAATCGATTGCGATTCTTCGCCTAAGGTTTTAAACCTAGAGTTGACGTTGCTCTTCTCGTCCAAACTCGCGCCGTTGTTTGATCTCAAACCACCCCCGGGTGTTCTCGGAGAGTTCATCAGCGACCCTCCGTCGCTCCCCGTACCTCCTCTCGGACTACTTAACCCGTCTAACCCCATAACAGCTGCCATCGCCGCCTCTTCCTCTCTCTTCTTCTTATCCTCTTGCAACTTTCTCAACAACTCTCTCACTCTGCTGCTTAACCGATCGACCGTCGTCTTCATGCTCGAGACGTTCGAATTCGCGCTCGCTCGACTCCCTAACTTCTCCCAAACTTCTTTCCCCAAAACCTTCGCCGCTTCCGCCAACTCTTTCCTATTCTCCGACGTCTCGATTAACCGTTTCAAATTCGCCGTCGCCTCAGCGAACACCGACGCCGTTTGCGAAGTCGACGCGCTCTTCGCCGCTAAACTCTCCGCAATCTCTAAAACTTGCTTCGCTCTTCGTTTCGCCGTTTCGATGTCCTCTTCTTTCCTCAGAGAGTTATCGAATAAATCTTGGGATTTTAGTTGCAACTTTTTGGCTAAATCGGACGTTTCCATCAGCTCTTTCGCTTTTTGCTTAATCTTCGCTTCTGCGCTTTCATCGAGTAAATATTCGCTCGCGGTGTCGAGCGTTTGGTCGAAATTTTTGGAAACGCGTTCATCGTTGGAGAATTCGGCGAGTTTTAGAGACGCTTGGTGCGTGAACTCTTTCGCCACGGATTTGAGTTCTTCTCCTCTTTTACCGTCTTTATTCTCGTCCGCCATGATGCTTTTGTCGTCCTCCTCCGGAGCGGAAAGATTCGAAGTTCTTAGTAAAGGAGAGAAGTCAAACTTTCCCGAACAAATGTAAGCCTTTGAGTTACTATTATTCTCTCTTAATCTGCCTGTCTCCTCTGATTCAAGAAAACGCCGTCAACTGCTATGAAATGAAGCCTACTGGTTTTCAAATCGAGAAGAGTTTACGTGTTGAACAACCGAGAGAGAAGAGAGAGGCACAGACGAGCGCCAGTTTTCTGATGGGAAATGGCAAACGAAGAGAGTAAGCCCTTATGTAGTATTTAGGGTTTACTCATTGAATTTTAGGGTTTCGGCATTGAACTCATTTTGCTCACTTTCGCTCTCTCTTATATTACATATTACCGGAGGAGGAGGAGGAGGAAAAGGAGGAGAGAGGATGCTTTCTTATAATATATCGATGTCGAATAAGGTCAACAATTTTTGACTTTCCCTCATTTTTTGGCAAAAAACGTCGTGTAAACCACTCTCGACCGTACGTTTACTCGACGCGAGAACGCCTCGCGCGTTGACGTACGCTTCGTTTTTGTTCGAGCAGTCGTAGACGAGTCGAGAGCCGAAGAGGTCGGTGACTGTACCACCAGAGGCGCGGAGTACCGCCTCGGGAGCGGCGGTGTCCCAGGCGCACGTGCCCATGTGCATCAACGCGCAGTCCGGCGGAGCGTTTTTTGTTTGTTTCGAAGGGTCGTTTGGAGTCGTCGTTGGCGGCGTTTGTTGAGAAGACGACGAAGAAGGCGAGATTCCGGTCGCAACGCGGAGGATTTTGTTCCCGGCGCCGCCGGTGATTAAACGTTCCGGTGGGATCGGATAAGCGTTGTCCTCGCGTATGCATTCTTCGACTACTTCTACCGCCGCGCGTAACGCTTTCGATTTACTGTCGCCGGTAGTGAGGATGTACGGGGAACTCGTCGTCGTCGTTTCGGACGATACGCGCTGCTTTTTCTGCTGCTGCTGCTGGTTTGTCGTCGGCGTTTTTGTTGTTTTTGTTTTTGTCGTTTCAGCGAGTGCGATGGTGGTGGCGGTGGCGGCGGCGTTTCCTAACAACGTCTCGTTGCACGTCTCCAAAACTCTCACCACCGTTCCTCCCTCATCCTCCTTTTCGTAACACATCCCGTACACCACCGCCAACGCTTCGACGTCGCAATCTTTTGTAATTTTCCCTTTTGGAAACGGTATACCTACAACACCGACAACTGCTCGTCCTTTATGCGCGATACCAATCAAACACTGACAATTTTGGTACCGTTCTTCTATAAATTCTCGCGTCCCGTCTACCGGGTCAACAAACACGACGCAGTCTCCGACTCTGACTTCAACGTCCTCCACCTCCTCCATCTTCGCAAACTCAAAACAATCGTCTCTCAACCTCTCCTCATCCTCCCTCGGCTTTGCGTTCGCGTCGCCATCTTCCTCGCCGACGATGTTCAACCGTTCTCCGTAACTCTTCCTCAACGCGCCGATGATAACCGATTGCGCGTTCACGTCCGCTTCCGTCAAAGCGCTTCTTGCGTCGTTCTCGTCTTTGAACGTGTGTTTAATCTTTTCGTTTTTCATCGCGAAATTTCCGTCATCCATCACGCGTTTGTTTCGTTTCGCGACCGCGCGTATCTCTTTGCATCCTCGAACGCACGCGTCCACGCAGTGCTTCGCGAGCAGTTTGAGAGATATTTTATCTTCAGCCATTTCGTCTGCACCAACATCCGTCATCTTGTCTGTGCGTTCTCGGGGCGTTTCAACCGTTTCAAATCAATCCTCTTCCTCTGAAATATCCTCAGACGACGACAACGACTTCAACGGTTTCGTCGACGCGCTTTTAGAGCTACCACTGAATAAAGAAAAAGACACCGAAGAACTCGCGCTTTGCCCTATCGCCGAGTTTTTATACTCCTCGGATTGGGAAATGGTTTGCACGTTGTGATGCAAACCAGCGGCCCAAACGACGAGCGCGAGAGATGCAAACGCGCGCGAGCTGTTGCTTTGGAGCATGTACAATAATAACAACAACACTTTTCTTTCAACGCCAAAAGCTTTGGGGTTGTTGTTGTGCGGGCAAGCAAAGTGATGATGATGTGTGAATTTGTGCTGCTGCTTAGTAGTAGTACTTAATTACTTAACTAAAAACAACCGCGGCTTGACGACGACAATCGACAACACGAAGATCTGTTGTTCTTCTCTGCGCTATGTTGAGCTACGTGGGTGCTATTGAGGAGTTTACTGCTACCACCTCTTTCTCGGTTTCGTCGGTTGAGGAATTTCTTTCTTTGCGATTTCGTGAGCGGAACCGGCGTTTCGACGGCCGCGTTGTGCGCTTTCAAGGATTGAGGTTTCGGGGAGGCGGTGGATCCGGGAGGGTGGATGCGCATCACGTGTTCGGCGTTTTCGGGGATGCAGTAAATGCATCCGTCGTGCGCTAAGAATCCTCCTTGGTATTTATCTTCCATCGTGCCTAAATAGCCGCCAACGAATGAACACTCGGCAGTTTCCGGGTTTATTCGGAGGACGTACGGCGCGTCGCACGGGACGCCGTAAATCATACCGTCGTTGGCGAGGACGCCTCCTTGCCATTTATTTCGCAGGTTGGGAAGCATTCCTGGAAGACCGAGACCGAGGAGCTCCACGAGCGGTTCCTCGACTTCGACCACAGTTTGCTTCTTTTTACTGTTTTTCCGCTCCATGGAGTATGATTTCTCTCGCGCTTTGTTGAAATCAAAAGTTACTTTGCGAAAACCTTCACCCGCCGCAGACGGCGAACTGCTCAGACTCGCACCTGGGCTCGAAGGTGCACTTTTTTGACTTTCTGATTCATAGCCGCACTCGTTGTTATTATTATTGTTGTTCTCTTCTGTTATTATATGTTTTACTTTCACGGTCGTTCTCGGATCGATCCTCAAAACGCACGCGCAATCCGAAGGTATCGCGTACACGCGACCTTCTCTATCGACGGCCCCACCACCCCATTTATAACGCCCTTCGTTCATGTCTTTCGGAAAGTTACCACCAATTTGCGTCACTTTACCTGTTTTACAATCGATCCGTAAGATTTTATCTGCGTGCGACGGGAACCCGTAAATGCACTCGTCAATCGGGCAATACGTGCCGCCGTGCCATTTATAGTCTTTCCCTTTCGCAATCTCGTGAAGTGCTCCTTCGCCGTCGAGCAGTTCCACGCGTGGGTTTCTTCCGTCGGGAATAACTTTCAACACTTTATCCGCGCAATACGGGACGCCGTAAATATTCCCGTCCGATCCGGTGATGCCGCCGTAAAATTTGTTGTTCTGCGCGCCTGACATCTTCGAAATAACATCCTCGCCAACCATACTAATCGCCTTTGCTTTCTCCGTCGCGTTTTTCCCGTTTCTCGCTTGTTTCACGTCCACCCGCAATACGGTTTTCGCGTTACACGGAATCGCGTACAAGTTTCCATCTTTTGTCATTGCAATTTGCCCGCCATGCCACATCCACTTCTCCTCCCACTTCGTCCGATCGTTCGCGTCGCGTAAATACAACTCCTCCATCCAATTCGCAATCTCCGGTTCCTCGTTCTCCTCCTCTCGATTAAAATCCGATCTCAACACGTTATCCCCCCACGCGGGAAGCGCAAATATCGTCGGTTCCTCGCTCTCCTCGTCCACGCTCGTCACCCCTCTCAAATACTTAAACTTCCGATCGCCTAAATCCGGGCCGACGACGGACACCAAACCCGTTTTCGCGACAACCTTCAACACTCTTCTCGCGTGACTCGGAACGCCGTAAAACGTCGTTTCTTTCGTCCCTTTATCCACAACCGTCGCCGCGCCGAGCCATTTTCGAGAGCCGAGTAACCCGTCCCCGATGAAATCGACCACCACCGTGACATCCTCCTCCTCCGAAACCTTCGCAGTGGGACCGTCCTCCTCTTTGTTCTCGTCGAAATCATTCGTCGACGACAGCAACACGCGCTTGCTGTTCATCACCGCCAATCTCGCCCGACGGCGCAAATCGTTCGAGTGTTGTTCTTTTTTAATTTTGTCCTCTCCCTCCATTCTTTGTCTTCTTTGTCTTCTTTATCCGTCGTCGCCGCTTAAAGCGAGGAGATGTCTTTCCCCGAACTGATGATGATGTTGTTGTTGTTGTTGTTGTTGTTGTTGTTGTTGTTGTTGTTGTTGTTGTGCGAGAGATAGAGAGACCAGAGACGAAAAAAACAATAATACAGAGTCGGCGGCTTCTGATTGTTCCGTCGTCGCCTGTTGAAACGGAAGAAACTGTTGTTGTTGTTCTTGGTGTGCAGTTGTAAGTGTCTTTTAGGGGGGAATTTATGCAGGATTTTGGTGTTGTGAAAGAGGAGACAAACCAACATTTTTACAACATCTCGCATCTCTCTCCCTCTCTCTCTCTCCCTATCCATCTATCTACGTGCTAACATCCTTTTTCTCCGTGTTCTTCGTGTTCCTCGTGTCTTCTTATTCTAGTTCTTTTATTCTTCGAGAAAGGCGAGGATTTTCGGGTACACCAAAGCCGGCGCTCGCTTACCGCAGAGCACGTCGTAATGACTCATGTGGCTCGGAACCGCGTCTCCGTTGGCGTCTATCATTTCGGGCATATCACTTTTTACGCCAGATTTTAGGTCGTACTGCTGCTCTTTATCATTGTCGATGTTTTCACCGCCGCCTTTGTCGTCGTCGTTGTCGTTGATGGACCCGTCGCCGACACACTCGTATCGAGCGTTGACTCTTTTCGCGAAGGCTTTGACTTGTTCGGGAGGAAAGATTGGGTCGGAATCGGCGGCGATGCAAAGCATGGGGACGTTGCTGTTGGCGAACGCGTCGACGTAATTGATGACGGGTTTTTGCATTTCCAACGGGTCTTCTTTGAATTTGTTTTCGCCAAAGATGGTGATTTCGGACGGGCGTTTGGATTCCGTGAAGAAGTTTCGCAAGCCTTCACGCGAGCGCATGCCGCCCGGAGTGAATAAGGTGCACATTTGAAGAAGTAGACTTAGCGGGACGTTATCGAATCCGTACACGAGGAGTTTTCGGAGAAATGTTGCGCTTGTGGCGCCTGGGTAACACGTCATCGCAGAGACGGAGTTGTTCCAAAACGCCGAGGCTGGATTCGAAACGTCTTCTTGCCTTTTCTCGTCCGGCGGGCCCAAGACTCGAGTGAACAGTTCCGCGGTGCCGACTGAAACCGGCTGTAACGGTAAGTGTATTTTTGGTATCGCGGATGCGCCTCCGGTTAAACCTCTCGGTAAATGCCCGGCTAATGCCGCGAATCGAGCGTAAATGGACGGTACCGTCTGCGCGTTGGTCGAAGAGCACTCCAACGACGACGCTAAAGCGATGACTTTCCGAATCGACCACTCCGGGTGTTCGTGTTGACTTCTGGCAGCTATAGCGCACGCGAGCATACCGCCCATCGAGTGACCGATTAAATGGTACTCAAATGTATCCCTTTGTGCCCGGCCTTCGTT
>Ga0257106_1000178_pt1 | contig 39989 bp, 18 predicted proteins | sample LP_taG_3_FD_190177 | JGI IMG/M metagenome (GOLD analysis project Ga0257106, IMG submission 190177) | Marine microbial communities from Northeast Subartic Pacific Ocean, Canada - LP_J_2011_P26_10m | ecosystem: Environmental > Aquatic > Marine > Oceanic | place: Canada: Northeast Subartic Pacific...
AACTCATCAATGGAGAAGAGCGTCCACTCAGCGTTGTTGTCAACAAAGTGTTGGCCGATGAACTCAGCCTCGCCGCCGGTGACGGTGTTGAATTGGGTTGGTACATTACAACCGAAGGGAAGAGGGAACGGGTGACTCAAAACGCCACCATCATTCAGGTGGTGAAAAACACCGGACAGGCTGCCTTGGCAGGTACCACTTCCCCTGCCATGTTCACCGACTTAGCAACCGCTCAACGCCTGCAAGGCGTGGGGAACAAAATCAACACGGTGCACTATGCAGTGGCTTCCAGTCACGAAAATGCGGCAGCAATCAAGCCCATTGTCGAAACCATCGAAAGGCATCTCGATACGGTGCTAAAGGCGGAAGACGTCGGGTTGGAATTGGATTTTGAGGCTTCAACGAGCTCCCTGAGTGTATCTTCAAGCATCGGCCTTGGCCGGATTTCAGGGGATGACATTTTAGCCCTTCGAGGCAATATTACTGAATTTGGTATGGCTTCAATGCTTGAGGTCTTGCAAGTTCCATTGATCGAATTCAACTATGATGATGAAGCACTGCTCACTCTTTCTTCGGCTGGCATCACCAACCTTGATGCGGGCAATCGTGGCCTATGGCACGCTACTGGCACCGGATTTGGCGTACAGATCGATGGAGCAGGCGAGGCATGGATGTGGCGCGTTCCTGATGGAGGGTCCGTCAATGGCTTCTCTCTTTCCAGCGATGGCCTGTTCGGTGCGGTGGCTCATGACGGTGGACTTCTTGTTGGTTCTGAAAATGAATTGGATGATGAGTTCTACGCTCAGTACGAGGCGCAAGGGCAATTCCACGCCTTGGCTGCAAACCAGATGGGATGGTGGGCGATTGAATCAACGGACACAACCCTCTACCTCCACTCTTTTTCCAACGATCTCTCAACACACGAGCAACGAGCGATCAACATTGATGTTCCTTCCAAAATTTTGGGCGTGGAGTTTTCAGTTGAACAGGGCATGCATCTTGAGATTGAGGGCTTGCTCTCTGTTGAGCGATATGCAGCGCCGCAAGTCAGTTTAGGCAGCAATTTCACACCCTTTTCGAACGGTGAATGGCCATCATTTGAAAACAACGAAGCGTCAGTTGCCTTACAAGAGCGCTGCGACGGGAGTGCCTCAATCAGCTTGTTCATTCCAGTTCAACACTGGTGCAGTTTCAATGGCGGCTTGTTGCGCTGGGACGCAGCCACTCAGGGTGTTGATTCGGTGCGACTCCCTGTGTTGTCGAGCGCAGGTGGTTTTGGAACCATGCCACAAATGCTCTTGGCTTTTGGTGGTGCAGATGCTCCGTTTGTTGTTGAAAACCAAACCGTCCTGGTCAGTCAACGACTCAGCGACCTGAACTTGACCGCAGGGGCGAGCGACTTCTGGATGAAGGGATTAATCCCCTACGCGTTCGGGGATGACACTGCTTATCGACTCACCAACGCTGGGTATTACACAGATGTAGAGGGCTTGGAAGGCCTGTCGGAACTTGATGGAGTTGTGCTTGGGCTAATTTCGCTCAGCGATGCGGAACAATTGGCTTCCGCAGCAGAAAACGAGCGAAACCTCGTGGTGCTGTCCCCAGCGGTCGAGGGGGACGATTCTTCCCTTCCAACGCTTCAAGCATGGTTTGACGAGCGGGCCACAGCCGAGGATGTCAACCTCAATGTTCGGGCGGTGAAAGTTGAAGCCGCAGCTTTAGCAGCAGAATCATCTGGAGTACTAGCGGGCATGTTCTTGGTGTTCGGTTCTTTTACAATCGCAGCGGGTGTGCTCCTGGTCCTCACCATCGTGTTGATGCTTGCTGAGGCTCGGCGCAGTGAGTTGGGCACGTTGCGCTCGCTTGGTATGTCTCAATCTGATGTCCGCTCGTTAGCTGTGATGGAAGGTTCGATGATCGCAGGTGTTTCAGGGGTCGTCGGTGCAGTGGTAGGTCTGGGGCTTGCTTGGTTCATCAGCATCGGATTCCAAAGCATGTTTTCTTCGGTTGGAGAAGACGTACCATTTTTGTTTGAATGGACCATGGGTTCCATTTTTGCAGGCTGGGCTTGGGGCTTTTTAATTGCTTTAATCACACTTTGGAGCACCGCTGTTTGGACGGCTCGAACCAACATTGTCGTCGCTCTGAGGGGTGGAAGAGAAGCACGCTCGGATTCAGTTTCATGGATGCTTGTGTTGATGCAAATCATCTTCTTTGGAGCAGGAACGCTTTGCCTTGCTCTGCTTGCTGTTGTTGGATTGAACAACTCGTTTGCTTATTTCGCTTGGGTCGTCGCCGGAGTTTGCTATCTGATTTGTTTGGTCCCCGCAGTTACCCTGGAGGTGCCAACACTTTTGCGCCAACGCTCGAAGAGGTGGTCGAATCTTCACCGTCATGCTGGACGCAACACCCTTGCTGCGCTTGGTTTTTCCCTTCTCATTTGGACGGTCGGGCTTCATTCGTTAGATCCCATTCGAAAAGGCATGACGCCCGATGAGTTGTCGTTCATCGTCTTAGGCCTTGTCGAAGTTTTCGCCGGCGTTTTACTGCTGACAAGCGCTGCACCAGTTCTCGTTGGCCGACTTGGCAAGTCGAAAATAATGACCAAGCGGTTTGGACCTGTTTTGCCCGTTGCCCTCGCCCACCCATTGGCTGCGCCGGTGCGCACAGCGGTGGTGATGGGTATGTTCTCGATCACGGTGTTCTCGGTCATCGTGCTCAGTGGGTATGCAGAACAATTCGATAACTACTCCAGTTCCTTTGTCGAAGAGGCTGAAGGCGAGTATGAACTCCTGTTGACGGGTTCTCGGGCTCGACCGATCGAATTGCCAGATTCACCAGAAGAGTGGAATCTTTCCTCGCCCGTGGCATCCTCCATTGATTCAGTCGCTCGGATTCACAGAAGCCAAGTGTTCTTGGAGAACAGCGAAGGCGATAGAATGCCCTACCTTCTGAGGGGCTTCGATGAGAACTTTTCCGACCACGGCGGATTGCCATTGTACCAGTGGGATAAGAGCCTTGGCGCAACCGCAACCGAGGCGTGGATGACCGTTGGCGCACGCGAAGATTTGGTGATATTGGATGCCTCCTTTGGACTTGAATCCATAGCCGATGGAAGCGGTTTTACTATGCTTAGTTTTTCAATTGGAGAATCAATTTCGCTAATTGATACCTCGAATCCAGGAAACACCCGAAATGTCAAGGTTGCAGGGTTCATGGAACAATCTTCATACCTGTTCTCAGCAGGTGTTTGGATCTCTGATGATGTGGCCATCGAACAGTTCGATGGGCGGCTGACGCGAATGTATGTGAGCGTTGACGATTCTGCTCAACCATCGGCTGAATTCGAGAGAGGCAGTCAAGGCGCTTCTTCTCCGATTGGGAAATCCTCAGATGTTCGAAGCGCATCGGCGGAACTTGCCGAAGATTTGGAGCGCTCTCTCAACAGCGAAGGCGTCCAAGCCTCTGTCATCGCCGAAGACGTGATGGTGATACAATCGCTCGTCCTAGCGTTATTGGCTATTTTTGAAGCTTATCTGGCGCTCGGGTTGATTGTTGGCATCGCTGGAATCGGGGTGGTCACGGTGCGCTCTGTATCAGAACGGACCAAAACCATCGGCGTGCTCCGTGCCCTAGGTTACAAACGAAGCATGGTGATGGGCACATTCATGGTGGAAGTGGTTTGGGTTGCGGTCTTTGGAATGCTCAACGGGGTGGTCATCGCCATTGGTTTCCACAAAGCCTTGTACGACACTTTTTGGAAAGATCAAGGGGCAGTGTTCAGTTTACCGTATGACTCAATTGTTGGGGTATTGGTCGGAGGCCTGGTGATGGTGCTGCTTGCAACGGCGTATCCTATTCGAAAAGCCTCGATGGTACCACCTTCGGCAGCGCTCCGTGAAGCATGAGAATTAGGTTGAGCCTAAGACTTCAATCTCAAACCCGAAATAAAAAACCACTAGAACAGAAGTATTTGCCATCTGTGCAGAAGTCGTTCGGGGTGCTGCGCACGATTTATCGTTGAGTGTCTTGTGCTTTCCTCATTTCTTTCACACAAACATTGTTCCTATAGTATAAATACGACGCATGATGTGAAGGGGAGTACCGAACCATCGGAGGAATTGAAATGAACAAGACAACCCCTATGATTCTCGTTGCAATGTTGATGCTAAGTCTAATGGCTAGCATTGACATCACCGAGCTAGATGAAACCATTGAAGTTGACGACAGCAGCGCCCGTGCGGGAGCAGATGCCGAAGTCATCGCCATTACCAGCCCGAAAGAAACCACCTGTACAAATGCAGGATGCCGAAACACCCTGAACGCAGGCGAAGACACCGGATTCGAAGCCTACATTCAGAACAGCGGCGATGCTGATATCACCGAATTGGCTTACACCGTTAACGTGTGGCTGTCCGATGGGAACGGCAACCCAACCATGCTCGCAAAGGATGCTGCTGGAAACGATCTCTCGTACCCCAACGCAAACGTGATGTGTGGTCAAGGCTGTGATTTCTCATCCATTACCAATCCACTTACCGCTGGCAGCGTCTTGGGAGGCGGCAAGTACACCCTCCAATACCAAGGCAACCCAATTGTCTGGACGCCAATCGTTGGTGACTACATCATCGAAGTTGTTGCAGACACACCATCTGACGCAGACGCAGGAAACGACGCACAGACCATCGAGGTCAGCGTCGTCAACTGGTATGACATCCAAGTCGACCTATCTTGGGACAGCGGCAAAGCCGCAGAATCTGGTTCAGGCGTCAAGGCTTGGACAATGACCGTCATTGCTAACGGCTCTGACACCTTCAATCCACGAGATGTTCTCGTTCGCCTCAAGGGCAGCGGCGACATCACAGCTCTCACAGGCGAAGGCGCTGATCTCTACGCTGATGCGTTCTATGACGTTGCAGTTGGAAGTTCCACCAATGTTGAAGTGTTCACCAACGTTTCGACCGATCCACCAACGATCACCAACGGAACCCGAAACATTCTCCCATACATGACCGAATGGACCTTCAGCGGAGAACTCACCTTTGATGCAAACAACGCTGATGCTTCCTACGGACTCTCTGCAGAATTGTTGAGTTATACTCAATACAGCCAATGGGATTCATGCATTGAAACAGACCCCACCAACAACGAGACTTACAACAACGTCTGCGAAGAAGAATTCACTCAGGATTCCTATCCGAACACCAACGAAGATGAAATCCTCGGCAGCGCAAGCACGTACCACGACATCCGTGTTGCACGCATGACCGTCGCTCAAGGCTACAACGCAGACGGGACCGGAAACCCGACCAGCATGATGAGCGATGACGCTCCAGCTGACCTCAACGTCGGTGTCTCTTACTTCCACGTTGAAGTTGAACACCGAGGAAGCGACGCAAGCGTGAACTACGAATGGAACGTTACCCTGATGGTCACCGATGCAACGGGAACAGAAAACACCGTTGTCGCTAATTCCTGCCAGACTGGTATTGAACCATCATACATGTACAAGCCTCTAGGGACCTCTCAGACACTCGATGCTGACGGCAATCCGACCGGCGCAGGCGAACTCACTGGCTATGCTTGCATGATGGTGAACCTTGATGCTGGCGAACATATGTTTGACGCAGTTCTAACACTCGAAGGAAAAACAGATGACGCACGCCCCTCAAACAACGATCGCAGCATGACCGTGGACGTACGCAACAACAACCCTCTCATCCTTTCCTTGGACTTGATGAATGAAGGTGAATTGTTTACCAATCAAGAAGTACCACTTCAGATGTCCGCTCAGGTCTTTGACGTTGATGAACCATCCGGCATGGGCTTGGAATACTCCTGGTCTAACGAAGGTACTGAATTGCCAGGTTGCGAGCGTTCAACCACCGCACAAACCTGCACAGTTCCAATCCTTGACTCGTACGTTACCGCATTCCCGGTCTCGTTCACAGTCTTCGATTCAAACGGCGGATCGACCAGCGAAGAATTGATGCTCACGATTTGGAACAACGGTGGTGCTTCGGCTACAACCGCTTCCGGAATCGCAGTGTCTTACTCGATCAAGTACTTCGCACCAAGCGCATTTTCCTTGACCGCAGTCGACGCAGACCTCGCTAACTACGCCAACAAGGAACTTCCAGGCTACTCTGGAACCTACAGCGCAGTCGGCGCCGTCGATTACGCACCCGGTACCACCTTCTCCGCTTCTGACGTCCTCACACAATCGATGGATGTCACCGTGGCTAAGGATCTCGGAGCAACTTCGCTTTGGTACGTTACCGATGCAGGAATTTGGACCTTGATTGCTTCCGATACCGTGGATGTTGACGCTACAACTGAGATGTTCGAATACGATTTCGCTGCAGACAGCCCAGTGCTCTCAGCAGGCGCTCTGGTGCTCATGGGCGGTTCACTCGCTCAAGCAGATGTCCCTGATGCAAGCATCACTGGATTCAGCGCAGCAGCAGCAAAGGGTGGAGCGATTGTCCTTAACTGGAACGTTGACGGCACCATGCTCGCTTCCGACAGCATCGATATCACCATCTGTGAAGGCGAAGCTGGTTGCACCGATGCGTTCACCACCGGACTTGGTGTTGGAACAAGCACCTTCTCTTACTCAGGATCGAACACCGACCACGGCGCATTCTACAACGTTGTTGTAGAGATTTGCAACGAAGTTGGATGCAGCACACCAAAGGGTGTTGCCAATGTTACTGCTGACAAAGCAGTTGACGGAGGCGTCTCCGCCGTTGACATGTCAGTGTCAGAAACCGGCGAGAAGTGGGTCGTGAACTGGGACGCAGCAGGCGAAACCGCCGATGTTGCATCTTGGAACGTGTGCTACCAACGTGGCACCTTCGATGCAGCTAACATGCCAACCACCTGTGCTTCGACCGTTACGACTGATGTGGAAATCGACAAGCCTTCCGCTAGCGGTACCTACACGTACCACTTCACAGCGGTTCCAGTCGATGCGCTTGGTAACACAGCAGCAGCACCATCGTTGAACAGCATTGACTACCAACGAGATGCAGACACCTCCAACGTCGATGATGGCACAAACACCACTGGCGACGTTGTTGAAGGAGAAATCCCAGCACTTGCATGGGGCGCCATAGCTGGCGTTGTCATCGCAGCCTTCGTTGTTGGCGCATTCATCCTCTCCCGTGGTGGGGATGACGAAGAGAACAAAGATTGGGATTACTGATCCTCATCCGAGTTCTAAGCACCCGTCCCCTTACGAGGGGAAGAGCCGCTGAGGGGGCCGTTTCGACGGCCCTCTCAGACCCTTACTTTCCTTCTTTTTTCACAACACGAGAAAAGTTATTTTTTTTATTTTATCCGATGTCTATTTTTATGTCATAGTCGGCTCATTTTTGGGCGCAGGTCGCTTGCTGCTCTAACCTTCGAAATCATTTTTATTTTCTGCCCTCTTTTCCATCGCCTTTTCTCGGAAATTAGTTTGATCCTTGGATGCGTTTATTTTTACTGGAATTGCGCCTCTGTATCACGAATCCATATTCTATCTCAATCTTTGGATTCAAAGGTTTCGCACCCCAACTAATATAAGGGGTGCAAAGCGTGGGATGCTTTGCATACAATCCGTATGGGTGAATGACACATGTTGGGAAATAAGAACACCAAGAGAACGTCAGTCTTCAGCGGCATTGGCATCGCACTGCTGTTGTGCGCTTTGATGGCCCTAATGCCTATGGCTGGGTTCGTCGACAACAACGCAGGCGACGTGGACTTTGTAGATACAAAGACCACAGCAGAGAATGATTTCTTTGCACTGCCAGAAGCTGTGAAGACAACTGACTACGAACACGAACCATCCGATGAACTGATCGGCATGAGAGACCAAACGACCAAGACCTACATCACTGAAGATGGCAAGTTTGCGCAGCTAAACCACGCTACGCCTGTTCACTTCATGGATGACAGCGGTGCATGGGAAGACATTGATTTGAATGTCGTCGCAACATCCAACGGTTGGGAAGTAACCGATAACACCTACAGCACACATTTCGCTCCAGAAATGGCCTATGGTGTTGCGGTTCAACCAAACCAGTTTGTTGACCCTATCATCACTGGAATCGCACCAATGATCGTAACCCTGGACGAAACTGGCACTGCGCCACAACCGTACCACGTCGCACCTTCTGAAGAAGGCGTGACCGTTGGCGGTAACGTTCTACGGTACCCGATTGCAGAAGGCTTTGACCTCGACTACACCGTCGAGTCAACGCAACTCAAGCAGAACCTCGTCATCCGCGAGCGACCTGTGCTTGAGCCAAACGCTGCTTGGTTCGGTCTTTCGGAAACCATCCAAATTCCATCTGGTTTTGCACTCTACCTCGGCGACGAAATGCTCGGCGAAGACATGACGCAAACTCAGGAATCCCTTGAAATCCGTCACATGGAAACTGGAGAACTGCTTGCAGAGATCCCAGTTCCAACCGTGATTGAAGAAGGATCCGATGAACCATACACGGCTACCTACTTCATCCAGGTGTTCGGCCCACAAGTTGTCATCACGACAGCAGTGGAAGCTGACTGGTTGATGTCCGAGGACCGTGTTTTCCCGCTTGCTATTGACCCGACCATCAAGGTCTACAGCAACGCTGGTGGTTACTGCTACCGCTACTACCGCAACTGCTACTCGAGTTCCTACCGGTACACGTACAAGTACTACTCGCAGATGCGTTACATGCCATGGCACCGTTACACATTCACTACGAGCAACGCTCTTCCATCCGGCGCCACTGTTGACGCCATCAGCTGGAAGTCCTACCTCAACTACCGCTCCGGCTCAACCTCAACGTCAGTCACAGCAACAGTTCTTGAGAACTGTGGCTCACCAACGTTGTCATCCTACAGCCACACAATGCCGACCGGCACGTGTTCAGGCGCTCTCACCGCAAGCCAGATTCTCACTGGAAGCAGCTACAACTCTGCCGCTTCTCGCCGAATGATCACTTCCTTGTGGAACAGTCCGTCCTTCGACACGTATTCCATTGGTAGCAACGGTTGGAAGACCGCTGACATTTGTACCTCTGCGACAACCTGTGCTTCTGGCACAGCAGCAGGTTACATCACCTCGGCTCAAACCAACGCTGGTACCGTCGGTATCGGTCAAAGAGTGTCAGCCTCGACTTACCTCTACAGTTACACACTGAACAGCGGTTCGTCGAACTCCTACATCGAAATCACTTACTCTGGTGGTTCAGATACGGATGCTCCTCTATCGAACTTCGTTCCATACTCTGGCGTGACTTCGTATGTTGAAGGTGCTCGCACATTCTTCACGACCTTCACCGACATGTCTGGAATCGACACCACTACTGCTAACGCACCAACGCTCAACTACGCACTCAACAACGGTTCGTACACAAGCGTCGCCGCAACAAGCATTGGTACCTGCAGCGCAACATCGTCCGAGTGCCAATTCAAGGCTACAACGGCGACCATCTCTGCTGGTGACTACGTCGAGTACTACTGGAAGTTCCAAGATCTTAACACCGCTGGCGGTGCTAACGTTGGATACGACCCAGCGCTCACAGGTTCGCAAACCACTCCAACACCTTACTACTTCGCAGTAGACGATGTTGAAGATGCTGGAGACGCCAAGAAGATCACAGTGAAGACAACTGATGTCCACGCTGCTGCTTACTACTCGCCTGGTGCTAACCAATACTTCGACCGACAGATGACTCACTTCGATGGAAGCAACGAATACTACTTCGAATTCGACACCTCGTCTTGTGGAACCGGTAGCAACTCTTGCTTCTACTCCTCGTCGTACTACTTCTACTCGAACTGGATTGTTCAACACACAACAACCGCTTCGTCTGGATACAACGGTATGGGTGGAACCCGATCGAACATCGACCAACTGCACTCTGATGACGGTGGGTACCTCACCATCTCTGCTGCAAATGGTCCTGGGATGAACCTCATGTACCTCTATGACAGTTCCAGCAATGCGTTTGCAATGGTCGGAATTGGAACCTCGACTTCGATCTCTGATTCGTTGTCTGGCGGAACCTCTGCTGACACCAGCCGGTCCTATGGTTACACCAATGCATACAAGATCACACTCGGCTCCGATTACGGCGGCATGTTTGGCAAGTTCGGATTCGGAAACGAAACCGGCGGTGCTGGAACCAACGCCAACCGACTTTGCGTGACCAGCAATGGATTCACCTACTTCTGGCGCAGCCCATACAGTTCCTACAACGACTGCTCTCCTGCTTACTACTATGCTGGTGCCTACTCTGGTGTCACCAACTACGTGTGGAGCGGATTCGCTCTTGGTATGGGATACTACGGCCGAATCGCCTCAACCGGCGATGTCACCTACAAGATTGGTAATGTTGCACCAACACCTGATACGTTCAAGCCCGAATTCACCCATTCTGCGCTCGCTGACTCCCACAGCAAGGACCGAACTATCTCCGCAACACTTGCCGATGCAGGCGACCCACCAGCAGGTCTCAACGTGAGCACCTCTGCAGGCGTTGGTCCAACAATGTACTACCGTGTGACGCCTGATGGCGGCTCCGCTGGTTCTTGGACCTCTGTTGTCATGGCTCAAGAGTCTGGCAGCACCCGTGCAGAATGCCAGTTGTCGAACTGTGACTGGTCTGCTGATATCGAAGACCTAGAACGTGGGGACTTCGTTGAATACTACATGAAGGCTCAAGACGTTTCTGCAGTTGCAGGCGGCATCAACACACAGACCACCGCAACCGAGTCTTTCTCGGTCGGTGATCCAAACAAGATGTTTATTGTTGAATGGCGAGACATGGGTTACTCCACCACGGACACCTGTACTTACCAAGCTGTATTCTATGACGTGACAAACGAAATCGAATACAAGTACGACGATGCTTGTACGAACTCGTACGACGCTGGAACCGTTGGTTTCATGGATCAAACACGAACCATGGGACAAACCATCCGCCACCGTACCAGTACGCAATACATCACCGGAACGAACCCTCACCCAGCCAACTACCGTATCTCGACAAGTTCGACCGGTAGCAGCTACGAGTCTTTCGACCGTGGCCTCTCTGGCTTGGTGAATGCAGATGCCTCGGGCATCATGGGTTCCTCTGCTGGTACGCCGTCTGGTTACTACTGTGCATCCAACTACTACTGGAACACATGGGCTAACAAGTGCGCTGACAACATCGCAATGCCTGATGGATTCAACTTTACCTACTTCGGTACAGATTACAACTACACTGACACCAATGACCGTATCAACCTCGGTCGACATGGTAACATGCACTTTGTAAGCTCTGGATCCACTGCACTGGTTCGCAGCATGACCACATGGTATGGAAACATGCCTGAGTTGCCGTACTCGTCGAGCACCTACGCTCGTGCAGGTACAATCGCACCTTACTGGTCGTACTACGGTACTTACTACTGCTACCAAAACAGCAACGTCGACTGCGGTGTCTACTACCGAACCATGCCTTTCGAAGGCAAGGGAACAGACGTGAGTTCTGACATCACCCAAGATACCACTTGGGATTTGGAAGACAGCCCAATCCGTGTCAACCCAAGCAACGACTACCTCACCATTTCTGCAGACTTGACCATCCAACCTGGTGTTGTGATTCAAGTCGCAGCTGGCAAGGGAATTTCGTTTGATGGAACATGCGACCAAATGACCCTCAACGGCAACAGCACCGACCCAATCCTCTTCGAGGGTGCAGACGGCGCTGAGTGGACTGGAATGGCATTCACCGCTGCTTGCGCTGCAGGCACCGATGACCGTCACGTCTTCTCTTACGTTGACTTCAAGAACACAACTGACGCTGCAATCTCCGCTGGTTCACGCCACGGTTCTTCGCCAAGCACCAACTCTAACGTTGGAAACTTCACGATGGACCATGTGACATTCACCAACGTTGGCTCTGCTTTCTCACACGGAAGCGGACAAGGCACAGTTGTATCCATGAGCGACTTCAACGTCGATGGGGCTTCTTCGTCCTGTTTCGACTTTGCTGAAGACACCATGGCTACCTTGACTGAAGGTGTCATGAAAGATTGCAACACCGACGGCAACGCCGGTGCTGGTGCAATCGTGAACGTTGCAGGTTCCACTGGTGGATCGTTGTTCCTCGAGAACACCACCGTGACCAACGCATACGTGAACCTCATCGATGTAGACTTCGCAACCGTGACTGTTAGCAACGTAACCGCTACAGTCACAACTGTTCTACCAGGTTCTTCGACCACCACCCAAACCGGAAGCGCATTCGCTTCCGCAGCAGGCAGTGGCAGTGAAGTTACCTTGTTCAACTTCGACGCTGATGACTACGCTACTGTTTCAATTGAAGCAATGGACGCAATCTCAATGAAGACTGTTGACTTTGGACCTGCATCCCTGACCATGACCCCTGGTGGCACATCGAGTACAGGTAACGGACCATCCGGCGACAACGCTGTCTTTGACGACGTGACCGTTGGTAACACCGCTATGACCCGTATTCAACCAGGTACATTTGACAGCGTCACCATGGGAACATTCACCATGACTGGCAACGCAATTACCTCTGACTTGGTTTCCATGAACAACATGGACGCCACCAGTGTTTCCTTGAACGACTGTGGATGGAACATTCACATGAACAGTGTAACCGCAACCGGTTTCAGTGTTCTCGGATGCTCTGCTGCACCTTCCAAGTTGACCATCGAGAACGCAGACATCACCCACAGCAACACGGTTAATCCTATGCTCTACGCACGATACGCTACGGTCACTGTTGGTCAATCTGACGTGACAACCTCGGGTACAGGCCTTGCAGACTTTGCATACGCTGACACCAACGCTGATGTCCGTTTGATTCATGTCCTCGTTGACGGAGCTACCTCCGCCTACGATGGAACTGATGGCAAGGTCTCAACCTCCAGTTCTTCGGAAATTTGGTATGGTGGACTTGCGGACGCTTACACCTACCGTAACGCACTCATCAACGGTAATCCTGCGATTGTGTACAAGTCGGGGCACTACGTATCGGCTACGCTTGTTGACTCATCTGGCTCCGAAATCTTCGAAGTCGGGTCTCACATCACCGATGCAACGGGTATGGCTACTGTTTGGGTCATCACTGGTGACCAATCTGGCAACTCCTACGACGACCACAACTTGCGAGCATTTGGTGCAGCAGGACAGAACGAAACCCTTCACACGGATTCATGGTACCCTACAGACGGTACCTACACCGTGGGAGACACAATCGATCTCTTGCTTGAACCCGCTCCTGTGGAATTCGACGCAGCAGGTATGGACTGCGCATGGATTGCAGCTAACACAACCCTTGCTACGACCTACAACGCTGGACTGAATGCATATGTCTTCGACAGCACGCCAATGACCTTGGCAGCAGATCTTGAACTCGATGGATGCAACATCATCCTCTTGGGATCGGTCCTAAAGGTTCGAAGCACAGCAACAAGCACCCCTTGGTTGAACATCTCTGATGGCGGTTCGCTTACGGTTACCATTTCACCAGACACCGGCGCAGTCGGCGAAGTGAAAGCAATTTCAAGCACCTATGGACTCCACATGGACATCCAAGATGGTACGCTCGAACTTGACGGTGGAACTCTACGTGATGTCGCTCAAGACTCCGCTACTGGCGCTGCCCTCATGGTCAGCGACGGTGCTACGTTCATCATGAAGAACAGCGCTACCGTTTTCGGTGCTGCCACTGCGAACTCTGAGATGGCTACGGTCAAGGTAATGGGTGGAACTGTGAACATCGCAGACTCCAGCATTATCAACTCCAAGCAAGCAGGATCTGGTACCGGAACCGCCCTTTGGGTGGAAGCATCTGGTGGTACCATCGAGAACGTGATTGTGAAGAACGCAGCAGTGGGTATCCAATCCTACAATGGCGCTCCACAGGTTGACGGATTCACCTCGACTGACAACACCGTTGGTGTCGACGTCTACGGTGGTATGTCACTCCCAACCGTTTACCGCAGCACTTTGCTCAGCGGTGAAAACACTGGTTGGAAAACCTACAAGATCGACTTGTCGACTTACCTCTCGGAAGACTACCTCCAAGTAGGCTGGAACAGTATCTACGGTGGCGGAAACGCTCACCCAACATACAACTACGCTACCTCGAAGTACTACATGATCACTGACCGATACAACATTGAATTGGAAGATAACAACGGCAACGCCTGGAACATCACTGATTCATCTGACCTCGGTTACTACCCATACAGTGCTGCAGACCCAGCATCCGGCGTCGGTTCAACCGCTGCCTACGCTGCTGGTGCTACCGGTGGTGTACCAAGTTGGTCATGTGACTACTACGGTTACTCGTATGGACCAAACTATCCATCGAGCTTTGAGGGCTACTTCTACTACATGTGGCGCTACTGGCCCGGTGGTCCCGGAACGACCCCGTCTTACCCTGCTTACTACCAAGCTCCTTCTGAGTTCGGTTTCGGCTGGGAAAACATTGACGGCGTCAGCCCAACTGGATCCTACGCTTACTACCCGTACCACTACTGGGGTTACTACTACACCTCTTACCACGGTGGTACCAATGGACCATTCACGCCTCCAGAAGGCTATGGTGGCGGATACCCGTCCAGTTACAACGTCTGCCTTGACTATGCGTACTCATACTACATGAGTCCTGGACAAGGTGCCCGTTTGACCATGCCTACCGTTGACATCTCAGCTTCGAACATCTCGAAGGTTTCGCTGTACATTGACGTCCTGCACAACCGCGCTGACAACTTCCAAGATCGCTTGGAGTTCGTCGCTCGTTCAGGCAACGATGCAAGCACCCTTGGTGATTACGTCCGAGAATCCGGTACGCCTAGTTTCAAGGATGGTTCCATCACAGGAGCTGAAAATGGTATTGAAATCGGCGGAGCATACGCTGCAGGTTCTTTCGAGAACATCGCAGTCACCTCCCCAATCGATTCCGGTCTTGAAGTGACAGGTCAGTCGGCAGCAACTGTTGACGGATTGGAAGTGAATGGCGGCACATACGGTGTCCTCATTGGCAGTTCCGCATCCGGTTCAATTGAACTTGCTAACCTCGACCTTGACAGCCAAACCTCGGCTGGTGTTTACTACGCTAAGGACATCTCTGGAGATGTCACTGGTACGGTTACCAACAGCGCAGGTGCAGCGTTCAAGTACGGACAAAACACTGACAACCCTGTCACGATGTCCGGCATGACGATTTCGACCAACGCAGTTGGTATCGAAACAGCCGGCGAAGGTGAGTTTACTCTTACCGACATGACCATGTCGAATGGCAAGGACTTTGCGATCAGCGGAAGTTCGATGATTGAGTTCATCGAAGGAACCGTCGATGTTGATTCCGTCGATGTCACAGGCTCAGGTTTGTTCACCCGTATGCGTACGGTTGACGTGACCCTCTCTGCTGACTCGAACCCAGTCGCTGATGCTACTGTCACCCTCCTTGATGCCGATGGCGGCGCTGCGGGTGCAGCACTCACAAACTCGACAGGAGTGGCAAACGACATTACCTTCGTGACCGCTACTGTGGACAAGGCTGGAAAGACCATTCCATCGCTCAGTGGATACAAAGCAATGACCGTTGCAGAAGTGTTCTACAACAACACAGTTGCTGACTTCCGTTATGCTAGCACTGGCGTTACGCTCAGCGATTCATCTGGAAACGCAGAGACAGTTGCTCTGACGACCAAGATTGCCCACCGTGTTTGCTGGTACTCTTCAAGCACCGCATACGATACCGTGTCACCTTGTTCAGGTTCGTTCTCGACCTCGGGATCCCGAACCCTTAGCGACGGCGACGGCGGTACAGTGACCGAATACGGTTACTACGGTGGTGTTGGAGCGAACTTGGCTAACCAGATTGTCATGGTTGACGTTCCGTACATCTACCTCAACGGTAACACGGATTACAACTTCAACGGTTCGACTCTGCTTTCAACTGGCGTCTATGATTACTACGGAAATCAACGCTGGTACAGTAAGAGCCCCGGTGGCAGTGGTTTCTACATGAACGACGGTGGCATCTACGGTGTCGCAGTTGATGATGAGACAAACGAAGCTTACGGTATCCAAATTGGTGACTACTTCTACAGCATGAACAACTTTGTGGCAAACAACTCGATCTTCTCGAATGTCGCAACGATTGATATTGCGAACGGATATAATTATAACAATAATTACGAATGGGAAGTCGAAAATTTGGCGCTCACCAACTCGACCATTACGCACTACAAGGGTTACACCTCGTTGAACAACGCTATCCAAATCACCGACATCTGCATGCAGGTGTCTGGTGGTGATAACGGTCTCATCCACGGAAACACCTTCAACAACTGTGGTGTAGGTATCATGCTTGAGCGTGCGACCTACTACAGCTACCACAACGGTGTGGTCGGCGCAGACAACATCACCATCTCTGGTAACACGTTCAATGATGGTGGCGAAATCGCAGACATCTGGGCGTACACCAACGGTGACGCTGACTACGCAGAGATCTCTGGAAACACCTTCAACTCTGGTGCTACCAGCAACGGTGCAGTTGCATTCTACCCTGGTGACCATGAAGGTGCAGTTATTGCGGACAACACCATCAACACGTTGAAAACCGGTATCTACATGGTGAACGCCCTTGACTTCACAGTTTCTGGCAACACCATCAACGGAGCCGGCGACTCAGCATACGCTGGTGTCGACGTCAACGGTGGCTATGGTGACGTGACAGGCAACACATTGATTGACGCCGACGGCGGTATCGTGCTTGACTCGATGACCACCCCTCCAGCGCCAACCAGTTCGCTCTGTACCATCCGAGCCTACAGTTACTCGTCTGGACCTACAACCTGTGTTGTGACCCTCGCTACAGGCAAGGTCTTGGCAGTTAACATCGAGACCGATTCGTGGGGCTATGAAGCAAGCATCACCATCGACAAGCCTGACGGTACGACCGATTCGTGGCCAACCAACACGTTGGCAAGCAACACTGCTTACGAACCACTGGCCACCTACAGCGATGCTGGAAGCTACACCTTGACGCTCCGTGACTCATACGGTGACGGTGGTACTGACGTCTTCATGGTTGAAGGCGGCGCTGCTGGCGGCTACAGTGGCCCAAGCATTGCTGAAAACACCATTGAGCTGTCCGCTGGACGTGTTGCTCCAAACGCTATCGGTTTCCTTATGGAAGACTGTGCTGGTGTGCAGATCAACTCGGCGAACAACTCCGTGACTCTATCGGACGCTGCAATGGTTATCAGCAACTGTGACGTTTCTGATGTTGGCTCCACCTTCCAAGGAGATGGAACTGCATCCACCAACGGAATTGACGCTGACGACCTTAACGGTGACTCCCTGACCTTGTCGGGCACCACCGTGAGCGGCTACGAAACCGGTGTGACCAAGACGAGCGGCGCACTTTACCTCACTGGCGATGCTTCCCTCACTGGTACCTCATACGGTGTCTACGTGGATGACGCAACCGTGAGTGCAATCACCGCCAACGTCGACGGTGGCGCAACTGGAACTGGACTCTATGTCATCGACTCCGATGATGTTTGGGTTTACCCAATGAACGCCTCTGGACTCGTCGGCATGTACGTCGAAAACTCTCCGTTCCGTTGGGACGGAGGTTCGGTTGATGCAACCACTGCTCTTGAAGTCGTGGAAGCACAAGGTACTGTTGAAAACATGACCTGGACCGATTCGACCAACCAAATCAACGCCGGCAGCAATGCCTACGTGACCTCGATCGGTAACACGATTGACGCCTCGAAGTTGATTGTCGATGCATCCGCTACCATTGATGAAGCAAACTTGTTCTCGATGAGTTCGACCCACTTGACAGCTGCTCCTTCCAAGGAAGTCAGCATGCTCATTCAGTCGACCGACGGATCTCGTGCTTCCTACGTGTCCACAAGTTTCCAACCTGAAGTCATGAGTATTGACGGATCGATGGACGACTGGAATGGCGGAAACGACCTCAACCCATCTGGCTATGCAATGCCAGGTATCATGAGTGGCGACGGAACCAGCGACATGGGAGTTACCTACATTGAAGGCGACGACCTGTACTTCGGTCTATCCGGTGTTGATCTCTCAACAAGCGACTTGCTCATCTACCTCAGTGTCGATGGCGCAGGAAGCAGCGTTGGATACAACCTCGGTGGAGAACACAACTTGCCGTTCCAAGCAAACTACGTGCTTTGGGCAGACAGTGAATCCTCCTACGACTTGTACAGCTACGGCTTCCTTGGTTGGGGCCCAACTTCACTCAGCACCGCTGCAGTGGACATGGACTTCTCCACTGACTTCGCTGAGATTTCTATCCCATTCTCTCGAATGGGCGGAACACCTAGCCAAGTTGACATTGTGGCCATCGTTCAAGGCGAGACTACCGCTGATGTGAGCACGGTTCACCCGACTCAGACCATCGACGCCAGCAACACCATTCAGTCGTTCACAGAATACATGACCGTCGAGCTAACGCACGACGATTTGGCTTCCGGTGCAATCTCTGACGAAGTGCTTGTGTACCGCTCCTACAAGGGCAGCAACACACCAAGCGTCGCAAAGAACTACGACGTGATGATCAAGACCGAAGCAGACTGTGCCTATGATTGGGCTACAACTGACAACGTCTCACTCGCTACCAACGTCAACCTGAACATGGACATGGCCCGTGCCTGCCCGGAAATTCAGGCTGAATTGGCTGACGTGATTGTTGACGAAGACTCTGGTGCTTACACCTTCAGCCTGACCAACATGGCTGATGACGTGCAAGACGAAGAAGCGAGCCTCTCGTGGGTCTCGACCTCCGGAAACATCGTCGCTCACGCCAACGTACTCGTTGACTGGGCGCAGAACGGACACACCGTGACCATCACACCAATGGACGACCAATTTGGTACCATGGACTACGAGTTCACTGTGACTGACAGCAACGGATTGACCGACACCAAGAACATCTCGTTCGAGGTAGTCAACGTCAACGACGCACCTGTGATCTGCAACGTGGAACAAACTGACTGCATGCCAATCTTCTCTGAAGACGACGCCTACACCAACATCTTGGCTGAAGGCTTCGGTGTGCACAGCAAGTTCCTTGGAGACGTGTCAAACGCTTCCAAGTCCTACATCCGTGACATGGCAAACGAGCAAACGCCCGACCGCCAAGTCTACGATTGGGATGCAAGCATTCCTGCTGACTGTATCGCATTCACTGTTGAAGTGAACGCACTGAACGAACTTGTGATCACCGAGAACACGAACAACGAACTCGGTGGAACCTGTACGGTGACCCTCACCCTGGCTGACGACGCTGCTGCAAACAGTGAAGCAACTCCTTACGAAGTTGCCTTCTCCGTAGCTCCAGTGAACGACGCACCTGTTATCCCAACATGGGACCGACAGAACGGTACGGTCATGGAAGCCGGAAACGGCTCCATCCCTGCAGCACCATGGCAGATCAGCTTGATGGAAGACGACTTGTCGACCGAGAACTTGACCTACGACCTAAGCTCTGTGATGACAGATGTTGACCACAACCTCTCTGACCTCACATGGACCGTTGAGCCAACGTCTCAATGTGCATACACGAACTACTTCACGACAACCATCGTTGTGGACAAACTCGTGTTCACACTGATTCCAGACGCAACGACCAACGCTAAGGATTGGGAAATCGATTACCTCAACGACAACGGTATCCACCAAATCGGACCATCTGGCTCCGAGTTCTGTAAGATCCGCTTGGTCCTCGAGGACACCGCAACAGCCCCAAGTTACGTGCCAAACTACGACACCACCTTGATGCCAATCGCAGCCTACCAACAAGGCCAAGATGACATCGAAATCGGTGTACGTGTCGAAAACGTTCGTGAGCAAGTCGCTGACTACTACCTAGACAGCCTCTCTGGCTTCGACTTCAACGGCGTGACCAACATCATGACAGGCACCTACGTGCCGGTTACTGTGAAGGTCGGCGCTGGTGGCGACGAAGGACCGTTCACCTACGATCACATGCTTGCTGTGACCTTCCACACGGACGGTCACACCGAGGACGAGCAAACTCGATACTACACCGTTCCATCTTATGGAACGATTGTGGCTTTCGACGAAATGGTCTACATCACCAAGGACACCACCAACGTGTTGGTTGAAATGGATGTTGTGACTTGCTTGAACGACCCATGTGACTTGACTGCAGCAGTTTCGGACCGCTTCCAGACCGACGACCCAGCATCCCACCGTGCCAACAACAACGGCATCCAGGGCGCTGATTGGTCCAAGCCTGGGCAGTACGGTAGCAACGCTACTCAGACCTCCGAACGCCGACCACTTCTCGAAGACAGCAACTGGTGTAACAACCGAATGACAACGCTCGAGAATGGATCCGTCTGTAACCACGCAAACCAGCCACCTGCTAACTTCGAAGCTACTGGACAACCGCTACCAAGCGTTGTTCGTACAATCGGAGCCAGCTCGGTCCCATCGTTCGCACCAAGCATCGTTGTGGTCAGCCTCACTGGTCTCTTCGTGAGCGCACTCGCCTTCTCCAGCCGCCGTGCTGATGATGAAGAAGAAGTCGCCGAGACCATGGTTGACAGTGACGTCGCAGTGAGCCCAGTGATTGCTACCATCTTGATGGTCGCTATCACTGTCGTTCTCTCCGGTGTGATCTACGTTTGGGCAAGCAGCCTCGCTGAAACTGACGTCAAGGGTGTTCCTCGGATCACCTTCGACATCGAAGACATCGACGGCTTTGATGCTGAAACCGGACACTGGCGAATTACCGTGCAGTCGGCTGAAACCGACTTGGCTACACAAGCAGTTGTGCTCCGTGTGATCTACACAGACGCTGATGGAAACACAGCGATTGAAGAAGCGAACATGGCGGACACGAACGGTGTCTACGGGTTCAACCCCGACAACAGTGATGCATTCATCACCTTTGTCGACCAGGTGAATAAGGAAGGAAGCGACTCTGTCTCGACCTTCAATACCGGTGACACCATCTTCGTGCGAACCCACGCAACTGACGGCACGCCATTGACAGATGTGACAATCACTCTATCCTACGCTCCAAGCGTTGGACAAGGTGCGCTCCTGCGCTCCTGGACTGGTTTGTCATACGACGTCAAGGCTTGAGTTCAAGTTTGAACGGTGAAGACAATCGGACGCATTGGGGATAGGGGCTTCGGCCTCTATCCCTCTTGTCTCCCAACATCCCAGAAATGGGATGATCCACCTCAACGGTGGAAAGCCCGCCCGAACGCAGGGGGTTTCCGAAAGGGGCCCCCTGTCTTCGGCCCCCTCTTTCCTTTTTCAACGACAGAGTTGTTGCGAAGCCTTTCAAACCCGCCCTCTGTCCACAAGTCATGTCACAAGGTCCTAACATTACACCGCTCACCAAAACAACGTGTGTTGTGTTTGACTGCGACGGTGTTCTTGTCGATGCAGTCAGCTCTTGGCGCACGCTCCATGACCACTTCGGAACAGACAATGGGGCCAACCTCCAGAGGTTCATCGATGGCGAAATCTCAGATGCTGAATTCATGCGCCTGGACATCAAGAAATGGAAGTCGATTGAAGACCCTATACATCGAGAAGACCTCTTTAGGGCCTATGCAGGTGTGCAACTGATGAAAGGGGCACGCGAATTGGTCCAGCACCTCCAAGATCAGGGCATTTTCGTGGCTATTGTCAGCGCTGGGGTCGATTTGTTTGTTGCCTCCATCGCTGCCATGCTCAAGGTCGACGATTGGATTGCGAATGGCTTTGAATTTAACGAAGATGACACCCTTGGCGACGAGGGTATTTGCCGACTTCACGCAACTGGTAAGGGTGAAATTATTCAGCGGCTTTTAGCCATGAACAATCTCGAGGCAAGTGGCTGCGTCAGTGTGGGTGATTCCGAAATGGATCTTTCAATGCGTATTGATGGAGGCCATTTTATTGGCTTCAATCCGACACGGGATTCATCAAAAATAGCATTCGAGTCTGCTGGAGTTCCAGTGGTTATGGGCAAAGATTTGTTCGACATCGCTCCATACCTTGGAATTTAATTCCGTCAGGCGAATGGTATTGCTGTCGTTGCGTGGCTTTTGAGGTTGACAATGGTCAGCATGCATGGTTTAGGTTGGAATCCAAGCATTCGTTGGTATGAGGTTTGGTCTTGCCAAGTGCTCGAACAAATCAGCGTTGTCCCCTTGTAATCAATGCAAGCGTGTCCGTGAACGTGACCTGTTACGAATATGTCCGGAACTTCCCGAATGACGAGCCCATCCTCTGGTTCTGGAGATAATGGTGTTTTTCCACCCCACTGAGGGGCTAAGTGGCGCCTTCTCAACATTTGTCGCATGGCTTCAACAGGATCTGCGTACGTCACCGTTCTCAACCCTGCGACAAAGTCGTCGATTGATTTCCCGTGGTATGAGAGTAGGCGTACACCGTGCAACGAGAAGTCACAGGGATTTCCAACAAACGTGGTCGTGTTGTAATCCTGCTGAATGTCTTTTTCGAACGTGGGTTGAGGTTCTGCTGGTCGTACAGCATCGTGATTTCCAGGTAGCATGACGCACTCCACCCAGTCGGGGAGCAGTTCCAGCAATCGAGCGAATTCCTGGTACTGGCCATATAAATCTGGTATGGATAGTTCACTGTCTTGTCCAGGATAAATACCGACTCCATCTACGCAATCGCCCGAAAGAATGAGGTATTTTATGGTCCTTGCCAGAGGATCGGTATGGAACCATCGGACCATCTTATGCCATTGTGCTTCGAGGAAGGTCTTCGAACCGACGTGAATGTCTGAAAGGAAGGCCACGCTCACACCATGCTCTGAACTGGCTTTGATGTGTTTTTCCTTCATTGGAAAGTGAAGGTCATCAACGTAAAACAAGTCCCCAGTTTGGCTGAAGGTCCCTGATACCCCAAGAACGTCATCCGGCATAAGACCCGCTTCGAGTATTTGCTCTTGGGCTCGATCTCGATCATCGCCTTTTCGTTTTGTGAGAAGGCACGTCAATTCACCAGTCTCATCTTCTAGGTTCCAAATGAGGTGACCGTTTTTTGTGTACCTCGGTTCATTGACCAAGCCAATGGCCACCGCTTTGTTCTCATAACCTTGATAGCGGCTGCTTTCAGCATGAAGCCTTACAATTTCCGTCGGGGTTCGCGGAAGGCGGGAATTTTGGATGATCATCTTTCTGATGCTTGTTAAACGGTCGCTAAAACAAGAGGTGATGTCACTCATCTTTCCTTCTGTGGTGCTGTTTCCTGTGATGTCATAGTGGACTAAAATATCGCTCGAAGCGTCATTCGCATGTTCGCTGAAATCACTTTCTTTCCAGTCCGGTAGGTTATTTCTGAACCGCACATCGAGCGGCTCAGGTTCGTGAATTGGGGCAATTGTTCGTCCTAAATCTGTGTTGATTGTGCTGTTAACCGGCGGTGCAGGCAGAGGAGATGCAGCAGGTTGCATTGCTGGTTGATGGGCCATCATTCGCTGCTTTCCACGCCATACAGCAATCATGTCTTCTAAAATTTCAGCTGTGAGAAACCCTTTGTCAAAGGCCACCGCTTCTGCGCAATCCAGAACGCCGTTGAGGTCTTCCAAATTGATCAATTCATCCCGCACAGATGCCGTAGGGACAATGCCTCGTGAGCGCAGGACAGGGAGGATGTCTTCCCACGGCGCACTCATAACCTAAGGTAACGAAGCCCCTCCAAAAGCACACCGGTGAGGGTGAATGATTTCTTTGTGTGAAGCGCTACCACTTGACGTCGCTGTCGATGGCATCTTCTGACCCGGTGGGTTTTCCATCGCCGTCGAAATCATCATCCCGCCAAGGTGCTGCTTCTCGGGTTGCTGCATCCCTTTTGGCCCGATCAATTTCAAACTGCGCTTGGGCAAGAGCTTCTGCCTTTCTTGCTTCATCTTGAGCTCGCTCGCTTTCTTCCTGCTTCGCCATGGCTATGTCGTAACGACGGATGGCGGTCAGCAATGCAAAGTGGACAAAGCCAATTTTGTTTTCGGCTCTGTTTCCTCCAATTTGTGTGGAATCTGCGTTTGCCCATGTGGCTGAGGCTATGCCTACATAGACCATCCCGACCTTCTTGCTGGTTCCATCACTAGCGGGGCCAGCAATACCGGTAATGGATATGGCGAGGCTGGCGTTTGCACGCTCCCGGGCCCCTTGGGCCATTTCCATTGCGACAATGGCTGAAACAGCTCCCTTCGACTCCAACGTTTCTGGTTTGACACTCAGTTCTTGAATCTTCGATTCATTTGAGTATGTCACCCACGATTGGTTGAACCATTTGGATGCACCTGCTATGTCTGTGAAGGAACTCGCCAGCAATCCACCCGTGCAGGATTCTGCTACTGTGATGGTGTGGCCACCTTCTTTTAGACGGCGCACAAGGCGGGCTGCAGCCGCTTGGACATCTTCATCCATGCAACCTGAGGGCGTGACTCATCGTCTTTGAGGTTAACCCTCAAACAATGGCTTCAAGAACTGAGGCTTGCAGGACGAAGTGGGTCTGTGGTCTAGTGGTTATGACACCGCCCTTACACGGCGTTGATCGAGGGTTCAAATCCCTCCAGACCCATTTACCAAAGGTATTGGACGAGGTCCTCGCTTGAGCCGGCTACGACTTTGGTAATCCCGGAGGTACGTCTGAAGGTTTCAGCTTCCGCAGTTGTGCCATCAATCATGATGAAATGAACCGCTCTTTGCCACAACCCCGGCTCTGGTCGAGACCCACGATGGTCAACTGCAACCAAAATGTCATCCAGCTCTGTGAACATCAACAGTGTGGTTGAATGAGCAATCTCGTCGGCTTTGAGTACCAACCAGCGTGCACCGGACATCGAGGCCCGAGGATTATCTCCTAAATCCTTGAGATGAACGATTCGCATAGATATTCCTCACATCGCATACCTAAGCAAGGCAATAGCTCCACCCATACCGACCAATTGCTGACCAGCATCATGATCGACTGAACATTGAATCATTGTAGCGCCAATATCGGCCAACCCTTCGGCCCATAGCGCCCAAGACTTTCCATTGATTGTTTTGTCTTGGTTGCGGAGTAAATCTGCTGTGATCAAAAACACTTCAATAGCGCCTTCATCCATCGCTTTAGCCAGTGCTTCTGGACCGTAAGCCACAGCCCCATTGGTCGACAGGCGAGTCCAGGCTTCGTCCAAAAGCGAGGTTTCTTTGGAAATAGCGTATTCACTTAACAGGTCTCCAGCGAGGCCTTCTCGAAGCAATTCATTGGCTCCGGCTCTGCCAGCCATCGAAGTGGCAATGGATTTCATGAACCTCGTGTGCCCTGATGCCTTCATGTCGTTGAGGAGGACATCTCTTGGATGACCGGGCCCACACAGCAACAGGGGTGTGGATTCATCAAGGGTTGCAGTCACTGCTTTGATGACGTTGCTGCGAAACGTCGCGGCGACACCGGAAGACTGCTTGATGTCACCTCGCTTTCCTCCACCTCGCATGGTCCACGTCGCCCCTTCCTTGAGGCCTCTTGGTGTGATGTAGAACAGGACAATTTCATCCGTTTCAACCATAGCGAGTGCAATGTTGGTTTGTTGAGCTGCTTTTTCAGATTGGCGCAGCAGTTCGTAATCTGCCTGTGAAAAGGCGTGAGTTGCTGTCAACTCAACATCATCGCGAAGTTCGACAATGTGGGTGTGGTGGAGGCCAACATCGAATTGTGCTTCCTCGATCAAACCGTGAACACGGAGCAGTTCACTGAACGCCTGGTACTCCGTTGTAGCAATCTTCAGTCGAATCCACATTTTCTTTCGCTCGGCAACCTTTGCTCGACCGCCTTCTTCTCCGGAAGTCGTTTGGTCGCGCCGTTCTCCAAGCATACCGATGCTTAGCCCGGGTCTTGCAAGATGGGACAAAGTCCACAAGTCATCCTCTGATTCAATCCGCAAACGCCACTTGGTGGGTTCTCGCTTGAGGATTTTCATTCAGTTCACCCAAAGACGCCAGTGAGTTGGCCGTTTTCGTCCATGTCCATGTCCGCTGCTGCAGGGCGCTTTGGTAGGCCTGGCATGGTCATCATGTTGCCAAGTACGGCCACGATGAATCCTGCTCCTGCATTCAGTCGGAACTCCCGGACTGGAATTGTGAAGCCAACAGGTGCTCCCAACTGCCCTGCATCATGCGAAAACGAATACTGAGTTTTTGCCATGCATACCGGAAGATGGCCGTAACCCCACGATTCAATGGCAGCAAGTTGTTTCATTGCTTTTGTGTCAACTTCTACGCCTTCTGCTTTGTAGATGCGCTTGGCAATGCCGTTGACCTTGTCCATCACCGGTGCGTCCTTGGTGAACAGCGGAGTGAATGGACGGCCTGCAGCCACGTGATCTTGGATGGCAGAGACAACGGCTCGGGCTAATGCTTCGCCACCGGCTCCACCTTTGGCATGAACTTCAGTCATAGTAACCGCATGGGCCCCGCTGGCTCGTGCTTGGGCGGCGAGCGCATCGAGTTCGCCGTCTGTATCGGCAGTAAATCGGTTGATTGAGACGATGACGGGCATGCCAAAACCAGCCATGTTGCGGATGTGGCGGTCGAGGTTTCCTTGTGCGCCACGGGTGACTGCGTCGATGTTCTCTTCATCGAGTTCCTCCCTCGATGGACGGTAGCCACCGCGGCTCCCGAACGCTCCTCCGTGCAGTTTCATAGAACGCACGGTGACGTTCATGACCACGCAATCGGGGGCTTTTCCAGAAGTTGCTGCTTTGATGTGCATGAATTTCTCAGCGCCCATATCAGATCCAAATCCTGCTTCTGTGACCACAATATCTGCTGCGCCGAGCGCCAAACGGTCGGCGATGATGCTCGAATTGCCATGAGCAATGTTGGCAAAAGGCCCACCGTGGATGAAAGCAGGGTTGCCTTCAAGGGTTTGGACTAAATTAGGTAAAAAGGCATTGCGCAAAAGCAAGGCCATTGCTCCAGCTGCCTCAATTTCTTCCGCTTTTACCGGACGTCCTTCTGTGGATTGGCCGACAACGATATCGCCAAGTCGACGGCGTAGGTCTTCGTAATCATTGGCGAGCACTAAGATTGCCATCACTTCACTTGCGGCGGTGATGTCGAATCGGTCTTGGCGTGGATTTCCATTTGCAGGGCCGCCAAGCCCGACGGTTATGCTGCGCAGGGCACGATCGTTCATGTCAATCACACGAGGCCAGAAGATCCTTGTCGGATCTAATTTGGTCGCGTTGCCATGCTTGATGTGGTTGTCGACCAGTGCGGAAAGAAGGTTGTGCGCCGAAGTTACAGCATGAAGGTCTCCAGTGAAATGGAGGTTGATGTCCTCCATTGGAAGCACTTGCGACTGGCCCCCACCTGCGGCACCCCCCTTGATCCCGAATACAGGACCCATAGATGGCTCACGAATGACGCATGTTGCGGATTGATCGATTGCACACAAGGCTTGTGTCAAGCCAATGGTTGTGACTGTTTTACCTTCCCCAAACGGTGTAGGGTTGACCGAAGTGACGAGTACGAGGCTGCCTTGCGGGCGTGAAAAGCGTTCACTGAGGGCTTCCCAAGTGATTTTTGCCATGCCCTTGCCCATGGGTATCAACTCATGGCTCGAGATGCCCAATTTCCATGCAATGGTTTCAATTGGCTCCAAGGTTGCTGCTCGAGCAATTTCTAAGTCACTGGCCATGGAACTTGTACCGTGTGGTTATGGCTTTCAATCCCTCGGATGGATAGGGGTTTAGCAATGGGTTTTGGCAACCCATTTTGAAGCGCCGTGAGGGCTCAATCTTCTTTGACTCGTCCAAGGTATTCTGGCAGTTCTACGCCAGCCATCTTGGCAACATCGTGCACAGGTGGGAGGCTTTGCATCAACGAGGAGATGAAGTTGGAAGTGGATCCGCCTTCGCCGTTTGCGCCGCCGTTTCCGGAGTCCCAAACGGTAATCTTGTCAATCTTGAGGTTGGAGATTGCTTCAGTTTGTCGGGCAACCAATTCTTCCATCTTCTCGACCATGAGGAGTGTGGCAGCAGCCTTTGCATCTCCACCAGCGCTTGCAACGAGCTTTTGGTATCCAACTGCCTTTGCTTCAAGAACAGCTCTGGTACCTTCTGCTTCTGCTAGATATCGAGCCAGAGTTGCATCGGCTTGTCCCTTTGCGATTCGGCGTTGTCGCTCTGCTTCTGCTTCCGCAGCGATTTCGACGGTCTTCTTCGAAACTTCTTCACGAACAACTTCCAAAGCGCGCAAACGCTCGCCTTCAAGTTCATACTGAGCGGATTCAATTTCCTTCTGTGCGTTACGTTGAGCGACTTCAGCACGCTTGCGTGCATCAGCTTGCTTGACAATGAGGTCTGCTTCAAAATCAGCAATTTCTGCGGCAGCAACGTTTTCACCTTGCTTACCCATTGCTTCTTGTTGCATGACGAAAACACGTCGGTTGACTTCTGCTTCCTTCTGGCCCTTTTCGGACTCGGCGGAGTTTTGTGCAACACCAACTTCACGCTCTCGGTCAGCCTTGGCCTGACCAAGTTCACCAGTCGAGCGAGCAATGGCGGTCTCAACCAGTGCTTCGTTGACAGCGGTTTCTGCGGCCTTGGTACCAATCGATTCGATGTATTGTCGCTCGTCGGTGATGTCAACCACGTTGACGTTAATGAGGTAAAGTCCGAGCTTGTGCAATTCTGTGTCGACGTTGGTAAACACAATTCGTAGGAACGAATCACGGTCTTGGTTGACTTGCTCGATTGTGAGCGAAGCAACGGTCAATCGGAGTTGTCCGAAAATGATGTCTTCTGCAAGTTTTTCGATGTCGCTTTGTGGAAGGCCGAGCAGTCGTGTAGCAGCGTTCTGCATGATCGAGGGCTCAGTTGAGATTCCGATTGTGAACGATGAAGGGACGTTGATGCGGATGTTTTGCTTGGAAAGGGCGTGCTTGAGGGGGATGTTGAGGGTCATTGGGCGCAGTGACAAGTAGGCGTAGTGTTGAATCAAAGGCCAAACAATCTTTCCACCACCGTGGATACATTCTGCCGATTGTTTATTTTTCACGTTACCATAGACGACAAGAATTTGGTCAGATGGTGCGAGTTTGTATCTCTGAGTTGCAACATAGATGGTACCGAGGAGTACGAAAAGGAAAAGTCCGATTCCGATTACGAAGAGTTCTGCCATGGTATTGCCATGAGCACCGTCCTTTAAGACCTTTCACCCGACTAAAGAGGGTGCGTAAAGGGGTAGAGTGGGCTTATGTGGGCGTTAAAATTCACTCGGGTGCTGTCTCTTTGAGGCTTAATTCTTTTACGATTAATGTCTCTCCAATGGTTCGGATAACTTCCACAAATTTGCCAGTTTCCAAAGTTGCAGTGTCGTCTTCCAATACAGCAGAGCAGGTTCGCAGCGCACTTTGAAATTCGACCTGAACCTGACCAGATTGGCCTGGTGGGATGGTCATGTAGACTTGGCCTTGTGCACCAATTGCTTGATCGTGCTGAACTGTCGCATCAACTTCGAGGCTCTTCAACATTTGAAACACCTTTCCAATGAGCCACATAGAAATCGTTCCCGCAACTGTTCCTGCGAGAATCGCCAGTGTTGGTATTTCTGTTTCCATATTCACTGCGAGGCCAAAAATTCCAAACATCATCAAGAAACTGAGTAACCCTTGAATTGTGAGCATGTTAAAAACGCCTTCTGCTCCCATTTCGAGATCAATGTCAACTCCAACCGCACCAAGAGCTCCGTCCGCAACGCCGCCAATCAAAATGAGTGCAAAATAAATCAAGAATAGAAATGTACCCACAATCGCCATTGCTGCAAACAGAATATCGATGCCGCCGATGTCACCTAAGCCGATGAGATCGAGGAAATTAGTTAGTAGACTCATAGTGTAACCTGGTTGTTGATAGAGGCTTAGGACTTCAATCTTCTCCCAAGTTCTGTCTTCGAAGTGGACGGATGTAAATGAAATAGTAATGTCCATAGACAATTGGGCCAAGCGAAATGCCAACCAATATTCCAACACCCCAGTCGGGTAAGTTCAGTGCAATTGCAAGGACAAGTACAATGAGCAATGCGATTAAAATCGAGGCTTTCTCCAGTATAATGAAAATCGGGTTCGTGCCTTCATTGACGCGTTCCTTCATCAGGAAAACGTCCATCAATCCGGCCATTTCCTGCACCTTAATTGAAGAGCAGGCCGGTTCCTGCTGCCTCGTTCATGACAACCACAAACAGGTAAAGTAGGACGATAAACATCACTGGATTGCGTCCCTTCTGGGCTCCTAGTGGGTCTGTGTTCTGGCTAAGGAACGACTCATCGAGGTCATAATTACCGTTGAGTTGAATCTCTTTTTGTTGCCTTTTCGATTGAAAAATAATGAGCATAGTTGTGGTGATCACGACTGCCAATGGCGCTCCAATGAGGAGGCCGAGTGAATCCTGTAGTTCGACCCACATCGAAGCGGTGAAGTAAATTCCGAGGAGTCCCGTGAGCAACGAAATTGTATTGGATTTTGCTCCTTCTATCGTGTTCTGCATGCTCTTGCTAAGGATGCCTCCTTTTTGAATCCTATCCCGTTTCTCTTCGTGTTGTAGGGAGAGGTTGAAGGAGGGATGATGTATGAAGGCACCATGGGTCGGGTTCGCTATGCGGTTGCAGGCAACCCAGTCAATCATTCACTCTCACCCTTATTGCTCGGTTTAGTTCATGCCCGACTTTTGGATTTGATTGGTCAGAAAGAACTCAATCTCGGGTTGGAATCGAGTAATTTAGTTCCAACCTCGACGATCGAGGGGGCCTTGGCATGGGGCTATGCTGGCGCAGTCCCAAATCCACCAGATTGGGCCTATACGGGCGCTCCCTTCGGAAAGTTCCGCACTTCGAAATTACTTGAAAAAGCCATACAGGTCGGTATGGCAATCGAAGATGCCGATGAGCGTTTTTCACCAGTTGGAGAAGAAGACTTTTTTGCACCCCCCCTCGATTCATCAAAAACCACGCTGGCGCCCTTGCCAACGGGCTTTCTCAGCACAGAAATTTGGGCCAACTTGACAACGCCGCTGAAGCATCAACTTTCAAGCAATGCCGTTTCAGCAATTGACGCTTCTATGGAATACCAATGTGTCAACGCGCTGCGCTGGGACGGACAGGGTTGGTGGTGCGCCGGGCTTGATGGCGCTGGTGTGGTTTCCCTGGCTAAGCATTTTGGCATCGATTTCCAAGACTCACCTGTGCTTTCGATTTGTGGTGGGGGTGGTGCAGCACGTTCCGTTGTCGCAGCATGGCTTGCAGCAGGTGGGGGCGTCCACGCTGCCTTGTCAAGACGCAAATTACCTGACATCCTACGGACGTCTTGCACTGCATCCGCTAAAGATGCGGTTTTTGCTGTCAACTTTGACTCAGAATACAATTCCGCAGAAGCTCCTCTGGTCCTCAATGCAACCTACCGGGCGTTTCAGGGCGACACCGAAACAATGCTGTCCTCGATGATGACAACTGGGTTAAACGGTCGATGGCTCCTTGTCGCACAGCATTTGGCATGTTGGTCTGAATTGTGGGCACCGCATCTTCGAGAGGTCCTACCATCGATTGATTTGCTTCTTACACAATTGATTCACGCCGAGGCGCTTCTCAACGAGTACGCATGATGGAACAAAAATGAAAACATCCAACGCAGAGGACCGTACAAGGAGGAGACGCTGATGAGACGAAATTTTTCTGCTTTCTTCCTCGCCTTCCTTCTTGCGTTGTTGCCGCTTCAATCCGTTGCTGCGGTTCATCCTTCCGAATCCGCTGATTTCGAAGAAGTCCACACTGGGCCAGATTACCCAGTGGGGTGGTTTGATGGTCATTACGGCGAAGATGGCGAACATATTCATTACCGACTGATCTACCCTGGAATGGAAGACGGTGAGTCCGCAAACATGGCGGGCAATGGCCCGTTCACTTGGATTCAATTCTTCGGCGATGACGGAGAAGAACTCGAAGACTACATGCAGGTGTCCACGCTTCTGGCCAAACGAGGTCACATCGTTGTGGTTCACTTGGGCGTTTCAGATGCCACTGACTTCGATCGAACACTCACTGACATTCAAACAGTCTATGAGTACATGGTGATGCTCAATGAATCCAATGACGTAATCATGGGTTCGTTTGGTCAAATTGATTTGAATCACTGGGCCCTTGGTGGTCACGGCCACGGTGCAGCTTCTGCTTACGGCGTATTGCCGTTTTGGAACGAAAGAAGCGCTACATTAGGAGCACAACCGCCCCGGGGGGTGTTCGGTCTTGGCGCTGACTTCAGTTCTTGGCCAGCAGGTGAACACTGGACCACTCTTGCACCTTCGGATTGGAACGTTGACCCAGCTATACCTTCAACCGGACTTTTCATCACCGGGACCTTGGATGGGGTTTCTGAATTTAATGATGTCACGGATGTGCTGGAAGCCAGCGACCAACTGGGTTGGCACGCCATGCAACTTCTCGGGGCCAATCATTACCAATTTCAGGACAGTACATCCTTCACAGAAGGGTTCGGGGACGAGGATGCTTCAATCACTCAAGAGGAACAACTTCAACGATCGGTTGATCATGTGGTTCCCTACCTCAACGTCATGCTTCATGGTGACCATGATTCATTTAGAACAGCCTTTAATCGCCCAAACGCCCCTAACACGCTCAGCGATGCAAACTCTTACCTTGAAGAAAATTTACAGGCCAGCCACTTCGTCAACATTCTCAACCAAACCTTTGCCCCGGCAAACACCACCACCTTCAGCACCCAAGACACCGTCAATTGGCGCGTGGATTGGACGTTGCGTAACGGGACCTCGTCTGCTCAAATCCCTTCGAATTGGCTCGTCGAGATTGAATGCACCGTTGAAGGAATGACGCCCACATCAGGTTCAATGACGACCTCGAACCAAGCAGAGTGCTTGTTTCCAATGTCCAATGTAGCACCAGGCGAGCACGTCATGAGCATGCAAATCAGAGTTGAAGGCGCTCCGACAACCCTCCATCAAGCGTTCAACCGTACCGATGCCCCACTGATGTTTACTTCTCCAATCCCTTACATCGATGTGGAACAACGCAGCAGTACCGAAGTTGAAGCGAATTTGTTCGCGTCCGATCCCGACGGACAGTCAGTCCTTTTCGTTGAAGCGGAGATTACAGGCGGCTCAGTTGAGGATTTCAGCGCCTCGATCAACAGCGACGGCTCAACCGTCACCATTTACCACACGGCGAATGGAGAGGAAGTGGCAGGAGCCGACGTGCGCTTGAAGCTCCGCGCATCCGGTGATGGCGTGGTGGACGAAGGAGAAGTCACCGCTTTGATTCGAGTCATTCCAGTCGATGACCCTGTTGTCGTGCTTGGTTCTGTGCCCATGCAAAACATGGTTGAAGACGGACCTGCAACCACGATCCTCTTGTCTGATTATGTCAGTGATCCCGAAGGTGAGGTGCTCTTTGGAAGCATATCTGGAGAATCTCAAGGCCAGAACGGTCCCGTGGAGTTCAACATTCTTGATGATGTCCTGACAATGACACCACGCCCTAACATGAACGGAGCCTCAGTGCTACACCTCCTCGTCGGCGACGGGGTCAATGCACCGGTTGAACTTGATGTGCCGCTTTACATCGAATCTCTCAACGATCCGATGACGGTCAACACCTCTTTTTGGGACGTGACCATCGATGAAGACGGTTCGATTGCTTTGAACCTCTCGCAGATGGCTTGGGACATCGACAATGATGTTCTTTTCTGGACCATCGCAGACGGCTCCCCAAACGTGGATGTAATTCGCGCTGCTTCTCAAATTATAATCAGTGGCTCACTCGATTATTTTGGACTTGACAGTGCCGTGTACCTCAATGTCTCAGACGGTGAAATCACCCACACTGCCACCATGAACATCACAGTGCTTGCTCTGCCAGATGCTCCGGCTGTCACCATCAAAGAACTCAACCCTGTCGACGACCGCTCAGGCGGTTTGATGTGGTGGGTGTATGACCCAGATGGTTCGGTGCCTTCCGAAGCAAACATCTCCATTAACGGGACTCAATTAGAAAATTTATCTCACTCCTGCAGTTTTGATGCTGCAGCCTCAACCAACCGCTGCTTAACCTTCCTTGAGTATCCGGACGACGCCAACGGAACGGTTGAACTTCGCGTGGCGGTGCTTGACTCTGATTTGGGCATCGAATCAGCAGCTTACCTCATTGTCAATTTATCTGGCGCCATTCCAAACTCTCCTTCAAACCCAACAACTGACTCATCCCAAGGGGCCATACCGCTCACTGCTGTTGGATTGGTTGGCGGTCTGTTGCTTGTCATAGCGGCCCTCATGGTGGGGTTGAATCGGCGCCTATCGAACCCGTCTGTCCCTTCGTTGACTGAGGATGAGGCAAGTGAAGAAATCTCACAACCAGTCGAAGGTGGTCTGTTGGCGCGTGCTCAAAGCCAACAGTGAATTCGATCACAATGGGATGTTCCCGTGTTTCTTAGGCGGGCTCCATTCACGTTTTGACCGCAGAATGTTGAGCGCTCGGCACAACCGAATCCTGCTTTCTTCCGGTTCGATTACGTCATCGAGCCAACCGTTTCGTGCTGCGACATATGGGTCACCAAATTTGGCCTTGTATTCCGCAACCAACTTCTGGCGAACGTTTTCCTTTTCTTCATCAGGTACGGCGTTAATTTCCCTGCGGTGAATGATATTCACAGCACCATCAGCGCCCATCACTGCGAGTTCTGCGGTTGGCCAAGCGACGTTGTAGTCGCTTTGAAGGTGCTTGCAAGACATAGCAAGGTACGCTCCCCCGTAGGCCTTTCGTGTGACCAAGGTGAGTTTAGGAACCGTTGCCTCGGCGTATGCAAACAGAAGTTTTGCACCGTGGCGAATGATGCCACCCCATTCTTGGACGACACCGGGCAGGAAACCAGGAACGTCTTCGAAGGTAACAAGTGGAATGTTGAACGCGTCACAGGTACGAATGAACCGCGCTGCTTTAATCGATGCGTCGATGTCAAGGCAACCGGCCAAGACCTTCGGTTGATTGCCGACCACGCCAATAGTTCGTCCTTCAAGGCGGGCAAACCCAATGATAATGTTGTCAGCATATGCTTCGAAGAGTTCGACAAAGATGCCATCATCAACAATCTCTTCCACCACTTTGACCATGTCATAGGGTTTGTTGGGGTTGTCAGGTACAAGGGTTTCGAGAATTGTGTTTTTGCGTTCCTTCGGGTCTGCTGTTTCCTCGACAGGAGGGTCCGCCATGTTGTGGTCTGGGAGGTAGGATAGAATTTCTGCTGCAAGGGTGCATGCGTCTTCTTCATCGGCTGCAATCATGCAAGCAATGCCCGAGCGTGAGGCGTGCAGGCTTGCACCTCCAAGGCCAGCAGCATCAACTTCGCCGTTCAACACTTCGGGGGTTTCAAGCGGTGAAGAGAGGAACAATTGCCCGTGCTCTTCGCCAAGGATTGTGAAATCAGCGAGGCTTGCAGCGAGCGCTGATACGCCCACAACCGGGCCAAGAACAAGTGAGATCATCGGGACCCTGCCGCTGCATTGGACGATGCGGTCCAGCAATTCACCGGTGCCTGCGAGAGCAGCAATGCCGTCGTGGGCGCGTTGGCCACCGCCGTCCCAAAGACCGATGATCGGCGCTTTGACTCGTTCTGCCATTTCGACCAGTTTAGCGATTTTCTTGGCATGCATCTCGCCCATGCTTCCTCCGTGAACGCTGAAGTCTTGGGCGAAGCAGTAAACACGTCGGCCGTCTATTGTTCCGTGGCCTGCTACAACACCGTCGCCTAGAGTGTGGTGGAGGAACATCCCGTTGTCCGTGGTTCGATGGGTGACAAAAGAATCAATTTCGATGAACGAGTCTTCATCGAGAAGCATTCGGACTCGATCCCTTGCTGTGCCTCGTCCGCTTGACCTGATTGCTTCTTGGCGCTTCAATCCGCCACCCAAACGAGCCTGCTCACGCTTGAATTGGAGGTCTTCGAGACGTTCGCTCGAGTCTCCTGCCATATCCTTTCCACTCCGTCACGGTTTTTCATTGAAACGCTCAGGCCATGAGGTCGTTTCGGCTTTCGCCACACAAATCTTGACCTATTACTTCAGCCACAGTCTTGGCGTTTGAGAGTGCCCAATGTACCTTGACGATCACGGTTTCTGGCGCTGCAGCGCTGCCATGGCCGAGGAGCCCCATCTCGATTTGCTTGCGCCCTTTCGAGTAGACATTCATATCGACAGGGCCATTGATGCATTGTGAAGTGACAACGATGGGGATTTCACGGTTCACGCACCGGGTGAGTGTTCGCCAGACTTTGGTGTTCTCGGGCGCGTCCCTTCCGGGATCCTCGATGGGCAGATGGCCAAGACCAGTTCCATGAATCACGATGGCCTGAACGCCAGTTTGGACAACCGCTTCAATGTGTTCAGCATGCAACCACGGGCCTGCGACGAACTGCGCAATTCGAACACCGGTTTCGTATGAATCCGGACGTTGGGTCACAGTTCGGGTGTTGTTTGAATGAAGCGCCTCGCTGTATCGAGGGTTGAGGGTGTGAGAAAGTTCCCCGTTGTCGATATGAACTGCACCCAACCGTTCGCAGTTGACGGGTTGAAAAGCATCGCGCCTCGATGAATGCATCTTTCGAGCGCCTGTGCCCGGGAGCACTGCACACATGCCATCGTTGGAACCAGCATGCATGATCACGACCGTGGCATCCCCAGCTGAACCAGTTGGTTTTGGACCGTTTGCAGCCCAATGAACGGCGCAGAGGAGGTTCTCTGCCGCATCTGAGGAGCCCCGATCTGAAGAGCGCTGTGATCCGACAAAAGCGATTGGGCCAGGAGGTGTACCACCGCGACCAGCCCAGGACATTCCAACTGCTGCAGAAGAAACATGCAGCGTGTCGGTACCGTGCGTTACAACAACGCCAACGCATCCATCATCGAAGGCTTTCTTCGAGGCTTGAACAATGGCGTTCCAGTGCTGAGGGCGGATGTCATCGCTGAACATGTTACCAAGTTTGACCGCCTCGATGTTGGCAATTTCACGAAGTTCAGGGAGACTCGCCACCAATTCTTCGGGTTCAAATCGGGCAACAACCGCTCCAGTGGTGTAATCAACCTTTGAAGCGATGGTGCCGCCTGTGTGTAAGATTCGTACTTTCGGAAGGTCGCTGGATGCCTCAGTGGGCTTGGAATGGACGGGCTGCACCGCTTGGTGTTGGCCCGTGACTTCCATTGATTGAACAGCCTCAAGAGGGTAGCTCGCATTGTAGCCATTCACCAACTTTAGGGTAATGTGGTGGGGCGCAGCAGGATGGAGGACGATGCCTTCAACCGTGGTCATTCCGTTGTGGCTTGCAACTTCGATTTTTACCCGTTCACCGGGCAGTGGTGCATCAACCATGAATCTCCCACCGGTCGAGGGCACATCAAGGGTTCGCCACTGCATGGCTCATTCGGTCCATTGAATATGCTGAACGCTGATTGAAGATTGAATGGTGCCGGGAGCGGGGCTCGAACCCGCGACCTTCGGATGTCTCAGACACCGCAAGGGGTTTGCACGTCATACGATTGCCGTTAAGGCTGCCCTATGAGTCCGACGCGCTACCAACTACGCCACCCCGGCTTGATTCCCCCGTGACGCCTTCCCCCTTTGAAGCATACGGCCGAATCATGTTGGCGATTCAACCGTAGCCTTCATTCACTTCACGCCACAGGGAGGGTCATGGTGGACCTCAATACGGCAATGGCCGCTGCTTCGGCTGAACAGAAGCGAAGGTCAACCGATGGCAGTCAAGAACGTAAAAAGCGACGTACAGGCAAAGACATGGGCCTCGAAGCGTTTGATCCTGTTGTTTATGTCGCCAAGGAAAAGGCCGATACGGCCTCGATGTGGCTTGTTCTTTCGTTCTCGATTGCAGTGTCGTTGCTGATGCGCTATGTCCTGATGCCAAACACCGACCAAGCGAAATCGGATATTCTTTACCTGCTACCGATTGCTATGATTGTGCTCATCCCACAGGTTCACCGGATGATTCTGCCAGCGCGTTTCATGGAACATTACACCAAGGGGACTTGGTTCAAATCAGGATTCCTCCACTTGTTTACATTCCTAGCGCTTTCCTTCATGCTCGTCAACCCTCCTTTGGGTGATATTGTTGCCCCACAATTAGCCAACACATGGGCCATTGCGGCTGATGACGGAACCGATTTGGTGTTCTCGAATGACAACGGCAAAGACGGCGAAATCACGTGGACGGTTCAACAAGGGGAGTCGTTAACCGGTGAGATTTGGCTGTTGTTTGGTCTTGCGGACAACGTCAATTCTGACGGGGCAGTGGTCACAGTTGGTCTCGAAAACAACCAAGTCAGCACCACTGATCTTCCTGCCAATGGCACCTATTGGGCCGAACATGAAGAGCAAATCAAATTCGGGCGAACCCTCGACAACCGCTCAGCTCCCGAACTGTTGCCGCATGGTGCAAGCGACCAACCCTTTGCAGTCCTACTTTCAGCGGATGGCCTTGGTGTAGGCTCACACAAGATCTCGGTGCTCATCACCGAAGAAGGCGATCCTTGGGAGAACACCCGCAGTTACAATTGGACGCTTGAAGTGGTCGAAGAACTTCCAGATGCTGACGCTTCATGAGAGCATGTCGCCATGAGCGAGCATGATTGTGTTGAGAAGTTTAGAAATCCTATGCACATCGCTGCGCTCTCGAGTTTGGGACTGTATTTTGCGTCGCCTTGCTGCACCAATGAGCGGTGCGATCGGGGTCCAGCAAAGTGCGTCCATCAGGTGCGAAACAAGTGCGGTCATGCTTGGTGGTGGGGCGGACCGACCCTGTTGTTTTCATTCACCCTTTGACTGAAAGTGAAAGTGAAATCAGCGAAGGTGCGTTACCAGCCTTGCGGTAAGTGCGTCCAACTGGATTTGTTCGCCACCGCCTTCCACAAGGCGGTATTCCACTTCTGCCATCCACTCGGTTATGTCTAACTTGGCGTCTTCGTTGAGGAAGTCAGCGGTGTACAATTCTCTGTGCAGCTGATTCACGAAATCGGTCCCTGCGAGGCCGTAGCGATCAAGCAATTCACGCAAGCGGCGACGTGCAGCGTGAAATCCATCGTCCCTGCACGCCATCAGGTATTGATGAAGGGCTTCGGGTGGAGCGGTTGCTGAAGTTTCGTAGATGAGGTCGCGGGTGATGTGCAAGTTGATTGCAGATGCAACTTGCAGCGCTGTGATGGCTTTTCGCAGGTCGCCTTGGGAAATCCTCGTGAGGGCGTCACCTGCATCTTCTTCGAGGGTCACACCTTCATGTTGAGCCACGTGGTGAACTTGAGCGTTCACATCGGCATCAGAAAGGGGGCGGAACCGGAAGACAGCGCACCTCGATTGAATGGGTTCAATTATTTTGGAAGAGTAATTGCATGAAAGGATGAAACGGCACGTTTCCGCATATTGCTCCATGATACGCCTTAGCGCCCCTTGTGCGTCGTTGGTGAGCGCATCGGCTTCATCGAGGAAGATGATCTTGAACTGAGCGCCACCGTAGGGGGCCGTCCGAGCAAATTGCTTTACTTTGGTTCGAATGCTTTCGAGTTTCCGCTCATCAGATGCATTCATCTCCAAGAGGTTCCTCCGGTATTCCTTGCCAAATACATCCTTTGTCAACGCCATTGCAGCCGTTGTTTTTCCAGTTCCGGGCGGGCCTGCGAAAAGCAGGTGTGGGAATTCCTTCTTTGCTGAATAAACCGTTAGCCGTTGAACAATCGCGTGTTGGCCGCGAATCTCGCTCACGGCTTGTGGGCGATGGCGTTCAACCCAAAGTTCGCTCATGGTTCGTCCTTGACGGCGAGCGCCCTTCAACATTCGCCTGAATTTTGACGGGATACTAGCGGGG
>Ga0257106_1000179_pt1 | contig 39959 bp, 27 predicted proteins | sample LP_taG_3_FD_190177 | JGI IMG/M metagenome (GOLD analysis project Ga0257106, IMG submission 190177) | Marine microbial communities from Northeast Subartic Pacific Ocean, Canada - LP_J_2011_P26_10m | ecosystem: Environmental > Aquatic > Marine > Oceanic | place: Canada: Northeast Subartic Pacific...
CCCGATCTGCAACCGTGCCGCCGCTCGATTACGCCACAACGTCTTATCTTTCCTTGCTCCCGCAATCGCCGTCGTGTACTGCTCCGCGCTCTTCTCGTACTCCCCGCTCTTAAAATACATGTTCGCTAATTCTTTCGCGCGTTTCACGGCCATTTCGATCGCATTCGGGTCGATCGAATTCAACTCCAGATTGAACGTCTTCTCGATCGATTCAATTTCCAAGCGGTCGTATGAGGATAAATCGAAAGGATGAGACGCCTCCTCATCTTTTTTCCCCATCATCTTGAAAGCCTCATCTCTCGTCTCGTTTTGCTCAACGTCGTTTTCCTTCGCGTCAAAAGAAGGAACACCACCACCACTCCCGGTACTCGCAACCATATCGTTGTTTTCGTCGTTTTCTTCTTCTTCGCGCAAAAGATAGATGCGCGTAAAACGCTTTATAATAAAGTCAAAACAAAAACGCAAATGTGAATTTGTTTTTTTTTAATGCGGATTGAAAAAAGAAGCGTTTCAGAGGAGGTTCTAAAAAATTTCATAAACCCTAAACAGAAAAACTGCAAACCCGAGAGCGGACAAAGAAGAGCTCGAAAGCGCTTTATACACACCGAGCGAGTTTAAGGAACAGAGAGGAACAGAGATTAATACTAAGAATGGGCAACTTAGCGAAAGGAGCGTCATCTTTAGTCGGGTCCCCGGCATTAGTCGCCGCGATGCTCTCCTTCACAATCGCGCAAATCTGTAAAGTGTTCACGCATTACCACACGCACGGGAAAGTCGATTGGGGACGACTGGTCGGGAGTGGAGGAATGCCTTCGTCGCACACGGCGTTAGTGGTCGGGTTGACCACGGCGATAGGATTGAAAGACGCGTTAGATTCGAGCATATTTGCGTTGTGTTTGGTGTTTTCACTGGTGGTAAGCTTTTCGTTGTGATTCTGTGGTCTTCATGCGCGCGTATATCGTCGGAAAAAGAAGTCTGTGTCTTGGGAGGTGTAGGATATCCACGTTGGATCTCTCTCTCGGGAGACCGAGCGCTGGATGATGATCTCCCTCTCTTTGCTCTGGTTTTCGTTCGTCTCTCGTGACTGACAGTACTCCGTCGTCTCTTTTTTAAAATCAATCGCTCATCCTCACAGGTTATGTACGATGCCACCGGCGTTCGTCTCCACGCGGGCCGCCAAGCGGAGGTTTTGAATCAGCTCATCGTCGAGCTCCCTCGAGATCACCCGCTGACGGATAGCAGACCTTTGCGAGATTCTCTCGGCCACACGCCGGTGCAAGTCGCCGTCGGGGCGCTTTTAGGAATGGTGGTAGGATACGCGCACTTTAACATGTGGTTGATTAGTCAAGGCGTGGATTTGTGACAGAGAGAGAGAGAGAGAGAGAGAGAGAGAGGTCTCCTTTTTTGGCTTTGTTTTAGCGTTTTACGCTCGCGCACGCTTTTACCACGCGCGAACGGAAAGAGAGACAGAGAGGAAAGAGATCTCCGCATAGAAGAATACAAGAAGGGAGAGACAGAGAGGGAGAGAGATATTGTTATCACACGTATGTATTTAGTCGGTTGCTTTAACGCTTCGCCCTTCTCGTTCGTCTCGCTTTCTTCCATTCTTCTTCTTCGTTTTATTTCGAAATTTCCCTCACAAACATGACGCGTTTTCTCGCGGACCAGACGAACACGCATCCTCCCTCCACGTCGTCGTCCTCGAAGAAATACACCAGAGATGAATTAGAGGCTCAATTTATGCGGTTGTATCGCGAAATGTGCGCCAAGGAGGAGGAGGAGGAAGAGGAGGAGGACACCCCTCCTGCGGGAGTTGACTCTCCCGAAGACGTAAACGACGACTTTGGTCAAAAACATCATCGCTTTCTCGTCGGAAAAGAAGACAAAGAAGAACAAGAATTGCGAGCAAAAACGTCGTACGTGATGGACGTATCGACTCTGGAGGAAAACGAGCGGGTAAAACTCGCGCGCGTGCGAGAACAGCAACGGAAGGACTTTGAAATCCAACGGTTGAAACGAACCGTAAAGATGCTCTGCGAACAACAACAACAAAGACAAAGACAAAGACAAAAAGGAAATAATGACTACGACTACGACTACGACTACAACAGCGAAAGCGATCGACACAATCGACGGAAAGAAATCGATGCGGAGAGCGTTGACGTGTTGACCGAGTACGACGCGGAGCTGAAAAGTAGAGAGATTGTTATCGCAGAGTTGCGCGAGGCGCTGAGCGAGACGAAGAGAAACGCCAACGCTCGGACGATCGAGAGGAAGCCGAGCGCTTCGTCTTCGACGAAACTTACGCTGAACTGCAACACGAGCGATGAGAGAGAAGAGATTTTATTCCTCAGACGAGAGCTTCGAAAGAGTGAAAACGCTCGAGAGAAAGACTCCGCGAAGCACCTCGACCTCGCCTTGCGCGAAAAACGCGTCGCGCTTCGCGAAAAAGCCACGAATACTCGCGATAAACGATTAGAACTTCTCGAATTCGAAAGAGCGAAAATTCTCGAACGTGCGAAGGTCGCCGAAACGAACGTCGCGCTGTTGACGTCGTCCTTAGAGAAAGTCGAGAAGCAAAATCAAAAGTACTTGGAGCAACTCCGCGCTTCGCGCAAACGAGACGTGGAAGCGGACAGATATACGAACAGAGCGTATTACTATTAGATGTGTTTTATTAGAGTTTGATAGACAGACAGAGAGACAGACAGAGTAGATGGCTCGTAGACTGCTCGAAAAGAGTGCGTGACCGTCGTCGTGTAGGCTCGCGTTTAGATTAGAGGCGCAGCGCAGATGCGTTTAAAGAATACTACGAATACTCAGAGAACAAAAAACCACACAACCACACAAAGTCTTTTCGCCCGAACTGTTACGGAACTGTTACGTTCTCTCTCCCTCCTTTCTCGCTCTTCTGTTCCTGAAAGCTCAGCTGAAAAAAAAAGCTGCTCTTTCTTTGGTCTTTGTGGTCCAAACTGCCTCACAAAATAAACACAGAAAATGTTTGCCACGCACCAACAACTTCGCTTTTCCTCCCCGGTTTCCACGTCGGTGACGACCACCACCCTCAGGCATAAGAAATCACACCTGATGAGGACGATCTCGAGAGGCGGGGTCGTCCACGCCGTCGCCATGGGTAAGTTCTTCAATTGTTTTCCATTTTTTTTTATCGTGACGTGGTGATCCATCATCGCCTCCGGGATGACGTCCGACGTGTAATCTTTTTTCCAATCATCATCAGGAGTAAAGAGCAAAGCTTTTGCGAGACATCGATTTTATCGATGTCGCACTCCATCATCCGCGCGTGTCGTTCTCTCGTTCTCTCTCTGTCTCGCGCGCGCGCGTAAAGCTCTTTTTGTTGTTGTCTGCATTTCTACGTCCACTTCTCTCTCATCAAAGCGCTGACCTCTTCTTTATCTCTTTTTCTCTGTTTTTTTTGCACCAAAAACAACAGCGAATCCAGCGACTGTGGCAGATACCAAGGCGAAATTTACCAAAGGCTACCCGTACCCTTTACCGTCGATTTGGGCGACAGTTTTACAAGAACTACTGGTCGGGATGCATTTCACGGTGACGAGCTCGAAATATCAACACGAAGAGATGCGAAGTTTAGGATTCGTCTCGGTGTTTGACCAATTGTTCGAGGGGTACCCGACGGAAGACCCGAACGCGAAGGAGAAGATTTTCAGCACGTTTATGGAAGCGCTCGGGGAGGACTCGAAGAAGTGGAGAGCGGACGCGGAAAAATTGTCCGCGTTTGCGACGGAACAAACGAGCATTGATGGGATCATCGCGAACCCGATGTTTGCCAGCATGAAATCTAAAGTTGAATCGAAGAGTTTAGTGTACGACAAGTTCATCGCGATTGGTTTTTTCCGAGCGTTGGAGATGAGCAAACAAACGTCGCCGGAAAATTTGAAGAAGATTTCCGAGGCCAGCGGGGTGACTTTGGAGAAAATCAACGGCGATTTGGGGTTGTACAAATCCGTCTTGTCGAGAATGAACGCCGCGAAGGAGTTACAAGCGGAAGTTTTGGAAAGAGAGCGACGGAAGACGGCTGAACGCATGGAAAAGAAGGCGGCGAAGGACGCGAAGGAAGTAGCAGAAACGAGCGATTAGAAGAAACAGACACAGACACACAGATACAGACAGAAAGAGAGAGAGAGAGAGAGAGAGAGAGAGACTTTAGAAGGAAAGAGAGGGTGAGAGAGAGGAAACAACATTACATTATTCGCGCTGCGTATTACAAATTTTAACCACAACAACGATAGATTTTTAAAACATAAATGACGAAGAAATTAGACGAGAAAAACTTTTTATCCACAAACTTTACGCGCATACAAACACGTATACCAAATGTCCTTCCCGGAGGCAATCAAAGCGATCCCGGCGGATTTAGCGTTGCACCCGAACTCGAAGTTCAAGCGGTCCGCGCAAATCGCCAAACTCTTCCTCGACGAAGCGCGAGGGATAGTCTCGATGATTCCGTACGGCGTTCGGGCGAAACTCGTGCACAAACTGACGCCAAAAGCGACGGAGATTTCGAGAGACAGAGGAGAGCGGAGAATGCAATTTAAAGAGACGAGAGTGAGCTTAAAGAAAGATTTCAAATACGGAGAAGACGAGAGGCAAAAGTTTGACGTGTATTTACCGCCCGCGCGATCGATACGACGAGGAAAGAAAGATGATTACGACGACGACGAGTACGAAGAACGGGAGGAGGAGGCTGAAAATGTGAGAGTTCCCATGGCGGTATTTGTCCACGGCGGCGTGTGGGCATCTGGCGAACGGTGGCAGTTTGCACCCCTTGCGCATCGATTAGCCGAAGAAGGCATAGTCGCGGCGGTTATTTCGTATTCCTTGTACCCGGAGAAGTCGGCCAAGGCGCAAGCGGAGGAAGTATTGAAAGCGTTGAAGTGCGCGATTATGAACGCGAAGTTGTTTGGCGCGGATGCGAGCAGAACGCATTTGGTTGGACACTCGGCGGGGAGTCATTTATGCGCCATGGCTTTGTTGTTAGATGAGGAAGAAACGCAAAAAAAAGAATCGGAGAAATTGAAGTCGTTCGTCGGCATGTGCGGCGTGTATAACATCGAGACGCATTACGAGTACGAGGATAAAAGGGGCGTAGCGATGTTGAGCACGATGGGAAGAGCGATGGGTGGTAGGGAGAAATTTAAAGAAATGTCGCCGTTTCATATTTTAGAAGATAGAAGTAGTAGCAGCAGTAGCAGTAGCAACAGCAAGAGTAGGAGTAGCGATAGCGGCGGCGAAGACAACAACGAAGACGATGTGAAGAAGTCATCGTTTCCAAAGACGTATTTGTTCACCTCGGATACCGATATTGTCGTCCCCAAGCGCGAGTCGGAAGATTTGCACAAGACTTTGCTTAAAATTGGTGTAGACAGCGAGCTTTCGGTGTACGATCACGGCACGCACGGCGACTTTGCGCTCGGATTTAAAAAACGACCAAAACCTTTGAGAGCGTTTCACCGCGATTTGATCGAGTTGCTTCATTCCTAAGTGTAGTAAAAGTAGATTGGTTTAATTATTACATCAGTGCATTCTACAATTACCCTTCCATGGCTACGTCGTCCGCGTCGGCATCTTTCAGCTCCTCCGCCACTACCTCGTCCTCGTCCTCTAACTCATCATCTCCTCTTCTCCTCATTTCCTTACCTTCCTCGAACGTTTGTTTCCTCTTCGCGATCCTCTCCAATCCGTCGTCCACCTCCATCATCTTCGTCTTCAACCACTCCTCAACTTTCCCGGGTTGCCTCGCCAACATCGACTGCGTCTGAATCGTCTCTTTCTTCGGCTTCCAAAACACCCTTGGCAACGCTTCCGTCCGTAACTTCCCGTTCGCGATTTCCCGCTCGCAATCCGCCGCCATCGAGCGATACAACTCTCTCTGCTTATATTTCATGTCGACATCTAAATCTATTTGCTTCTGAATCAGAGCTTCGCGTTTTCCCCAGTATTTCTCTTTAAATTCTTTATAAATCTCTTCGTTTCTCGTCACCGCTTTCGTTTCCGCTTCTCGGAGTAAATCATTCCGTTGCGTCTCGCGATCTCGCGTTTTCAGCAAATCCGTTTTCGATCTCTGCAAAGTTCCCAAGACTAAATTCCCAAACATTCGTTTCGAACGTTTTCTATCCGGATCTTCTTTCAACGAACCCCCCGAGTCTCTGTTTTCTCTCGGTCGTTTCTTTGGTGCCGCCATCGCTTCCTCTTCTTCTTCTTCTCCCCCTAGTGTTCCTCGTTCTTCTCGTCGTTCGGACGATGATTGTTTCTTACGACGAGGAATCGGTCCGAGAGATTTGATTTCGTCCGAAATTTCTTCGCGGGTTTGTCGCAGCTCGTGGAGCGTCGTTTTCAACTCGACCGTCGCCGCCGAGTCCGACGGTGATTGCGTGATAGTAGCACCCGAAGGGTGTTGGTTATTATGGCCCCCGCGAGAGTGGTGGTACGTCGTTGTTTGCGTCATTTTGGTGTCAAATGTGAAGTTAGTTTTGACGGCTATTCGTTTTGTATTTCAGATATATTTATTGTCTAGTTTCGTTTCGCGCGCTTTTGAGTTATCTCTCTCGCTCGCTCTGCTCCGTCTTCTTCTTCTTCCTCCTCCTCGTTCGTTTGTCTTTTTTACAAGAACATCCCGTCCGGCACGTTTTCTTTCTTCTTGTACAGCACTTTGTCTTTAGCCGTTTTGAAATCTTGGTGCGTGATTTGCATCCTTCGCTCTCGCAGCGCTAATAACCCGGCTTCGGTGCACAACGCTTTGATGTCGGCGCCAGATAAGTCGTCTTTAGCCATGACGAATTCTTCCAGTTGCACGTCTTCGCTCAAATTCATGCGCGACGTGTGGATGCCGAAGATGTGTCGCTTCGTTTTCGCGTCCGGTAACGGAAACTCGATTTTCCGGTCGATTCTTCCCGGACGCAACAACGCTGGATCTAAACTTTCGATTCTATTCGTCGCCATGATGACCTTCACGTCGCCTCGGTCGTCGAAACCGTCCAACTGATTCAACAATTCCAACATTGTTCTCTGAATCTCCTTCTCACCGCCGCTTTGCGAGTCGTACCTTTTCGTCCCGACCGCGTCGATTTCGTCCAAAAACACAATCGACGGAGACATATCGTCCGCCACTCGAAACAATTCTCTCACTAACTTTGGTCCGTCGCCTAAATACTTTTGAATCAACTCGGATCCAACCACTCTTAAGAAACTCGCGCTCGTTGAATTCGCCACCGCTTTGGCCAACAACGTCTTCCCCGTCCCGGGTTCGCCGTATAAAATAACTCCTTTCGGCGGTTTAATCCCGATATCCTCGTACAACTCCGGGTGCGTCAGCGGTAACTCCACCGCCTCTTTAATTTCCATGATTTGATCTTCCAATCCTCCGACGTCGGCGTAACTCTCCTGAGGCGCTTTATCAACTTTCATGACCGAAACCATCGGATCGGCGTCGTCGGCTAACACGCCAACCACCGCGGAATGTTTGTGATGCAACAGCACCGCGCACCCGGGCTCTAACTGCGTTTTATCCACAAACGACAAGATGTTCACGTAATACTCCGGCCCCATCGCCGAACTCACAATCCCGTGATTATCGTCTATGATCTCCTCCAAAGTACCGACCGAGAGTGGCATCCCTCTCAAGTCGTCCAATTTCGATCGCTCCTCTTCGTCCCGTTCATCTCTCGGCGTCGCTTTTTCCGCCTCTTGTCTCGCCACGAATTCTTCCTCCATCAACAGCCAATCTTTCACGCGTTCTAATTTCAACGCTCTGAGTTTACATTTCGTCGCCGGCGCGATCGGGGGTAGTTTCCCACCAGCCGCTCCAGAAACGGTCCCTCGCTTTTTCTTCTTCTTCCCGACTCGTTCCGGAGGCGTCGGGGGGACCCACTTTTTCTTTTGTTTTTGGTCGCCTTTTTTGCCTTGTTGTTGACCACCACCCTCGCCAGGGAGCGATTGTCCGTTTCCCATTCTATTCTATTTGTTTCTTTCTTCTTCTTCTTCTTCTTCTTCTTCTTCTTGTGGTAGTAAACGTTCTCTCTCTGATCTTTCTCTCTCTCTTATTCGTACGTCTCTGTTTCGCGTCGTCTGAATCGTCGTCGGAACGCGTTTCGCTTATTTAAGAAGAACAAGAACAAGAAAGATGATCTCCCCCGTTTAACGACGAAGTGTTTTCAAATGAGATCTCCACCACACTCTGTATATATACTAAGCGCGTATAATTAACCACCAAAGGAAGAACGCTTCAGATGATGAGAGAGTAAACCACAAAAGGTTCGTTTTCAGCGGTTTGTTCTGTCGAGGAAAACCGAGAAGAGGGGAGGAAAAGAAGTTGTTGTTCTTCAACAACAGCGCTGATAATGAGGTCGAGAGCAGATCCCTTTTTCGTTTCAACAGTCTCGAAACAAAAAAGAAAGAACCGGTCTTTTCTCAGATGTTTTTTTGAAAAGAACCACTGTAGGAATATATCCACAGAGTTTTGATATTTGATTTCCAAACCGTATTCTCCAGAGGTGTTCCATCGTTGTAGAGTATTCACACGTTGCGATTGATGTCGCGGTAGTTTGACGACGAGATGATGAGTTTTGCGATTTTCGCTTTTGAGTTCTTGGTGGAACCGTTGCTCGTGTACCCGTGGTTGATGGGTTTGATTGTGATTGTTTTTTTTCTCGGTGATGCTAACGGTTCTCGACGTCGTCGTCGAATTCGGACGACGACGACGACGAGGACGAGGATGGAAGAAGAGAAACAAATATCGGGGCGAATGATACTGGAAGGGATCATCGAGGAGAGAGTGGAGCAAAAACAGAAAAAACTCGTCGAGGAAATGGAAACCGCGGTAAAGCGAAGGGTGGAAGAAGCGCTGAGAGAGATTGAAGAAGAGAGCAAAAAGAAGAAGGAAAAGGAAAAGGAGGAGAAGGAGGACGTGGAGATGGCGGATTCGTCCCCAACTGCCTCTGCCGCGCGGGCGGCTCGTTCGGCGTCCACGAGGACGTCGCCGGTTGCGCCGGAGACGACGCCGAGCAAAACCGCGAGCGCGAACGGGACGGAGGACATGTCCTGGGCGCAGACGAAGAGCGACGAGGGCGAGGAGGAAATCACGTCGCCGTCGAACGAGTATACGCGCGTGGTCTCTAAAACGAAGAAGCAAGAAGAAGCGAGACGACGGAAGATGGAGGAGGAAGAAGCGGAAAAACGACGACGAGAGGAAACGAAACGAGAACGAGAGGAGAAGAAGACGAGAGAAGAGAAGGCGAGGGTGCAAAATAGAATGGAAGAATTGAAGCGAGAGAATGAACGATCGGAAGAGCAAAACCTTCTGCGCGAACGATGGCGAGAAGAGGCTATGAAGCATTTACGCGAGTCTGGAGCGTATGAGCACGCGGAAAATAATGATTTACACGCCTTTCTGACGCTGACGATGAAAGAGGAGATTGGTATCGATAGAGCATCCATCGAGACGTGGTACAAAAGAGCGCAAAGAAAATTCCACCCGGATAAGTCGCAAAACATGACGGAAGCGGAGAAAGTGCTCAACGAGGAAATATTTAAAACCTTGGTTCTCTTGCTCAAGAGGTGGACGGAAAATGGTAAACCGCTCGGAAGAAAGCAACCACCGCAGAGAAGGCCGGAAACACCCCCCGAGGCGAAATTTTCCAAACAAGAACAAGACGACTTTAAAAGCACCGAGGGGACGTGGAATCGAGCTCACGCGAAGAGTGGCACGCGCCGCAGGTCGTCGCCGTCGGAGAAGAAGAACAACGGGGGATCCACGAGCAACAACGACTCTTCGCGAAGCAACGGATTTCACTTTTCTTCGAACCCGTTCTCGAACGCTCAGCCGCGGCGGCAGCAAAAACAACAACAGCAACAACAACAACAACAACAACAACAACAACAACAACAACAAGCGGGTCTGAAGAAACCGTTTAGCACGGGACCAAAGAAGAGCAAAACCGATAGCCAGCCGTCGTCGCCGTCGACGCGATTGTAGGCGCATTTACGTAGAAGAATAGTTTGAAATAGGGAATAATAAAAAAGGGAGAAACGCAAAGCTGCTGCAAAAGAAAAACGTCTTCAGTTTTTGGAGAGTACATGTTCCCCGCCGCGCGAACGCACCAAAAAACCTCGTACCCCGTCGTTCAATCTACCGATCGGTATCGTCGTCGTCAACGTCTTTCATCATCATCGTCATCATCGTCATCACGAACAAAAAGCACCGTCGTCGTCGCCAAAATGGTATCCAATTCCAATACGACAAATAGCGCGTTGATTTCACCGGAAGAGTTGCATCAAACGCTCTCCTCGCAAGCGAAGGGCACTAACAACAACACCGTCATCCTCGATGCGAGTTGGTACATGCCGTTCGTCCAACGCGTACCGAAATCTGAGTTTCAAACGAAGAGGATAAAACATTCGCAGTTTTTTGACATCGATAAAGTCTCCGATTTGAAGGAGAAAAATTTACCTCACATGTTGCCGAACGCGCGCGCGTTTGCGATGGCGTGCGACGCGTTAGATATTACGAACGATTCTTCAGTTGTGATTTACGATCGAGCGGAGAGCGGTATTTTTAGCGCGGCGAGATTATGGTGGATGTTTAAAGTGTTTGGCCACGGCGGTTCGGTGCGAGTGTTAAACGGCGGCTTCAAGGCGTACGAGAAACTGTACTCGACGGACGAGGATGGGATGGATACGAACGAAATCGGGATGGACGAGGTGGAGAAGAGCGAGAGAGCGTGCGTGGAGGCATACGAAAAAGAGAATTCTGTGACGACAAAGTATAAAGCGACATTGGATTTGAACCGATTAGCGACGATAGAGAGCGTGAAGAAAGACGTGTGCAAAACGAACGCGAAGCAGTGCGTAGACGCGAGGCCGAAAGGACGGTTTGACGGAACAACAGCGGAACCGAGAGCCGGTTTGGCGTGTGGGTCTATTCCAAATTCGAAGATCGTTCCGTTCCCGGAAGTTTTAGATGCAGAGACAGGGAAGTTTAAAGACGCGGAGCAGTTAAAACGAGTCTTCGAAGCGGCTGGGATGGAGTTGGACAATCAATCCAAGAAAATCGTGGCGACGTGCGGCACCGGGGTGACCGCGTGTATATTAACGTTAGCAATGCACGAAGTTGGCAGAGACGACGTGGAAGTTTACGACGGCTCCTGGTGTGAATGGGGAAGTCGGGAAGACGTGCCTGTAAAAACAGCATCGGCGTAAAAATAGATGTGTATAAAATGTGTGTATGTGTGTGTGTGTTCAATACTATTATTTTGTCTCTAACTTTACAACGTCAACAGTAATTTAAAGTCTTCAATCGTCTTCTCCAACGCGGCAATCTCTTGCTTTTGCAACTCAGACTTTTCGCTATTTTGCGAGCGGATGTTTTCAGGCACTCTCTCTTCGTACGAATCTTCGCTCATGGTTTTCTCTAACTTTGCGTTCAATTCCGAGATTAATTTTAATTTTTTCTCGACCGATTTCGTTTCTTTCTCCGCGTCGACGTGGCCTTTCAACTCGAGGTAGACTGTTAACTGATCGTTAATGACGACCGCACCGCACCCGACCGGCGCGTCAACGCTTGCGTCGATGGTAATATCGCCAACGGAAGCCAACGCTTGGATGCCGCTAAAATTCTCTCGAATGGCATCGACGACGTTTTGATCCGAACATTTCGCGTACGCGTTCGGTTTAGCTTTCGCCGGAACGTTGTAGTTGGCTTTCATGGATCGCAAGGATTTAACAAAATCGATCGCGTCTCGCATAGACTTTTCCACCTTCTCGTTCGCCCACTTCTCCTGAGCTTTCGGATACGCAGCAATCATAATCGATTGCGGCGTGTTCGCGTTTTGTTTTCTCGGCAAGCGTTGCCACAACTCTTCCGTGACGAACGGCATAAACGGATGCAACATCTTTAAACCGGCTTCAAGTGTGACCCACAACGCGTCTCTCGTTTTCTTTTTTGCCGCTTCGTCGTTGCCATCCATCGTCGGCTTGATTATTTCAATGAACACGTCGCACAAATCATTTTTCCAAAACTGGTAAATAGCATCGGTGGCGATGTTAAAGTTGTACGATTCCATCGATTCGTCGACGATAGATAACGTGTTGTTCAAACGCGAGATGATCCATCGTGCCGCAATCGGACTGGAAGAGTCTGAAACGTCCAACTCGGTGTACTCGTTATCGACCGGTTCGTACGCGTCGCCCAAATTCGCCATGGCGAATTTGATTGCGTTCCAAAGTTTGTTGCACCAATGCCTGTACGCGTGCACACGCAAAACGTCCAAATTGACGTCATTGCCCTGTCCAGTGTAAGACATCAACGCGAATCGAAGCGCGTCGGTTCCACACTCCGGGATACCTTGCGGGTAATCCTGTTTCTGCCCAGCCGTCGCTTTCTTTAACTCTTTCTCTTCTAAGTTGCCATTAGCCAAGGTTTCGTGAAGCGCTTCCAGCGAGATACCTTCGATGACGTTGATTGGATCGATGACGTTCCCTAACGATTTGGACATTTTTCGTCCGTGTGCGTCTCTCACCATGGCGTGTAAGAAAACTTGCTTGAACGGTACTTTACCAGTTAACTTCATGCCCATCATGACCATTCTTGCCACCCAAAAGAACAAAATATCGTGCCCGGTTTCAAGCAACGACGTCGGGTAGAAATCTCTCAAATCTGGCGTCTCGTCTGGCCATCCAAAGACGGAAAACGGGAACAAGCCGGACGAAAACCACGTGTCCAATACGTCCTCGTCTTGCGCCAATGTGAATTTATTTCCCGGAAACTTCCTCTCGGCTTCCTTTTGCGCCTCGGCTTCGTCTCTCCCGACGACCCATCGGTCGACTTTTTCGCTCGTTCCGCCCGGCAAGCCGTTGTTTTCTTGATCGTCGTCAAAGTTGACGTAAAACGCTGGGATTCTGTGGCCCCACCACAACTGTCTGGAAATGCACCAATCGCGAATGTTTTCCAACCACCGAAACCACGTCGCTTCTTGCTCTTTCGGAATAATCTCCATGCGTCCATCTCTGACCGCGTCGCACGCATCTTTCGCCATATCCGCGCAGTTTACCCACCATTGCGGTTTCAACATCGGTTCGATGACATCTTTCGATCGCGAACAGAGACCGAGTCTCATCGGGTTCGGCGCTTTACCTCTGTACAAACCGAGCCCTTCCAGCTTTTTCTCAATCGCAACTCTGCACTCAAAACGTTTCATGCCTTTGAACAACTCGCCACCGACGTCGTTGATGATCCCATCTTCCGTGAAGCAATTGATGAATTGCAAATCGTGTCTTTTTCCAGTTTGGAAATCGTTCGGGTCGTGCGCCGGGGTAATCTTCACGCAACCGGTACCGAATTCCATATCGACCAAGACTTCGTCGCAAATGATTGGAATTTCTCGCAAACTATCGAACGGATGAACTAACGTTTTGCCGTGGTATTTCTTATACCTCTCGTCATCTGGGTGAACTGCAACGGCCACATCGCCCAACATGGTTTCAATACGCGTCGTCGCGACGACCAACTCGTCGTCGTTCGGATCGTCTTTAATCTTGTACGCGAACGACGTGATCACCCCAAACTCAACTTTCTTCAAGTGTCCTGGGACTTGCAACATAGTCGGTCCTTCCACGTCGATGTAATCCACCTCGATATCCGAAATCGCCGTCTTCAACTGGCAACTCCAATTTACCAATCGATTATCTCTGTAAATCAACCCGTCTTCGTGCATCTTCACGAACGCCTCTTTTACCGCCTTCGATAACTTCTCGTCCATCGTAAACGCCTCTCTCGTCCAATCTAAACTCGAGCCGAGCCTCCTCAACTGGTTAAAAATCTTCCCGCCGTACTCGCCTTTCCATTCGAACACCTTCTCGAGAAACTTCTCTCTCCCTAAATCGTGTCTCGTGATTCCGTTTTCTCTCATCAACTTCTTCTCGACGACGGTTTGCGTGGCAATCCCCGCATGATCGGTCCCGGGCACCCACAACGCTTCGTACCCGCTCATTCTCCTCCATCTCACGATCGTATCTTGAATCGAGTTCGTCAACGCGTGCCCGATGTGCAACGCGCCGGTGACGTTCGGCGGCGGAATCACAATCACAAACTTTGGTTTCTCCGACCCGTTCACGGCTTCGAAATACTTCTTCTCCTCCCACCAGTCGTACCACGCGGCTTCCACCGCGACTGGATTATAACTCGTCGCCATCGGAACCGTCGTCGTGTTTTTCTTTTTCCCTCTCTCCGTTTTCAGCGCGTCTTCCAACGCCAACACATCCTGCGGCGAAGGTCCTTTCGCTTCCGCTTTCTTCTTCTCCTTCTTCACTTGACCACCATCTTCATCGTTCGCTTTCGCTTTTTGCGCTGCTGCTTGTGCTGCTGCTTTTTCTGCTTTCGCCGCTTGCTTCGCCGCGAATTTCGCATCCTTTTCCGCCTTGGCTGCTTTTTTCTTCGCTTCTCTCTCGAGCTGCTCCGGGGTTTTCTCTTCTTTCGCCGTTTCAGTCGCTGCTTCTTCTTTCGTCATGACAACGACGATACTTTTTTCTCTCTGTTGAGATTCGATTCTTGCCCGATGATGATGATGATGATGTTCTCAGATTTGTGAATCGATTTGTGTATATGTATACTATATATATAGAACTATACAATAATCAAGCGTAATACTAACGCGAGTTCGTGTTTCGTCTCTCTTCCTCTCTTTCTCTCTTTCTCTCTCTCTCTCGCTTTTGGCAATAAAGCGAATACTAAAGTCGTTTCAAAGCTGGTGTTTAAGAGGGTTTTTATGGAGAAAGGACTGCTTTTTGACGGCTTTCCTCAGAGAGAGAGAGAAAGAGAGTTTTCACACAACACATGCGGAAAAGCACGACCACACACGACTACATGCTGTGTTAGTCCAAAAGAGTGCACGTGAATGGAATTTTTGCTTTCGCCCACAGAAGTCGTCGTCGTAATCATCGTCTTTAGAGAGGGAAAAGAGTGAGTTTAATCCAATTGGAAATGGAACAACAACCCGGTGGTTCGACTCCGAATGTTGTACCTCGGTACCTCCTCGTCCGCGAGTTTCTCAACTCGCGCTTCTCGGAAACAAAACTCTTGTGCCATTCTTTGAAACGTAAACTCGGCGAAGATCTCTTCGGGAGCTCCGCCGTGGACGGGAAAAGCCGGAGGAGAGCCACCAGTCCGAGGAATTGGAAATTTTGGCAACGAGACGAGAGGAAGAGGAAACGAAAAGGAGGAAACGAGGACGAAAACGACGCTTTTCCTCCTACTCTTCTTCCTCGCGAGAAGCGAAGGAAAGAGACGAGGAAGGAGTCGTGGATAAAAGAGCGCGGGAAGTTAGCCACGCACGAGTGGTTGGCGAAGAGGTGCGCTTACTTTTCTCTTCTTCTTTCGCAGCGCATAGTCTCGATTTTATATTTCGTTCGCTCTCGCTCGCTTTACGCTCGATGCCGATGAAGAATAAACACGCACCCAGCCAATCTGAGATGAACACGATGGCGACACGCGATTTAGTTACCTGACAGTACGCACTGAGGCACGAATAATGATGCGTTTGATTGTGTGCTTTCTCCTCTCTTTCTTTCTTTCTCTCTCTCTTCTCTCTCGCGCGTTGCGTGTGAGCTGCGCTTTGTACTTACTCGTTTCTTAAAAACGTTTTAATTTGATAAAACAATCAATACGCACAGGTTCGTCATGACTTCTATTTCCTCCGCGAACAAAGAGCAAAGTTTGACGGAAAAGGAGAAGAAAATCGAGGTGGAGAATACATCGAAGCTAGTGAACGCGTTGGGAGTAGACTCGACGTTCATGGAGAACCACGTGGCCATCCGCGCGTTGCCTTTACACCGGTTCGGTAGAAATCGAGGGTCGAGATCGATGACGAAAGCCTGGAAGTCAGCGGCGGTGGTGCACGACGCGACGTATTTGTTATATCGTAGGAACGAAGAAAGTGCGTCGGCGGCGTTGCCATCAGTTTTATCTAACGTAAACGCGCTACCGAAACGTGTGCGAGAGATCTTTCCGGACGACGAAATCGCGAATCTCAACCGATTCGACGTCGCGGGTAAATTGGCGCTGAAACTCATCAACGAAACGCTTCGGACATTCATCAAGTTTAAGACAATTAAAACCGTAAACAAACGAATGGAGCTGTTCGGTGGAAACGGCGACGGTGTGCAGTACGCTGCACTTGCTGCCGTAGATCCACGAAGAGTCTACGCCGACGATCAAGTCGCGCCTCCGCCAAAAAAAGAAGGAGACGAAAGAAATCTCTCTTCGACACCACCGAGTGAAAAAGATATTTCCGATGCGCGCCGCGATGCAAAGATTGTTCGAGCGAGACATTTAGCCGGCGTTGATATGAGTGATATCGCATCGGCCGCAAATATTGATCTTTCTGTGCTTCAACAAAGGTTTCGAGTGTGCGCGGTGGCGAGACCAAACAACGACGGCGCGTCGTTGTATTTTAACGCCAATTGGGCACCAATTGTGTTAAAATCACTAGTAACGCGTGGCGCGTACGCGGCTGGTGTCTGCGAGTGGATCGATTTGGGTGTTTGGCAAGGAGCGAACGTCGAAAAGGTGCGCTCTATTTTCATTGGTAATGAAGCGAGCGACGACGATACCGCGACGATATCGACTCGAATCGTTCTGAGGTTCCCGAAGAAAGGCGTCGGAAAGAAAGGCGATGCCGTTTTCGACGAAGGTGGGAAGACCAAACTTGGAACGATTGATCGCGTCACGCCCGTTTCTATAGCTGTCGCAGTCGCTTCGGCATCAGTTCTCGCATCCGCTTGGTCTGAAGTTGTAACGAAAACGAAAAAAAAGAAAGGAGGCGTCAAAGTTCTCGTCAAATCGACGACGAAAGGAGACGTGAGCGCTTTTGCATCTTTGGCAAAAGAAACGAACGGAGATTTCAGCTGGTGGTAATAGCATTGTAGCAGATTAGATTTGCATACCTAGGTTAGATATGTTTTTAGCGCACACGTTGATGTGTATTTCTTGTACCAGTACTACCAATTAATAAAAATTCTAAATGTTACTTTCGACTGGAATCTTTGAGTTTGGCTTCGCACTGCGCTTTATCCATTCCCGGAAACTCAAACTGCCACTCCACGGTTTTCTCTATCCATTGCTTTAACAACGGTCCAGGATTCTCCATTCCTACTGCTTTCATCACCTCTTTACCATCTAGAATGGGTTTTAATTCCCACGGATTACCAACGCTATCTTTTCTATCGACAAGTACAAACTCGTCTCTCACTCTCGAAAACGCCTCTTTGCACTTTTCGGCGACGCTTTCCGCGACGGCACCTTCGTCGATGTCACCACTATTTTGTTGTTTTAACGCAACTTCTACAGCCGCGACGATAAAAACTATATCGTAATCTTTCCCGATCGAACGAATTTTCAATCCAGCTTCGGTTCTCGTGAACGTTTTCAAGTTGTCAAAAATAACATCTCTCGTCCCATCGATATTCGAGTGCGTTCGCACGACGCTCTCCGCGTCCTTGTTTCGTAACTTTAACGATTCCATCACGACCACTTCGCTCAAAGGAACTTCTTTCTTCTTCTTCGTAAACGCTTTACTTTCTCTTAATCCTAGCAGCCACAAGGCTAAATAAAACCGTTCTTTGCGATCGGTCTCCTCGCTACCATCCGCGCCTTCCGTGACCCCTTCAAACATCTTCAACGCCATGGCGACTCGCATCCCAACTGCGACTGCTTTCACGCCAAACTCTTGCATTTCCATCGAGAACGTCTCCTCGCAATCCATCACGATGCCGCCCATTTTCATTTTCGTCACCCACTCCACCGCCATGTGCGGATTCGGTCCTCTCAACATCCCCGCCACTTCCTTCCCGACTCGTTCTCTGCTCACTTTCGTTCTCAACCCTTCTCTGACTTGCTCGTCCTCCACCGCCACTCCAATATCCTCCGCCAACGTGAAAGCGTACCTGGACGCAAACCTCACCGCTCTCAAAACCCGCAACGGATCGTCCACGAAAGTCCTCTTCGCCTCCAACGGCGTCCGGCACAACCCGATTTTCAAATCCTCGATCCCTTTCCCGGTAAAATCTTCCACTTTCTTCTCGTTCAAGTTATAATACAACGCGTTAATCGTCAAATCTCGTCGCATGGCATCCTCCAAAGGCGTTCCAAAACTCATGGTTGGAATTCTCGACTCGTCCGCGTACGACTCCGAGCGCAAATTCACAAAATCCAACCACACGTCTCGGACTTTCATCGTCGCCGTCTCGAGATGTTTCGACTGTTCCGGGTTCGATTGTATCACGCCGACGCCGCTGATTTCTTCGCCTTTACTCGTTAAATACTCGTTCACTTTCGCCGCGAATTCCGCGCCCAAACACTTATCTAAAGCGACGTCGATATCGTTCGATTCCAACCCGAGCAATTTATCTCTCACCCATCCTCCCGCCACTCGCAAAGTCAAACCCGCCATTTTCGTCGTCGCTTTCCCACCATCATCAGTTTCTCCTTTCTTCTCGTTATTCACCACATCCAAGAGCAACGAAAACACCTCGTGCTCTTTTTGTGTCAAAACAATCTCCGCGTTTTCCTTCATCGTTTTCGGTGGATCCGTGAAAGGTGATCGACTCCCTCCGACAGAAAACAAAGCGTTGTTGTTGTTGTTCGTGGCGGTGGTGGTCGCAAACTTGCGCTTCTTTATCTTCGTCTTCGTCTTTATGATGTCGTTTTGTGCTAAACAATAATTCTGAATTGGTCTCCTCCCGGGAAACGAACCAAAAGCAGTCGTCGTCGTCGTATTCCTGTTGTATAATACTAACACTCGCGCGTGCGCGATGCTTTTTAGTGTTGTTCTCGCGTGGTGCTTCTTAGTACTACTACTCCTGCAGCACGACGACAAAAACAGCTTCGTGTGCGAGTAATAACAGCACGCTCGCATTAAAATAATAGAAATACAAGTGTGCAAAGTGTGTGGGAAAACTCCTCAAATGCATTTTCAACAGTCCGTCCGTCAAAGACTCAAAGTCACTCTTCACCTTCATGAGCTTCAAATGCTTACGACAGAGAGAAAGGGCAAAAATTTCAAACGAATGATTTTTCATTCATATGCTGCAGGAGTTCTTTTTTATTTTGGTCTGTCCTCTTTTCGAGATGGTCTGTCCTTTTCCACCACAAGAAGAAAAAGAAAAATTTGTCGAGAGACGTGGCCCGAGCTAAAAAGAGAGATTTTTCTTTTCTCGTTGAAACGTCACACTTAAATCACGCATCACATCACAACAGTTCTTTCTTCTGTGAGTAAACAACACCTCTGTTACACTTTTTGTTTTAGAGAGTAAGAGAGAGATAAAGAGACACAGCGAAAAGTAGTTTTTGTTACGTTCTTTTCTTCTTTTCGAGACGCAGTACACGTGTTGTTATCATAAATAACATTTCGATTTTTATCCAAAGGACGACCAGCGGGGAAGTTTCTTTCTGTAATCCAAAAATCAATAAACACAACAAACATCATGGTGCATCCAGTGAACGCAAACACGATCAACCAGAACGTCCTGACCGCGGAATACGCGGTCAGAGGCCCCATCGTCGTCCGAGCCGGCGAACTCGCTATACAGTTGAAGAAAGACCCGTCTTCGTTGCCGTTTGAAGATATCGTCCTGTGCAACATCGGGAACCCGCAATCGCTCGGGCAAAAACCAATCACGTTTTATCGTCAAATCATGGCCATTTGCGATTACCCAGATTTGTTAGACTCGCCGGAGTGCTCGAAGATTTTTCCGGAAGATGTCATCGCGAGATCGAAGGAGGTTTTAGCGACCACGGCTGGAGGGACGGGGGCGTACACGGAGTCGAAAGGGTTGAAGTACGTGAGAGAGCAAATCGCGACGTTTTTGGAGAAGAGAGACGGACACAAAGCCGATCCGGAGATGATTTATACTTTGGATGGAGCTTCCTCTGGGGTGAATTACATGTTGACGTTGCTCATTCGTGGGAAGCAAGACGCGATGTTGGTACCGATTCCGCAGTATCCTTTGTATTCCGCCGGGTTGGCGTTGTACGGCGGAACCTTGTGCCCGTATTATTTGAAAGAGGAGAATAACTGGGGGTTGGACGTGAACGAAATGCGTAAAGAGGTTGAAAAAGCCAAGAAAGACGGGGTTGAAGTCAGAGCGTTGGTGGTGATCAATCCCGGGAATCCAACTGGGAACAGCTTGTCGTTGGAGAACCAACAAGAAGTTGTGAAATTTTGCGCGGAGGAGAATTTGATTTTGTTGTCCGACGAAGTGTATCAAGATAACATTTACGTGGAGGGTAAATCATTCGTCAGCATGAAGAAAGTCGTGGCGGATATGGGATACGGGGATAAAGTCGCACTCGCATCGTTGCAGTCCACCTCGAAAGGTTTCTACGGCGAGTGCGGGAAGAGAGGCGGATTTATGGAACTCTACGGCGCCTGGGACCAAGGCGTGTTGGATCAGTTGTTAAAGTTGGCGAGTATCAACTTGTGCCCGAACGTGAGTGGACAGATCTTGATTGGCCAAGTGTGCACGCCTCCGGTCGAGGGCGATGCATCGTACGCGTTGTACGAGAAGGAGAAGGCGGACATTTTGGCGAGTTTGAAAAGACGCTCGGGGAAGTTGGTTGACGGTTTGAACAAGTTGACCGGCGTGACGTGTAACAACAGCGACGGGGCGATGTACGCGTTTCCGAATTTAACTTTTCCGGAGAAGTTTCTCAAAGACTGCGAAGGTAAAGGAAAGATGGCAGATGCCGTGTATTGCATGAGTATCTTGGAAGAAACCGGTATTGTCGTCGTTCCTGGGTCTGGATTTGGCCAAGCCGACGGGACGTGGCACTTCCGAACGACGTTTTTGCCTGGGGAGGATAAAATCGATGCCGTCGTCGAAAGATTGAGCGCGTTCCACGAGAATTTCATGAAAAAGTGGATGTAATGAAAGGGAAAGAGGCGCAAGAGTGAAGATGAAGAAGAAGAAGAAGAAGAAGAAGAGAAAGAGGGAAAAATGAGAGAAATGAGAGAATTTTTATGAAGAAGAAGAATTGTAAGATTATCACGAGGCGAAGTCATCAAATTAAATCAAACTTGAAAGCATAGCGTATTACTCGTTCATTCTAAAAGTATGGCGCGTTTTTAAACGATTCGTACGCTTCGTATACTTTTGCTACTAATTTACTCTAACTCGTGTGTCGCGTCATCTCAGCGGCACAAACCAACGCGTGTTCAATACTCGTCGCGTAGTTCGCGTAATACGAAGGTTCTTGCGCCGCCGCGCCTTTGTTCTCGTCATCTTTTTCTTTTTTCACCTTGCGTTCTTCCTCCCGTATTCGTCTGGAGTTGCTCACGTGATCGATGGCGCTTTGCTGCATAGCTTTCGTCGTTCTCGAGACTTCAGTTAATGAAGCGCAGCACTCTCGCAGATTTTCCAACGCGTGGTCCAATTCTTGTCCTTCGCCTTTGATGGAGTTGATGATGGAAAACGCGACGGACGGCTTCGGCGATTCCATCGGTTGCGGCGAATTCGTATTCGCTTGCGGAGTTGTTATCGGCATTGGTGAGGCAACGACGACATCTTCTTGCGTACAATAAGTCTCCAAATCGCTCAAAGAGATGTTCAATCCTAAGGTGGATATTCGCATCACGAGCTTTTTCGCAATCGCCATCGCCGAGTCTTCTAAGCTTTCAATCTGCGCCGTGAGCAGTTGGCAATCTTCTGAATTGACGCCAGATTCTTTTCGGGCGGCATCGCGGGCAATTTTTGCCGCCATCATGCTGTCGCGCGTGAGCACGGACTCGTTATATAGCTTCATGAGTTCGGCGTCTTTTCCTACAGGTTTTTCTAGCGTTTGCCTCGTTTCTGAGGAAGGCGGCGTCGATTCTTTCTTAACTCCTAGATTCGACGGTTTCTTTTCCTCCGTCTTTTTCTCAACTTCTTCGTCTCCTTTACTCGGTGATGGCGTCGAAGCGTTGACGTCCAACATGCGTTGCATCTTTTTCGGCGTCTTTCCGCCGACGACGCTCAAAATGGTCGGATCGTTCTTATCGCGCGTGTTGTTCGTTTTTAACGCCTCCAAGATGGCAACTTTCCTCTTCTCGTTCGCGTACTTTACAGATCGCAAAATGGTTGCCATTTGTGACTCTTGCGTGACAACAGAAGCACCCGGCGTCATTGCTGGAATGTTCGATAACAGTTTATGTTCGTACTCGCGAAAATTCGTCCAGGCGCCTTCGCGTTCTCGAACGCGAGCGTTGGCGCGGAAAAACTCGTTGCCCATGTTTTTGTTCCTGATATCGTCGTCGTCGACGACGACGTCATCGCTGACCTTTGTATTCACATCTGCGTCTTCCTTTTTGATGTCGCCCTCCTCGGCGTTCGCGTCGAGATCCGTGATCTTCTTGCGCGGAATAAATTTTCCACCGGCGTTTGCGACACCGCAGTGCGCTCGGAAGGCGTGTTCTTCGAAGATTTCCGGATCGCAAAGTCTCGCGCCGCCTGGCGCGTCGATACTTACGGAAACTTTGCCAACTGATAGTACGACTACAGTTGCCGGTAATCCCTGATATTTTGCCACCGTTTTATCTCGTTGCTTGTTCGCTTCTTTTTCGAGTTCTTCGCTGCTCAAATTCTTTCCAAACGCGACATCCGCGTGTCTTCTACAAAACAAACCGTCGTCGTCGCACGCTTTAAAAGAACACCGCCACAGTTTACCGTCATTTCTTAAGCACCGATTACCTCTCCCTGGAATCCACGGCTCCGTCGGGCACGTTTCGTTGATGTTATCCGCAGCGGGAATTGTAGAAGACTCGGGGCCGATGGCGGCTTCGGCTAAGAGTTCCGCCATTTCCGCGGACGTTTTAAACCCGTTCGTCGGCGGGTTTGGTGGGATCAAGGCGACGTCGGCATCAAGGCCGTGACACCGAACGCGCAAAGTCACCGCAATGAGTCTGTCTATTTCATTTGGTATTCGCATGGGTTCTGGGAGACGCTTCAACAAAGCGTCGTCGTCAATCGCGTCCGCGTCGTAGATTTTTTTCATCAAGGACGTTTCGCGCTTGTACTCAATTTTTTTCGCCGGCGGCGTTTCCGCCGGCGCTTCTTCAAGAGCAGCTGGTGTCGTCGTCGTCTTTTGTTTCTTCGCCGTTGATTTAGGCGCTTGGTCCTCCTCTCTCGCTCGTTTTCCAGCCGGCGTCGTCGCCGGCGTCTTCGTCTTCGTCTTCACCCCTCCTTCCTCTCCTTTTATTTCCTCCTCTTCCTCCGACAACTCTCCGCCTCTTTTCTCGTACCATCTCTCTGGCAACGTTGGCAGACCGTTCTCCATCCAACTTTGCTCCACGTAACTCCTCAACTCTCGCTCAAACGCCCTCGCCTCTTCCAACCCTTCCTTTTTCTCTTTCCCGCTCACGCCTTTTCTCTTCCTCGCGCCTTCCATCACTCCCTCGCTCGCCTCTCTTACCACCCACGCGATTTGCCTAATACATTGTTCGTACGTCCTCAAAGGCTTCTTGCAGCCTTTCTTCGCCAACCCTTTCTCTCTTACCCGTTTCAAATCCTCGATCAAATTCTGCCCGCTCGTCTTCTTCCCTTTCGGCCAGTTCATGACCACCGCGACGAACGCTTTCACGTTGTTCAAACTAATCTTCGCGCACTTCCAGCTAAAAATATCCTCCCCGTCCTCTTTCGACGTGCCGCCCGAGCCCTCTGCAAAGAGTGGGAACTCCATTTGTAAACCATTTTGTAACCAATAATCGTTCACCGTTAAGGCTACATCGGCGAGAAAACACTCCTTTTCGTACCATCCTTTTCCGTCTCCTTTCCCGTCTTTGTAATCGCTCCAGCTTAATAAAGCGTGCTCTCTCGTCCACTTCCGAGAAAACTCCGACGCCACGTCTTTTGCCGTGTGTATCTTCTTCTTTTTCTGCGTCGTTAATGTCTTCTTCTTCCCCGTCTTCTCGTCCTCGTCCTCGTGAGTATTCGTAGTAAACTTCGCGAGCACTTTTTCCAGAAGATCGAATTTACTCGTAATGTTCGATGAAAATCCTTCTTCTCCTCGTTCTCGTTCTTCTTTTTCGAGAATTTCCTCGTTCGCCGATCGCAACGCGTCCAGTGCGAGTTCCAGACTCGCGCTTTCCTCCTCCGTTTCTTCTTCTTTTATTGTTGTTGTTGTTTCACCCATCGCTCTTTCGTTAGTGTCGCGCGCGTGTGTTTTTATTCTGGCGTTTCTTCTTCGGGGGTCCCTCAAAAAATTTCAATCGAAGGGAAACGAAAAAGAAAAAAAAAGAAAAAAAACGAGAGACTTTTGACGAGTCTCGTGAAAATTGAATCGCTTTTGAGGGGGTTTTAAAGCATCATCATCGCTCGATCGTCTGCTCGTCGCAAAACAGACCACCATTCCTTCGCTTCATCGTCGGGAAGTCCGTTGCGTTTGGTGAAGTTCTCCTCAGCAGTTGTTCCGTATAATCTCTCAACTAAAAAAACGAAGAGACTTTTGCACGACAAAAAAAGAAGAAATGAGCAAAAACGTGGACACGAAACACGAGAGGGAAAACGAGCACGACGTCCCGTCGTCATCCTTGGGAGGAGGAGGATTAGGAGGATCGATGATGAAAAAACAGAAGCATTACAACGCGACAAAGACGACGACGAAAATGATGACGAGCAACGGTGGTCCGTTTTCAACGTTGCCGTATTATAAACACTTGCCTCCGTTACACAACCAGGACGAGTGGGAGAAAGAGTGGGAGCAGTTGCGAGCGGCGATTCAGTGCGTGTTCGAAAACGCGACGAAACACTTGTCGTTCGAAGAGCTGTCGAACGTCGTCTATCGGATGGTTCTGAGCGGGAGTTCGACGACGCGGTTTATGCGGGAGAAGTTGAAAGAGGAGTTAAGGAAAAGAGCGTGGATGATTAAGGAAGAGCTGAAAAGGATGGAGAGGACGACTTTTGCAGGTGGTGGTGAAGGAGATTACGGCGGTGGGTACGAGGAAGAGGAGGAAGAGAAGAGCGCGTTGGCGTTTTTAGAAGCTATGATTAGGAAATGGAGCGAGTTTGAGCAACAAGTGGAAGTGATTCGGGACGTGTTCATGCACATGGAGAGGAAAAAATTGGACGACGGCGACGCCGCGAACGGTAGCGGCGGGAGTTACGCGGGCAGAGGCGCGCCGGCGACGACCCCGGCGCAAAGGAGAGAGAATGAAAAGAGGAAGAAAAAGTTGGGCGTGCGATCGTTAGGACGGGAGATTTTTTCGCAGAATATGTTTGGGATACCTTCGAAAATCGATCTAGACGACGAGAAATACGCGCTCGAAGCGAGGAAAAGTACGATTACTGTCCACTTGCAAGCGTGCGTGAAAATGCTGCTCGATCGCGAAAGAAGAGAAATGCAAAGACGAATCATGGAATACGAGAAGACGGAGGAGGCTGAAAATGCTCCGGTTTCGCTCATCGCCGACGATGAGAACGACGACGAGAACATCGTTGACGACGATGTGGAAAGAAGAGAGGCGATGGTAGCGGCATCAGCGGCGGCGGCGAGGGCGGCAAAAAGCAACGAGAACGAAGAAAGCGCATCGACAAAGAGGAGAAGCGTGATCAAACGCACGGCAGAAATGTTTTGGACGCTCAGCGCGCGAGCGAGCGAGTGTGGGTACGAAGACATTTACGAGAATATCATCGCCTCTGAGTCCGTTCTCCAGGCGGACGAGGTATACACAACGTATACCTTGAGCATCGCCGAAAGCGCGCGAGACTGTTCGCAGTATTTGCGAAGGTGTAAGACGCTTCTGAGACACGAGAAATATCTCGTCGCGGATACGATGGCGTCGAAATCAGACACCGCGAAAAGGATCATTCGCACCATTCAAACTGCAATGTTCGGCATTAAGAGTCAAGCTCGCGAACACGCGTTTGTGAGAGGATTCTTTGCGCTGATGATTAATGATGACATGAATATGAATCCGCAAGACGATCTCGATTTGCGTTCGCACGAAGAGCTGGTAGTCGTCGATGGCGTCACGACGACGGCAATGATACCGCAAACAGTATCAACTAATAATAATAATAATGCATCAACGAGGGTTATGAATTTGAGCGACGAGGTGCGATATGCGGACGTCCGTCTCGCGTACGATTTGTTTGCAAAATTAACCAACGAAGACGGACTCGACACTTTGAGATCGGCCTTGTACGTTCGCGTCGAAGAGTTGGGCAACGCCATCGTCGTTGCGAACGAAAAGAACCCCATCGAATTCGTTCGCGCGACGATACTTCTGAAGAATAAAACAGACATGGTCATAAAAAAAGGATTTCGTGGCGATAAAACGTTCACCAACCGCGCGTATGCCGCGTTCGAGCACTTTTTGAACGAAAACAAGAGGTCGAGCGAGTTTTTATCGTTGTATTTGGATCATTATCTCCGAGGTAATCTCTCTGTCGAGGACATGGAAGTAGAAGAGGATGAGAAGAAAACAACGACTACGCAACAAATATGGAAAGAAGCCGGCAAAGCGACCATTGTTACGACATCCGACGCGGCTATCGACGCGTGCATAGCCATCTTTCGATTTTTGCGAGAAAAAGATACATTTGAAATGTATTACCAATTGCACTTGTCCAAGCGCCTGTTGGCCTCCAAAGCCGTATCAGATGATCACAGCGAACGCGACGTGGTATCAAAACTCAAGCTCGAATGTGGGTACCAATACGCGCAAAAGGTTGAAGTGATGTTGAACGACGCGAGTTTATCTAAAGTGATAACGAGAAAATTCAACGAACTCGTCGAGCATAGCCAACGCGGTGGCGATTATAACACGAGGAGCAGACTCATCACGACTGACTACATCGGAAAAGATACAGGTAACGTGCACCCAGACGTAATTCTGGGAGGCAGAAAGATGATGAGCGATGAACGGTTTTTTGAAGTTACCAGGAAAACAGAACTCGGCGTGAACGTGTTGACAACCGGGTCTTGGCCGTTGACAAAATTGAGCAAATTGAAGTTTCCGAAAAATTTACCGCGCACGTGTCAGGATATGCAAAAACTCTTCGTGAATCATTACGAAGCGAATTACGGGGCCAGGCACATCGCGTGGCGTCCAGATTGCGGCACTGCTGAGCTCCGAGTTCAGTTCAACTCGGGCGAAAAGCTGTTAATCGTCAGTACGATGCAAATGTGCATCTTGGAGATTTTCAACGACCACGAAGCGGTATCCTTGCGCCAAATCTCGAAAATCCTGGACGTGGAGTACGACGCATGCATCAAAGCTTTGCACAGCATGGTCTTCTCTAAAGAGAAGAACGTTTTGCTTCGAAATAAGAAGACATCCATGTCTCAAACGAATAACAACAACAACAACGAAGTTACTTCTATGGACATCGGCAACGAAGGGAGAATTTCCAAAGACGACATCTTCATGTTCAACGATAACTTTGAGTCCAAGCACTACCGCATTAAAATCGCCTCGGCGTCCACGTCCAAGAAAGAAACCGTTGAAGAGGCGAAAAGAACCGCAGAAATCATTCACGAAGATCGAAAACCAGAAATTGAAGCCGCTATCGTTCGCGTTTTGAAAGCGAAACGAAAAGTCGAGCACAACGCGTTAATCGCTGAAGTTGCCGTAGCGCTTCGCAGCCGATTTAAGGTTGACGTAGGGGAAACGAAAAGACGCATCGAACGGCTCATCGAGCTCGAATACGTCGCCAGAGACGATAAAGACCGAAAGATATATCGGTACTTGTGTTAAAAATGTAGCTTTGAGTGTGATAAAAATGTGAAACGTTTAGTCATAAATACCGTGTAGAAGTAAGTACCATAATAACGATACGAATCTCTTCTCTTCACTCTTCCTCTTCCACGGTGGTAAACGTCCTCTCCAAGGCGTTCCTCAACACGCTTCCGTTCTTCACCTCTACTTTTTCTAAAAACGAGACGAAGTCTTCCCCCAAGTCTTTCCTCGTTGCTAAAATACGTTCCGCGCAGTCTCTCGGGCTGACCTCTCTCGTCTTTGGCTGGCTATCATCTATCGTAGGGACAGATCCACGATTTACATCTGTCACAGTCGTCAACCCCGAACTGGCCAGTTTTATCAACCACTCCTCTCCAGATTCTCTCTTGGGTTGCCCCGCGGCGTTTTTCCGAATCTGCCCGAACGGATGCTCAGCAATGTAGTTATTTAAGAACAAGTGCATCTCTCCGTTCGTTTCTTGAAGGTAGTGCAAAACAGTTTTCACGCTTTGCACGGTCAATAAATCCATCAACTTTTCTTCGTTTTGCGTGTGATACGGCGAATTATTGCCCTCGCGTTGTTCCGCTCTCGTCGTCAGAGGAGCATAACGCGCTTTGTTTCTTCCCCGCTGTGTTTGTCTCTCGTTCGATTTTGAAATTTTCCCCGCGTATCCGTACCTTTTGTGACGAGAAGAAGAAGAACAAGAAGACAAAGAAGAAGAGTTTTCGCGAGCGATGCGAGGATATCCTCCTCCTCCTCCTCCTCGAGCGGTGATACAAAAGGTGAACGTCGAGGACGTTTTTGGCGATGAAGTAAAAGCTGTTGCGCGCATTTTAAAGGGACAGATGTGAAAAATTTATTTATGGCGGGAAAGAGAGTCTCGTGTGCTTGGAACTTCTTCCGTTTTATCGTATGTGTGCCTCGCGGCGGAAGGCGAACCTTTAGATATTCACAACCGACGACTAAACACGATTTAAAGCTAATTAAGGCTAATTTAATTATATAGCGCTCTCTTCAATTCGAGAAGCGCTACTATATCTCTCTCTCTCTCCAAAAATCTACAAACGTTCCACTTTCTCTTTATGTTTACGCAGCTTTCTTGGCGACGGAGCTCGCACGTCTCTTCGCGATGGATTCCGATCGTCGTTCTCTCTGCTCCTTGATTCGCATTTGCAACAATTTGTGGTACTCCCCAGCTTCAGCCTTGGACTTGGCAATCTTCGCCTTCTTCACCGCGGCTCTCGCTCTCTTTCTTTGCAACGTCAACGGAGTGACGACTCTTTGCACTTTTTGCGCCTTGGATTTCTTCTTTCCCGTGGCTGATTCAAACTCTCTTCTCATGGAGTTGACGTACGGAAAGACAGAGTCTTCCTTGGACAACGCAAACAACTTGCGAATCTTCGACGCTCTCTTCGGACCGCGCATTCTCGGCACTTCGGTGTCAGTCAAACCCGGCACGTCCGCGTCGCCTTGCTTGACGATGGCGACGTTCAACACCGAAATGTCTTGCGAAACGATGCACCCTCTGCACGCCTTTCGGCGACGCTCGCCTTTTCTTCTGCCGTGGCCTTGGAAGCCTTGCGTGCCTCTCACTTGTAAGAGAAAGACGCGTTGGTTCGTCAACACGCCTTGCTTCATCCCGAAGCCTTGCTTGTCGTTGCCGCCCATGATTTTAAAGATGTAGCCTTTCCACTCGTCGCCTAAAGAATCGGCTTCGACTTCGGCGGAGATGCGCTTGTCGTAAAACACGCGGAGCTTGTTTTCATCCGTGATTTCAATCTTCTTTTGGCAGCCAGTGGCTGGGTTCGCGATGTTGAGCTGTATTAATTTGAACAAGACAAAGAAGAAGAAGAGGTGAGTTTGAGTAACAAAAATGGCATCAAAGCTTTTCCTTCGCCGAGGAAAGAAGGACCTAAAAAGACCCTTTCCCGGAGGAAAAAAATCAACACATGGAAACCATCATCACCGGACGGTTTGTGTTCGTGCGAACCTCACGCGCGTTATAAAACGACATCATCGCATGAACCGAACGCGTTTACGTCCGTTTTCTTTCTTTCGAGCGCAGTTCTTTCGCGGACCTGATGGCGCGAGAGAGAAAGCAAAGCGCAAATGCGCGCAAAATCTTCCTCTTCTTTTGTAAAATTTTCGCCGTAAAAAGAGGGCGAAAACCACCTTAAAGAAGAGGAAAACGCGCGCATTCATTTTAGAAAAAACAAAACATTCAACCATCTACGCGAACGATAATCGAACGCGTGAACGATCGATAACCGTAGTCTCGATACATATCCACGCAAAAAATCGCAAACGAATCACGTTGCATATTTGCTTACCTTCATGATGTGTTCCTACAAGCAGCAAAGCCAAAAATCAAGTGAAGAGTAGAAGCCGTGAAAAGTGCAGGAAAAACTGCAAATTTATTTTTAGGGTTTCGTTTGCATTTGGGAAAAGTTCGAACGAAGGAAATTTTTGAATTTTCTTTTCCCTTAGAAGAGAAAAAAATGATGCAAACAGAGGCGACGACGACGACGACACAGACGACGACATCTAACGCTTTGGAAGGTGGTGAAGGTGGTGGTTTTGATGTAGGTGGTTTTGAGGAGGACAACAAGAAAAACGCGTCGTTTTTTAGGTCCTACAAATCCCTCCTCTCCCGCTGGCCGGCGAGGAAAAAACACATCGATTTCCTCCTCGCCGCTCTCGGCGGTGGCTTCGGATGCGACGCAAAAACGTGTCTCGCACCGAACGTCCACGTCCACGGCCCACCGTCGGTCGGGAAAACGATGCTACTGAGAGATATGTTCGACCTGCTGGAGAAAAAGTTCGGGTTCGCGCACGCGTACGTGAATTGCGTGGACGCGCACGATAAAAAGTTGATGTTTGAAGCCATCGTGGAGCAACTTCGACCGCACTTCAAGGAGGAAAGGAGACGGCGGATGTTGTCGAAGGAACGAGCGAGAGCGATAAAAGCGAAGGAAAAAGAGTTTAAGAGAAAAGAAGAGGAGAAGGAAAACGAATGCGACGACGAGAGTAATAATAAAAGCATATGCGACAACAAAACCTTGGAGGATGGGATGATAGAAGTAAAAACGTCTTTGGCGTTGGTCTCCGCAGCCGTGGCGAAGACCGCGACGAGCGCGGCGAACAAAAAGAAACGGAAACGCGCGATACACGTGGCAGATTTCGTGCACCTGTTGAAAGAAAACTTAGATAGAAACGGGCCCAGGATTACCATCGTCGTCGACGACGCGCATCGACTGGCGGAGCAAAAAGACGATCGATTTTTACCGACGCTTTTAAAAATTGGCGAACTGACGAAACGAAACATTCACGTGGTCACCATCTCCTGCGAATCCATACAGACGTTTCAAAGTAACGTAGATTTAGTCAAACCGCAAACGATATTCTTCGACGCGTACACGAAAGAGGAATTGATTGAAGTCTTGTTGAAGGAAGCGCCGAGAGATATCGCGAAGAAACATTACCGGGCGTTTCTGGTTCCCATGGTGGCGGCTTTTTACGACACGTGTCGCGCGCCGAGAGAGCTTCGAACGGCCTTGGAACCGTTATGGAAGCGGTACAGCGAGAAATTATACGAGGCGATGCGTAATGGAACACCCGAGAACGAGTTGCCAGAACCACGAAGGTTATACGCCAACCTGATGAGCGCCAAGAAGATGAAGAAGGTGACGAATGAACCCGCCGCCTCTTCTCAACAAAAACAACAACAACAGGCAAAGATCCACGCCGGTCTCACCGTCCCTCTCTCCAAAGCCAACTTGGCGTTACAACGCGGCGAGTGGCCCGTCCCAGAGGAGCGCTACTTCACCGGAGAAGCCGTCTTGGAAGATGCGACCGGAGACGCGGCGAACGCCACCACCAACACCTCCTCCATCGCCAAAGCTTTAGACTTTGACATCCCAAAACTCACAAAGTTTCTCCTCCTCTCCGCGTACATCGCCTCCAAAAACGACGAGTCCGTCGACAACCGCATCTTCATCACCGACGCCACAGGAGGCGGTAATCACCGAAAACGCGGTCGCCTCGGGCACGACCGCAACGCCGACCGCGCCGCCCGCCGCTCCTTGGAAGACGCCAACGCCTTCAAACTCGAACGCCTCCTCTCCGTCTTCCAACACATCGTCCGCCGCTCGTACGAAGAAAACGGCGCCGACCTCGCCGACCTCGAAGAAGAGCTTCTCTCCGCCGATGTCTTCACCCAAATCTCCAGCGCAACCTCCTTAGGTTTGCTCGTGTTGAGTTCAGGCGACGCCATGTGCGGCGGTAAATATCGCAGCTGCGTCTCGGACGAGCTCGCCGAGAAGTTGAGCAAAAATCTCGCCGTCGATTTGAAGCTTTACATACACTACATTTAATAGATGAGAAAGCTCTCGTCTTTCTACGTGTAATATAATAGTAGCATTACTCCCCCTCCCCATCCTCCTCTTTTTAAAATCTCTCTTTCTTCTCTCTTCATCTCTCTCTGCTCTAAAACAGTGTGCTCTTAAAAAGACAAGTTGTTCTTGTGTTGTCTTTTCTCGTTTTCATTTCATTTCACGACAGTAAAGTTTTTTCCGAGAAAGAAAAAAGAAAGGAGTTTCTTTTTCCTCACTTATCCTCTATTTAAGTAAAGCTAGTATCTTTTACTCTTTGCGCGCTTGTTTACGAGCGTCATCACCAAAACAGCACATTGCCTCTCGCGCGTGTATATAATACGTCTCATCCCTCTTTCTCTCTCTCTCGTTCTCTCCTTCTCTCGTTCTTTCGAGCGGGAATAATAAGAGAAAAAGAAGAAAAAATATCACGAGGTTCGAGAAACGTCTTTTCGTCCGGGGCTTCTTCTGAAAAGGACGAGATCAAAACATCATCGTCATCAAACTCCGGCACGAAGAAGAAGAAGACCAAGGAAAGCAAGAAAAAGAAGAAGCCATCTGAACCAAAGATGTGTTTGGAAGGCGCGATCACTCGCGAGCAGCGAGAGCGGTTGGAACAAACCGAACGCGAAGACTTGGAGAAGGCGTTTTCGAAGAAACTTTCCCTGGTGGATGATGGGAAGAGCGGGGGCGGGAGAAAAGCCTCCTCCTCCTCTTCTTCGTCCAAGAAGAACGCTGATGCTGCGACGACGGAGTCTTCTGATTTGAGAGAGGTGATCGAGAAGAAGCGAGCTGGGGCGAGCGCCGAAAAGTGCGTCGGGAAGAGCGGCGGCGCGGCGAACAAGGAGCAGCAACACGCGCAGTCGCTGTCGACGAAGAACTCGAGGCAACGCCGGGCGGATATGAGGAAAGAGAAGAGAGAAGGCGCGCAGGAGACGAAGAAGAAGAGCAGCGATACGAGCACTTCCGTTGCGCAAGCGGCGACAGCGGCGAGCGAGAGTGGGAAGAAGAAGAAGAAGGAGAACGACGTCGGCGGCGAAGCTTTGGAGGTGCTGAAGAAGTCGCAGGAAGAAGCGGCAAAGATGGAGAAGAAGAAGAAGGAGGAAGAGGAGAAGAATACGGCGGACGAGGAAGGTCCTCCCGGGTATCCGCAACCGAAATATTCCGATTATCTCGCCAAGAAGGAAACAGAAAAGGAAGAGGAGACGAAGAAGAAAGAGTACACGTCGCCTTTCGCGCACATTTTGCAGTGCGCGCCAACGCCGTTACCGCCGTCCTTTGATACGCCTCAAGGTGCCAGAGGGGAAGGTTTTGTTCTCGGCGATCGCGATAAGGTGTCGACCTCTCTGTTTAATGTCGACTCCACGTGGCAAGGATCGGCGGCGTTCGCGCCGCCGACAAAGTTGGCGAGAGAGTCCATCAAATCGATTCCGTCGTTTACTCCCGGCACGCCGGTGAAAACTAATAACAACAACAACAACAACAAACCGCGCGAACGCATTCAGAGAGAGGAAAAAGACGATCATCTCACGGCGAACGATTTGTACAAAACCGAGCTCTGCCGATCGTGGATTGAAACCGGCGAGTGCCGATACAACGACAAGTGCCAATTCGCGCACGGTCGCGACGAGTTACGCTGCGTCGTGAGGCACCCAAAGTACAAAACGCAAGTCTGTCGCACGTATACGACCACTGGTCAGTGCCCGTACGGCAACAGATGCCGTTTCATTCACGAAAAGCTTCCCGAAAAAGGCGTATTGGGTACACTCGCGACCAACGGGCACTACGTGATCACGGAAGACTGGAAACCGGGCGGAGGCAAAGATCCTCTGTGTTTGCGTAAAAACGTCTCGGGAGAGTTTGGCGACATCGCCGTCACCGAGGACAGTAAAGACGAGGATAACACGCCGAAAAGGTTGGGCATTTTCCGACACATCACACACGATGAATCGTTATCGTTATCGGAAGGCCAATCTTCGCCGCCGTCCTCGACGACCTCCGCTGAGGAAGGTGAGATTCGAGGCGCGCGTACCTATCAAGAACAGGATCAACAACACCAGCGCGCGAACCAAAACCTGGAATTCGAAGGATTCGCCGGACCTATTCCTCGCACGCCGGATTTGAGCAAGAGATACTTCTAGAAGCGCTCCGAGAAAGAAGAAGAAAGGGAATAAAGAGAGAAAGAGAGAGACGCGCACGTATATTTTAGCACGAGAGAGAGACACGCGCACAAAGAGAACGATCTTTATATATATAATATATCGAGGAAGAAGGAGAGAGAGAAGGGAGGAGACGCAGAGGGCAGAGAGATTTCTGCGCGTAAAAGACACGTCTTCGTTAGTATTTGTAATTGTAATAAACGTATATAATTATTTCTCGAGAGAGAGAGAGAGAGAGAGAGAGAGAGAACGCGCGAGAGAGCGCGCTTCGTAGAAAACGCCTCCTCCTTCTTTCGTGTATTTTTTAATAAGAAGGTTCTCTCTCGTTTTACCACCAAATCTCTCGTCGCCTGTTGTTTTCGACGTCGGTTTTTTCACGACGGTTCAAGGAATACTGCGATCACTCTCTTGTGAGAGGATTGAAAAGACCACTCGACCCGCCAAAAAAAGAAGGAAGTTTCCCCCCTCGAGAGATCTCTAAGAAGAAGAGGACATCATCGACCACCCATCATCATCGACCCGTCGTAATGATGATCTTTCCTTCTCTCCTCCTCGAGGACGACGACAACGACGCGCTGAAACCATCGGCGGGGGGTGTTTTTGACGACGACCCTCCCGTGTTTTTCGAGGAGGAAAAAGAAGACAAAGAAGAAGAATTCGCCGCGTCGATGATTTTCCCGATGGATGGAAAAGAAGAAGACGGGAAGAGGAGAAAGAAGACGAAGAAGAAGGAGAAAGAACCTTTACCGAATACTAAGAATAAACGAGCTCGAGGAGGAGGAGAGACGAGAGTGACGACGACGACGCGTTGTTCGGATGGATCTTCGTACGATGACGATGCGACGAATCGGAGGGTGGATGCCTACGACGACTGCTCGGAGGAGTGCTTGCGCGAAGTCGTGTTGAAGACGATGTCGGAGAACGAACGAGAGAATCGAGAGAAAGAACAACGAGAGGATGTGGAGATGGGAGCGACGACCAAAACGAGAGGGGAGTATCGTCCGTCGAATAGCGAAAATTACAGCAACAACAACTACAACGAGAACGGATTCGACGCGTTCGATTTGGACGATTTTATGGCAGACTTTGTGCCGCCGGAGGAGATTGGTCTGCCGCAAATGAAAGACGCGAACGGAGATGTTTTGAAAGAATCCGAAGCGCAAAGGAAGGATCGGTTGAGGAGAAACAGAGAGGCGGCGCAGTTGTCTCGCGCGAGGAAGAAGCGGCAGTTGGAGGAGTTTGCAAACGCGGCGAAGGTTTTTCGGGAGCAGTTTTTGCATTCGAACGCGCTCGTTGGGAAGTTGGTGAATGAAAATCACGTTTTGAGAATGCACTTGGCGCATTTGGCGAGGTTTGTTACCCCGGCGGCGGCGACGGAGGCGCAGAAGATGAATTTACCGCCTTTGCCGCCGCCAACTTTGACGATGCAGCATTTGCAACAACAACAACAACAACAACAAAATCTGGTTACTTTGAGGCCTGCACCCGTAGCCCCTTCAGCGATGGCACCGGGAGGAAAGATTTTGATCCCGCCGTTCAATCCGCACGCGTACGCCAAGGCGGCAGACGCGAACACTAGCAATAATAATAATAATAACAACAACAATGGCAACGGTCAAAACTCAAACACGAACTCGCCAAAGCGACAAAGAACGAAGAAATCTTCAGTCGTGGCCACGGCGACAGCGCTCGCGCTCTCAACCGCGTGCGTTTTGAACAATACGAACAAAGCCGCGACGGTTGTTGCGAGAAGTGGTACGGCTGCTTCTATAGCCACGAATGTTGGGCGCTTGGCGACGCGACATCTGACCGCTTTACCGGGATCCTTCGTGGATTCGCTGGAAGGCGTTTCTGAAGACGTCGGCATCATAGCCTCTCCGGATCTCAAACAAGCGCTTGAAATGAACTGGACCATGCCCGATCAAGCCGAAATGGAGGAGAAAAAGCACTCGAAAGCGCTCGCGTTTGCCTCGGAAGCGATTAAAAAATTGTCGTTTGATGACAACGACGACGACGACAAAATGAAAGTGAAAAGGGAGGAAACGGCGATGAATTTATGGTCGAAGGAAGACAAAGAAATTCGCACCATGCTCTCGGACAAAGAAGCGAACAAAATCGACCCGTGGTTTGCCGCTTTTCGCGCGGCGAGAATGCACGACGTCATTCAAAAGATGTCTCGAGTCAATTGCGCCGAAGTCTTTCAGTATAAGCTTCAACCGGAAGAGGAGGAGGATGTGAACGAGCAAACTATGTCTGACGCGGCGAACGTAATCACAAGTGAGTACGAATCGCCCGAGCAACGCATCGCGAGAAAACGCGCGTCTGGAGCGATTCCGTTGGACGACGGTTCGGGGTATCCGCCAACGACGACTTCGCACACAGTCTTCCAATCGGAAACGAAAACGACTGCAACGTCGTCTGAGGACAAGAACAACAACAATCCGTCTTCATCCATCGTATCCATGCTGTTACCCCCGTGGGAAATGACGAACGGTGCGAACGATAAAAGCGCGGCAGCAATGTTGCGACGTTTGACGAAGACGTTCATCGTCATGTTCTCCAAAGACACCGGTACGTACACGACGTACGCGTGTCGATTACCAATCGCGAATTTGTAAATAGCCATCAGTCATTTGTAAATACTTAAACTATTTTAGGATCTTATCACAAAAGCTACTAGTGTTACAACACATGCTTTCGCTCTGCTCTACTACGCTTCTACTATCGATACATTTGTTTTATGTTATTGTTTCTTTCTCTCTCTCTCTCTCTCTTTTACTTTTCTCCAAACGCCGCCCGGATCGTATTCTGGTTCCTGGTAAGCGGAGATTCTGGAACGGCGAGTTCTCTCTGTTGGTCGATTTTCTTGACCATTTTAGCCATCTCCACCTCTTGGCTGCTTTTTTTGTTACCGCTCGCTTTCTTCTCTTCGTTCTCTTTCATCATCCTTTCCTTCTCTTCGAACCAAGTGGTGTTATGTTCCGGCTGATGATCGGTTTCGAAATCGATGTGCACAAACGCTCTTTCCACCTCGGGTAACTTTTCGATGCGATCTTGCAACGCCTCACCGATATCGTGCGCGACTCTTACGCTCATATCTTCCGGCAACACCACGTCCACTTCGACGAAAAAAGCTGGCCCAAACGTGTACGCGCGAACGGTATCGACGCCTAAAATTCGCGGATCTGAATTCCAGGCTAAATACGTGAGTTTCGTCAAAAATTCCGGCGGCGCCGATAATCCGACCATAGCTTTGATGTTCTCCAAAGCAGTCACCGACCAGTTTTGCACGATGTACGCGGCTAAGATCATCGCACCTAGCGGATCGACCCAATAATACAGCCTATCCCCGATAATAGCCGCGATCAAACCGAACGTGTTCGTAATCACATCGTTCCTGTGATCTTGCGCGTACGTCTGCACGCTCCTATTCCAACTCCCCCGACAATACAGGAACAAGAAAAATTTCACCACGATGACTCCAATCATGATTCCAATCACCAACTGCAAGTCTTCCAAGTGATGCGTGTGTTCTTTCCCGACTAATTGCTGCACGCCTTCGATGAACACTTGAAACCCGAGGGTCCCCATGATGCACGCAAAGACTAAAATCCCGAGCGGTTGCATCCGACTCTTCCCGATCGGATACAAATACTTATTCATGTTTTGCATGTGCTTATCCGTGAAGTATAAAATCAACCCGGAGACTAAATCTAAAAACGAATCCAACGCGCTGGTTATGATCGAGAGCGACCCTGACTGCACCGAGGCGAAAATTTTCACCGCCAACAACAGAACGTTCACGTAAAAACTGATGCGCAACGCCAACGTCTCCTGCTTTTTCCGTTCTCTGAAATCCGCGTCGGCTCGGAGCAAATTTTCTCCTCCTTCTCCATCCTCTTCGACGTCAACAGTACCACCACCAGATGATGACGATCGCGCCGCCGACGATAAAGGATGGTGATGACCATCACCACCACCTCTACCATACGTCGTCCGCTCGATGAAATTCTCCAACTCTTGGAACTGTTCGACGATTCGCGTCTGTCGGGAATAATACTTCGCGACGGAACTTTTCGGATTCGAGGATTGATCCGTCAACGAAGGCAAACGGTTACGAAGACCCTCGAGCTGTTCTCGGCGGTAGGACGAGCCGGAGTCAATCGACGGGTGGTGGTGGTGGTTGGTGTTCTGTTTGTTTGCGGTGTTGCCGTGCGGAGTGACCGCATCGTCCGCGTCGTTTCCCATTATTGTTAAACGTGTGTTTGTGTCTTTTTTTGTGAAGAGGATATGATATAAAAAATGTGGGATCAAAACGATGCTCTCAACTCTCTACTTTACATACGCGTTGCTATCATTGAATCACTCGCGATGATGGTTTTTCGATGACGATGGTAATGATGGCGAGTTCTTCGATGCGTCTTCTCCATCTCTCTCGATGGCCGAGTTTCGCGCCTCTCGTCGTCGCTAGAATTGACCCTTGAAGGACTTCCCGCCTATTTTTATTCTCTTCCCTCGATGCATCAACTCTCCTCTCTCGATGGCTAAGTTGAGCGCCTCCAACTGTCCGACGGTGTCTACTCCGTGCACGGCGTCTTCGACCCACCCCAGTTTGATTTTATATCCCGCCTCGATGACTTTGTTTTGTTCTAAATCTTCGCTGATTTGTAACATTGATTCCGGCATGCGCACGTATTCCGGAAGAAAATCCGCCCGGTACGAGTAGATGCCCAACTTTCTTAAATACTTTGTATCTGGATCGTACGTCCCGCTCTTGTTGTGAGGGATGATTGCTCTGGAAAAGTAAAGCGCGTTCATGTTTCTATCGACGACCACTTTGACGTTGTTCACGCCTTCCACGTCCTTCCTGTCAATCGCCGGTCGGCACAACGTTCCCATGCACACGTCGTCCTCCTCCGCCTCGCAGACGATTTGAGCGACCAAATCAATATGTTCCGGTTCAATAAACGGTTCGTCTCCTTGAATATTCACGATCACGTCGTACTCTTCTCCTTTTTGAATGCACTTTCGGTACACTTCCAAACACCGCTCTGTCCCGTTCACGCACTCCGGATTCGTCAACACGCATATCCCGCCAAAACTTTCAACCACTTTTTTAATCCTCGCGTCGTCCGTCGCCACGATGCACAGATCTAACGCTCTCGATTTGCACGCGTTCGTGTACGTGTGCCAAATCATCGGTTTCCCGGCGATGTCCGCGAGCGGTTTCCCGGGGAATCTGGTCGAGCCGTACCGAGCCGGGATGATCCCAAGAACCCGGGGTTGCTTTTTCTTGTTTTGCTCGTCGATGGATGCCGGTAAACGCCCGCTCGGGCCGTCGTGTTTGTGAGATCGCGCTAAGGCGGCTTTTTTCGCGCGGTAGTCGACTTTGCCGTCTTGTTTACCAGGGGTGAATTCTGGGTGGTTCTTGGATTGGCCGCAGCCCATTTCGTTTCGTTTTAATTTGTTTGTGTGCTGCGCGAGCGCGGAAAGTGCGGAATTTGCGTTTCCCGACCTTTTGTAAAATGCAGATATTTATACTTTGATTTTAGGGGAGGGGGGGTATATTGTTGTACAAGTCTCTCTCTCTCTCTCTCTAAATCGTGCTGCGTTGCGTGCTGTGTTTAGTTGCTATCTTCGCGTGTTCTTTCTCTCTCTCTCTCTCTCTCTCTCTCTCTCTCTTTTCTTTCGCT
>Ga0257106_1000180_pt1 | contig 39834 bp, 19 predicted proteins | sample LP_taG_3_FD_190177 | JGI IMG/M metagenome (GOLD analysis project Ga0257106, IMG submission 190177) | Marine microbial communities from Northeast Subartic Pacific Ocean, Canada - LP_J_2011_P26_10m | ecosystem: Environmental > Aquatic > Marine > Oceanic | place: Canada: Northeast Subartic Pacific...
TACATCGTATTTTGCTCGTGCGGCGGCGAGAGCTCTACTCCAAAGTTCTGGATTAGTTGGTTTGTTTTCTTCTGTAAGTTCGATTACTCTTTCTTCTAATTGAGATTGTTTTCTTTCTTCAACAACTTTTACTATTGTATCAACGTGTCCTTGTACAAAATAATGTTCTTTCTCCAATCCTAACATCTTACCCATCTTCATAATGTTTTTTGCTATATTGTTAGCAACCATTATGTAATCTGTTTCAGGTTTGTAACCACCTCTTTGAATATGTTCTTCTATAAAGAAAAGTGCATCTAATAATCTTGCACTTCTTTCAGCCATATCCATATCTACACCTTTAGATTCCATATCACCATACAATGTTGATGCCGTAGGGCAAATGTGAAAGTATTTGGTTTGGTAATTACCTATTCTAATTTCTTCTTTATCATTTTCATCTTCACCCATTGAACTCATATCTTCATATTCATGTGAGTGAGTTACTTCACTAATAAATCTATTTACAAACATTCTAACATTTTCGTTCATACCTTCTTTAAGTGAAGTAATTTTAGCACCTACGGGCCCGCCAATAAACATTGATGCGAAAAATGAAATAGCATCTATAATCTCATACCCATCCCATTTTGCCGCTTTAGCAATTGGTACACCATGATTCTGTTCAATCGAATCTTCCATATCTGTTCTACCAGCATATTTAGATTTATTTGCTTTAGGGAACATATTTTGAACTTTCTTAGCTTCACTATGGAAGTTAGCATCTGTTAATGCACCTATTAGGATATGTTTTAATCCGTGGTGTACTTCTGGGTCTGAACCCTTAAATCCTTTAAAATATGCATCTAAGTCTTTTTTAACTTTTTTGTTTAATCTAGTATTCATTGTTATGCCCCTGTTTTGCTATTTGTAGGTTTTTTACCTTTAGTTCTATTACCACCCTTTTTCGTATCACCAGCTTTCTTTTGGTCTGCTCGTTTCTTTCTTACAAAAGCGGCTCTACCTTTAGGTCCTAACTTATTGGCTTTTTCTTGTGATAAACAAGCGGCGTATGCACCACCCTCTTTACCATCTCCACACTTACCTAACTTCTGTCCTTCACTTCCGTATCTATCCCATCCACCACCTGAGGTTGAACCTGTCTTACCTGTACCTAACCATTTTCTTAAATCTTCAGTCATTAGGTTTTCTGAACAAAGGTGTTCATATAAATCAGACATAACAAACTCAACACATAATGTTGAGGATGTACCATTTGATGAATATGATTCAAATTTAGATTCTAAAAATTCTTTAATCTGTGTTTTGTTCATTTTTAAGTTTCCCTATAAAGGTTTCTCTAAAGGTTTCAAATTCCTTATCAATTTTTTCTACTATCTCTTCTTCACTCATCCCTTTCCATTTTTCAATAGAACCATCTTCGTTTACGAATGATGCTTGAAGAGTAGTTTTTAAAACTTCCTTTTCTAACTCAGCTTGTTTTAACCAAGCCTCAGCGTTAGCTAATATTTTCTTTCTTTCATATTCCTCATACTTACCTTCTAGCTTTAAGTTGTGTTCCATTTCTACAACACAATTTAAACACATACCATGTATAACTTTCATTTTTAAATCAGCTTGACCTGGCTCAGTACAATTACAAGAACTATTTTTACTATTACAATTAGGAAATTCTCTTAGCTCTTGTCTAAGTTCTGATAGTTTCCCAACTTTAACTTTGTAACCTTTTCGTTGTTCCCACTTTTGACCTTTATTATCAGTCCAAGTTTCACCAACTTCTTTTCTTTCAATGATTTTATCAGTAAATGAGATTGTTTTTTTAGTTTGGGTTTTGTGTTCCCCACCTAACATCTCTTTTACTGCTTTTACATTCTTTAACTTATTTGACATAACTTTGTTTTTATATAAATATGAGAATTTTATTTAAAAGTACATTAATCCTAATATCTGATTTAATGATGCGAATGTACCAGTTAATTTATATGTTCCACCTTTATATGTGAATACAATTCCTTCATTCGGTACAATCTTATCTTTGCCACCAACTGCGGCTAATCTTTCTAATTCCATTCTTAGTTTTTCAATCTTTTTAACATCACCACTTTTCTGAACTGCTTTTACAGTTTTATCTAATTCAGATTTCATAGTTCTAAGTGCTTTATCAGGATTAACTGTAAGTGCTGAACTCATAAATGAAAGTACATCTGCACCTACACCTAAGAATATATCTTCAAACTTTCTAAGGTTTTGTTTAGATATCTTTGCTTTATCTTGCTTATCTGTTTTGGTTGCCCAAGCTAATACTTTAGAATCTGTAATATTCTTTTTATTTAATCTGAATGAGTTATCAAAGAATGCCCATCGTTTAACTAATCCCATTTTGGTTTTGTTATCTAATGTAGATGGTGTGTTCTTATCAACATATTGTTCCCACCATGCTTGATGATAATCCGCAACACCATTTGAATCTTTTAGTTTAAATTCTTTTTGAATTTTGTTTAATGCTGAATAATATTTACTTTGTTGTTTTGAAAGTTCTACCGATTGTGGTAGTTTAACAACAGGTGGTCCTTGAATTGTATAATTCTTTTGAACATCTTGATTGATTTGTTTTATCATACCAGCTAAGATTCTTGCAGCTGAAGTATCAGCTCCAATTGCTTTCCCATCCATATTATATTGCATTGTTCCGTGGAATACTAAAAGTGGTTGTCCATAAGGAATTACATTTACTGATGTTGGGAATATAACTTCTATATTCATAAAGGATGAACCTTGATTGAATACTTTATCTCTTTGTGCTTTTGATAATGATTTGATTGCTTTAGATAAATCTTCCATAGCGAAGTTGTATGCATCAGTTAATCCACCTCTTCCTTGAAACTTAGAAGCTACTCCACTAATATCTAATGCGTTTTCACCACTATTCTTTAGGTGTCCACCATTACGAGCAGCGATTAATCCTTTATCATCTCTATAACTAATAGCAAGTGCTTGTCCATCTGTTTTTTCTCTAGCGAATTCCAACTTACCATTTAATGCGTTTGATATAATTGTTTTTAAATCACCAAAAGTTAAATTCATTTGTGTATCGAATGGATGAGCCATATGCCCATATGCTCCACCTTCAGTAATCAATCCTTCTGTTACTATATTTTCTGGTGGGGTTTCTTTTGTAGGTTCATCTTTAGAACTATCTTTAGAAGCTTCAGCATCTAAGAAAGAAACTAATTTATATCCTACTGTTGTAGCTACTTTTGTAATATGAGCTTTCCAAGCTTTATATGCTTTATTACCTTTTAAATCAATATATCTTTGAGATTGTGAATCTAATCCTGCTTTACCTGTAGGGAAATATGATACTGGATATTTATCTGCTATTCCACCATCAAATAAATCATATATAGTTTCTTCATCAGTACCTAATATATAATCAACTACTTGCCAACCTAATGTATTTGCGGTTTCATCACCAACTGTTTTATATGATTTTGAATTACCATAAAATGCGCCGGGCCCATCATCAACAGTTCCTTTGGATGTTGATATTTGGCTTGCTTCTTTTATTAGTTTGTTAAAATCAAATGTAGATAAAAATTGTTCCATTGTGATTTCTAACTTACCCAATCTACCTGTTATGAATTTATATATCTTAGGGTCGAACTTTCCATCGTATGCTTTTTTGAAACCTGCTTTTCTAATTTCTTCAGTACCTGATGATAGTGTTTTTCTAACTTCAGTTCCACTAATTCCACCACCTTGAGCTGGTGCTACATAAACATAACCCTTATCTTCATATCCTTTTTCAATTCTATCAGGATGGTATGGTTCAAAGTATTTACCTTTTAATCTGTATCTATCTTTTTCACCAACAACAGTTACAAATGCTGTAGTTTCTTTATTGAACTTACCTATAATTTCTTTTGGTGCATATGGGTTTTTGATTTGAACTATTTTAGAAGATGGTATTTTAAACATCTTCATCATAATCATTTTCTTTTCGTTGAATTTGAAAGGTGATTTGATATTATCGGTTTTATTAGATGTACCAATATAAACATTATCTTTACCAAATTGTTTTACCAAATGTGTATAAGTTAAATAATGCCCTTTATGAAACGGTTGAAATCTACCAGCGTAAACTACTACCTGTTTTTTTATATCTTCAGTTAAGATTCCCTTAACCCATTCTTTAATTAATTTTCCCATAGTAATAAATATCCTATTAAATTTAATTTCATTAGTTATTTTCTAATTCAGTTACTCTTGCTTTTAAAGATGTAACTTCAGCCGATAATTCTTGTACTGCTTTTATCAATGGAGATATAAATTCACCATATCTTAACCCTAATGAACTTGAAACAAATGTATAATCACTAAAATCTGTTATTCCATCTTTTATAAGTTCTGATTTTGAATAATCTTTAGTAACATCTACTATCTTAGAGGTATCTTCCGAGTCAGGTTTTTGAACTACTTTTGTGTATATATCATCTGAAACATATCCACCGAAATTATCTGTATGTATTCCTTCTCCTGCCAATGAGGATGATACTTCTTGTGCTATCAATCCATAATGTGGTCTTACACCATTGTTCTTCCATTTATAAGATACAGGTCTTAATCTATTAATAAATGATAATCCTAAGTTTGAATCTGTTATTTCTTTTTTAAGCCTTTCATCTGATGATGAGTTAACAGAAGTATCATGTGCATAAATAGCATCCCACCTTTTAGTACTTGTACCTAAATTATAAGCGTTATCAGTCATTGGTCTCCAATGTTGACAGATTCCAACACTACCATCGAGCTCCATTCTAGTGGTTGCACCTTGTCTAAAGTGCATATCTCCACCAAAGTTATAATCAAAATACCCATTATCACCTGTAATGTGCAATCTTATATTATCTGTATTAGCATCTGTATCACTAACATAAAAATCTCCACCTGATAGAAACGTTTTTCCATCTGACCTTAGTCTAAAAACACCTTTATCAGAACTATTATATAATCGCATGAGCCATCTAGAACTCGAGTCGGTTGCTGACTTTCCATATATAAACTCTGTCTGGGTCGAAGAGTTATAACAATCCACTTTAAATGCAGTAGTACCAGTTCTTAACAAATCCAAATGGCCATCATCTGTAACTGATGAAAGAGTTGCTGTAATCGTTGCATTATCAACTGCAATTATTTTCAACCCCTCATAGTTACTAGGTGATTTAATTTCAATTGGGTGTTGATTAGTAGAACCTGAAACAATCATTCCTTTTCTAAAAGTTTTTGTTTCATCACTATTATCAGATGCGTCTGTTAATATTAAATCAGAACCTTCTTTTCTAAATTTGTAAGTCTGTCCTTCAAATAATGTTTGATTTGCCATATTTTTTCCTTTTTAGATTTGTTGTTTAATGAGGAATTGAGTTAATAAATTTCCAGTATATGAAAGTAGTCCTGAAGTAATAGCCCCATCATCAAATTGGATTAATGTATCTGTTGATATTTTTAATTCCATATCAGATATTGCATCTGAAGTTACGTTTGATGGAAATTTTATATCTGAAATTATATATTGTGGTGCGGATTCTAACGTAAGATTCATAGTTACATTTCCACCACCACTACCATCTAATAATAATCTAGTTCCATTATTTGTTGAACCACTACCGGTAACGTAGTTTTCAAAAAAAGAACCTGAATTAGTATCTGTAACAATTACAAATTTTTCTGTTAAATTAGTTGCTGTTACGAATCCTTCTTTAGTTACTTCAAAACCTGGATTACTTGTTCCACCCATTTTCATAGAACCACTATTCAAATCTAAAACAGAACCCTCACCTGGCGATATGTTTGTTGATTCTAATTTACCTGTCTTTATATTATCACCAGTAATAACAGATGCTCTTCTAATAGGTATAATTGCTATATCTTTTATATATCCATGCTCTGTACCATTTCCACTCCAATTCAATATGTTTAATGAAAATGCAGCTGCAGTATTAGTAGGTGTATATATTGTTTCAAATGTTGTATATTTCGTTGGCCAATATGTACCACTTAAATTTACACGGTCACCATTTTCACCCTGTCCTACTCCAGCTGAACCTGAAACTCTATACCACGATGCTCCACTAAATCCAGTATCAGTCCAATGGGTACTACCACCTGCTACATAACCTGGCTCTGAGTTAGTTGAATTTGCTTTGGAAGATAATGTAACAAACTTATCACTAGTCCCCAATTGTGAATTTGATTCATATATTCTAAGGTATAATCCTGATGTAGTTGATTGACTTGAGGATGTACCACCTTTTAGGGTAAGTCTAATTTTGTATTTATTTGAATCAACTGCTACTGCTTTTGTTGCTACACCAAGATTTTGTTGGCCAGATTTGTATATATCTAAAACATTTCCATTTCCATCGCTTAAATCAGTAAATGTAAATATATCTGTGGCTGATGTTCCATACGCTGAGAAGAAATCTACAGGTCTACCCGCTCCATCATCCTGCCCAGTACTTGGTGGTATCATTACGTTAAACAATTCCTCAGAAGGGTCAACACCTAAATTAACTACCGTACCATCTGGCTGAACTACAGATAAATCACCCTGAATTACTACAGAATCACCATTATCAATTGTAAAATTAGGAGTATTGATTTCTAATTTACCAGCAGTATGATTAAATCTCATATAATTACCGCTATCAATACCAACTGCAAATTTTGCGTTTGGCCCATCTAATAATATACCATTTTCTGATGTATATGCGTTAGTACCACCAATTTTCATAACACCATCATTTAACCCTAATGATGTACCTGTATCTGTTGTTAAGTTATTTGATTTTATAGTACCAGTTGTAATTGAATCACCACTAATTTTTGTAGAACCACCACCACCAACTTCAGTTAACTTAATATAATCTAAGTAAAGTATACCAGGTGTATTATCAAAGTGGGATAAGAACATTGGAGTTATATACCCATTAATTGCATCAGAATGTATTGTACCAGGGTCGGTATCAGAATTATGTTGACCACCATTACCACTACTTGCTGTTCCTTTAAAGAAACCTCTGTATATTACCCACCCTTCACCTGTTGCACTTTTGTATAAACCACCTGCAGCAAAATAGTGTTGGCTACCAAAATCATTTGAACCATGAACGTTAACCTTTGTTGTTCCATCACTTTTATATGCCGTAATACCTGCAAAAACACGACCACCACCATGAGTAAACTTAAATCTAACTTCAATTTCATATAATGAGTTTTCGTTAAATGGTATTAATTTATTTGAATTTAACCAAACCTCATCGTTACCACTATTATCACCAAATTTTGCAACTTTACCTGAAAATTCTCCTTGTGATGTAAGTAAGGATTGTTGGGCTGCAGAACCATAATTATAATATCCTACACCACTTCCATCAACTTGAGGTGAATTAGAATTAACAAATACATCACTAGCAGCTGCATATTGTGCGAAATCATCATAGAATACAGTTGCTCCGTTTGAATTTTTACCTTCAAAGTTTACATCACCTGATATTGTAATGTTTCCATTTGAGCCACTTATAAATTGGGTATTAGTATTACCTAAGAAAAACTTATCTACATTAACTTGAGCTTTTGAACCACTAATTAATAAAGACCTATCTGTATTATTCCAAGCTAAGTAACCACTATCACTACCACTTGCGCCACTAGCGTTTCCACCTAAGTAGAAGTTACCACCACTATCTAAGAATGATGTAAAATCTGTCAACGCTCCATTGTTACCACTTATTCCAGTATGGAATCCAAATACTTGTGAATTCATTAATAAACCTGGAGTACCAATTGGTCCGATACCAGTTAAACTAGCATCTAAGTATGAGAAGTCTTGGTTATCAGCACCAGTTGCACCTGCCTTAGATTTACCGATTGAATAAGTTTTTTCAAGTGTAACTGAACCTGATGTTGCTCTAATATCTGTAGAACCACTATCAGGTGTTAATCCACTAATACTTAAAACGTTTGTAGATAATGCCGCAGTTAATCCAGTTGTTGTATTTATTAATGTGTAAGTGTATGCTGATGTTTTATCAGTAATACCTTCAAATACTGCCATCGTAGTACCACTACCAGCAAATGATGAAACAGTTCCATTGGCTGCGGCAGGAATTACATCTGCTTCAGATGTTAAAAATGCCGTTACTGCATCTGCCCCAGCATCTCCATCTGAACCTGGTTGAACTGCTACGATTGTAACAGTATCAAATGCTAATTCAGTTTGATTACCATCTGCAACTCCTACTCTAATTGTTTTAGGAGATGAGAAATATGATGATGGAACAGTGAAATTTGCTGTATCTCCGTTTGCAGAAGCACCATTTGTATATGAGGTATCATTAGTTAATCCATCACCTGTAAACTTAAAGTATCCATCTGTAAAGTTTTGTGAATTAGCTGATAATGCAATTGTACTACTTGGTGAAGGTGAACCACCAGCTGCATTATATGTAACAACATTAGTTGCCGCAGTTAATGCTACAGTTTTAGAATCAGAACCTTCAGCTCCTTCAGCCCCTTCTTTAGATTTACTAAATGAATATGTTTTTGTAAATGCAGTTCCAGTTGTATTATCAGTAATTGTAATCGTTCCTGTTCCACTATCCGCCGTTACTGCTGTTGGTGTAAACTTTCTTTGAGAATTACTTACCGATGGGGATAGTGTTATACCACTATTAGTTTTAGCTGCTCTATAGGTGTTAGCACCATATGGTGATGAATTATCATTTGTTAACTGAGTAGTTCCTTTAAATACTCTAACCTCAGTTGCACCTGCTGCTAAATTACTACTATCTACATCACCATTGAAAGCTGCTGGGAATGTATGTGATTCATTTGTTAAGAATACAGTATATGCATCTGCTCCTGCCGTACCATCTGCTCCACCATCTAAGGCGAATACTTTAAATGAATCACTTAAAGATTCTGATGTTGCTGTTATCGTTATTGGGTATTTAGCTTTGGGTAAGTTTAATGTACTAAATACTAAACTACCGCTTATTACTCCACTATTATTTGATAATGATGTAGGGGAAAATGTAGGTATAGTAGTTATATTATTACCTAATGCATCTACAATTGTTATATCAGATGCCGTTAAAGTTTTTCCTAAATTTTGTTGAGTAATAAATAACTCAATTGTTGTAGGGTCAGGTGTTGTTGCAGATGCCGATGCAAACGCAAATACTTGTGAATCACCAGTTAATGATATTAAGGATGCTGATGTTCCTGGAAGCCCATCACTACCTTCTTTAGATTTTGTTATATTTTGAGTTTTAGTAAAACTGAAATTAGTACCATCTGCGGTTTTACCACTAATTGGATATGAAATAGTTACTGAATCGGTACTATTATCCATAGATGAATGATTTCCAACTACTGCGTAATTACCATCTTCTGTTATTGTTCCAACAGTTATTTTATTTGTTGGAGAAACAGTTGGTGTACCAACTTTCCAATGAGCCGCAGTTGTTCCACTTGCATCGTAATCTAATTCTGTAGTACCTTCATAAACATATATTTCAGTTCCACTATTTGAGTAAGAAGATACAACCCCTGCTGATGTTGCTGGTACTATGTGTGCTTCGTTGGTTAATAAATATTGTAGTGCGGAAACACCATTTGCCCCACCTTCTACTTTAATAATCGATGTACTATCAGTTACACTATCTTTAGTTACCGATACTGATAATGGTAAATCTGATTTTGCTAAGGATGAGAATGGAAGTGTAAATGTTCGTGTACCTGTTCCATTTGTAACTGTACCACTAACTGTTGGTGTGTTGATTGTACCACCACCAGTTTTAGTAATTGTAATATCAGTTCCTGCAATAGCTCCACTAAGATTTTGTTGATTTATTGAGAAAACTACTGATGTTGGCGTTGCCGTAGTATCCGATGAATCATCAAATGCGAATGTTTGAGTATCTGATGATATTGTTATTGTTTTAGCGTTTACACCGGGAGTTCCATCAGTTCCATCATCACCTTGCAACGCCTGTGATATTGACATTGTTTTACTTAATACAGTAGAACCTGATGTTGCGGTAACTACAACCGAACCACTAAATGGTGCATCTGCTTGTGTTATTGTTACAGTATCGCCACTTGTAGTTGTTGTGATATGAGATGAAACAGAACCTGTGTTTATTAAATATTTATTCGTTACATCTGATGTTCCTTGAAATACTAAAATATCTGTACTTGCTCCACCAAATGATATAACATTACCTGATGAACTTACAGGAAGTGTATGTGAATCATTGGTTAATAATGCCGTTATTGCTGATGTTCCATCAGTTCCTACCGCACCACCTTCTATTTTAGATATTGTTACCGAATCTGATAATCCATGACCTGATACATTTGCTGTAATCGTTATTGGTAATTTGGCTTTATCACCACCTACACCACCAGCATTAGTTGCCGATGCGAATGTAATAGAACCACTAACGATACCTGTTCCATTTGAAACATTATTATTATCAAATCCAAATCCAGTTAACTGAGTATTAGCACTATCTCTTACATCAATATTACTACTCTGAATTGTTTTGTATCCAGCAGAACCACTTAGGTTTTGTTGTTGGAAACTAAATTCAATTGATAATGGTTCTGCTGTAGAATCACTAGCACTTAGGAAAGTAAATACAGGTGAACTTAAGCTACCAATTAATAATTTTGCTGAAGTTCCATCCGAACCATCCGAACCTTGTCGTGCTTTTGTTAACGACATTGTTTTAACTAATGATGTACTTGAACTAACTGCTGTTATTGTTAACGAACCACTGTCGTGTCCCATAGCGGTTATGTTAAATGTATCTGTACTTTTAGTAAAGGTAACACCTAAAGAACCTGTACCTGAAAGTGCATAATTGTCTGTGGCATCTGTTACCCCTTCAAATATATCTATTTTTGTTGAACCACCAGCAAATGATGCTACTGCTCCAGCTGAATCTGCAGGGAAGGTATGGGATTCATTCGTTAAGAAAGCATTTACTGCATCCGTACCATCCGTACCACTTGTTCCACCTTCTACTTTAAATATTTTTAAACTATCGGTTAATCCATCTTGAGTAATTGTAATCTCTAATGGTAATTTAGTTTTATCACCATTAACAGTTCCACCACCACCTGGACTTCCAGCTGGCCCAAACGTTATTGAACCACTAACCAATCCAGTATTGTTAGTTAATGATGAAGGTGCTAATGTAGGGTTTGTTAAGGTGTTACCACCTGCATCTTTGATTACTAAATCATTTGTATCAATGGTAGCACTTAAATTTTGTTGATTAATTACTAATTCTATAGTATTATCTAATGCAGTTGATGAGGATGATGAAGCAAATGAGAATACAGGTGAATCAGATGTAATTGTTAACATCTTAGCATCATCACCAGCAAGTCCTTGCGCTCCTTGCTTAGATTTAACTAAACTCATTGTTTTACTTAATGATGTACTTCCACTTGTAGCCGTTATATTAACAGAACCACTATCGCTTGATAATGCGGTTATAGTAACTCTTTTACCACTATCTGTTGCAGTTACATCCACTCCGTTGGAAGATGAAATTACATAGTTGGATGTTACATTAGTAATTCCTTGAAACACTTCCATATCTGTGAATGCTCCATTGAAAGATACAATGTTTCCATTATTAGCGGCTGCGAAGGTGTGAGCTTCGTTGGTTAAGAACGCAGTAACTGCGTCTGTACCATCAGAACCTGCCGTACCACCCTCAACCTTAAATACTTTTATTGAATCTGTTAAACTATCTTTTGTTGCTGAGATAGTTACAGGCAACTTATCTTTATCAGAACCCAAACCACCTGCAGAGGTTGCAGCTGAGAATGATAAACTACCACTTGCAATTCCACTAAAATCAGAATTTACATTTGTATTATTAAAAGCAAATCCAGTAATGTTTGTTCCATCTGCTCCTGTGATTGTAACATCACTACTACCAATCGTAGCGTTGTTTAAATTTTGTTGATTGAATGAGAATATAACAGATGTTGGTTCTGCGGTGTTATCACTCGCACTTAGGAATGAGAATACTTGAGAATCTACAGATGCTACAATATTTTTAGCATTAGCTCCACTTAAACCTTGCGGACCTGCTACACCACCAACATTTAATGACCAAGCCGTATATTGTCCACCACCAGTAATTGTATCTACGTTTAATGACATTGCACCATTGGCTGAGTTGTATGAGTTCACCGTACCATTAATAAAGTTAGAACTATCTTTAGAAAGAACTGCAGTTAATCCCGCAGTCCAAGCTAATCCAGTATCTGCTGTAAATGTTAGTGTATCATCTGCTGATAATGTTGTTAAGTTTATTGTTGTTGTAATCGAAGTATCTGCAAACTTATCACCATCTTGTCCTTGCTTAGCTTTGGTTAAACTCATTATCTTATTGATACTAACACTACCACTAGCCGCATTGATTGTAACAGAACCACTATCGCTAGTCATTCCTGTTACATCTACGTTTGCATTAGAATCTCCAACCGAATATGTACCACTATCCCCTATAAGATTTGTTGATACTCCCGTTCCGTTTGTTCTACTAATTGTATAAGCTGAAGTTTTATCGGTAATACCTTCAAATACAGTTACATCAGTATCAGCGCCTGTAAATGAGATTACTGTACCATTCGGTTGTGCAGCTAATGTATGTGATTCGTTACTAAGAATTACTTGAACTGAATCAGTACCATCTGAACCACCCTCAACTTTAAATATTTTTACTGTATCGTTTAATCCATCTTTGGTTGCCGCAATGGTTACTGGGAATTTGGCCTTATCACCACCCATACCACCTGCATTCGTATTTCCTAAAAATGAAATAGAACCACTAACGATACCCGTTCCATTTGCAACATTATTATTATCGAAATCAAAATTAGTAATATTACCACCACCATTTAATGCGATTGTAAAATCACTACTTTGTAATGTTAGGTAACCAGCAGAACCACTTAGGTTTTGTTGTTGGAAACTAAATTCAACAGATGTTGGTGTTGCCGTAGTATCCGATGAATCATCAAATGCCATTACTTGTGAATCTAATGAACCAATTAGTAATTTAGCAGATGTACCATCTCCACCATCAACACCCTGTCGTGCTTTTGTTAACGACATTATTTTATTGATACTAACACTACCACTACTAGCATTTACAGTTACACTACCACTATCGTGTGCCATAGCTGATATGGTTACTGTTTTTCCACTATCAGCTGCAGTTACACCAATACCATTTGATGAGGATATAACATAATTAGAAGTTGAATTTGTAATTCCTTCGAATACTTCCATATCCGTAGCACCACCAGTAAATACTGCTATAGCGCCAGTAGCATCAGCTGCGAATGTATGTGATTCGTTTGTAAGGAAAGCGGTTACTGCATCAGCCCCATCTTCTCCTTCATTACCACCATCAATTTTAAATATTTTTAAACTATCTTCTAACCCATCTTTAGCTACTTCAATTGTTAAAGGAAGTTTTGTTTTAGTAGAAGATAGAGTACTATTAAATGTTATACTACCACTAACTTGCCCAGTTCCACTCGTTACATCTGCTACAAATGTTGGGTCTGTTAAAGCGTTTCCACCTGAATCTTTAATTGTTATATCACCAGCATCAATTGTACCACTTAGGTTTTGTTGATTAACAATAATTAAAATATCATTATCTTCAGGAGTTGATGAAGATGCCGATGGAAATGCAAATATTTGGGAATCTGAAGTAAGAGTTAATAATTTAGCTGCTGCACCAGGTAAACCAGCAGTACCCTGCTTTGATTTAGAAAGTGTCATTACTTTACTTAAAGATACACTAGCTGATGTAGCCGTTATAGTAACCGAACCACTATCGTGAGTCATACCTGATATGGTTACTGTTTTTCCACTATCAGCTGCGGTCATACCTGCACCATTTGAAGAAGATATAACGTAATTAGATGTTGAATTTGTTACACCTTCGAATACTTCCATATCGGTTGTAGCTCCAGCAAATGATACTACAGTTCCATCATTTTGGGATGGTAATGTATGGGATTCATTTGTAAGGAATGCAGTAACTGCATCAACACCAGCAGTACCATCTGAACCACCTTCTACTTTAAATACAGTTACGGAATCTGTTAGTGAATCATTAGTACAAGAAATAGTTAATGGTAAACTACTCTTAGCCCCATTTAAACCACCACTACTAAATCCACCAGTAAATGATACACTACCACTTACGATACCACTTTTTTGATTTGTACCACCGCCTACACTATTACTATCAAATGAGAAATTTGTAACTGCATTACTATCAGCCGTTGTGATTGTAATATCAGATGATTTAATTTTATCGTTTAAATTCTGTTGTGAGAATGCGAATGTAATACTACCCGGCGTTGCTGAATTATCAGTTGAATCATCAAATGCGAATACTTGAGAATCAACACTTGCTATTAATGTTTTTGCATTATCACCATTTACACCAGGCGTTCCATCAGTTCCATCATCACCCTGTCTAGTTATACCAACTGACATTATCTTAGATAATGATACCGAACCACTAGCAGCAGTAATAGTAACACTACCACTATGTGGTGTTGTTGTAGATGCTATAGTAAATGTATTTGATGAAGAGGTTGCTGTTATATATGATGGTGAACTTTCAGTAAATGTATAAGCTGAAGTTTTATCTGTAATACCCTCAAATACTTTCATTTGAGTATTAGCACCTGCGTATGATTGAATTGCTCCCGATGAACTTAGTGGGAGTGTATGTGCTTCATTAGTTAAAAATGCAGTAACTGCATCTGTACCATCAGAACCTGGCTGAACACCAAATAATGTTAATGAATCAGCTGATATTACTGAACCAGCGGATGCTGAATTAAATGCTTTTACTTCATACGATTTTGGTGTACTAGCAGTTGGTTTCTCTAATGTACTATTTACAGTAAATGTACTTGTTGTACCTCTACTACCTTGAAGAGTTCCATCTTTATAAAATTCATAATATACATTACCTACAAAGTTTTGTGGTACTGCGGTTAGTGTTATTGTTTGATTAGATGGAGCTTCACTACCATTAGCATCGAATGTAATAACATACTTATTAGCTGATAATTCTACTGTTCTTGCAACTGAACCACTTGATACATTATTAATTGCAGTTTCTACTGATGTACCATCTGAGAAGTTTAAATCACCAACGATTGTTAGTGTAGATGTTGTTGGATTCCAAGATAATTTATTAGCTAATGAAAATTTAGAACCTGAATCTACATAGAACCCAGTGTTTGAATTATTGTAATCACCTGCTCCAGTAAATAATTTACCATCTTGCATTTCGATTCCACCAATAGAACCTGTTGTTGCAATTATACCACCTTGAAGAAATACATTATCAGTTGCTAAACCGAACCCTGGATTTGAATTACCAAACACATAAGATGAATTTGCTAAACCACCCAAATCACCTAATCTGGCTTTTAATGCTACATCATATAATCCACTACCCGTTCTTTCAACGATATCCATATATGGTGTATCTGTATCATTTGGGTTGGCGTTCATTTTGATATAACCAGTATTTAACTTACCAGTCGAAACAATAACTTGCCCATCCTCATACACTTGAGCTGCTGATGATAAATCACCCACAAAGTTACCTTGTGAACCACTTCCGTAGGCTCGAGAAATCATTATCCTACCATGCGTTTCATCTTCACCACTATTATCACCATCAATTGATGCTGATTGTAATAATACATATTCTGTTTGAAAACCTGAACTATCTACTTTCTTTATGAGGAGTATTTCACCTTGTGAAAATCCACTAGCATTCTTAACAGACATTGTTGTATCTGTTGCTGTTATAGAACCTGTAATTGTTGTTGAGTTAGCTACCCATAATTGTCCACCAACTGCGTTTACCGATTCTTTCTCAAAAGTAGTTGTTCTTAACGTACCTCTAATTCTAACATTTTCAAATTCTGCAGTTCCGTTTCCTTCAGATGATATTTTCCAACCCTTTAACCCACTAGCGAAATCTCTTGTCTGTAAGATACCTTCTGGTTTCATTATAAGGTTTCCACCTTCTATAGAGCTTGTTGTAATATCCCAACCACCAATCGATGCTGATACGAATCGTGCGAAACCATCTGAATCAATAGATGATGATGAGTTTGCTTTTGTTGAGGCGTTTCCACCTATTTGAGCTGGAGTTCTTAGATTATCAACTGTTAAATCAGCAAGTATTGTTGCATTTGCTCCAATAATTAAACTACCTGCTCCACTATTAGCAGAAGGATTTAAGTGAAATATTGATGAACTAATTTCTATGTTACCATCAGAACCACTTATAAATTGTGAGGATGCATTACCTATAAAAAACTTATCAGTTTTAACATCTAATAAACCACCACCTGCAGTTGTGAATATAAGGTGTCTTGAATCGTTATCACCAACGAATTCCATACCAACACCATCCAATGTATCTTCACCGAATTTAAGGTTACCAGAACCACTATAGATTACGAATCCACCTGGTGCTTTTCCTAATGATGCTGATGTGATACCTCTATATCCAACAGAACGCATAAATCCACTACTAGCTCCACCAATCTCAATACCACTTCCTAATGTATTTGATATAAAGATAGAACCACTAATTAAGTTTTCTTCACCACCAATATAAATGTTATCACCATCAAATACAAATGGTTCGGATATTGTTTCTGTTCTTGATATACTACCCTCAGCGTTAAGATATAATAATTTTAGTATCTTAGGGTCTTTTAAGTTTTTAGATGGGATTGGTACTTTGATATGAAACGATGAGCTAAATGGAACATCTACTTCGTTTACTAATTCAAAATCACCTGGTAATCCATCGGATTTTTGTAATACTTTTATTTTATTTACAAGACCTGTTATAGGTTCTACATTTGAAAAACTTAGATTTGCAAAGTTTCTTTTGTTTTGTGTAGATACATTTGAACCACTTTGAATATATTCAATAGTATAATTAGCTTCTTTTATAAATTCGTAAGTATGTATTAAATCTTCTCTATCTTGAAAAGATGATGTAAAGTTTGTTGTTGGTTTTAACGTATTACCATTTAGTATTTCTTTAATAGATGAACTAAAAAATGTAGAACTTAATGGATTTTCAATAGTAGCTTTAGGTAACGCTGGTTCTGTGAAGTTATTAAGGAGTATCTCCCCACCCACCATTTCAGAGTTAAACGAAGTACCATCGTTAGTTTGAACTATCGGAGTAGTACCACTAAACAAATACTTAACTTTACCTGTTTGAGTTGTTTTTACCAACTCACCATTAGATTGTGGTTGGTTCTCATATTGTTCTACACTTTGTGATACTGCTACAATAGGTAAAATATCATCTTTAAATATAATTTGAGAAGTATTATCTCTTTCCCTATCTACAGTAACAGTAGTTTGCCACTTTACATTAATTTTATTTCTATGAATTGATGGGAGTGGGTTTCCATTCAAATCAACATTAGCAATACCAGCTAATGTAATTATTGCTTCACCATTTGGTGTATTATCATCACCTTTATCGTGATAAATCCAAATAGATATAACCCTACTTTTATCGTTTTCTAAATAATCTGGTATCTCATAGTATATAGCATTACCATTAGAATCCCTAACATCAACATAAATTTTAGTATCAGGTACCAAATTTGTTGGATGCGCAGTAATTCTTAAAAGATTTTTACCTTTCTGTAAAACCTGTGGTACATCAGAAACTCTAAAGTACTTTGTTGACTTCGCAGATTCATCAACTATAAAAGTTTGTATATCTGTTACATTCTCTCGTACCGAATTTTTATAAACTAAGGACATTCATTCTCCTACTATTTCTACTTTATATATAAGTATGAAAAATACACTTATAACTATAAATATCTAATTGATGAAAATCCACCTAATTTTGTAATATCTATAATCTGGTCAACCATATCACGCGTTTTATCAATATGAGATATCGTAACTATAAAATCAAATTGATTCTTCAAGTAATCAAATAATAAATATAAAGAATTAAAGTTATCCGTATCTAATGAACCAAAACCTTCATCGATTGCTATGAAGTTTGGACGTGGTAAATTTGATACATTTACTAACGCCGTTCTGATTGCTACAGATGATATAAACTTCTCCATACCACTTGTTAATTCTAATGGCCAGAACTCTTCCGTACCATATGCTATATATGAGTTTATATTCTTACCATCGGTATTTAGGATTATTTGAAAATCTACAATTGGTTGTAATATATTATTTATTTCTACTTCTAACTTAGGAAGTATATCTGATATTAGTTGATATGGGATTCCATCTCTTCTAACACATTGTAAATAATATTCATAACCTTCATACTTCTGTTCCATATGTTCTAACTTATCTATGGAATCATTCACAGTCTGAATTACGTTTTTTGAAATTTTAATATCACCACTTACATCTATGATATCATCATTGAGATTAGAAATATCCGTATCAAAAATATCTAAAGATAATTTGGTTTTATCAATTTTTTGTTGTACCTTTGTATTATAAGTTACCGATGCTTTCTGCTCTAATGATTTACTTATATCTGTAGATGTGTATCTAAGTTTAGTTACTAAGTCTGATAATTCTAAATTACAAGATTTATTAGTTAACGATAATTTTTCAATCTCATTAGATAGATTATCATAATTAGCTTTTATATCTTTTACTTTTACTAATACACCTCTAACATCGTACTTAAACATCTCAGATTGCATATCAATTATTTCTTCAGATAATCTTTTTGATTTAGAAGTTAATTGAATTATATCATCAGATAGTGTTTTAGATTGTTTAGCGAATGGTGTATTTTTATTCTGTACACAATGTTCACAATTATCATCAAATGTTAATTGCCCTATCCCCTCTAAATGTTCTTTCTTATGTTCTATATCAGTATTTAAACTATCTAAAGATGAGGTTATCTCTTCTAATCTATTAACATATGATTGATACTTTAAATGATTTTCTTGCAATAACATTAAATCATATGATTCGTATTCAGTACTAACTGATTTTATTTCGGCTGATAGATTATCTAATTCAGTTTTATAACCCAAACATTCTGATTCTTTATCTGATAGGTTGGATTTTAGTTTAGTTTTTAATTCTTTTAAAGATTCAGTATCTATGATTGTATCATCTACAGGTTTTAGATTTGATATTAACGTATCCTTTTTTTCCCGTAGTGTATATCTTTTATCTTTTAACTTAGATATTTTATCATTATACTTAACTAATACCTTTTCATTTTTTTGTAAATCTTCTTTTGCTTTTACTAATTTATCAGTAAAGTTTTGATTCTTATAATCTTTTAGTAATGCACTTAGTTCTCTAATCTCATCATTTGCTATCTTATATAATTCTTCAAATACATTCATATCTAAGAATTGAGCAAGAAGTTCTTTCTTTTCTCTTTGAGATTTTTCAATGAACCCACCACTATTAGATTGATTAGACATTGCTGTAAGAATGAAATCATCATACGAACCAACATACTGTCTGATTATGGAGTTGGTATCTCTACGTTCTTCACCATTTAATGAATGTTTTACTCCATCTTTAATACAATAAAATTCTACGTCAACTTTTACAGTTCCTCTTTTTGGAGATTTTTTACCTACTCTTTCAATAAAATAATCAATTCCATCAATCTCAAAGTTAAACTTACAATCAAATTTTGATTTAGAATAATTTAATACATCTAATGCTTTAGTTGTACGAGAACATCTATCAAATAAACAAAATGATAACGCATCCCATAAAGATGATTTACCACTAGCGTTTGGAGCAAATATACCATATGCCCCTTTCATTTGTGAAAAATCAATTATATTTTTAGTTCCGTATGAAAACATATTAGAAAACTCAAATGTTTTTGGTTTCCATATAATATTCTTCATACCTTTAACACCACCTAATTTATTATTTATATCTTGATTGATATTTCTAATAATCTCAAGGGTTTCATCAGCAATCATATACTTATCCGATAAGTATGATTCCATTAGTTGGTTTTGAAATCCAATATCTCTTACGTTTTGTAAGGTAATATTTGAGTTACCTTTTGAATCTTTTGTATCTGATAATACTTTTTGTATTGTTAACTCTTGTACTTTTCTACCCGTCTTTACCTCAGATATTATTTTCTTTAACTGAGATTGTGATGTATCCTTTACTCTAACTCTCATACGAGGTTTGTTAGGAATAATTGGAGTACCAATTACTTTACCATCTTCTACATCGATAGTTACATATCCATAATCGTTATGAATTGGAACGAACTCTGATTCTTTAGTTTCAATATCCCAAACTAATATTCCATGCTCAGAATATTTAGCTTCGGCGTGATTCTGCATAATTGTAGAACCACAATACTTAATCGTACCCTCATCGTTTAGTGATTGGTTTGGAACGTGAATATCACCTAATAGAACTAAATCGTATCCATCGAATGAATCTACCTTTACATTTTTATTCTCTAATTGAAACCCATATTCTGTTTTTACCTTATCTACAGGCGCATGATATAATGCAATCTTATAATCACCATGCACTTCTTCAGATGGTATAATTTCTTTAGAATCCCCAAAAACCGATGAGTGTGAAAAGGAAATTCCGCCCATTTTCCAAACCCCATCATCTTTCAGATAATGTAAATTAGAATGGTTCAATGCATTTACGATTGGTGATAATGCATCTAATCTATTTGGATTATTTAGATTAGCATCGTGATTACCTGGTATCAGAATAGTTGGTAACATATCTGATAAGTTCTTTAGAAATGTTTGTGTCATCTCTATAACTTCAGGTGTCATATCGGTTTTGGCATGAACTATATCACCACAAAGAACGATAACACTATCATCAGTTTTTGTAGTTTTAATATATTCATAAAGGTTTTCGAATACTTCTCTGTACTCTTTGTGCCTTTTTAAGTTTCTAATATGAACATCTGCTATGTGGTAAATCTTTTTGATTGTACCATCATACTTAATTCTTTTTGATTTTCTCATACACCTAATAACTTATACTCCATTAACTTTCTTAGTGAAAGTAACTCAGTATTTTCTATCTTTTCATTAATATCATTAAAGCCCATATCTGATGGGTCTGAATCTTTTAGTTCAACGATGTGAACATTTACTCCATTGTTCATAAGGGATTCTGCGAATCGGAGTGAATTCTTAAATGCATCTGAATCTAATGCCAAATATACACTTTTAACTCCCTTACTGATAATTCTCTTTTGTAGTTCCGATTGTGGTGATTTACCAAACAATGGAATACTATTCATTCTAACTGCTATTGCATCAAATACTCCTTCACATATTACAATTGGTAAATCCCAATTGATAAACATTTCAAATCCTACTACATCTTTAGATACATCTGGATTCTTATGTTTGAATGTTGTATCATAAAAACTTCTACCTACAAAATAATTTAACATACCATTCTCATCATACGATGGTACAATTACTTTATGTTTGTATATGCCTTCCTCACAATACCCTATTTGGTATTTTAATATCTCTGCGGATGATACACCTCTTCGGTTAAGATAAGACAATGCATGCTTCCTTATAACGGATGTAGATGGTTTCCACAATGGGATATATTCTGTAGGAAGTTGAACTATCTTAGATTCTTTTGTAATTGAATCTGATTTATATCTATACTTTCTTTTGAAGATTGAATTGTGCTCATCCCACATCTCTTTAGATACTTTTAATTTTCTGAAAAGAGAACGGATTGATTTACCTTTTTCATCAGATATCCAACAATGCCAAGGATTATCTGCATTAGAGTTTAACTTTATGTTTATCTCTAATTTAGGTTTATGATGATTCACAAACGGAGACCAAAACGCATAGTTATCACCACTTGTTTTCTTAGCCTTACCTAAGATTGATTCTAGTAAAGAGAGTAGTCTTTCTTCCATATTGTTCTAAATATACAAAAAATATTTGAATTATCCAAAGAAATTAGTAATTGGTTTTTCATCTATCCATTCTTGGGGTATTTCTTTCTTAGCCCATTTGAATCCGTTCTTATCACACCACTGTGCATATGTGGTTTTAGAACCTTTGTATATTTTAGAATTTGGGGATTGTAATACGAACCTTAAATCCTTATCAGGATTCTGTTCTTTTATATGTAAATGTTTTTTTCTATCTTCAGGTAAGAACCATCCTTTTGATTCTATGAAGATTCCATTTGGTAGTTTGAAATCAGGTTTGTATGTATGATTGGTTGCTGGGATTGTATATTCAAATTCATGCTTTTCGTATTCACCATCAATACCAATTGATTGAAGTTGTTCATCTATGCGAGTTTCTAACCCACTTTTATGACCTTTCATCTTTTGGATGTGAGACCAATTTCCTTTTTTATTCATAACTTTTTATTTTTATATTATCTCGGTGGGTTATAACTCCCATTAATTCCACCTACTGGGCTTGTTGGTAATGGGTCATTATTAACCACTGGTTCATCTGCTGGTGGTAGTACATCTGGCGAATCCATATTAGCGTTTCCATCAATAGGTGGTTCATATGCTTCACCAAAATCACCATCTACTAAAATATCAGGTCTATCTAATTTACCCCAAATATATTTGCTGGTAAGTTCACCATTTTCTTTTATTGATTTAACCTCAGTAATTGTAGCAGTATTACCACTCATTAAAGAACCAGTGCCTGGTGCTCCGAAAGGGCCATCCATATCCATTCTAACTTTTACAGTTATATCTACATCACTTCTATTTTGAATTGCTGATGCTAGTTTACCAACTGCTATCAAATCACCATTAGGGTTATATAACCCAAGTGTTGTAAAGTAATTTTTAAAATCAGAACCAGTTACCATTCCCTTCATTTCCGAAGCTTCTGAATCATTGTTTATTTTTAGTGTTGGATTTTGTGATACGTTAAATTCATTCGCCCCAACTTCACATAATACATTTAATTCATGTAATTGTTTTGATGATTTGTATTTTGTTAACCAACCATATTCAGAAGAGTTGGGTACATTATCATTTTCATTAAGAACTTCGTTACCATAATTCCAAGTACCACTTTGCCCAGTCCAAACATATCTGTATTTTGGTCTTGGGTCTGATACTACCATTACTCCGTGATTGTAAAATACTTCACCAACAGTATCTGTTTGGTATGCTGAACCTGTTACATAATCGTTATTTGCTAATCCTTTAATTTCTGATTCTGTTAATCCTTTGTTGTACATACGGAACTCATCTAAAGAGCCGCTTAAACTAGCAAAATCTGAAAATTTATCAAACCCACCATCAGATATAAATCTACTACCTAATAATACATCATAAGAGTTTGATATACCCCTCATTGTTATATTATCAATACTACCACTTGTTGGTAATGAACCAGTAGCTTCCTTTACACCATCAACCCAAAGTTCCATATGAGAACCTGTTTTATTAAAACATATGTGATGTGGTTCGTTATCGTTTATCTTAGTAGTTGATGAAGTAAGTATACGTGTGATTCCATTTGATAATGATATTCTAACTTTACCATTATTAGAACCTGCTTCTTGATTATATACTTCTAAATCAAATGGGAAGTTACTACTTCCAATATTTCTTCTTCTAAGAATTTGGTCACCTTTGTTGGTTGTACCATAATCTTTTTGAGTACCTCGTTTAGATACTATTGCGTTATGAGTTCCAGATGCATCAGATTGGGATGTTGGTAATAGTGTCCATACTGATACTGAGTAGTTGTTTGTTTCAAAAAACTTATAATTTGGTTTGTTATCAATTAGTACATATGAATCCGAACCATTGAATTGTACCATCTTTCCAGATGGTAATTGAGTCGGACCTGTTGTTTTTATTCCATCTATATACTTTAGATTCTTACCAACCCCATTGTTTATGTAACCACTTCTATCTTCTATTACATTATCAAAGGCAACTTCTCTATCAGTAACCTCATCATTAAATCCCCAATATCCAATTAGATTTCCGAAAGGAACATATGAACCAGTCGGTAATGTAGTATCAATTAATTTACCATGATACTCATCTAACTTTACATCTTTAATTGTTATATTAGTTAAATCACTTGATGTAACTGAAGTATCTACTACTTCAATTGTTCCCGGTCTAATACCATCACCTAATCTATTATGTGGTACTGAAAATATAGATGCTGTCGCAAATAAATCTCTTTCTGTTCTAGCTCTATGTTTAAAAAACATTTGATTTAAACTAGACCATACAACTTTCTGATGTTTTACTTTTAGAAAATCTGTTGAGTTTGATTGTGAGTTATCTAATTGGTCGACTTCTCTATACGCTGGTAAGCTTATTGATTCTGAAACATTAATCTTTTCACCAAATTCTGGAGATATACCTTTTATTACCGAAATTAATCTTGAATCGCTTCGATGATTAATATCAGTAACTACCCAGCGTTTGTGAGTATTGAATGGTCTTAATTGTATGCCACCCCCATTGATTGGTTTGTAAGCTGTTGCCATGCGGTTTCATTATCGTTCTTAAAATATTATTTAAAAGTCTAACTTAACTTTCACCAATACTTCATTTGAAAATGATTTTAAAATTGGTTTAGATAACTTAGCCACTGCTAATAGTTCCTGTGAACTATTGTATAACCCAACTGTTGTAATATATGATTTAGGATTGTTTGCAAATGTTTTTTGTGAAAACGCCCCATTTGAACCTGATGTAAATGATGGATTGTTTGAGAAATTGTATTCACCATTCTTAGCTCTTACGAAATAGAATGTTGATTGTACTCTTTCTTCGTTTCTTGCTGCGAATCCGTGAGATGCGTTAATTACTGCCGAACCACTTAATGATGTATATAATTTATATGCGTTATCACCATTTACGTTTGAACCAGTAACAGTACCAAAACCTAATTTTGTATTCAGAGTATCTGCGTTAAGTACAATAACACCCTGTTCTGGATAAACTTGTCCATAATAAGTTTTTGGTGAATGAACTCCGTTAAGGATTGAACCTGAAACTAAGTTATATACTCTACCAATTTGAGTTGCTGCTTGTTGTGTATCTCCACTATCATCAATTAACTCATGTACTACGTTAGAAGAATGAATATGAACATTAGAACCAGTGTTAACATTATTAGCGATACTAATACCATCTAATTTTCCTAACGTAAGTTCGAAGTTTCCAGGGTCAAGTCTATCTTTCAATCTAGCTCTATTGAGGTTGATTGCGTAAATATGTTGAGATGCAACATCGTTAAATGAGAACACTCTCTGATTATCTGGAAGTAGGATTTGTGCGTACTGAGAATAGATAGCGTTTGAAGGTGAATCTTCATTCTGCCCTAAAGAACCACTACCTGCGTTGTGTCCGTATGTTACTGAAAATTGTGATTCAGATGTAACTCCTGTTGAAATTCCATCGAAAATCTCATAGTAATATTGTTTCTGAGTAGCTGATTGTGCAGATGATGTATGGAATGTAGTTAATGTACCTACATTACCACTCCATAGACCTCTGGTCACTTTTTCTACACCACCTTCTACAACATCGCCTACTTTGAATGCCGTATATACTCTTTTTGATGTATTAAACGAACCTGCTGGTAAAATTGCCATATCTTATTCCCTTTTAAATTATAATGTTGAATCTAATGTGTTACCTACTGAAATATCAGGATTGTTAGTAACTGTTAAATCAATTTCCGTACGTCCACCCGTTTCATTTCCAACAACAAATATCTTAGTTGATATATCAGTATTATCTGCTAATACCTTAGTTGTAATTGTAAATGCCCCATTTGTACTAATCGTAACACTTCTTCTATCTTCGTTAGAACCAACTGTATCTGAGTTGTTTGCTATCCCACTACCATCTCCAACGATACTTGCTGCATCTGAGTTAAGTAATGTAACAGTAAACCCTAATGTATCATTACCACCATTTTTAGTAGTAAGAGTTACAGATTGTTGTTGTCCACCTTCTTCTAAACTAATTGAGCTTGGGTTAGATTGAATAATAGGGATTCTTATTGTGTTCTTTGGAAGTGTTAACAACTTATATCTTAATGAATAGTTCTCATCTGTTACTGCCTCTACTATCGGCATGTTTTCAATTATGATTCCATAATAGTCTGAACCTAGCGGGTGTGCTGGATTCCATAGTTCGTAATCTACTTCGTCATCTGCCAATGCGAACTGACTGATTACAAAGAAGTCCCTACCCTTTGCTAATAACTCTCGACCTTTCTTAGTTAGAATAGCGTCTACTGTTATTGATGAATTATCTAAATATCCCATATTATTACCCTTTTACAATTTGTTTTCTTATATAAATATTAAAAAATAAATATTTACACTAACTTTTTTAATTTTGTGTTATTTTCTGTTTTTTCTATCATCTTTATCCATCTTCACGATGAAATCATCTTCTGTATTATTCTTAGATAATGTTTGTCTCAACACTTCTAAAACATCTCTCTTTTCTTCGTAATTTTCAAAAGGAGATTTCTCTGATGGTTTGATTAATATATCCGTTGATTTCGTTGCTCTTTCAGAATCAAAATCTGAATCTTCACTTTCAACAATATCTCTATGGGGTATAATTGGCCTACCCAATCTAATTTCCATAGCTTTTACTTCTTTAATTGTTCTTTCAACTTCATTCAACCCATCTAATTCAGGATTTCTATCTTTCTTCTCCTGTTGTTCTATAATTATCTCTTCTTCTAAAAAAGTTGAAACATTTACTGCTGTTTTAGTATTTGTAACCATTCTAACTTCTTTTTGTTTTCGAATTTTTTCTCCTTCAAGACGAATAACCATATTTTGTTTGAGTTTTTCTTTTTTAATTCTAATTTCTTCAGCTAAACGAATAGCTTCTTCTTTTTTCTTTTCAATATCTTTATCTTTGATATTTTTTTCACCAACGATATCTGGATATTTTTCTTTTAGATACAAATAAAAATCTATCTTCATTTGCTCTAATTCTTTTTTGAAAGTTATTCTTCGTTCCTTTTCATCTTCAAATGCTTCTTGAATCTTTCTGAATCGTTCATCTTCAATAGCTCTTCTTTCTTTTTCTTCTGCAAAGATTCTACGTCTATCTTCTTCGTTATATTCTTTTGTATCTAATATCGGGTCTACCTTTATCTCAGTTGTTTTAGGATTTAATATAGCAGATACGATTGAATTTACATCTCCATCATTTGTTGGTAATGGTTTTACTAAATTAATTAACTCAGCTTCTGATACTTTATCCTCTTTGGTAATTACTATATTATCTTTTAAAGGTTTTCCTGTTTTTACTAAAACTTCAGGTTCTTTTATAATTTTAGAAATTTTAGTAGATTCTTCTAAAGGTCTTTTTGGATTTTTTATTAATGGTTTTGACATACGGTCATTCAATCTCTTTTCAATTAGATTGTTTAATCTACCCTTATCCCGTCTATCTCTAAATTTTATATTTTTTCTTGCCATTACTTATCCATTAAAAAGGTGAACCATTTTTTATATCAAATTCTTTTCTTCTAAACATCTCAGCTTCTCTTAGTTGTAATTCTTTTTTGTATCGTAAATCAAATTCATCTGCTCTAGCATCTTCAATCTCAATCATCTTTTCAATTTTACGTCTGAATTCTCTAAGTTCTCTTCTGTATTCTTGCAGTCGTTTCCAATAAATATCATCATCTACAATTAAATCTTTAATATCTAATACATCTAACCCAGTTGCTGTATCTACATCTAAGTTTCCTTCAGCCGCAGTTTGAGATGTTTTTATTAGTACGTTAGGGTCTGCTTTGAATATTTCAATAACAGGTTTCCCATCTGGAGTATCAGGTGAATTTGTTGTTAATGAATCAGATTTTGCTTTACATCCTAAAAATCTAAGATTTTCTACTGCTAATGGTAATTCATCAGTTCCTACTTGTGCTGGTTCGAATGATGATGAATTTGGAAGATTTAAAGATGCTGATAATTCTGAACTATAAAATAGTTTTTTAATCTGGCCATATTGTGCTTCTCTATTATTTACTATTGTAGTTGCGATTGGATTATAATTCCAACTACCATTAGAACCAGTATTCCAATTTAAACCATACCCAACATCTGTCCCTGCTTTATAAACAGGTATTACATATCTATATTTTGATGGTGCGTACATATCTCTAACTTGTGGATTCCCAACATCTTCTACATCATCTTTTTGTGAAGTAATAATAAATAGTTTAGATGTATCTATAGGATTACCATCATAACCCAATTCTTCTGCAAATACACTAGATGATGGCATGGTTGAAATCTGAGTTTCATATTGAACATTATCAGCATTTAAACTATAAGAGTTTGTAAGTTCGGTTTCTAATATATGGTTTGATGCAGATACAGGTCTATCAATTGATGCTATTGTAACTGAATACATCGGTCTGGTCTGAGTTACCTTAGTTAATGATTTAGCTTTAGGTCTTTCTAAGATATGTGGTTCAATTAAAATACCTGAGTTGTAATCAACCCTAGCTGGCATTGTTTGTCTGATTTGTTCAAACACCGACATATCGTATTTAGCAAGTATATCTATCGTATTATTAATTAAGTTTTTAGAACTATATTTTTTAAATACTTGTCTACGAATATAATCTAGTTCTTCATTTTGTTCGGTGAATCCACTTCTTTGGTCTGGATTACCTATGTAATCATCAATATCAAAATATCCCGTATGATTTATAATATCATCGTTATACATCTTAGTAGCGGCTAAATAAACACCAACTACGTTTGAATCAACTGGTGCTGAATCGTATTGTGATTTTTCCATTTTGTTTTCAGTATTAAGAATACCAGTCAATGGGTTTGCTTCAGTTCTAACTTTATTGTTAAGGATATTGTTAGCTCCTGCTGATGGAACTTTTGTATAATACTCTTCAGTAACCCCAATCAAATCATCATTTTCAAAATTAAATAATGATGCCGTTAAATGATAACCACTTTCCGAACCTGTTAATTGTTGGTTAGGGTGTTGTGATTTATGTGAATCGGGATTCGTAATTGTTTTTAAATTAGAATCAGGTAAGAATCTAAACTTTAAATCAAAGAATGATGAAGTTAATGAATTACCATGATATGATTCTCTTGATAATGTATGTTCATCAATCACAATATCATTTAGTTGTTCTGCCCAATATCTTATTTCTTGAATAGAACCACTCATAGGTTGTGTATTTCCCCATAAGGTTGGTGCTCCAGCTATTGTTGGAAATGAATTACCAAACTCAACAGAATTATTACTCCCAGTCCAAGCTGCATTATATGATGATTCGGTTGAACCATTAATTGATATACTTGCTGATTTACTTACTTGAATTCTATCTTTTCTATTTCTTCTATATTGTAATTTGTAAACATTATCTTTTGTTATATCATCTACAGAATTTTCTCTTTCTATTAATAGAGTTCCCATATTAGAATCAAATATATTAACATCTGAAATAGATGCTGATTTATACCCACTACTACCACTTAGGTAAAAATGTATGTTACCTTTTTTATTATTAACAACATTTGGATATTTTGATTCAAATAGTACTGCGAAATCTTTATCCTTACGAATAACACCAGTGTGTCTGTTTAGATTTTGTGCTACTTGTAATTCAATAACATCGATTGGGTTAGGCCCACCTTCGTTTATTGTGATATTACCACCCATCCCACTATGATTTGTACAATAGTATTTTAAAGAAGGGGTTGATGCAGATACTACAATTTGAACAGTTGCGTTAGCTTGTCCTTGCGTTCCACTTACGGTAACACCAGTTGTATAACTTGAATTATCAGATGCTTTTTGGAATCTAAATGGATGTGAACCATTTGATGAATCACTTACATCAAATTTATATGTGTTTCCTGCATCTAATACTAAAGTTGGTTGTTTTACTTCATCAATTTCAAATACACCATCAACTACTTTAACTACCTTAGTTATAGTTGAACCATCACCAGGAGTATTATTATTAATTTCGTAAGTTACAGGATTTATATCTGCTACTTTATCCCAAGGAACTGTAATGTAATTATTGTTATCCATTCTTAAATGGTAAACAAATCTATCATGCTCCCAATAAGGTCTTACATTATTCTCAATTACAGGCCCACCATATTCTCTGATTGATAGGAATGTTTGGGGAATACCATATGTAGCTATTAATGCTTTAACTGCTCTTGCTGAACCTTTTGTTTTTAGAAGGTATGGGATATTGTTTACAATTCTTCTCCATACTTCATTATTAATTTGTTCGTGTGATTTAGATGGAAGTGAACCACTATTGGGTACATTACCAAATTTATCAGTTCCTAATCCAAACTCCCAAAGGTTAGATGTATCTTTACCATGTGTTAGTTTCCATCCCATAGATTTTGCTACATCATAAAGAAGGTCGTTTGGCATACCATCATAAGGATGTTCTTCTCTTTCGTTAACAGATGTTAATGCGTGTATATATGACCAAGTTATATCAAAGTGATGCCCAATCATATCTACGAATAAAACATATTCTTTGTTTAAAGGGTCCTCTACAATTGATGCTGGTACTATTTTTGTTAATCTTGCATCATTAAATGCGTCGTGAATACTTGCCGAATCAATTAACCCATTATAATGTGCTATACCTTGCGATGATGTAACACTGTGGTTTACATTTGGGTATGTACTTGATTTAGGCCAAGGTTCTAATGGACTTGCGGATGATGTATAATGAGTATATAATGAACCTGTAGATTCGGTGTACATCCAACGTTCCCAACCATCCAAACCACTAACGACCATATCACGTCTACTAATTGATTGTGATATATTAGTCATAGCTTCAGAACCACTTACACCTTCTAATGTTTTAATCCTAGAATCAAATGATTCAACTAATTCTAATTTATATTTTAAATTGTTTACTCTTTCAACAGCTGATGAGTATTTCACAAATGAACTAAATGTAGTGTAATCTAAATTTAACTTTACCCCACCAAATGAACCACTAATATATTTATCAATAATTTGTTGTGATGTTGATAAGTTAGTATCTAATAAATCATTCCAACTTTTTAAATCAGTACCTTGAGATTTTCCATAGTTACCCATATCAATCTTAAAGTTTGGTGATGAAAAGTTTGGTTGCTCTTCTATCGTTAATACATTGTAAAGTAATATTCTTTCAATGTAAGAACTTCGTATCACCTCATCTATTGTACAATTTATTGGTTGCAGCCCATCAGGTAATGGTTTATATAATTTGACAACTACAGTCTTTAGTTCTGAAGGGCTTATTGTAGGATTATAAAATCTAGCTTTAGCAAATCTTGCAATACTAGACCAGGCGGTGAACTCAGCGTTAGCATTTGTTAAACCATTATAAAAATGAGAGTTTTGAGGTATTGATATTGGATATATTTTTTCTTCTGGTGCACCAAAATAATCTGCATCGTAGTAATAATCTACATCTTCAGTTCCATCTATTTTTGTTAATTCGTAATAAGCTGGTTGATTTGGACTTGTTGAATCAATTTTTATCTCAGCTTTTGCAAATCTACCAGTTGTTTTGTAAATACTTCTTGGATAGAAGTTGGCAGAATCTGTAATTGGTTGTTTAGCTGCATAGAATTCTATCCAAAAATTATCTTCTGATTCTTGTTCTGATGGTGCAAAGAATGTTGCCGTTCCATCTTCAAGTGTAGATGTTGGGAAGGGTATATTTGCTGTCTGAATACCGATTTTTGGATTGTTTGCAAAACTCACATCAGTAACTAATACCTGGTCATTATTTCCAAAATTTAAAACTAAATTTGGTTTAAAAGGAATTGTGTTTTCTACAACCTCTGAATCTATTGATGTTTCTGATGGTCTGTTTGGTGGATTATCGATTAACCCTTTTAATTGAGTTAATAGATGAGTAGGGTCTCTAAATTCTAATTCTAATTCTGTTCTATCAGAATTGATATTTTTTATCCTCATATCTGATGTATGAGGTTTTACAAAATTGTAAACAATACTATAATATCCTGAATCTAAGGATGTACTTCTAGCCTGCATCTCAGGTCTTATTAATAAGTTTGTTTCGAGTGGGTCATCTCCTTGATTCAATTCATACTGAAGCATACCATCTAACGATTTGATTAACTTATCAGCTGAGTATATGTGAGCTTCCATTTTACAAAAAGTATCAAAATCACTTGGTTGTAATTGTTCTTTAACCGATAGTAGATTTGATAAATCTTCTAATGAATGCAATTGCACACTATCGATTGGAACTTTTGAGGAAACCAATATATCTTTATTTTGAAATCTATCTATTGCCATATCTTAACTTTCACTCACTGTTGCTGCATTCTCTTGGGCCTCATCACTAACTACTCCCTGTCCACCACCATTATAGGTATTAGTTCCACCATTTGTATTGGCTGGGTAGAATGGCGCTGGGTCATCTGCTAATAAACAATTAACCTCAAATACACATTTATCACCCATAATGTAAACACCATCATTAACAGAACCAAAGTTAGATGTTATTTGATATAAATCATTTACTTCTAAATCATTATTTGGAATTGTTAATTCTAAAACATGCATAGGATAAAATGGTTGGTCTGCAGCTATTACCGTACTACCCTCTGTTACTACACGCTTTCTATTTTCTTCATTAGTTCTTCCCGCTCTCTTTCTCATAATAGCTGCGTATTGTCCTACATCATATCCATTACTATGTCCGATTCTAAAACTAACTACTGCTCTAATGAAAAGGTCTCTTCCCGAATCCTTTAATTCTTGAGTAATTCTATATCCGTATTGTTCTAATTCTGGTCCGAATGCTTTATTATCCCATGAAAGTTCTCTATGCCCTTTAAATGTAATAAAACCATCAGTTGCACTTCTAACACCATCGTTATGATAACTTACACCACCAAAGTGAGTGTTACCAAAATCTCTTTGGCTATTTGAAATTTCAGATGTGTTTATATATCTGTAAGAAGGTGCATCTGCTGTTAGTTCATATCTACCACTAAATGTATCTTTAGGTTCTTCTTCTTCTGAACCTCTTACTGACCTTAAAGATTGGTTTTGTACTTTATAAATCTTTTCCTCATTCAATCTATTTTGTTGAATTATTTGACTTTCAAATTCAACAGGTGTTGTAAGTAACTCATTTGATAGCTGTGGAATATTACGTTTATATTGATTAGCATCAAATCTAATAACCTCACCCGGTATTCTTTTAAATCCATATTCATCTGGCTGAGTACCTTCTTCGATTGTATAAGACACAATTTGGTTTGAACTATTTCGTCTTATGTTTCGATAGTTTTCTGTTTCATTTTGAATTGTTATATTCAAAAGATTTGAGCTATTGCTTGGTGAATTATCTACTGCCATTATCTTACCACTTTAAATATAAACCCATCGAAATATTGTTGGTTGCCACTTCGGTCAACTCTAAATTCGAATTGATAAAATCTTTCGGGTTGTAATGTATTAAATCTAAAATCAAAGAAGTTTCCAGTTGAATCACAACTAACCTTTGTATATGTTGTATCAAATGGAATCAATACTAAATTTGTTTCTACATCTCTAACCTGGTAATAAGTAGTTGCGGGTAGATATTTAATTTGGTTGTATGGTGCTGAGTTTGTAAAACTTCTTTGAGGATATGTTTCTCTACCAACAACTCTTAACTTAGCTCTTGATAATTCTTTATATTCTGTTTTTAGATTCTTCATATATAATGTAATATCATCTGCAGTTAGTTCTGTAAGTGAACCTGTTGCGAATGATGCATCATCCCACCTAGCTTCTAATGTAGGAACATATATTGTATGAGTATCGTTTGAGAAGAACTTTGATGAACCATATTTAGTAGAACCAGTTTCTTCTAAAACAGGTCTTTTAATAAGGAATCCATCGTTTGGTCTTGAACCATCTAACATATCATGTACATACGCAGTAACTTCTACATTCAAATCAGATGTTGTTTTTGTAAATGTTTGAGAATAATTAGTACCTTTAAATGATGAGGTGTACCAAGTTGCACCACCTGAATTCTTACTGAAACCTGCTTCACTTATCTCCGGCGAATCTAATGAACCTGAATATGTAATTTTAAAATCATCTATAGAACCACTTTTTGCGGCGCTCGATGCATTATAGTATGTATATGCAAATATATAATCACCAGTTACTACTGGTGTAAATGCTATTGATTGTGTTGCTTTAGCAGTATATGAGGATGTTAGATTTGTTATACCTGTTCTTAATGGTAATCCATTATTATCATATATTAAGAAATCTATTTTATCGAAATCGCCAGGTGTAATTGATGCTGATATTTGGTAGTTTAATCCTGCTTGTAAATTCAAAGAATATTGTGCATCTGCTCCCCCATCATCAGCGTATAAATTTAATAACGATTGAGATGCAAACATTCTAACACTATTAGATAAACTATCGTTTACTCTATTTCTTAAATTAAAGTTACCTTCATTCTGAGTAAATGTGTCCCACACAACTAAATTACCTGCTTTTTGATAAATGTACACTTCATCAAATGTACCTGTTGTTGAAGAACCATCACCACTTCCATCAAAGAAAGTAAATCGTAATTCATGCTCTCCAGTTACTGTAGCTGCTAAATCAAATGATTGAGTAGATGATGCTGTTATGGCACCAACCATACCTTCGTAATCACCTTGGTTCTTTAAAACCCCATTAGGGTCTTTAATTCTAAATGTAACATCATCAAATGAGTTAGGGTCTATTTGGAATTGAACTCCATATGTAAATCCAGTCTGTAGATATGCTGGGAACACTAACGTAGTTCCTGCAAAGTTTGATGCTGATATAACTAATTGTTCGTTGACAATAGATGTAGATGGCGCATTACCATTAAAATCGTTAATAGATTCTGTTAGGTGGGCCGAGCCACTTCCGTTTGCAAATGATTCGTATAATACAACACCCCTCTTTGGAGTTGTTTCAACATCATTACCATTTAATATTGATGTAGAATCCACACTCCACAAATTATTTGAATTTCTGCGTTCCCAACTACAACCATTTGTGATATTCGGAGAATCGTTATACTGACCCATACCTTCAGACCAACTCTCTGAAACGGGGTAAACTTCTAATGTGTATTCAGTCTGTACTTCATTAGCTTCGATGGTTGTTAAGTTCATTTGATATTTAGAAGAGGTTGGTATATCACCTGCTACAACTGATTGTGATATATCAGTTAAATCAAATTGTGTAAGTACTCTACTATTACCAACGAATACTGTGTTTGATTCTTCATCGAAGAACTTGGTAATTTCTAACACTTCATCTAAACCAGTGTTTTGAGCTTTACGAGTGTTTAATTCGTAAATTGTAGTATCTTTTTGTCCGTATATTCTATAAATCATACTATATCCTCGTTTAGAATTGTTGTGTTACAACCTGTCCTCTAATATCTTGATTTGGAAACTTAACTTCAAATATAGATGGGTCTTTAGGTGGGTATATAATACCACCCTTAGTTGCATTTAATATACTATATTTGTTTGATGAATAGTTTCCGTTAAATTTGTTTACTATCTGTAATCCACCCTTGCCATCTCTATCAGGTCTTACTACAGTTTGTACTCCATCTACCTTATCAATCTCAACATAAATTTTTGATAAATTAATTGGTTCATTAATTCTCCAATTGTCAACATCAAAATAATCTTTTAATCTATTAATAACTCTTAATAAAACTTCGTTAGAGTTGAATTCTGGCATAACTACAATTTCAAAATTACACCCGATATTTACAATATGTGCATTTTTTATGTTTACTGCATCTGTTAGTATTCTATGATACGAAATATAATTTTTTAGATTGTATTTGGTAGCTGCATTTAGATGTGTTAAATTCTTTTGATTATCGTATCCACAAGTATATAAATTTAATGCTAGTGGGTTTGGAATCTCAGTATTAATATATTGTCCATCTTGTTTAGATTGTTCTAATTGATAATCTTGAACTAAGTATGCTTTAGCAACAGAACCGAATTGTGGTGGAAGTGCGTAACATCTCATTACATAATCTTCTCTCGTTACAGTTCTATTTTGTGCTGCAAAGAATGCCATAGCATTCTGTCTAATTTCTTCTTGTGATTCTGTAGTCTTACCACCCACAGCTGCGTTTGGATTTGAACAAGCTATAGATTGTCTACAAAACTTAACTAAATTAGTATTTAGATTTATTTCATTTTTAAAAGTAGTTGTACTTGATATAACACTAACTAAATCATTTGCCGGAACATTATCTTCGATACCATTACCAACTAAGTAAGTAACATTTAGTGTTGTATTTTGTGGTGCTACTCCATATGTTTTTGTATATAAAAAGTTTGATGGGTCTAATGATGAATCTAAATTTTGATGTTCTGTATAAAGTGCTGAACCTACATTATCAGGGTTTGGTATTATTTCTTCATCTGCATTCGATGATATACCAGCTCCAAATCCAATAACTAAAACCCCATCATCTTCAAATGATGTTGTGTATCTTTTAGGAACTCTATTAAGTTCTAATAGGTATGGTGTATCACCACTATATTGGTGTAGGTATGTTGAATTATCTTCGTTATTATCTATCTGTTCAAATACAGTGTCTTGTGCTAAGTAAGGAACTCTAGTCCAAGTATCACCATCTGAATCTGTAATGTTTTTTATTCTTACTAGATTTTCTGATTCTATCTTTATTTTATCATAAATTTTTGGAGCGGCGAAATCAAATGTTTTTGTTTCTTCTCTACCACTCGTTGCTTTAACTTGCTTTTTTAACAAATAATAAACTGGTAGGTTTGTACTCTCATCTATTTGATATACTGATACTTCTGTTGGGTCAAATGATGATGAGAATGAAAAATCAATTGAATTTATAGTAGTAAATTCTACATTTGAAAAATCAGTAGAACCTATAATCATTCCTTCTGATAAGGTTGTGGCATAAGCAAAATCAGGTTTTACATCATCACCAGTCCCAGTTGCTGGTACTAATTGGAACACATCCATAGTTACCGATGCTGGAATAATATTTTTTGGTTTGTATCCTAATGAGTTTACAATATTAAATAGGTTTATATTTTCTTCTGCCGTACTTAATAAAGATTCTCTTAATTGTGTATCTGTATAGAATGATAACACATCACCCACATACGATGCCATTTCCATAAACATCATACCAGGAGATGATTCGTTAAAATCATTGAAGGTATTTGGGAAGTAATTTTTAGAAAACTCAACTAAGTTTTTTCTAAATTCTCCAAAATCTCTACCGATTAACGATACATCCTTTTGTACTAAATCTGATTTCTTTTTATTTGCCATATCTTAAACCTACTCTATTGTACTTCCAGCTGAATCATAAAACACTATTATCTGTTGGTTTGCACCTTGCTCCGTAACTCTAAACCTAAGTTGAATTTTTACAAAATTTCTATCAGGTTCTGTTTGAACATCTATCTTGTCAATAACTATATAGGGTAACCAAAATTTAATATCTTCTGAGAGAGTATCTGAAATCTTCTCATCTAAGTTAATATCAATGTTTTCAAAGAGTTGAGAATACACATCCGAACCAAACAATGGTTGGAAGGGTCTTTCACCTTTTCTAGTCAATAATAGATTTTTTAAATTAGATACTGCCTGCTCTTCTGTTGTATAACTTTGTGTGAATAATCCATTAGGTTTCCCAAATGGTAATTTTATACCAACAGCAACATCCTTTTTAAAATCTATAGGATTGTAGAAATATTCTTTTCTCTCCTTAGCCATCTGTTACCTTCCCTTTTTCTTATCAATCGCTTTCATCAATTGAGAATAATCTTTTTTAATAGAACCCATAACGTTTGCTACAACTTCGTTAGATGTATCAACAGGTCTACCATCTATATCTGTAGCTGGTGCTACTGATGTAGAACCCCCTTGCATAAATGATTGAGCTTGATTCGAATTGAATGTTCCATCCATATTTCTCCACTCACCACTAGCAGCTACATCATTTAACATTTCATTTAACATTGGGTTCTTTACATACGATTTATTTTCTGATTTCGTTTCTACATTTGGTTCTGATGAAAGAATTTCAGATAAATTAATATCCAATGGGTCTTTTTGTATTCTGTTTGATGTTCTTTTGGTTTTCTTTTTTGTTTCTTTTAAAAGTGGTTTAGATGCATTTCTAACTTCCGTAATGATAGGTTTTAGTTCTTCACGAACTACCTTTCTTACGATTACTTCCAATAATTGTGCTAAATCTTTTGCTTTCATAATTTTTGCTTTATATATAAATATTAAAAACTTTCTTTTTATACTAATCCAACCCATACTTGTGGTATAGGTCCGAGTGGTACTGGTGTTACTGGTGAACCTGCGGTTACAAATTCTGTTTGTAATCCACCTACTGTTGTTAAATGTTTAGTAAACGCAGCTACTAATTTTGTTGCTAGTGGAATACCAAATGGAATTGCCATAGCTTCATGTGTAAATGCCGTACATAAATCGGCTTTTAATCCGGGAACTACTCCACCATTATTTATAATATGTGTTATCGGAACAGGTATCCCTACAGTTCCAGTTGATAATCCCATATTGATTGGGTGAAATGGAGTTGGAGACATTGTAACTGCTAACCAATAGTTTGATGTTGCACTTGCCCAATCTGCAAAGTGTGATGGTTTTGGCTTACCCTCAGAATTTTTAATATCATCCAACGATTTCATTATAGCTGATTTGATTGGAGCATATGGTGGTTGTGATAATACTGAATTTGCATGAAGTGTTGTCATAGAAGTTTTAACGGCTTTATGATACTCTGATGCTATCTTCTCAGCGGTTTCATCGTGAGTTTTTCCTTCTGTGGCTGAGTTAAGGTAACCACCTACTGCTGGTATGAATGTGGGCCAAAGTGCGGGCATATTATTGTTTCATTGCTTTTATATCACTAAGTATAGATGCAACTTTTCCAGCATTAGTAGCCGGTCCTGTAGGTCCAACTCCAGTTGAATAGGTTGCTGCAGCTGAAGTTAAATCTTTTAACTCACTTGCTAACTTTTCTATCAAAGTAAATAGTTTATCCATTTCCATCTGCCATCCGGGTGTTGCGTTTATAATATCTTTTTTAGCGGCTATGATAACATTTTCATTTCTAGCATTTAAAAATACTCTATCCGAATTAAGATATATGGAAGGTTTCCCATACGATGATGGGTTATCTGCACCAGCAATACCCGATTGGGCTGGTGTTAGTTTTATTTTTTGTGATGAACCTAACCATATAGATGAAAGGTCATCATTAACATCTTCTATAATAAATTTATTGTAAGAACCACCACTCTTTCTACCATTTGATATAATTGTAATTGGGTCGTTATCGGTTGAGGAACTCCAACTTGGTGATTTAGTTGTATCAGAACCTTTGGGTGTATATCCAAATCTCATTGAATGTCCGAATCTACCTTCTAAAAGAACATCACCTATAAATGGTTGGATTGAACCTACATCACTTCTTTCAGAGAACCCCTTACCCAATTTGGATGAAGAACTACCACCACTAATACCCGGAACACCTGCTGCAGCTGCTGCGTATTTTGCGGCA
>Ga0257106_1000181_pt1 | contig 39777 bp, 21 predicted proteins | sample LP_taG_3_FD_190177 | JGI IMG/M metagenome (GOLD analysis project Ga0257106, IMG submission 190177) | Marine microbial communities from Northeast Subartic Pacific Ocean, Canada - LP_J_2011_P26_10m | ecosystem: Environmental > Aquatic > Marine > Oceanic | place: Canada: Northeast Subartic Pacific...
AAGCGTCGAATAAGTTTGAGGGACCACGACTTGACCATGCATTAGTATAAAAATTCCATGCGTACACGCGATCGCCGTTGCTTAGTTCAGAATAAGCGTTTGGCAAATCGTCGCCAGATTGGACGACGAATCCATCCGCAGTGCTGTAGGAAATTTCCCGCTGATTATTGAGCGGATCGTTATTTGACAGCGAGGAGGGGACTGGCGGAGGACTCGGTGGTGGAGGCAACGGCGGTGGAGGCAACGGTGGAGGAGGCAACGGAGGCGGTGGTGGAGGTGGTGAAGGTGGTGGTGAAGGAGGTAATGGAGGCGGTGAAGGAGGAGGCGTGTATCGATATTTCACTCGTAAGAGTCTCTCTCTCAACTCCGCCGCCTTCTTCATCAATTCGGTCAATCTCTTTTCCACGTCTATCTCTTCCTCGCTCTCACCTCCTGCAATTAATCTCTTACTCACGACCACATTATTCGTGCTCGCGTTGGCGTACGAGATGAGTTTCGCACGCGTGCGCATCGTGTCGACTTCCACATGCATTTCCCTTTCGTCTTTTGACACGAGAACAGTTTTCTCGTCTTTACCGTCGGGGTGGACGATAATCTCGTTCATCGGTTTTTGTTTCCGCTCTTGTGCCGCATTTCTTTCCAAAACAAAACAACTGTCATAAACGCACTCGGCTTCGTAGGAGAGTTTCCCATCCGGGGCGCAATACGACTGTTTTCCCGACAACGCCAACACAAATCCGTCGGCGCACACTGGTCTGCACGTTTGACCTATCGGCAACTTTGAAGTGCAATTACCAATATCGCCGTTCTCCGGTGCCACCGATGAGTCACAGTGCGCCGGCGAAGAAGGAGGCGATTTAGTAGCGTCTTGCTTCCCGACGTAATCTGTAAAACCGAGCGTCGCTTCGACCGTCTGCATGCAGCTCACCCCGTCCCCACACGTCCACTTGCTCGCATCGTAACCGATAACGCTAGGTTGCGCGATAATTGCTCTCTCCGTGATAGACGAATCCGTGTTCAAGCCGTTCGCGTCAAAGCAAGGACAATCTCGATCGTACGCGAACGACTTCAAAGTACCGTCTGGTTGCGGCATGTCCGTGAACGTTTCGTCGCCGTCGCCGCACGTGCTGTATAACGCTCGGCACGCAGAGACAGTCATCAAATTCACCCCATCGCCGTAACACCCAACTCCGTACGGCGCGCGATCTTGAACGTGATAGTGATACACAGCCTCGGAAGGCGAATCAGGCGTTATGCCGATGTGCGCACCGCACGCGTCCAATTGCGGCAACTGCTTGGCCGTAAAATGCTCCCACTTTCCGTACATGATGTAAGGCCCCACATCTCCAATTTTCGTCGAATGCTCTCCGGTTTGCTCGTACAAGCAGTGATATCTTCCGTGAAAATGGTAATCGCCCGTGTGTCCGCCGCATGGCCCCACCGTTCCTCGATAACTGTTGTCCGATTGAACGTTTGGAAACGAATTCTTTGCCGAATCGTAACAAATCTTCCTCACTTTACTTTCCGCCAAACCAATATCCAAACCACCGGTAGAATCGTACAGCAAGCTCGGCGTCGAACACCCCCAACCGGAAATGACGTTATCTTGCTGCGATGAAAAACCAGCCTCGAACGCGTTGAAAATGTGCGCGTTTGAAGGCACCGCGCTGCCGGTTGGCGCGTACGTCAACGTCTTCGTCGTCGTCCCATCGCCATAATCCGTATACGTTTCTGTTCCCGCCGAGTACGTGCACCCGTTATCCTGTCGTAAACTCGCCGCGGCGGGGAGCGACGACAGCGTCGGGTTCACGCACCCTCCTAAAGCCGCCGACGAGTACTCAACCGCGCGCTCCGTTCCCAACAACACGCACGCAATAATAAACGCAACCGTCGTCGTCGTCGTCGTCGTCGTAATTTTGCGAGACGACTCGCGTTTACCTTTTGTTGTTTTTGTTTTTGTTCTTCTTCTCGATGACTTCTCCTCCTTCGCGGAAGAAACAGAAGAACGCATTTTGCTTTCGTTTTGGTGCGTGTTTGTGTGTTGCGCAGAAATTTGTATACTCGCTTGAAGTCACAAACACGAACGAACGAGAGGGAGAGAGAGAGAGAGAGAGAACTCCGCGCGAAGCGCACCTTTAATAAAGCGTTTGAAAAGAAGAGGAAAGTCTCTCTTCCTCTCTCTCTTTCTCTCGTCTTCGCTCGCTCTTACTAAAACGACCGCTCCGAAAAAACGATTTGATCTTTCTTCTTCCTCTTCCCTGTGTGGGATCGTCGTCTCGTTTACGTTTTCTTTCCTTCTCTCGTCTCGTCTCGTCTCTCGAGAAACTCGACGAGATCAAAGCGGTTTCGAGATATACGCGCGACCAACGAGAAGTGCGACGAATACTCGGAGGAGAAAGAAAAACGAAGAGCAGAAATAATCTAAAGGTCCCGCGTTCGATCCACGGTGGCACCACCAATGTAAAACTTGTTCCTCTCAGGTGCCTTAAAGTTACTTGACCAAGTGGGGGTTCATGTAAAATATAAAATAAATAAAATTGACTTAAAACTGTGTGGAAAATCTCCTATAATTTTGTGTTTCCTTGAAGACATTTACAGTCGTCTGGCCATTTTTTTTTTGCCTTTTTCATCTTTTTCTCTCTTTCTTTCTCTCGCCACACTAAAATGTCCTCCTCTGGAAAGGACACCACCAAAAACACGGACGACGACGACGAAGACGATGTTCGTCGTCGTTTTTCAAAGAAGAAGGCAACAACAACGACGACGACGTTAACGACGAAGGATGCGTTGGAACGCGCGTTATCGCGACGCGAGAAATACGTTTCCTCTTCCAAAGGACGGTTCGCCGAAGATCTAGGTACGACTTCTGAATTAGAATTACAAACTCAAACGCTTTCTTTCTCTCTCTCTCTGCTACGACGAACTGACTCAATCTCTTCTCTCTTTAAAGCCGAAAACAGAAAAGACGCGACGAAAAAAGTCGCCAAACTGACGTCCGCGTTAGTCTCCGGCATCAATCGAGGCGTCTTGGAGGTGTTTGAAAACCAAAAAGAAGTGGAAAAAGAGGCGAAACTTTTGCAGAAAAAAGTGGAAACCTTCAAGAACGAAAGCCGAACGTGGGTGGAGAGTTTAAACGACTTCGACGAGTCGGTGAAATCAATCGGAGATTTTGAGAATTACGTGATGACGCTGGAAAACGAGTTAAAAGGGATCGCCGAGGAACTGAAGAAGAGGAAAGAGTAGTAAAGTAGTAAAAGTAGTTATACGTAGAGATGTTTGTATTGATAAGACTTGTTGTAATACCATTTTGCTTTCGCGATAAAAGCGCGTATGTTTAAAAACGTGTATGTTTTTCTCCGTCTCTTTCTCTCTCTCTCTCTATTTCTAAAAAAGCTATTCATACATTTGCGCGTCGACGACGCCGGCAACTGTTGTTGCTCTGCAAAAGAGTCTTTCGTTCAGCGCTCTCGCGATGGACTGTTTCGCGTGTTCGGCGGCGACGCCTTCCGCCTCTCGAGCGGCGGCGCGCAACTTTTCGCTGTCCGCACCGCCGCGGATAGCTTTTAACGTTTTCGCGTCGAGGAGGCTCGTTGTTGCAGTCGCAACAGCGCCGGAATTTTTCTGCGCAGCTGCTTTCTCCTTCCTTTCTTTACCGCCACCGCCAGAACCATTTCCGGCGGCGGCGACGGTGGCGTCGTCGTCGTCCAAAAGCAAGGCCCGCATGCCGCCTTCCTCCTCCTCCATCTCTGCTCTTCCTCCTCCTCCTTTCTGACCACCACCTCCTAAACCACCAAACCCGTGGAATTCGTCTTCTACTAAAAACCCTCTCGACGCGTCAATCTTGCTCATCTTCTGCGCCACGTCCTTCACCGACGCGTCCACGAAATTCTTCGCCCCGGAACCCTTGCTCAAAGGCATCGAAGTAAAAGTCGAAGCCCAATACTCGTCCCACAAACGTTTTAAAATCTGTCCATCCAACGTTGATTTGAAAATCGAAATCGGCAACTCGTAGTACTTATCCTTGTGTACGCCGTAATCTTCAATCTTCGCCGACGGGACGAAATCGCCGACTCCCGAGGACGAACCTCCTCCGCCGCCGATCCTTCTCCCTCCTCTGCTGCTGCTCGTATCGGTATACCCCTCCGGATACGTTCTAAACGCGCCGATCTCCACTCTCCCACTCGCTTGACTCCTCACCGGATCGACCACAATCGCTAAATACGGATCGGTAAACATTTGATTCTGCGACTGCGTATCCACGTCGATGCCGCTCAACCAACATCCGTACCCCGGATGCGAGTGGTACCATCCAACCACGTGTTCCTCTCGCCCGTTTCTCTTCGCGCAATCGTTGTATTCAATCATGTACTCGTTCGCCTCCGATTGCGCGGACACTCTCGTTTCCGTCCCTTCCACCGGTAACGGGAACGCGTCCGCGACGATAAACTTCCCGTCTCGCGTCACTTTCCCTTGCAACAACCCCATCACTTCCAACTCCCCGCCTCGTTTCGCGTGCGTGCTGATTTTAATCAGCGCCAAAGCGGATAACTTCACCTCGGTAAAAAACTTCGCGTCTTTCTTCCACGGTTTTTCTCTGTCGATAGTTTTGTACTCCTCGCGATCGTACTCGAACAGTTGATCGTCCGCGCTCATCTCCACGATTTCATTCGCCAACTCGAACCGAAATCTTTCCCGTAAACTCGTTCTCATCATCGTCTCTCGTTTCTCTTCTTCCTCTTCCTTGTCGTCTGGAACAGAGAAAGTCGTCTTCATCTTCGCCACGTGTTGTCGATCGTCAAACGAGTCCTTAAAGCCTCTTTACGCTCAATAACTTTACCAGTACGTGTGATGAGATCTTTTTTTTTTGAGGACCGAAAACATAAAAGTTTAACTGTCTCATCTGTGTCTTACTGAGCGCATCGTCAACGAATACGTATACGTAACATATGTGATGACAAAAAGATATGGATAATAAATTTACAAAGAGCTACTAGTACTCCTATTAGAGCAGCAGTACAAAATTGGTGGTATTCTCTACTTTTATGTGTGATTGATGTGTCTTTTAGTATGTCGTTGACGAGGAGATGTCAATCCGAGTACCTGTACTGTTCGTCCTCTTCCGAGGACGAGTAGGCGTCGTCGCCGGCAGAGGAATCCGAGAAGAAGTCTTCCTCGCACGTTTGGGTTTCACACAAACCCATTCTCGGCGCTTCGGTTTCCTCGTCCTCTTCTTCTTCGTTCCAACCGCCGTATTTCGCTAAAAATGCGAGCACGACGCCGTTCGTCCAACCGAAACCGGTTTGCGGCGCGTATTCGCCGCCGCGGCCGATGGCGCCGAAAAATCGGCAGTCGTATTTTTCGTGCATCGCGTGAGTGAGACGCAAGCCTTTAGAGACGGATTTACAATACTTGTGCGCTTCGGTTTTCGCGAAATTGGCGTAGACTTCGTTTTGTTCGCCGCCGTATTCGGAGACGCCTTCGACGAGCATGTGCGTGAGCGGCGCCCAGACGTTTGGGAAGTCCCACTGTTCTCCAGATTTGACCGTGGAGCACGCGATGCCGGCGACGTCCACGATCGGGGATTGACGTAAACTTTCGCACGCGTCCAGAGCTTCTTTGGAATTCTTCTCGAAAACGCCGCACCACAGAGGGACCCAATCCGAAGCGTACGGGCCTGCCGCGAAGGAGTATTCGTACACCGCGTCTGGATCGTCGAAGCGGTTGTTCTTGTGTAAAGAAGGATCCGTGGTCGTGCCGTCGATGTTGTAGGTATCAAATTTCGATCGTCTCAAGATAAGATCGCGCCAACGCTTTTCTGAATCGTCCCAAATGACCTCGTATATTGCATTTCTTCGAGTTTCCGCCATGATTTCGAATTGCGTTGCGAGTTCTTGAGCGTACTCAACCTCTTCGACCGATTCGACGTTTTGTTCCAACTGTCTCGCCAACCACGCGATGTCCCGTTCCATTTTGTACATGAATCCGTTCAAATCCGCGGGAACAATTTTGGTCGTTCGGATTGTACGAATCGACTGTCGATCTTCGAACCATCGAGAGGAGAAATCGTGACCGGACTCTGCGGCGGAGGCAATGTCGCGAAACAAATCGGCGCGCAATCGATCGGTTTTCTCCTTGGAATCTTTGGAATCGCAAAACTTGTTACAAAACTCCTTCGCGGTGTCTAAATCTTCGCGATACGATTCCGGTCGAGGTTTCTCGGTATACGACCAGTATCGTGATAACGTGTGTAAATTCCCAGTCTGTTGCGAGACAACGTTTATGCACTTTTCCGGCCTCGTCATGTATTTGTGCTCGCGTTGTAACAGCGGGACCGCGTATTTCAACAAATCGATATCTCGCGTCGATTCGTATACCGCGCGAACCGCGGTGGCTAATACAGGCGGTTGCGAGCGATTCAAATAATACACGCGACTTCCGTTCGGGACGTACCCGAACCGTTCCACCATAGAGAGTAGGTTTCGAATGACGCCCGTCGCGGTCGAGTACATGTCGCTCTCGAGTAATCCGAGCGCGACCCAATACGTGTCCCAATAATACGTTTCGCGAAAGCGTTCGCCAGGGACGATAGCTACGTGTGGCAAAAGAATTAAAGAGGATTTCTGTTGTTGTGGCGGCATGTGCGGCGGTTGCTTCTGAGGAAACGCGGGGTTGATTTGAAGCTGCGATTTTAACGACCCGGTCAGAGCGCTCACTCTGTCGTTCGTCGAGGAAGAAGAACCACCTCCACTAAACGCAGTTTGGACTTGTTGATTGGCCGCCATAGTCCTAGACTTTTTCGGCGACGCTAACGGCGAATTTGGAATCGGTCCTCTTGGCGTGTTTGATCCCGTCGCGTATTCTAACGGCGTCGCCTGTCGCTGGTTCGCCGACGGCGCTACGCTTCGCGCCAATAAAGGCCACGTGTTGTTACAGTGTCTGGCGAGCTGGATCGCCTTGGCGTGATGCTTATATGCCTCGTCGTCGTCGACTTCCCCTAAACCGCCACCGCCTTTCTTCGCACTTGAACTTTCTCCCATCATCGCCGCTTCTTCTTCGTCTTCTTGAATGCTATTCAATCTTCCCATGCTCGTGGATAACTTCACCGTCCCTCCTCCGTTTTCGGCTAATATTTCCGGATGCAACAAATTTGCAATCACCGACGGCACTTCCGTCCAATCGTGCAACAAATGCACCAACGCGTTCGCCACCGTCCCTTCCTCGCCACTACCTCCGTTACCGTTACCAACGTTCACACCCATATCGTTCAATCCGCTCGGCCCGCTATAAAAATGCCCCTCGAAAAATTGCTTCATCACCTCCTCGTTCGTCTCTCTCTCTCTCTCCATAATCTGGTCTCTCCCAGACGCCCCCGCCGCCGCGCCTACCGATGTGCTTTCCTCGCCTCTCCCGCTCCCAATCATCCCACCTTCCCCTAATCGATTATTCCCAATGTTCAAAAAATTCGAAATCGTCAAACTCGCGCTCGTTCGAATCTCCGTGTCCACGAAATCTTTCGAGTCGAGAAAGTTCATCGATTGGTGCGCGGCGTCTAAAATAGCCGCGTTCGTGTACACTTCTTGCACCGACGTCAAGTGATGATGGTGCGAATCAAAACCGTGCGCGAACGATATATCGATCGCGGGCGAATCCGATCGAGGCGGGAGGCCGATTTCATCATCCAGAAGTGGATTTTTGAACGGGGCCTTCCTCGTCGTCGTCGTCTGCGTCTGAATCATCTTCCCCCTCCCGTCGATGGTTTCAGCGGCGGCTTTTGAAGAAGTCGTCGTCGCGAAATTGTTCTTCTCGTTGGTGTTGTTCGTCTCTTCTCCTCTCCTCTCTTTTTCGTCGAAGGAGGAGGACGTGTTGTTCATCATCATTTTCTTCTCGTTGTCCAGAGTTTGGCGCAAACTTTCCAAGTCTTCTTCGAAAAACGACTTTTCCTTTTCCTCCTCGTCTTCTTTCTCCTCGTCTTTGTTCTCGTTTTGCTTCTCGAACGCGTTTAGTATTAAAACGCTCCCCCTCGTCGTCGCTTTTCCTCGACGATGATAGTGATGATGATGAGTACGTTCTTCAAAACCGGTTCGTCGTCGAGGAGGAAACCACCGCGCGGTGGTGGTGGGGGAAACACACGACGACACTCCCGAGTTTTGTCTTTGTTGAATCGCAAACAACGCGGACGAACGAGAAGAGGAAGAAGTGCGGGAGGAGGAAGACCAACTCGTCGCGCGGGTGGTGATCGTAGTAGTCGCAGTAAACGCGGAGATGATGATGATGATTATGTGGGTGTAATAAGCGTGCGTTTCTTCTTTCTCTCTCTCCGTTAAATTGAAGGAAAATGAGAGAGAAAAAGTGAGGTGCAAATGCGGTAAACGAGTAGATGTTATACGACTACTAATACGAAGAGTAGAATGTCGTTGTTCTGTTACATAACATAATAAATCAGTTACCATCGACGTCTTTCATCAACTCCCCGATTAAATAACTCTGCACTCTCGGTCCGAACGCTTTCGCGTACGAGTCTCGGCTACAGCATCTCCCCATAAACTTGGCGACGTTTGGCCACCGTTTAAAGGAAACGCCTTGAAAAAACTGCGGCACGTAGAGTAAATACGCGGCAACCGCGACGTCGGCGACGCCGAATTGATCCCCGGATAACCACTCGCGTTTGCTCAAAACATCGTCCAATCGTCGCATTCCTTTGGTTTCGTTTTTAATCCCGGTATCGATGACACGGCCGTTGATGTCTTCTTTGAAACAGATGGGATCTAACGACGCGTTCGCCCACAACACCCACGAATACGCGTTCGCTTTCGCCTCGTCGCTTTTCAACTCCCCGCACTTATCCGCCAAGTATAAAAGAATCGCCCCGGATTCAAATAACTCCACGTTTTCTTTGTGTCTCAACGCCGGGACTTGTCCGAACGGGTGTGGGTTCGACACGTCTCTCGGTTCTTTCAATTCGAATTGGACTTCCTTTTCGTACAGGTACCAGTTGATGAGCGGCGATCGCGAGCCTTGCGAGCCGTACAAGATGAATTCATTAGTATTCGTATTATTCTCGTTATTAGTGTGAGTATTATTATCGCTGCTGCTGCTACTGTTGTTATAATTCGTATTAGTGTTATCCTCGGAAGAAGAGGCAGACAAAGAGGAGCTTCTCGTCGCTCTCGAAAACGATGAAATGTTCTTCCGTCGTCTTTGTCGTCCGTGATGATGTCTCTGAGACTCCAAATCATCATCCTCCGCTTTCATCATCTTCGCCGCCGTCGTCGTCTGAAAAATCGTTCTTGTTGTCCTCGCCCTCCCAAAACCACCTTTTTTAGGAGTAGTAGAAGTATTCTTCTTCTTTTTGTTCATCGTCATCGTCGTCGAAAGAGAACATGATGATGAATATGATGATGATGCCATCCTCATGTTCCCCAAGAGAGAGAAGAGGAAAAAAAGAGAAGAATCTGCTTCATTAAAAAACGTCAAAAACACATAGATATGTCGACGACACTTCTTTCGCAAACGACCCCGCTCGTCGCTTTTAATAACCACCAGCGAGGAGGGCAACGAGGACTTTTGCCCTCTTCTTCGTCTTCGAGCAGCGTGAGTGCGAGAAAAAGCATGTGCTCGTCAAAGAAATTAGCATCCTCCACTTATTATCCATTGTTACGAAGGAATGTCGTCATCGGATGCGCATCATCCTCATCCTCATCACAATCGCAATCAATGGGCGTTCTTCAACAAAAAAGAAGTCACAATCAACACACGAGAAGAGGGGAAATGAATGTATGCCAAATGGGAAAAAAAGGCGGCGCTTTCCTGAAAGAATTCGCCCCGGAACCGACGGAAGAAGAGAAGAAGAAAAAAGAGGAACGAGAAAAAGCGGAAGAATTAGCTCGCACGGGAGGGTTCCCGGAACTTTTGAAAAACAGCAACGACGAGGTGTTCAACGTGAACGTCATGGTGAAAAACAAAGGGTTTGGAGTCCTTTGGAACGGAATCGGGACGTTAACTATTCCGGATACCGGCGCGAAAGAAAACTCAGTAAATCTCGCCAGAGTCGTCTGCGCGCAACGGAAAGCGCTGTTACTCTCCAACTGCCAACGCTTGTACCCAAAGATGCAAAAGTTCCCGATGGAATGGGCCGTGCAGCCGTTCGACGACCCGTACGCGGACCCGCTCGATTTAGATATGATTTTGGACGGAGAGTACGTCACGGAAATGGTCCCGGGGAACTTTCAGTTTTTGAAGAAAGGCCGAGCGGTAGGGCCGGGCGCGTAATGAGATGACGAGAATACTACGTATAAAAATTGAAGAGAGAGGGTAAACGAGAGAGTAAACGAGAGAGAGAGTAAACGAGAGAGAGAGAAAGTAGTACTACGACGCGTGTAATAAAACGACGTGAGAGTTGTTCTCTGTTTTAGTACAACAAAGAGAGCGTTTTAATGAATTGACATCCAAAAACTGTTTCCCTCCTTTGAGTAAAAAGGTCCTCACTTCCCTTGCTGCACGATAAATACACTCTGAATAAAATGTCTATCGCCGCGAGCACGCAACCACTTTTACTCCTCTCTCCTCGAAGAAAAACGACGGACAGAGGTTGTCCTCTTCGTCGCGCTTCTTTTTCTTCGAGGAAAGGGAGGATTAAGACAGTAAAGTCGTCGAATGAATCCTCCTCTGAAATGCGTCTCTCGGCGGCGGAGAGGAAAGAATTGGAGCGACAACGGAAACTGTTCGAATCAGAACTGGCGAGGCGAGAGCGCGCGAAGCAAAGAAAATCGGACGAGCCGGATTACAAAAAGATGTTTCGAGAGGAGGAGAAAAAGTTGAACGAATCTTTGATGTCTGACGACGAGAGTTTCGTGAACGAAGCGGACGTGGAGTTTCGGAGGCGACAGCTGGTGCTTCTGAAAGTGGAGAAAGAGTTGAAACCGATGGCGAGAGGGTACGGAGTGTCCCCGTCCGGAACGAAAGCGAAGTTGGTGGAAAAGATTCTCGAACACGAAATGAAAACGCTGGCGATGACGAGCGATTTTAACGAACAAGACGTGGTGGAAGGCGCGAGTTCGTGGAGGCGAGCGAGGAGCGTGGACGACGCCAAAGTCGCGAGGGAGAAGGAAGGCGAGAATTGGGCGCAAACGGAACGGAGTCGAATGTTGAAAGATACGTACGAGTTTGGGCGAGATGATGATGGTAATGATGATGATGAAGAAGAAGACATGTGGAGACGAGGTGAAGAAGACGAGGAAGACGATGGATTTACCTCGTACACCGATAGCCGGTTCGGAAGAGAAGCGGACGATTCGATTTACGAAATCGAAAGCGATAATCCGCACTTGGTTTTATCGAAAGATGTCAAGAAAAGAGCGACAGAACAGGATTTGGAACGGAGATACGCGATGATTAACGGTTTACGAGAGGTGGCGAAATCAAAAGTTGGTTTAGAGAGAGATTCGACGTTGATTTTAAGCGCCATCGCTTCCGCGATTGAGGAGTTTTATAAGAAAAACGCGAGAAGGTCGGCGTTTACGACTTTGGACAGGGCGAGGAAAGGTTTGCTTTTTGGACGCGGGATTGATGTCGTCGCAGATATCGACGTCGATAAAGGGAATTTTAGATTACTCGTTCGCGTTTTAGGGAGGAACGGGACGATTGAAAGAGAGTACGACGACGCCGCTTTTTTCGATAAATGGATTCGTTCGGGAGGACGAAGACGCATCACAGATTTAGGAAAAATGTTGAACGAACACATGAAACGAGAAGTTTCGTATAAAGCATCGGAGTATTACGACGAATACATGGTTGGTGAAATTGTCACCGGGACAGCTCGATTGAGAGGGTACGACGACGAGTGGCTCTTAGATTTACCAAACGGCGCGACGGCGACGTTACCGGCGTCGGAACAGATTCCAGGTTCAGCGAGCGATTTCGTCCAAGGCGACGAGGTCGTCGTTTTAGTTTTAGGCGTGGACGATAACCAATACGCGGCTGGTCAAAAGGCGCCCGTTTTAGTCTCTTCGGCGGTCGCTGGCGTCGTTGCCGGGGTGATCACCGCGCAAGTCCCCGAGTTGAGAGACGGTAAATTGCAAATCGTAAACATCGCGAGAATTCCCGGTAAATCTACGAAGATTATTGTCAAAGCGAACGACCCGGAAGTAAACGTGCGCGAAACGTGCTTAGGCGTCAATTACGAACGCATCGACCGCGTGAAACAGTTGATTTGTTCCGGCGACGAGTTGATTCAAATCATCGACTTCAAGAATGGACGTTTGACAGGTTTGGTGCAACAAGCGCTCTTCCCGGCGTCGTGCACGCGAGCAAAGATGGTCAAGAAACCTATATTTGAAGATGAATTCGTGAGAATAGACGAACGCGGTAGAATCATTCGAAACAGAAGAGACGGAAGTGTGATTGAAGCGCAAGCGATGGTGGACGATGCCGACCAAGGAGAAGAAGCGAACGAGTTTGACGATTACGACGACGACGAGGAAGAAGGTTTACTCGTGAAGAATGCTATCGATGACGATGACGATGACGACGATGAAACAACAACAGAAGACGAAGAGCCTGTGAGCGACGGGTACGGATCCGCAGACGTCGGCGCAGACGACGATTATTACTTCGAGAATGTTAAATATCGCGAGTTCGGTAAAATTGAAGCCATAGTCCTTAAAGACGATTTATCTAAAGCGATTGGTTCGAACGGAACGAACGTCAAACTCGCCGCGTCCGTGTGTCGATGCTTCATCGAAATCTTCACGGAAGACGGCGAAGCTGGCGGATATAGCGGCTTCGGAGAAGAACGCCGCGATGGTGGCTTCAACTCGTACGACAGGAACACCTTCAACGACAACAATCGAAGAAGAGATTTCGACCGTAACGACGATAACAACAACGATAACCGCTGGTCGGAAGACCTGAGCTGGAACCGCGACAACTTTGCCTACGACGACGAAACTTCCGCCAACTACAACGACAGTTCGTCGTTCTACGACGATTTAATCGGCACTCTCGAAGACGAATCCTGGCGCGACGTTCCGCAAGGCAAGCCGATGGACTTGACCGATGATAACATTAGCATGGAACTGGACGCCTTAAACGAACAAATCCGTAGAAACCGCGAAGAAGGAGAAAGAGAAGAAGAAGAAGATGTCATAGCGCCGCCGCCGCGCGGTTCTTCTTCGGCAGACGAAGAAGACCACCAAAAGCTCTTTGCGAAAATGGAAGCGCTTGAATTTGACGACGAGGACTTTGACGACGACGACGAAGGAGGCGATGGTGGTAGAGGTGCCTTCAACGACGTAGACGACGACGACGACGACTTCTACGACGACCTCTGGGAAGACGACGAAGACGACGACGACGAAGACTAAAGAAGCGATCGACGATGATGTGAAGACAAAATTAGAGATGTAATGTGAAAAGTTGTAGTTTTACAATTTAAAATACGCGTAAAATCATCACAAACGCACGCATAAAAAACGCCTCGACATTATCGAGAGGAAGACCAGAAAGAAGAAGACCACAAACGAGAGAAATGAACGACGGAGTATTATTATCGTTAGATTTTGTCGACGCGAGAGCGTTTTCACTTTCGCTTTCCGCGTTGTCCGCGCTTTCGCTGAGCTTATTTTCAGTCGATCTTCAGACGACGACTCTTCTCCGTTGCGCTTCAAAGAAGAAGAAGACAAAGTCGGTTTTCTTTTTGGAAACGACGACGACGACGACGACGAAAGCGTGGACGACGACGAGGTCGATCAGAGACGCGAGAGACGTTTTCGAAAGGCTGAAGAGGAATACCTCGAGTGAAGGAGTTTCGGTGAAGCAACGCGTGAGCAAAGAAGACGTCCTCGTTTCGAGCGTTTCGAAAGATGGAGAATTTTCGGTGGTGGAGACGTTTGAAACGCCGTCGAAAGCGGACGAAGAGTTTCGAACGATGGTTGAAATCGTTCTAAAGAAAAAGAACGACGAGGAAGGAGAAAGAGCAGACGAGCGAACGGTCGCGTCCGTCCTCGCGCACGCGTTGGCGATGTTGGCGCGCGAGAGCGCGTTCTCTCGCGGAAATGAAGAGGAGGAACGAGAGCGTGACATTTTTGACGTCGTTTTGAAGAGCGATGGAAGATCGTTGGCGACGATTGAAGGCGAGGATTGGAACAGGACGATAGAGGAAGAGGATGAAGGTGTTGACGGCGGCGTCGGGGATGTCGTCGAGAACGGGATGGAAAAGGATGGAGCGGTATCCCATGGGGATATTGTCGCGAAGGCTGATTTTAAAGGATGCGAGGTGACTCTCGTGTTCTCACGAACGAAAGAAGCAGAGCTGCGCATAGGAAACGATACGAGAGGTACCGCGTCGTCTTGGATACGCGAGGAAGAAAACGCAGGGAAAAAAGATATCAGAGTAAAAAAGACGTTTTCGCTCAATCCGACGCGTATCGAGAGCGAAGAGTCGAAAGCGCTCGACGTCTTGTTTCAACTTCCTTCACATTTTTGGTCAAAATTTGGATTTCATCCGATCCGTCGTCTTCGTCGGCGGCGAAAGGAAAAAGGAGATACGGACGAAGAGGTTAACGATGAGGACGTAACTGAAAACGATGACGTATCCTTCTTCCGTGTATTTGACACTCCAGAGTTTGGAACTTACGTCTACGATTGTGATTCTGACGACGAAGGAGACCAAGACGACGAAACCGGTAGATCAGCAGCGGCGCGAGGCGAACCCCGGCAAGGCGCAGAAGAGGACGACGGAGTGGATTTAGAAGAAGAGATGGAACTGCTCGATTTACGAAAACAAGTCCAAGAATTACCAGACTTTGCCGCGATGAAAACGAACGAGGAAGAGATGGACGCGCACAACGTACAACATTTACAGGAGCTGTATTTACGCGACGTGTGTGTCGTTTGGCGGCAATCGAAGGAGAATAAGCAGCAACGACAACAGCTTACTTCGCCTTCTCTACCTGAACGCTTCAGAACGTGTTTCGAAAAGGCTTTCATGGAAGCGAAGCGTAAGAACCGCCCAAACTTCACCTCAAAGAGAGAACGCAAAGAGTGGAGGATTGGCGAGCGGATCATGCGCAACGCGGCAAATATATATCGAAACGCGGTTGTAAACACCGATTTAATGATTGATGTCGCAAAAGCTGACGAAAATATCGAAGATTGGGAAGGGAAAATCTGTACTTTGCTTTGCCAAAAGAGAGCGTTTGGACAGATACCACTGCAGGCGCAGCAACAGAAACAAAAGCAAAAACAATAAGAACACACTTCATGCGAGATACAGAGACTATATATTTAATATTATACACACACACACGCACGCAAAATATTTACTCGTCGCATTCTTTTGCGAGTGGAAATAATACCTCGCTCGCGTAGGCGTTCGCCCACTCTTCGCCGTACCACTTCGAAAACATTTTTATCGCTGGATCTCTTTCTATCTGCCACTTGTCGTGTTCCGCCAATCGCCTTCGAAAGGCTTCCTTCACCTCCGTCGTCTCCTCTTCCTCCACCTCTGCTCCTCTTTCTTCTTTCAAAATTTCAACGTACCCGCGCAAGTAAGCTTCAAAACACTCCAAAACTAACTGAAAGTTCTCCTCTTTTCCTTTCTCGCTCGTAAACGAAGGTCTCGCGAAAAACATCTCCTCGCTAAAATACCCGCTCGTATCCTCGTAAAACTTCTCGCTCGGCGTCGTCGCGTTCAACTTTTCGCCGTACTTGTCCTTAATCTCTCTCGCTATCCTCTTCGCTAAGCTGCTGCTGCTGCTGCTACGACTCTTACGAGTATTACTACTCCTACCATCACTAGTATCAATACTATTCGGATGAAAATCAATCCCGACTAAAACGTTCTTCCCGTTCCCAAAGTTCAACACGTCCGCGCCGAAACTCGGTTGAAACGCTCGCCTCGGCGTGCAATGCACGTTCAAACAATGCGCAATCTTGCCTCCAGAAACGAACGTGATCCGTATTCTCTCCATCAATTCTTCCTTTTTCGCTCCTGGTTTTGGTCGTAAGATGACCGTTCGCGTGGTCACTTCGACTCGCTCTCGCCCGATTTTTTGGCTTTTTCTTTCCCAACTTTGTGTTTCTCCTTTTCCTCGGATTTGGACGAGATTTGGAAACTCCGTTTGGAAACATCTCAGCGCGAGTTCGAACAGCGGAGAGAAATCATTATTTTCATCTTTTCTTCTTCTTCGGACGAGGACGTTCTCTTCTTTCCTACCACTCATACTACTCCTACTTGCAAAATCATCCACTAAATCGTCCACATCATCGGAAGCAGCAACACCATCAAAAGCGGTTGTTTTAGCGGTCGTCGTTACAACTCGATGATGATGATTCTTCTTCTTCTTCGTAAACTCTCTCCGGTGAACAGAAGAAGAAATGATAGAGAAATTTGCGCGAGAGAAAAGGAGGAGTTTTGACATCCTCGAGAGTATCGATTAAACCTCTTCTTTCAAAGTCTCGTCGTCGTTGTTCTCCTATTTGTGTGTCGATCAAACGAATGGAGAAACGTGTGCGTTTTTTCCAATCTATCCTCACTTTGCTTCACAGAAACGCTCTTTGGACTCTCTCTTTTGTTCGATACGAAGAACACAAAACACCAGATACTGCTGCAATACCATGTTCTCGTTACCACTCTCATCGTCGAACGTTGTATCATCGGTTTCTTCTTTAGAGTCTTCTCGTAAACATCATCAAACTCGTTCTCCCCGTGGAATCGTTACCAAAGCTGCTGACGTAACGCGCGAGGGAAACGATTTATTAAGAAGACAACGAAGAAGAGGAGAAGAAGAGCACGAAGAAGAGCAAACGAAAACGAAAAGTCGACGCGAGGTCCTCAAAATTCTTCCCTCTTCTGGAGTCGCGCTCGTCGCGACGATGGCGATTGGATGTACCGCGCAACCATCCTTCGCCGCAAACGCGAGTGGGGAACAAAAACTCTCATCCATCGAAGAGAAAGAACTCGCGAAAGAACGACGCAAAGCGGCCGTCCGTGCCGCGGCTGAACGCGCAAAAGAAACCGGCGTCGGTGGGAACGCGTTTTCCGATTCGGAATACATGGTCGGTGAAGACCACTCGCCGAACGCGCACTCGCACCAAGAGGAAGGCAGCAAGGGGAGTTTTGTCTGATTGGATTGCATTTCTTCATTATAAACGCGCGCGTTTGTGTAACATATCATATCAATCTCAAATATCACTATTCTTCGCTCCTCTTTCTCGAAGGGGTGCCTCTCCTCCTCTTTAAACCGTTTCTTTTTCGATGCGATGAAGAAGCGCGCGAATCCTTTTCTTTCTCTTCAACATCATCATCATCAACCGCAAAGAGCGAAATTCTCAACGGGATCCGATGATGTTTCAAAGGCAGTCGTCGAAGATGACGAGGAGAAGAAACAACATCGCGTCGAAAAAAGAATCGCCTCGCACTTCCCAAAAGTCCCGCGTGAAAACATCTTCGCCGTTTTAAACTTACTGAGAGACGAAAACACGATTCCGTTCATCGCCAGGTACCGGAAACACGAGATTGGTTTTGGGAGCACGAGTGGGCAAGTGATGAGCGAAGTCGAGATAAAACAGATCAAAGACTTATTCGAGGAGGAAGAAAAGAAAGAGAAGTTTAAAGAAAAGATTTTACGGACGATCGATGAGATGTTGTTAAAGATGCGTTTGAATCAGTCGTCGTCGTCTGAATTGGAGAGGAGAGAGAGGGAGAAGATTGAACGCGCGCGCGAGAAGATTCGTAAGGACGATACCGTGACGATGACGCTTCGCGACATGGAAGAGTTGTGGCGAACGATTAAACCGGACGCGAAAGCGAGTAACACGCGAGCGAAGAAGGCGAGGGAGAGAGGTTTAGAACCGTTGGCGAAGATGATCGCGAGGAGAGATTTTCGAGCGGTTTTGCGGATGCGAGAGGAGAAGAAACGGTTGAACGAAAAGGACGAGGAGGGGATTTGGAAAGGCGCGAGGGATATACTCAGCGAGTGGGTCGGGAACGAGAGTCTGGTGAGAGAGTGCGCGAAGGCGCAGATGGGGAAGTTTGGGAGGGTGACGTGCGCGAAAGTAATACCAGTAGGAGTCGCGGGTAAGAAGGATAATAATAGCAATAATAAGTCAACTCCAAAAGAACGGAGAGAACAGAAAGCGTTGGAATCCGCGGAACGGTACGACAACTTCTCGGCTTTGGTGACGCACGTGAAGCCGCACCAAATTTTAGCGATGAATCGAGCCGAAACGAACGGGACGTTACGAGTGAAAGTAGAGTTGGATTACGCGAGGCAAGTTATTCCAGCCGCGGAACGATTCATGCGCTCGTTTAAAACCGCGGGAGGAGATGAACAAAAATACAACAAGGTTTGCGAAGAGCAAATAAAAATGGCGTGCGAAGACGGCGTGAAACGGTTCGTCAAACCGTGGGCGGAACGCGAAATGCGAACGCAGTTGAAAGAGGAGGCTTTGAAACGCGCGTCGTTGGATTTCGCAGCAAACGTGAAAGCGTTGTTGTTGCAACCGCCTTTGCGCCCGCAAGGAACGGTTTTAGCTTTAGATCCCGGGTACAGAGCCGGGTGTAAATGCGCCGTCGTCGATAAGATGGGCAACGTTTTAGAAACGTTCGTGTGTTATTTACACAAAGAGATGGAAATGAAAAAGAAGATTAAAAACGTGTGCGAACAATACAAAGTCTCCGTAATAGCTATCGGAGACGGCACCGCGTCGAGAGAAACCGAAACGCTCGTGGCGAACTCGAATTTGAACATTATCGTCGACGACGACGACGATGATAAGAAGAATGATTCCAAAAATTCTTGTTTGCGAGGATGGGTCGTGACTTCCGAGGCTGGCGCGTCCATATACTCTGCCAGTGAGATTGCCACCAAAGAACTTCCAAACTTGGACGTTTCCTTGCGAGGCGCGGTATCCATCGCTCGAAGAGTTCAAGATCCTTTAGCGGAATTGGTGAAACTCGATCCCAAACACGTCGGCGTCGGAATGTATCAACACGACGCGAAAAGCGGTGCTTTAGACAAAGAGCTCGATTATGTCGTCGAATCCGCCGTCGCGTCCGTAGGCGTGGATTTAAACACCGCGTCGATATCGCTCCTTTCCAGAGTACCTGGAATGACAAAAAACGTCGCCAAAAACATCGTCGAAGAACGCGAAAAGCGAGGTCGAGCGTACTCCTCCAAAACAGACGCGAAAACAGTCAAAGGCTGCGGCGCGAAGACGTTCGAGCAAATCGCAGGTTTCTTGAGAGTCGCGGAAAGTGACGACATGCTCGACCGAACGGCTGTGCACACGGAAAGTTACGACGTGGCGCGAAAATTGCTGAAAAAATGCGCCGACGACGCGTCGTTGTTGGAAACGCTGGCGAGCGGCGGCGGTAACGGCGCGGAAGTGGGGAAAGAAATCGGCGTCGACGAAAGCACACTCAAAGACATGGCAAAAATGCTCGTCAATCCGGAAGAAGGTAACGACGAACGTCTTCTAAAAGTAGTGCCAGCCGCAAACAACAACACCGCCGCGACGACGACAAAGGCAAAAATCCAACACCAAAACGCCCAAATCGGCTTAAACATCCGTTCCGGCGCGCTCACGTTATCCACCTTAAAAATAGGCCAAACCTTATCCGGCGTCGTCAAAAACGTCTGTCAATTCGGCATCTTCGTCGACGTCGGCGTGGAAACCAGCGGTTTAATCCACAGATCCACGTTTTGCGACACCGCGAAGAACAAATACGACGCCAAAAAAGAACCGCACGATATCGCTCGCGCGGGTGAAAAAGTCTCCGTTCGCGTCGGCGACGTCGACGTCCATCGCAAGCGGTTACAGCTCTTCTTTCTAAAAGAAACGCAGTAAGAAGAGTAGTATTAGTAGTAGTATTAGCAGAGAGCGCAACACGAACAACGCGCGTTTTTGTGTGCGTATTTTTTAACGTTTCATCTTAATACAAAAGTACTAAAAAAACGAAATAATCCTCTTTTGATGTGCATTAAGAATACCGATGAGAGAAAAAGAAGACTCTCGAAGCGTCTTTCTCTGTCTGTGTGGGTTGTTTTCGCCTCCTTCGCCTCAAATCATTCGACCAATAAAAGACAAGAAACGAGACTTTTGACGTTTCGATCATCATTAGTACTCACGCACCACATAAAGCACCACACGACGCACTACTTTAATAAAGATGCTGACGACGATGGGTGGTTCGTCGACGAAGAAGAAGAGTTCCTCCTTCGTCTTTCTCCTCGTGCTCTTTCTTTTGAGCGGTTTGATAAAAGTTCAAGCGGCGGTTTTAGGCATCGATTACGGCGCGGAGTTCCTCAAGATTTCCATCGTCGCCCCAGGACGAACGCCGATTACTTTAGTCATAAACGAGATCTCGAAACGGAAAACAACCATCGCGGTTTCGTTCATACACCAAGATCGATGGTTAGGCGAAGAGGCGATGAATTACCAAGCCAGGTACCCGGAGAAAGTGACCACGCGTTTGCGAGAGTTGTTAGGGAAGAGCGCGCGCTCGGATTTGGTTTTGGATTATAAAGAAAAGTATAAGTTGCCTTATGAGATTCGAGAGAACGAGGAAAACGGACGGGAGACGGTGGAAGTTTTCATCGACGTTGAAAACGGCGGAGGCAAAGGTAGTGATGATGATGATGATGATGAAAATAATAATTATTCATCGCATACGATCGAGGAGTTAGTGGCGACGACGTTACAATACGCGATGAAGATTGGGACGGCGTTGGGGAAAGGAGCGATTAAAGACGCGGTGGTTTCGGTGCCGCCGTATTTTTCGCAGACGCAACGAAGGGCCTTGTACGACGCGGCGGATATCGCCGGGTTAAACGTCATGGCGTTGGTGAGCGACGTGTCGTGCGCAGCCTTGCAGTGGGGAATTGATAAGGATTTTGCGAAGAACGAAACGAGGAACGTGATTTTTTACGACGTCGGGTCGAGTCACTCGTCGGCGAGTTTAGTCGAATTCGGCGCCTTGAGCGAACGAAGGTCGAAGAAGACGTACGGGTCGTTCGTCGTGAAATCAGTCGAGTGGAACGACGAATTCGGTGGCGAGGATTTAGACGTTCTCTTGGTGAACCATTTCTTGGATGAGTTTCAAGAAAAACACGGATCAGAGACGAACGGGAAAGACGTGACGAAAGACAAGAGGGCGGTGGCAAAGTTGAGAAAGCAGGTGAGGAAGACGAAAGAGATGCTCTCGGCGAACAAAGAAGCGCCAGTCAGCGTGGAAGGGATGTTCGAGGACATCGATTTCAGGTCGACGATTGACCGCGCGACGTTTGAAGCCAAGGCGGAGAAGACGTTCCAACGAATGTTGGAACCGTTGCGAAGGTTGGTGACGGTGGAGTTGCCGAAACTTGGGTTGACGTTGGAAGACGTGGAAGCTATTGAGGTTATTGGTGGCACCGTCCGAGTTCCCGCGCTTCAACGCTTGATCGACGAGGAAGTTTTGAAGGATTCCGGCAAGTCTATCGATAAGAGGTTGGACGCGGACGAAGCCGTCGCGATGGGCGCCGGTTTGTTCGCGGCGAACATGAGCACGACGTTTCGCATGCGTAAATTTGGTGCCGCAGATGCGTTGCCGTACGGGATCGATTATCAAGTCGTCGGTGGTGTCGACGAGGACGAGGAAAAGAACAACAAAATTGCGTTGTTCAATCGATTCGACGCGTACCCGTCGCGCTCGAAAGTAACGATTGAAAACGTCACCGCAAACGAGTACATTTTGAAAACGTTCATCGCCGCCGTGAAATCGGGCGACGAGAGCGAGGACAACGTCAAAGAAGAACTCGTTTTACCGCCGGCGTGGAGTTCAGCCGACGTCGCCACTTTCAACGTGTCCGGCATCGACCATTTCCGAGAAAAGTACAACAACACGGAGGACGGTAACGTCACGGTGACTTTCGCGATGGACCCGAGCGGTATCTTCTTTGTCGAGAAGGCGCAGTTCGAAGTCATCGTGACGGATATGGTTGAGATTCCTCGCCCGAAGAAGTCGAAAAAAGTGGACGACAAGAAGTCGAAGAAGAATATTACGATTGAAGAAGTTGAAACGACCGCGAAGGCGACGGACGAAACCGCCGCCACCGTATCCGAGGATGAAAAAGAGGAGAAGGAGGAGGAGAAAGAAGCGGCGGCGCCGGCGGAAGAGACTGCCAAGGAAGAAGAGAAGAAGGAAAATGAAGAGGAAAAGGAAACCGACGCGACCGACAGCGAGTCGGGTAAAAAAGAACAGGCGAAAGAGGGCGTAAAAGAAAACGCTGAAGAAGAAGAAGAAGAAGAGAAACCGGCGGCTTCGGAGGAGGCGAAGGAGGAGAAGTCGGCGACGGAAACGAAAGAAGGCGAAGAAAAAGAGGAGGAGGAGACAGAAGAAGAAGAAGACGACGACGAAGAAGTGTACATTCCGCAATATCGCGAGCGAAAGCGAAAGTTCAAGCACGACTTGCTCGTCTCCGAATCCGATAATCCAATCGTTCAAATGACGAACGCGGAAATTCTTGCATCCAAGGGTAAGCTCGAAAAGCTCCACGCGAAGGATCAAGCGAAACGCGAAACCGAAGCTGCGAAGAGTAACTTGGAAGCCTACATTTACTCTTCGCGCTCGAAAGTTCGTCAAGACGAAGACATTGAAAAAGTCACCACGGAGGAGCAAAGAGAGTCACACTTGCAATCGTTGGAAGACGCCGAGGACTGGTTGTACACCGACGAAGGCGAAAATGCCAACAAGACAACGTATGAAACGAAACACAAAGGTTTGAAAGATATCTCGGACGCGTTCATCTTCCGAGCGCAAGAGTCTTCCGTGCGCCCAGAGTCCGTGAAATACGCCAAGAAGTGGATCGCGGATACGCGTAAAACGATTGGAACTTGGAAGGACAAGAAGAAGCACATTTTTGCCAACGAAACCGAACCGTTGTTGCAAGACATCGCAGATTTGGAATCGTTCTTGGAGGAGAAAGAAAAAGAGCAAGAGGCGAAAGAGGCGCACGAAGACGCGGCGTTTACTAGCAAAGAGGTGAAAAGCGAGTTGTCCAAGAGAATGACAAAGTATAAAAAAGTAAAGTCGAAGCCGGCGCCAAAGGTGGAAAAGCCAAAGACGAACTCGACCGGCAACGCGACCGGGAAGAACTCGACGAAAAAGAACTCGAAGAAGGACAAGAAGAAGGGCGAGGAGACGACGGCGGCTGATGAAGAATCTGAAAATACGTCTACTCCTACGAAGGAAGAAGAAGAAAAAGAAGGAGGAGGGAGAGGAGAGGAAGCGACGTCTAGCGAAGAAGGGTCGGCGGCGGATCCGCCGATGCCGGACGAACCGGAGCCGACGAAAAAGAAATCGTGGTTCGGGAAAGTTTTCGACAAGAAAGAGCCGGAAGAAGCAGCCTCGGGGGATCTTTAATAAAGTCAAAAACAACACTGAAAAAGCTATTTAATAATCAATTATTAAACTCCTCCTTGTTGTTGTTTGGAGAATGAATACTTCTACTAATCTATCATCAACTCGCAATCTCTTCTTCTTCTTCTTCTTCTTCTATTTAAATGACCACTACATTTGCTGCTAAATACCATCTTTATTTCAACGCTATCGGCGGTGCGGCCGAAGCCACCTCTTTGTTCACTTTGAGCGCGCAATAATCCAAACACTCTTCCACGCAATACTGGCGACTCCGGAACCCGTCTTTAAAGACAAACGGTTCCTGTATTTTTGTCAGCGGTCCTAACCCGGGACCCGAGGTTGAATTGAAACTCCCTCGCACGCACGTCGTTATGCACTGTCCGGCGCACCGTTCAATTTTTTTCCCGTTCTCGCCTTTCACCTTTGATTTTAACGTCGCTTTCCTCGTTTCCCCTTCCGAGGAGGATACCGAATTCGCGATGTTTTCGATGTAGTTTTCGTCGCGGTAGTTGTACGTGGACGCGTTTGCGTACGACGACTTTGAAGACATTATTACACTCTCTCGCAAAGAAAAAACATTACCATCACCATTACCAGTCATCGTCACGAACACCGTGGCAAGAATCGAAAAACACGTTTTCTTAAGCAGCGCCCCGGTTTTCAATAAAGTCGTTCGTTGTTGCTTTTCTTCTTCTTCTTCTTCTTCTTCTTCTTCCATTTTCTTATTACTACTCGTCGTCTGAATCGTCGTCTTTGTCATCATCATCGTCATCATCTTTTTCCGATGATGTTGAATCTTTTTCCTCCATCTCCTCCTGTTAATGTTGTTGTTATTATTCTTATTATTAAAAAAAAGACAGGACGACGACGTCGTCATCATCGGTCTCCTTCTGCTTGAATTATTATTAGTAGTATTCACCGACGACGCAGTTTCTGTTGTCGTCTTAATCATCGTCATCATCGGATGACAAATCATATCTTTTTTTCAAGAAAAGTTTGTTGTCTTTTTTTGTGAAGTGCAACACTTTTTTGTTTCTTTTTTCTTCTGTTCTTTCCTTGACCTTTTGTCCTCCTTTTTTCTCTCTCTTGTTGGGAAATCATTATCTTCATTTTTAATTTATCAAATTCGTATCGAGAACAAGACAAACAAGAGAGAGAGAGAGGGATAAGCACTGTCGTGTTTATGTATTCTAACGCACAGTAAACCACCGCTTTTCGCGAAATAGGGATAGTTTTTGTTGGAAAGCATCAATAACCATGAAAGCGCCGCGATGGTTTAAAAACCTGTCGATTGCAATCGCCATTTTAGCTCTGTTGTTAACCGTACAAACGACGTATTCTGAAAACCACTCGGGCTCGGCTGGAGCAGCGGATAATGAGGATTCGACCTTGTTATCAACGCCGTCACCGCCACCGTCTGCGCCACCTCGATTGGAGGAGGTGTGGCGAGGTGGCGTGTGGGTTGCCTCGATTCTGAAAACCAAAAGCGAGGAGATTGACCCGCTGACGAATAAACCAAAGGAACTTGCGTGTCCGTGCCCGGACGGGTGCACGAACTGCGCGTTCCAAGATGGGAGTTTGTTTTGGAGCAACGATAACACGGTGAGAACGTTAACGGCGTCGGATACGCCGCCGAAAATTTCGTTCGATCCAGCGAACGGAAACAGCTCGTTCGCGTTCCAATCGAAGGAAGGAACGTCGATCGATTTGACGAGTTGTCCTCCCACGTCGTCGTTGGTATGCTTCGCGTGTAACGAAGGGTTGGGGTATTATGCTACCGCGTTTACCGGAGAGTATTTGCAAGAAGGCATCACACACACCGGGAGTGGCGTTGCGTGCATTTACCACTACACGTGCTCTGAAGATGGCAATTGTCAAGAGACTTTAAATCGAGAAGAGGCGTCTAATTATTGCGCGTTCGCGGCGATTCTGTTTGTCGCTTTCTACATCTTCTACGCGTGGATGCGAAGGATTCCATTCGTTGTACAAATCATGGACCCGATTGTGACGCTGGATAGATCGAAAACGGAGTACGAAAGCGTCCCGAAATTGCAACCTGCCATCGAGGGGTATTTCGGGTTCGGCTGGTTGTATCAAGCGTTTATTTCCTCGGATACGTTCATTCGAAGGTTTACGACTATCGATGAATTCATGGTAATGCGATGGTTTCGCATGTGTGCGAAATTTTTTGCCATCTGCTCGATTATAATTTGTCCAGCGTTGTGGGAGTTATTCGCGAAGGATCACTACGACGAGACGTCGGTGAGAGAAACGGCGAGTGTTTCGAGTGTAGCCATCGATCACACCGGGGCGGATATTAAAATACACACGTTGGGCGCCGCGAAAAAAATGGAAACGTTCGTCGTGGTAACAATCATGATGTACATATTCTCGCTCGTTTTAGTGTTTATGATTGAGAAGGAGTCTGTTAAATACGCGCTCATGATGTGGAAGTTAGAACCAAAAGAGGTTGGGATCAAAATGAACACGGTCACGATTTTGAACATCCCGAGGTACGCGACAACCACTATCGATTCTATGAATATTAAATCAACTCTGAACCAAGTCGCGATTCAAAACTTGGAAGAGCAAAAGGATGCGATGAAAGAGAAGAAAGATCTTCTCGTGGTTAAGCAAAGGATGTTGAAAATGAAAGCGATGTTTAACGCGGTCGTTCCGTGGTGGATGCGAGACTTTGGCTCGCCGGAGATTGAAGAAAAGTACAGAGAAGATATGGCGAATGACGTGCAAATGACGTACGACGTCTCGTTCGATGAAAGCGAACGTAAAGAGATGGCTAATTTGCGCCTATTAACGAGGAGAGAAATCGAGCACATGCTCAGGGTGAAAATCGAAGCGATCGTCGGTAAAGGTAACATCATGTTTGTCTGCGTGGCGCACGATTTGCGTTTCGTGACGAAAAAAACGGAAATGTGGAAAGAGGCGAGAGAAAACGCGATTCAAGCGAACAGAAAAGTCGTTTTGATTGAATCGGAGAAAACAGAACACCCAGGGACATGGAAACGGAACTTGAAATCTCGCGAGGCTCATTTGCAGAGCGCGAAGAAACATCGAGACGCGTGCGAAGCGGAGGAAGCTTCGAAGCTGAGAGCGTTGGACGCGGCAAAGGAAAAAATTATCAATTCGCAAGCGCCACCGACGGGAGCAGTTGTCGTTCTCAAATCGCAAGCGCTCGCTATACTCATCAGTAACGTACAAATTGACGAGGATTTTGGTAAGTGGGACACGAGACCGGCACCGGCGCCGCAATCGATCGTTTGGCACAACGTTGCCTCGCCGAACAATAAACGAAGTTGGAAAACCATGCGCACTCGTATCGTCTCGATTTTGTTTGCGTTATTTTTCTTGGGCCCAGTGAACGTCATAACTGCGGCCGTGAACGACCACAAAACTGATATCGTAAACTCAATCGGCGGGACGTACGGCGAGACGTTTTATTCCATCGTAATCTCGTTGATTATGTTGACTTTCCTCGTCATCGCTCACATCATTTCGTTGCATCTGTCGAGACAAACCGGGTATATTTCTTTGAACGAAATGGACACGTTCGGGGCGACGACGTATTTCTACGTCTTAATCATCAACTTAGTTCTCGGAAACATGTCCAGTCGATACGTTTGGGAGGACATGTACGACTGGATACAAGAGCCGCACTTGTTTGCGTACACGTTCATGCGTCAAACGTTGGCGTGTTCGACGTTTTTCTTCAAATTCGTTCTCTTGCGCTTGGCGCAAGCGACGACGTTTGAATTGATTCGGTTCCCGAAACTCTTTTCGTTTCTTGCGAACTATACTTCATACAGGATGAAAGCGAAAGTTGAGCCACCGTATTCGAAAATATTGGAGTGGGCGCGACCGGAGGAAACGCCGATGCATCGCATACCGGGCGTCACGATGTTGATTTTCTTCATCGGGTCGTTGTATGCCGTCATTGCGCCTATACTTCTCCCGGCATGTTGCGCGTTTTTCTTCATTTTGTACATCTTCTTCAAGCATCAGTTAGTGTATCACTACAAACAGTCGCACCCAGGTGAAGGTGACATGTGGAGTTGGCTCGTCGGGAAAATGTTCTTCACGTTGATCTTCGTTCAGTTGGTCATGATTCTCGGCGTCCCTACCATGGGATACGAATCCGGCACGTTTCGCATATTTTTACTCCCGTTACCGTTCATTTCGTATTTGCAAATGACGAAAACAAACAGAATCTTAATGCAAGCAGTGAAAACGCCTCTGTATGGTTTGAACGATAAATCGGACCGGGAAGAGAAACGCGCGGCGTTTTTAAACAAAGAGAAAAGTCGCAAGTCGAGAGCGGAGAGAGCGGAGGAAGCGGCGAGGGCGAGATTAGCCGCCGCAAGCGTGCGTTTAGCGGAAGACAGAGGCGTAGACGTAGAAGAACTCGGCGACACTGATACTCCAGACGCTGAGTTTAAAGACGAAACGGAACCGCTGCGGCCTCGGGAGTACTTGGAACCGCCGTTAGAGAGCGAAGATTCGATAACCAGGGGCATTCTCACAAACGCCAGCTTAGCGAAATTCAAAAAATTAGAGGAGACTTTAGATACCGCGAACGCGGCCAACGAGCTCTTAGAGAGAAAAGAGTGGCGACAGTATCAACCTAAATCCGTGATGCCGTTGAGTAAAGAACGTTCGGCGATGAGTATCATTTTGAAACGGTGGAGAGAAAATCACGCCAAGAGGAAAGAGAAGGAAACCGCCGGGAAGAACAAGAAGTGAAATTTTTAAACATGTAAAAAGATAGGGCGCGAGCGAGCGCGGGGAGAGATCACAGAGTCAACAACGAGAAGAGAGAGTACTTGTAATTGTAATCGCGGAAAAACGCGTCTATTTATTAAAGATTCTTCGAACGTCTCTGTGCGAATGAATACGAGCGTCTGCTCGTAAATATCTCGTAAATCCAAAATTCCAAGCATTTGAGGGAGAGAAAAACGTCCGACTTTCTTCAAAACGAACAACGCACTCAATGTCTCCTCCTCCTCCTCCTCCTCCGAGCGACGATATAACCACCACACCAACGTCGACTACTTTCCTCACAATCGTCAAGCTCGGCGGCCGCTCTATTACCGATAAATCCACGTACGAAACCTTGGATAAAACTGCGCTCGAGAAGTGTTCCATTCTGTTACAGAACGCGATTTCGAAGACAAAGAAGAATGAAAACGAGAGAGTGATAGTCATTCACGGGGCGGGTTCGTTTGGCCACATGTCCGCGAAACGATGCGGGTTAGGCGACGAGGACAGGAAATTGAAGATGACCTCCTCGCTCTTCCTGGACGGGTGCGAAGAGACGCGCAGGAGCGTACAAAAGTTGAACGAGTTGGTGTGCGAAAGTTTAGAAGAAGAGAGAGAAAACAAAGTCAAAGTTGAATGCGTTCGGAGACATTTAGGCGACGCGTGGCGGTTCAACGAGAAAGGAGAGGTGGATGTTCTCGGTTACGCTTCCGTGAAGGAGTATTGCGAAGCGCATTGTTTCTCTGCGTCTCCTACTTCGTCGTCGTCCTCAAAGTCGCTTTTGTTGTTACTCCACGGGGACGTCGTGGAGGACGCCACGCACGGGCGTTCGATTTTGAGCGGAGATAGAATCGCGCTTGAAATAGCAAAGGCGTACGCGTTGAATAAAACGAGAGACCAAAGGGTTGTCATCAGAGTCGTGTTTATCACAGGAGCGAGAGGCGTGTTTAGTCGCGACCCGGATGGTGTTGACGCTGACGCTGACCTGCCTTGTAGGATGCTACGGAAAATTGAAACGACAATCGACGGTGAATGGACGTGCGTGAAGGATAACTTGAAAAGTGACATCGAAGATATCGCGTACGCCACGAACGACAGTTTACGGTACAACGCGTCTAGCAGTGAACACGAAAACAACGACAACGATAACAAGAGAAAAAAAGAAGAGCAAATATCTGCAACCGCCTGCTCGCACGACGTTACCGGCGGCATCTTAGGAAAGATTCAATCTTCAGTGACCATCGCAAATCTCTCTTCACCTCCAGAATACACGAGCGTCCAAGTGTATATCACCAGCGTGCACAACGAGAACGGCGACGAGGACGCGTTCGCCGCTCTGAGCGGCTCGGTCGATCTCGAAACGCTCGTCGATACGCGAACGGGGAAGCCGTTTCGTGGCACCGTGATCGTTCGCAAACAACAAGAGAAACGAGACTGAGTGGAAGAAGACACGAAGAACGAAAGAGAAGAAGTGAGATAGATTACGGCAGTAGTATTTTAGTAGATGTAATAGTAGTAGTAGTAGTAGTAGTAGTAGTAGTAGTAGTAGTAATAGTTCCAGGTAAAAGTAGTACACTTGTGTAACAATATCAGAGAGAGAAATTGTAGCGAAAAAAAGAAGAAAAAATCAAGAAACAAAAAACTGGGCTCAAGGAGACATCCGGCGACTCATCAGAGAAAGCGCGATAGACTTTTACCGCACCACATAAGAACAACAGACAGAAAAGGAAGAAACGCGACCAAAAAACGCGCGAATACGACGTAGAATTATACAAATAGAGTTTATACGTATTCATTTCTTTCCTCGCGCGTAGCATTTAAACACATAGAAGATAGTCGCTCGTTGATTAGGAGTTCATTTAGCAAAAGAGAAGAAGAACAGAGAGAAAAATGAGTTCCTCTGGGACGAGAAAGCGAGAGGAAATGCTGGATGCGGATGGCAACGCCATCGTAGACGGCGTTCTAACGCCCACTCCAGATTCGCCGGCGGATTCCGAGTGGCGCTCACGAGCTGGTCCTCTGGATGTGAACAATGGTAACGGTGGGCCGTGGAAGCAAGAAGATTGTTCGGGTAGGTGGTTTCGCAGCGCGAATTCGATTTCTGTCCTCCTTTCTACGCGTAAATTTGGATGTGTCATCATCATCGTCTTTTCTTTTTGGTTCTCCTTTTGTTTGTTTTTTTTTTGGGAGGAAAAACGACTGAAAAACAATTCTTTCTTTACTCTGCGCTACTTTAAACACTCGAAAAACAGGACCGCAACCGGCGGACATGTACGGCAAGTTCACGTGGAAAATCGAGAATTTCTCGGAGATTTCCAAACGCGAGCTTCGTTCCAAGTGCTTCGAAGTCGGCGGGTACAAGTGGTACATTCTCGTCTACCCGCAAGGCTGCGACGTGCACAATCATTTGTCGTTGTTCTTGTGCGTGGCAGATTACGATAAATTATTACCGGGGTGGAGTCACTTCGCGCAGTTTACCATCGCGGTTGTGAATAAGGATCCGAAAAAGTCAAAGTATTCGGACACTTTGCACCGGTTTTGTAAGAAGGAACACGATTGGGGGTGGAAGAAGTTTATGGAACTCGGTAAAGTCTTGGACGGGTTTACCGTGGCGGATACTTTAGTCATTAAAGCGCAAGTCCAAGTCATCCACGAGAAGATTGCGAGACCGTTTAGATGCTTGGACCCGCAATACAGACGAGAGTTGGTTCGCGTGTATTTAACAAACGTCGAGGTGCGATTTTTCGTTTTGATTTCTGAATATTCGTCTTTTTTTTTCTTTTGCGGAGCGCGCGAACACACTTTCACACTTTTTACACGAACAAATTGGCAACGATAGTATGGCAGAGACTTAGTCAAAACAAAGAAACATCTTCTTTCGCAGTGAAGAGATCAATTCGATAAGAGCATTTCTCGTTCTGAGCAACTCGTGAATGACAAAACGAACACCCATAGAATTTGAGCGATGAAAAAATTTCTGCTTTGTTTCGGCGCCTGTATTTGCCTTTTGTATTTGTGTGTGTGTGTGTGTGTGCGTGTGTGTTTGCGTGCACCCATACTTTTCTCCATAACTTGAATACTTACCGAGTTTATTCTCTATAAATTACACAGGGTATTTGCCGAAGATTTCTCGAAGAGAAGAGAGAAAAGCTTTACGCGTTACGCAAGGATCCGGAGAAGTGGGAAAATCTTCGCAATTTTTGGAACAATCGTACTTTAGCCGAAAAAACGCATCTCGCTTCCGAAAAAGCCGACGATCTCTTAAAAGGTATCGTGAAGAGATTCTTCAACGAGAAAGAAGTGACGTCAACACTCGTCATGGATGCGTTGTATTGCGGATGCAGAGCCTTGGATGCCGGCTCCACGTCTGTGGCGGACGCTGTCAAGGCCAGTGCAAATTCGTCGTACGGCTCTGCTGCTTTATCCATAGCCACAAACACTTGTGTGCTCACCGGTGATTTAGTGTGTGCGTTGGAACGCGCGGCGGATGGAACTGCTTTTGATGTCGATGATATAGACTTGGACGATTCTTCCGAAGGTCGTTCGTCGAAGCGCTCTAAACTCGGCGAGGATAGCAGTAAAGATGATTCCAAAAAAGATAACGATAGTAAAGACGCGACGAAGAAGAAAGCTGGGTTCTGTGCGGCCGATGCTGTCGAAAGAGACGAACATCGCCTCGCTGAACTCGGCCGTAAAACGATTGAGATGTACGTCTTGTCCCGCGTTTTTAACGAACGCGTCGAAGTCGCCTTTCGCGAAGCCGAAGCTCTGATGCGTCAAGAAGCGTTGATTGCCGAAGAAGAGGAAGCTGAACGCTTAGCCGCGGAAGAAAACGAAAAGAAACACTCGAAGAAGCAGAAACAAAAAGAGAGGCAACGATTGAAGAAGTTGGCCGAAGATGAAGAACGAGCGCGATTGGAAAAGGAAGAAGCCGAGAAGAAAGCCGCCATAGAGGCCGAGAAGGAAGCCGAACGCGAAAAGCAGAGAGCGATCAAACGCGCCCAAGATGAGGAGCTTCGCAAGAAACAGGAAGAAGAGCAGCGCATCAAGGATGAAAAGGAGCGCGAGGCGAGAGAGAAGCGCGAAGCTATTCAGAGGCAAAAGGATGAAGAGAAAGCGAAGAAGAAAGCGGAAAAGGAGAAAGCTGAGGCGGAAAAACGCAAAGCGCGCGAAGAAGTGGAAGCAAAGGAAAGAAAAGAGAACAAAGACACCACGAATAAGAGTGATTCGCCGGCGAGTAAAGCTGGTAATGGTGCCGATAAGTCGATTCCGACGCCAAACTCTGCCGGCGGCTCTCCGGGAGGATCCTCCTCTGAACCGCCGCTCGTTCGCGAACTTCGTGGTCGAATCTCTGCGCTTGAATCTGCTTTGACAGAAAAAGCCGCTGAAGTCGTTCGACTTCGACGAGATCTCAGGCAATATCAGCAAGGAAGTCCACCGGCATCTTCAGGGAAAGGGAGCGATTCCAAGGCAGCTTCCATACCGAGAGTTGGCTCTGGATCCATCTCCGGGGAGAAGCCGACAGCCGCCGCAGTCGCTGCCGGTGCACCAGCCGTTTCTGCCGCCACGGTCGCCGGATCCGGTGGTCCTGGCGCGCCACCGTTACCTCCGGGACCGCCTCCGCCACCTGGCACACCGGCAATTGCCGTTGCCGCCGGAGGATCAGCCTCTGAAGGTGACCGAAGCGTCCCGATGCCGCCGTCCGGACCGCCGCCGCCGCCGAGAGGCCCCCCGCCTCCAACTTCGCTCGTCAAAGGCGTCGCGCAAATGTCCGTCTCTGAGAACGGTGCTGCACCGGCTCCACCCGCGCCTGGATCGTTTGCGCACGCTGCAAATGCGGGCGGCGCGGCGCCTCCGGCGGGCGCCAACGGCGCGAGGCCGGCGGCTTGGATGCAACAGCAACAAGGACAACCGCCCGTACCTCCCGTCCCTGGACAGCAAGAAGATAACTTCCCGCACTTTGGCATGATTGAAAACTTGTTGGGCGATCTCGGAGATGATTTTGACTAACGCTTCTTCATTCCATCTCGTCGTGATTTGAAAATGGATCGGTGGTGCACAATCTAACGACTCATTCACCGTCGCGCTTCTTACGTAGCCTCGCGTCGTCCCGCGAGTTCTTTCTTCTCAAAGGACCAAAAGAGGGGTAGACATAAACAACACAATTTAGTCTCTAGTACTACTAATATTAAAATCAGCGTCTAGCAGAAAATATTCATTACAATCACCACTACCACCACCATCACTCGTTCTCGTTCTACTTTGAGGTTGTTTTTAGAAAAGCTGCCCTTTTGCTTCATAAACTTTTCCACTACGAATCAAACACACTCCTAATGTCCTTCTCCTCCTCCTCCTCCTTGCAAAGACTCGTCTGCGGCGACGAGGCACGTGCCATTTGTTCCGTCCCAAACGGAAACACTAACAACGAGTCTCTCTTTGCCGTCGCGTGCACCACTATTACTCCTGCGACGACGAAGAGTGAAGTGAAAATCTTTTGCGTCGACGCGCAGACGCATCGCTTGAAAGAGAAACGAGAACTCGCTTTTGTGAGCGGGAGAACACCCGATATTAAGATTGTGGACGTGGATTGTTTTCGTTGTCGAGACGATTCTGTTGTGGATAGTGGTGGTGGTTTGTTATTGATCGCCGCGTGTACCGCAGAAGGGAACGTTTCCGTCTTTCGCAGACGAGAAGGAGACTCACAAGAGGGAGACGAAGAGAAAAATGTCATCGAGAACAAAGTAGGCGAAAATGGAGGAGAACAGCGAGAAGAAGGAGGACGAGGACGAGGACAGTCGCGTAAAAAGTACTCGTCGTGTAAATTTGATCCGAACGGCGACGGGCGCGTCATCGCGATGGTGACGAGCGGAGGAGCGTCTGCGAGTTTTTACGACCACGAGAACGCGAAACAGGTTGGCGCGTTTACTACTACGGGCGATGACGATGGTGTTGTTGTTGGCGGCGGTGGTGAGGAGATGAAAAAGAAGACGACGAGCAAGTGCGACTGGTCGAAAGCGAATAGAACCCAGTTTGCGTTTACAAGAGACGGCGATGTTTTCGTGGTCGATTCGAGATCGAGTAACAATGACGCGAAACCTATATTTTCTCAAGCGAGCGCGTTTCGAGACGTCGCGTTTTCCGCGAGCGAGGACGGGCGGTACATCGTCACCGCCTCGGAGGATTGGTTGGTGAAGACGTGGGATTTGAGGAAAAACGGCGGAGCACCGGCGAAGTGCTTCGCCGGTCACGAAGGCGCGGTCACGAAGGCGAGATTTAATCCCGTGTACGAATCCATAGTCATGTCGAGTTCGTTAGACGGTACGGTGAAATTGTGGAGAGATTCCGACCTCGGACGTTTACCCGACGACGACGACAGCGAAAGGAGGAGGAATAAGAAAGTGAACATTGACGAGAATAGCGGCGGCGGTACTAATAACAATAGCGAAGGGGTGAGCGTAGAACTGAAAGCGTACGGGAACTTACAAACCACCACGGTGGGGTCGTTCTCGCCAGTCGTCGACGCGTGTTGGAGCTGCAACGATCCGTGGATTATGGCCGCGATAACTTTGGACGGAACCGTAGCCTTGGACGTCGTTCCGAGAAGCGAGAAGTATCGCATTTTATTGTAATTTTATTCTTTTTTTACCTAGTAGAGCTGCTTTATTCTATATATTTTTACTAAACTAATCGCGCGACATCGCTGCTCTTCGCTTTGAACTGAATCCCTCTCTTGAAAGATTCGATAGTGACTTCCCCGGTATTCCCATCCACGCCTAGAACTTTACCTTCCTCGCCGACGAAATCATGGTTGCGCACGACCGCGCATTTCCCGCCGACGCCCGGGCAAACCGGCTCGAACTCGTCTTCGTCGACGTTCTCGATGACGGAACCAGACTCCTTTAATTTCACATCCGCTTCGCGGTCCTCCACGTTGACTCTGACCACCGTACCTTTTTCCCCGGTTTCGGTTTTCCTGCAAACAATGTTCTCGCGTAGCATCCACTTTAATTTTTTCCGCTTCTTGAAGGCTGCTTTTCCCTCTTCTTTGCCGCCAGTCTTCATCTTCTTGCTACTAAACATTCCCCCTACGTTCGAAAAGTCGACGATGTCTTTCCTCTTCTTCTCGCTATTCTCGAGTGCGTTCAATCCTCCCGAAACGACGTGTAAATTAATCTTCTCTCTTTCCCCATCGTCTAAATCAATCGCGTCCGCTTTCCTCTCTTCCTTCTTCTCCTCTCCGCCTTTCTTATTTTGCTTCGCGATTTGCCTCGCCAATACGTTCGCCATCCGCGTCTCCTCGTCCTCCTCTTTTCGCCTCTTCTCCATCTCCATCCGATCTCTCAACTGCTCTTCCTTATCTCTCGGTTTATACGTGATGAACCACCCTTTCGCGGTCTCTTCGATGTCGCACAACTTCTCCCTCCCTAAATATTTCACGAACTCCGTCAACGTCGTCCACTTGGTCGAGTTCATGTGCACGTGCGTCTTGTTCCCGATGTATTCGTTATACGCCACCGTGGCTTTAATCCTTGTGTTTCTGTGCGACACCGCCATCATGTCCAAAAAATTCGACAAGAACTGTTCCGAGTACCCTTTTATGAACCTGCCGGAGTTTTCACCGAACACGGCGACTTGACGTAAGTGCGCTTCCGAGGAGCAGTGTTGCTTAAATCCGTTCTGGTCTCTGCACTGTTTCTCGCACAATTGGCAGTAGAATTTCAGTTTTTGTAAACCTTTCATCTTTTGCCTGTTGGCGACGGCTTTCGGGGAGAGGAAATCTCCTTTGTTGCTTTTCGCCATTTAGAGTCTCTCTTCTTCGTTGGTACTTGGTGGTTTTTCTTCTTCTTCGTCTTCTTTGTCTTTGTCTTCTTGTGCGTTCATTTATGATGTAATAAGGGAGTTGTTGTTCGTTTTGTTCCCAAACGTCTTTTCCCAAGAGAAAAAAAAATCTGCACAATTCACATGTGACATGAAGAACAAAAGAGAAGAGAAAAAAGAAGAAGAGAAAGAATCGTTTTACGACGTGCTCGGGGTGAAGAATACTAGAGATCTCTCGGAGAAGACTCTGGAACGCGCGTATAAGAAATGCGCGTTGAAATACCATCCAGATCGTCCAACTGGCGATGCCGAGAAATTTTTGAGATGTACGAAAGCGTTTGAGACTTTGAAAGATACAAATTTAAAAGCTATTTACGATAAGTACGGCGAGGAAAGGTTAGAGCCTGGGTTTGTGCCGCCCCAGCAGCAGCAGCAGCCTTTTGGCGGGTTTCAGCAGCAGAGGGAATGGGCGGACCAACAGAGACAACAAAGGCAAGAGCGATACGCTCGTCGCAAATTTGGTTTCGATACAACTGGTGGTGGAACAGGAGCGAGAACGACGAGTTTCGGGATGGACGAAGCCATGCGAATGTTTAAGGAGCACTTTGGTGATATGGATTTCGGGAGTGAATTTGGTGGTGGTGGTGATGTAGGAGGTGGTACCAATAAGCGGGGGCGAAGAGACGCGAATGGCGCCCCAATGCCTCCGGACGCGAGTCAAGGAGATCGAGTGTTTGAGTTTGAGTGCACGTTGGAGGAATTGTATCACGGGTGCTTGAAACAGCTTCGAATACCACCAACAAAAGGTTTGCAAGAAGAGATAGTGGACTTGAACATCAAGCCTGGATGGAAATCTGGAACAAAACTCACGTATTTTGGTCGCGGTGCGCCGGCGAGAGACGGCAGGAGAGGGAATTTAGTTTTGATTTGCAAACAAGTTCCACATCCCATTTTTAGGCGCGTGGATAAAGGAAACGATTTGGAATTCGACGTGCGTTTGCCTGTTTCCCGAGCGCTGTGCGGATTTCGAGCGACCGTGAAAGGACTGGACGGTAAATCTTTCGAGTTTGATACGAGGGAAGTATCGACTCCGGGAAAGACGTACGTGGTGAAAGGAAAAGGCATGCCGGATCAACACGACCCTAAGAAAATCGGCGATTGCGTCATTCGAATCACGGAAGTAATCTTTCCAAAGAGTCTTGCCGACAATCAACGAGTTGGATTGAAACAAGCATTTAACGGCATCGATATTGAAGGACTTTAAGCGAGGGAGAATTTTTTTTGGTTTATTTACCGCCGTCGCTGCTGCTGTCTTTTGATTGCTCTACGATATTAAAAACGCACAAATGTGATTTCTAAATCACGCGAGACATCGCCAATGAAAGCGCTCGCAACTTCCCCAAGAACTTTTCGGCGTTTTCATACGCGCCTACCTTTAAGTCCTCCGCATCTTCGAGAACTAAATCGAACGAATCTTCAATTCCTCGCAAAGTCGCGGTGATTTCTTTTCTCACTTTCTGCAGTTCTCGTCGCTCTGTCATTTTTGTCTCCTTTTCCTCCTCGACCTCGTCCGGTGCTTCGCACGGCGCGTAACCGTTGCTCTCTTCTTTCGTCTCATCTTCCTCCTCCTCCTCCTCCAAAGTTTCTTTCGTTCCTAGTAGCCTGTTCCATCTAGCCTTATCGATCGCCGCCTTCTTAAAGTACGGCATTTTTTCAGTCTCCCTCATACTTCTCCAGATTTTGCCGAGCTCTTTGTCAATTTCTATCGCAGACTTACCTGGCATACAAGTAGCCACACGAGATTGATTTTGGATCACGAAGTGATTATACGCGCTGAGACAGCGGAGTGGTTTATCTTTTTTTGCACCAGCGGCGCCATATTCCTGTTTCATCGTCGGCTTTGTCGAACCGCTCAGCAATTTAGGCATCGTCGTCGCGTCGTTTTCGTCCTTTTGATGATGACCTTTCTTCTCATTGTTGTTGTTGATGCTATTATTACTACCATTATCTTTTTTATCCTGCGATTTGCTAAATAAATTTGCAATTAACGATCCCCCCAAAGCTTTCACTTGCTTCTTTTCTCTCTTCTCTCGTTCTGCTTTCAACTTCTTCACGGCTTCTCTCTCCTTCTTCTGCTCTTTGGCTAATATTTTCTTACTCTCCATGATCTCGTTTCCATTTCTTCTACCATTATTTGGTTTCATCGCTGACTCGGTAATAGGATCCGACTCCTCGATGCCTAATCCTTCCAACGTTAAATTATCCAGCGAAGCCTCGGACGGGAACTCGTTCTTCTTCAGCGGCGTAAACGCCGTGTTCAACCCTTCTAACTCCGCTAAACTCTTCGCTTCAAATTCTGCGGGTAAATGCTTCGGAAGGCCACCTAAAAGCTGGTCTATCACCGACCCCCCTGATTGTTTTCTTAACTCCGCCGCTCTCTTCTTCCCGTACGCCAACTCAAAAGTCTGACGAAACAAAGCTTTTGACAATTCGCCCGACAAAATCGAATCCCCTCTGAGCATCTCCTCGAATTCGTCATCCATCTCTCTCATCTTCATCTTCTTCTCTTGCTCTTTTGGAATCCGAAACCCGTTCCGCTCTTCCTCCACCGCTATAATTCTCAACATCGAGAATCTGTCGTCTATTTTCGACACCTCTCTCAAGGCGTTTTGTGCCACGAGTTGCGACACGTAAAAGTGCACCAACTCGTCGCCTCCGACATCCGCGATAAAGTCCATGTCTTCGTTCTCTCCGCTCACCAGAGATGAAGAGAATTGCTTATTATTCCTCGCGCTGAGTGGAATTTTGTTCGTGCACTTCCCGTGGCCTTCGAGAAGCATCGCCCCGGAGGAGTGTTTCTTTATCGAATAGTGGTTCACGCTCTTCTCGTCGGAGAAGGATTTCAAGCGGTAAATAGGTAAGGCGTTGGTTTTACCATTTTCCCCGCTGGTTGAACTCGTCGTCGTCGAACTCGGAGCTGCTTTGGTCGCAGCAGAAGCACGATCAGAAGCACGTTTTTTAGGCATTTGTCTTATGAGGCAAAGCCTCGAGATGAGAATATTCAAATTTTAACCATAATACTACCAAAATACACATGCGGTCTGAAGAGTATTAGTAAACAAATGGTGGTGGTGACTCTCTTCTTTTTCATTCAAAACAACAGTATGTATGATGTGCTAACGTTTTTTACTTTTTCGGCTTCTTCTTTGCCGGTTTCTTCTTCTTCTTCGCGGGCGCTTTCTTGCGTTTCGCGCCGCCTCTCCCAGCGGCGGCTTTCGTCGCTTTCGTCTCTCGTTTTTGTTCTTGTTCCTCGAACCCCTCGTCCCCGGGTTCGAGAGGTATGCAGTTATCGTTGATGGTACCAACACACGCGACGTTTTCCGCGGACGGGTCTTCTCGTAATTGGACGTACTCGTCGAAGAAAGTTTCAATTTTCGCGTCTTCCGCGCCGACGTTGACGATGGCAACCGTGGAGGATAACAAGTGCGTTCGCGCTAAGTACATGACGCCTTTTAAATCGACTTTGACCGAGGCGTGCGGTTGTTGTTTCGACGTGGACGCTTTACTTCCTCCACCTCCAGTTGGTTGCGCTTCGCGCTCGACTAACAATCGTCCAACCACGCCGACGTCACCGGACAAATCTACGGCTTCCCCGGAGCCTTTACACTCGAACAAAATCGTCGAGTTGGCGGTTTTCTGCAACGCGCCGTGGTTAATCAGCAGAGGCATTTTTGATTTCGGCACGGACGCGCCGACAAATGCCGCCGGAATCTTTCTCTTATTTGTTG
>Ga0257106_1000182_pt1 | contig 39515 bp, 29 predicted proteins | sample LP_taG_3_FD_190177 | JGI IMG/M metagenome (GOLD analysis project Ga0257106, IMG submission 190177) | Marine microbial communities from Northeast Subartic Pacific Ocean, Canada - LP_J_2011_P26_10m | ecosystem: Environmental > Aquatic > Marine > Oceanic | place: Canada: Northeast Subartic Pacific...
GACGGCTTCGATTTTCGTCGGAGGTAAACCCATCGATGGGAAGTTGATTTTAAGCGACGATTGGCGCAAGGTACGCATTTGTTATTACGTTCTCTTTCTCTGTCTGTTCGAGTTCGATTCGTTCGAGGGACCGTTTCGTCTGTCTGGAGTGATTCGTTCGCTCGTTGTCGGCTTCGGCTTTCCCTAATTTTTGCCCTCCTCGACGAAAACGTCCTCTCGCCTTCTTTCCCGCCGACTTTTTCTTTCATTAAATATAATACTAACATGATGTCACGTAATAAAACAGGCTGGAGAAAAACGCCGACGGCCCGAGGAAGACTTTGAAGCGAACGACACCAACCAAGATCCAAAAACGCCCCGACATTATGCGGCTGCGGTGTATACCATCGTCAACGGAGAGAAAAAAAGAGTCAAATGAGATTAGATTAGTTTTTATTCATCTCTCTCTTTCTTCGAAAACTATATAATAATAAAGAAACAAACAAACAAAAAAATGATACGAGTAGAATACGTTTAGAAGAGAGGAGCGGAGACGTACACGAGCTAATACAACGTGCACACTCTCCCTCACTCTCTCGTTGTAACTATAATGATAATATAATAATATAACTAGAAATCTATAAACGTACAACAACGTCGGCACAACGTCGGGGGTGTCATATTTTCGAAACCCATAAATCCAAAATTTTCTTCGTGCCGTACCACGGTCTCTCTTCGTTATTCGACCCAACTGGCGTATGAAAGACCCCGTCCAAAACTATATTTTCCACGCCTTCTAATTGCAGCTGCGCTGATTCTACCGGAGTAATTCCATCGCCACTCGCATCCGCCGCGCCGCAGACTTGTTTATAGCCTTGCCCGACGATAAAATCAGAAAACCGTTCGCGAGAGAACTCTTTTACTCCCGTTTTATACGTTCCAGCTAAGCAAATCCATTCGATGCCTAAGGCTTTTGGCGATAAACAATTCGCTTCGACGTAGGTTAATATGCCTCTGGTTTGGTCGACCACACCGGGCACGTCTAAAGGTACCGCGTTTAGCGGACTTCCGAGAGAAATTATCTTCGATACAAGCTTTGCGTTCGCAAAGTCTTCTTTCGACTCCAAATATACTCGGGATAACCACCCACCGGCTGAATGGGCGAGCAAAACAACCTCCCCGTTATTCTCGCTCGCGTTTCTTGCCTCGTCGATGGCATTGTTGATTCTCTCTAAATACCAATCGACAGTCGGCCGAGGCTCGAGCGTTCCGAGCCAGTAGGATGGCTTGACAATGCCGGCCGCGTTTCTCAACCAATCTGGTCGCGCGACTTGAGCGATAGACGTGGCCACGTAGCCTCGAGAGGATAACTCTTCCTTGAACTCTTCGTAATCTTGGGTGGCGTTCCCTAGACCAGGTAGTATGACCACGGCTGGCTTGTCGTTTGATGATGCCGACGTGAACAACGCGCTTGTTTTTCTTCTTCTTCTTCGGGAAGATGACGACAACGATGATATCTTTCCACTCGTCTTCAGCGAAGAAGAAGAAGAAGAAGAAGAAGAGGTTTTCTGCGACGAAGCGATTCTCATCGTCGCGATGAGACTCTGGTGTGGCATTGTAGCGAATAAATAATAAGTGCGTTCCGCGCGCGTGCGGTGATATGTTCTTATTGTAAGGAACGAGCAAGTAATCTTTTTCACCGGTGTAGACGAAAAGTGCTGCTGCTCCATCAACTGATAAGCGTGTGCAAATATTTTGTCACTTGGAATCATCAATCTGTGTAAACTACTTCTTAAACTAAAATCCTATCATTATATCGACTATATTATTACTAACAGTGCGTATCTTTACAACCGAAGCTTTCTTGGTAACTCTTGAACTTAATCGAGGAAGTTGTCCACGCGCCTCCGTGGAGCTTGGCGTCGTGTTTACTCTCTCCCGTTTTCTCTTTCGCGTGTTTACCTAAACACTCGTTGAATTCCCAATACGCCTCTAAACCGGTTTCCATCCCAGATAAAGAAAGCAGCATGGATTCTCGAATGTCCAATTGGCTACGACTGATCCTCCATATTCGCACGTCGTCTAAAATACCGTCGTAAAAATCAATCGGTTCGCCTTTTTCCAACATCGCTCCGATTAAAACCGGCGTTTCCGGGTTTTGATCCTGCCCAGCTTCTTTTTGGGAAGACGCTAAGGTTCCGTTAATATAAATAGAGGACACGCCGTTCCCGTAGGAACACGCTATGTGCGTGAACGCGTGTAAAGGAATCGTGCCGGCTTTTTGTCCCCACGGCGCAACCTCTCGATGGAAAAACACCTCCATCTCGTCGCTTTCACCTATTCGTTGCAACTGCACGAAATATTGACCCCACTTCCCTCGATCGTACTTGGAGACTAAAACAGCTTTCTCCGACGCTCTTTTCGGCTTCACCCACAATTCAATCGTAAACGGCGCGGTGCCACCGAATTGCAAATCACCCGACTCTAAAATTTCTAAATAATCTCGTTTCTTTCTGTCCAAATGTAACGCGCAGCCTCTATTGGACAAACCGGTTCTCCCGCCTTCGCCGCCGTTATTGCCGCTCTTCCTCGACTGAATCGTTCTCGTGGCTTCTGATAGCGCCGCTTTCAACAGTTTCTTATCGTCGCCTCCGCCTTCGGAATTCGTGTGCGAAAACTTTCGTATAAACTCGCCGTACTCGTTCCTCGTCACGATACCGTCGTTGTTCAAATCAAAGAAAGGAGATAAAGCTCTGGCCCGTCCTCGATTTAAGTTCAATCGTCGATCTTCTAAGTACTCAAGAAACAAACCAACTGCGAATTGCTCTTTCGGCACTTCGTCTCGATTGAAATGTTTGTCCCACACGGAATAGGAGTCTCGCTTTTGCAACGCTTCTTTGCTCAACGTTTTCAAGTCTTCGTCGGAGAAAATGCCCAACGCGCGGAACAAGCGTCGTCGGGAATCTTTCGCGCCCAAGATGAAGTAATAGCCGAAGAAGAGAAACGCGTACGAGAGAAGTGTTTTCGGGTGCATGCCGCCGCGTCCTCCTCCTCCTCCGTGAGGAGAACGTTGATGATATTTCGGGGAGGAAGACTTGGAAGGAACAAAGGTTGGCAACATCTTTTTTTCTTCAACAAAACACTCTCTGTCGTCTCTCTCTGTCGTTTGCTTTTCTCTTCTTCTTCTTCTTTGTTCCTCCTCCTCTCTTTTTACGCGTTCTCGACGTGCATCAGTGCGACGACGCGCGTGCTCTCACAAACAAACTCGCGTTGAAGAGAAAGAAGTTTTTCTACTTTTATGAAGATGCGCAGTTTTGAACTGAAGAAGAAGAAGAAGAGCAAACGAACAAAAAAATCTAAAAATCGTCTTTAGCTCTTTACCTCTGTAGCCTCTTTACTATGTACGTATCGTTAATCTTGTTCATTACATATATGCACATTTATCTAAGCAGCCGTCACGACGGATTTACGACGAACAAAACTAAACATGTCGTCACCAACGCTCACGGCTAAGCCGATACCGACTCCGAGACCGTTCGCGTCGCTTCGACCTTCGTAGTATAATCGCAACTTGTTCTCCGCCATGGGGACGACGTACGGTCGTCCAACTCCACCTTCGTCCCAGGCACCGTCTTCACCGAAAACAAGCGCAGAGGTTGAAGCGCGTTCCCATTTAATGCCGTCTTGCGATTTCGCGACGCAAATGGTGGATTTCCCCGGGTGTTTTGAACTCAACGCTTCGTAAAACATGACGTATTCGTTTCTTCCAATTCTGGCCACGCACGGCGATTTGACGCCTAAATCATCGATGGAACCTTCTGGCCCGGCGTCTAAGATGAATCCGCTGGAATTCTTTTGCCATTGAAACCCGTCCTTGGAATTGGCGACGCCAATTCTGGAAACGTCTGTCGTTTTGTCGACTGAGTGATAAAACAATCGCATATCTTTCGGTCCCGCTAATAAAAGCTTCGGGTCTCGGATGCACAGCTCGTCCCATTCGCCTTCACTTCCGACGTCTAACACTGCGTGCGTGTGGTGTTCACCCTCTATTCTCGCCCAGTTTCTCCCGTCTTGCGAGAGACACAAGCCCGGTCTCGTGCGCACGCCTTCGACGCCGTCGACTTCCTCTTTATCGCCGCCTTGGTAATACATCCAATAAATACCGCCACCGGCTCCACCGGAGACGTTGCCAGAAGAAATCATATGCACGTCTCCAACGGAAACGTGAGCGGTATCAAAAACCCACCAGTCTTCGTTGTTGGGATACAAAACTGCGCCTACGTCCACGGAGAGATTTTCGAAAGCCTCCGCGTCGCCGCCGGTTCTGTACGTTTCCGTCGGCGACCCGCCTCGTCTCCACACGATGCCGTCTTCGGAAACGGCGATACCAATCTCCCCGGATGTCAAAGATTTGTCGTGGTCAAACGTTGCCGCTGTTATTTTGTCTCCTACATTTTCCTCGCTATTATTCCCGCTCGTGCCTACTTCTCGTCTCCCCGTGTACCACATCACCCACCGTTCGGTGTCGTCATCGCTTTGGAAATATTTCACGATTGGAGACCCGATGGCGATGGAATCAAACGCGTTCAATTCTCCTTTACCGCGCTGTAAAATTAATCCATCTCCTTCACCCGTGTTTTTCTCTGCCGAAGAAGAAAAAGAAGAAGAGGAAGAAGACACTGTCGCTCTTCGATTATTGTGTCTTCGATGATGATGATTGCTTTTCGTCCTCGTTGAGATATTCTTATTTTTGTTGTTACCACTACTACATTTATTCTTCTTCCAGCAAAAAGAAGAAGACGAAGACGAAGAAGGGTTAGCCGTGGACTTCGTAAAAGTCGCGAGAGACGAAGAAGTCGACGTAGAGGATGCCATCATCATCTTTAACTCCTCTCGTAGCGCGTATTAAAGTAATGAAAATTAATGAAGATTAGTGAGTGGATATCTCTCTCCTTTTTTGTCTGTCTGTGCACGTGTTTTCAGAGCTGTTCATTCACAAGGTGGAAATAATCAAATATTTTTCATCTCTCTCTCTCTGCTTTCCTTCAATTTTCCTCATTTGTAGTACACACACGACGTACTCTCTTTCTCTCTCTCTTCTTTAAATAAAGATGACCTCCATGTCCTCCATGGGGTCGCAGAGCAACAAAGATCGATCGAAGACGGCGTCGTCTGCGACAGTCACGAGATTGTTTCAGAAATCTTTGAGAGACTTGATCACGGGTACGTTTTTGTTTACGTTCGTGTCGTAAAATTGAATTCTCTTTTGCCCGCGTCTTCTGCGGCTCCCAAAATTAAATTGAATTGCGCAACGATGATCCTTCTCCTTCTTCTTATATGTTTTGTCGAGACCCAATAACATCATCACACTCGCTCAAATAGATGATCGAGAACAAGACAGCGTTACTAACCGCATCATTCCTTTTTTCTCTATTCATCGTAGGCATTCGAAGTCACAAAGACAATCAAAAGGATTTCATGAACAAGTCTTTGCAAGACATTCGCGCCGAAGTGGTCTCGTCGGACATTCGAACGAAATCAATCGCTATTGAAAAGGCGACGTATTTGCACTCTTTAGGATTTAACATGAACTGGGCGTCGTTTCACGTCGTCGAGTTAATGTCCACGGCGAACGTGAAATATAAAAGAGTCGGGTATTTAGCCGCCTGTCAATCTTTCGGGGACGATACCGATGTCGTGTTGTTAATTCCCAATTTGTTGAAGAAGGATCTGGCGAGTCCGAATCCGGCGGAGGCGGCGTTGGCGATTTCGTGCTTGGCGAATATTGTCACGCCAGAATTGTCGCAAACGTTAGTCGCAGATGTGTATTCGTTATTAAACAACCATAAACCGGATTTACGACGCCGAGCGTGCTTGTGTCTCTACAAGTGCTTCTTGCGATACCCGGAAGCTTTGAGACCGTCCTTCGCGAGACTGACAGAATGTTTAGAAGATGACGATCAAACTGTCGTCCAAGCCGCGGTGACGGTATTGTCAGAACTTGCCATGCACAACCCGAAAACATACTTGCCGCTCGCACCGAAGTTTTACAAATTATTGACGACCTCGTCCTCGAACTGGATGACGATTAAATTGGTTAAAGTATTCGGCGCTTTGACGCCTTTGGAGCCGCGATTGGGAAAGAAACTCGTCGGTCCGTTGTCGGAAATTTTGGAAACGACGAGCGCTAAATCGCTCATGTACGAATGCATTCGAACGGTTGTCCAAGGCATGACTTCTCAAGAGAAGATTGTTCGACAAGCGGTGAATAAATTGAAAGATATGCTCGAAGATACCGATCCGAATATTAAGTTTCTCGCGTTGCACGCGTTGACCTTTTTGCTCGATTCGCACCCGAGAATTGTCGCCGAACATAAGGGGAACATCTTTGGCTGTCTCGACCACGAAGATTCGAACATTCAATACTGCGCGTTGAAAATCGTCCGAGGTTTGGTGACGAAGAAGACGTTGATGGATACCACCGCTCATTTGATGGGCGCCATGGGAAGAGCCGATAAGAAATTCCGAGATGAATTGGTATGGTCTGTGATTCACATTTGCATGAGCGATAGGTACGCTTTAGTCACTGACTTTGTTTGGTATTTATCCGTGTTGGCTGATTTGATTCGCGTCCCGTCCTCTTCGCACGGGAAACTCGTCGGCGATCAAATCATCGACGTGTGCTTGCGCGTGGAAGTCATTCGAGAATCCGCCGTCGGTATCTTGTCTCCGATTTTGATCGACCCGACTCTTTTAGAAATGTCGAGCGTTAATAAAACGGTTCCGGATGCGCTCAAAGCCATTGCATGGGTCGTTGGTGAGTACGCGCATTATCTCACGGACCACGCCGAGCTCGTGCACGCGTTGACGCAACAACAAGTCACGCAGTTACCGGGTCCTGTCCAAAGCGTGTACATTCACAGCGCGCTTAAAATCTACTCGAGTGCAGTCAGTGAGCATTTGCAAGCTACGCGAGGTTCGGATGCGTCTATTTTGGTTCCAGAAACCGAGGATCTCGCGGATATTCGCGATATTATCGGTGGCAAACGTTTGATGCCTTTTATGGTTTCCTTAAATCTCGAAGTGCGAGAACGAAGTTGCCAATTGAAAACTATTCTCGATGCGGTTCAAGACGCCGAAGACGAAGAAGCCGGGTCTGGTATGGCCCTCGTCGAAGAAATCGCAAATGTCTTCGCGGAGGAAATTCAGCCAGTTTCGACGAAAGCCCAGCGCAAACTCGGGGCGCCGGAGGATCTCAACGTCAACGCGCCGTTGTCAACGGAGTGGGATCACTTGCTCGAATCGAGTGACTCGGAATCCGACGACGAGTACTCGGGTAGAAAAGGCAAGAAAGGTAAGAAGAAGTCGAAAGGACCAAAGAATGTTACCGATTTGTTTACGGTTAAAAAATCGAAAGAACAAATTGCCAAGGAGGAAAAGGAGGCGCGCAAAATGTTGGCCAACCATAAGAAGAAAATGGGCAACTATTATTTGGCTCCAGAAGAAGAAGCCGGCTCGGGTGGTCGCAAATCCAAAAAGGACGGTAAGGCTGCCGCTGCGCTCACCGCGACTGACTCTGCGGCCATGCAAGCCATGCAAGCGCACTTGGCAGCGCATAGCTTGGGCGGCCCGATTTCTAGACCGTCCATCAAGGGCGAAGACGATAGCTCAGACGAAGACGAGGACTTTGAGGAAGGAGCGGCTTTGAAAATTGGAGGATACCAACCAACAAATGCCGCCTCGAAGTTGCATTCGAATTTAGTCGCTTACGATCCGCTCAAACCGAGCGAAGGCCGCGGCGAAGGCGAAATGCCGACGATTGAAGCGTATCCGAGATTTGATCCGTACGAGAGAGACGACGCGTTCAATCCGTTTTCAGTTGGCGATGGTAAAAAGAAAAAGAAGAAGAAGCAGAGCTCGAAGAAAGATAAAGATAGCGCATCGGCGTTACCAAGTGGTGGCGAGAAGAAAGAAAAGAAAGAAAAAAAGGAGAAGAAGGAAAAGACGAAAGAAAAGGACGGAGACGGCGAAAAGAAGAAAAAGAAGTCTTCCAAAGCCGATGACGACGGCGAAAAGAAAAAGAAGAAAAAGAAGAGTAAGGACTAGAACCATGATGACCATGACTTTTAAACTGAACGTAACGTGTGTAACATTAGCTTTTGTTGTTTTTGAATAAATAAACGATGAAGAATTTTGTATAGCTTCACACTAATCAATAGAAATTCTCCTTCTTGTTCTTCTTTGCCATTTCAAGGACTCGAACGAAGAGTACTTTGGATTCATCGGCTGATTTACCTTTATATTTTAACCACCACTCCCACTGTTCTTTCCCGCCGTAATCAACAGAGCCATTCGATGTCCACATCGGGCACTCAGTATCGTTGTCGCCCTTCTCGACTTGCGCAACAGCTCCATCCAATTTGTACCAATCTGGCGGACGAATCGCCTGACCTCCAGGACGTTTGATGTATTTCCAGCTTAATTTCTGAAAGGAACCTTTATTCTCTTCGTAAATCGGTATAGCTTCTTCGATGTCTTCCTTGCTGATTGGTTTTTTCAAGAACGCATCTCCGTTTGATCCTCCGAGATCATCGTCTTCGTCAGAACCGCAAGAGAAGGAATAGAACTCCACCTCTTTCTCTCCGGGTGGATATAACTTCATCGATCCGAACTTCTTTTTAAATTGCGATAATCCGTTTGCGCCGTACTGTTTGAAGAAACCGACGACGTCTGCTCTTTGCTGCACGGTTCCATTCGATGGTGCGTTCTCTTTGACGAAATTATACTCCAAAGCCAATTGTTGACATTCGAGCAAAGTCAACTCTCGAGCGCGAGCTTTATCTTCGCTCTCATCCAAAGTTATGATGGTCGGAGAAGAATCGTTATTGTTGCCAGCGTGAGAGAATTGCACCATTTGATGAGGGCGGTGTTTGTGTTCGTGTTCCTGTGCTCGCGCGCGCGCTCGTGTGTGCGTGTGTGTGTGAAGAGTTTGTTTGTTTTTATCTTTTTTTTTATTTCGAGCGAAAAGAATGCGTTACTCCTAAAATCAAGTCTTTCGACTCAGCGTTCTTTGCTTCGTGGCAACTTTAATAACTTTCTCGTCCACTTTCAAACCTTTACGCTTACGAACCATATCCATCAAATCTCTGGCGACGTTGTCTGTTAACTCTTCTCCGTCCTCGCCGAGCTTTTGGTACGGATCGATATCCAACTCTTTCCAGTGCGAAAACACGAGCTGAGCGCTGGAAGCACCCGAAGTGAGTTTCCGAAGCTCGTCGGCGAAACCAAACGAAGTTGCCACAGGTAAGTACGCGTGAATAATGAATACACCAGTGCCTTCGCGTATGGATTCTGAAAGTATATCAGATCGTCGTCTTCCTAAAACGGCGTAGGTTCCATTCAATGCTTCCGAGGTGGTTGTTATGACCGCTAAATACATAGCCTCGATCAACCTTGGGTTTGATTTCATCACGGCTTGTCGAATCACGTCGCGGGTAAACGTAATCACTTGTCCAGAATTCAGCTGCTCGTCATCGTCGTTATTATTTACTTCGTCGTTATCCTCAATAGGCGCATCTAAGAACTCAACAGTCACTTTAAGGTTATCGAGAGGCTCGTCGCATATCGGTCCTCTTTCGCATGCGAGTTGGAATCCCAGCCGAATGGATTCTTCAAAGTCGCCCAAAAAAGTGTCACCACTATTACTACTAATACTACCACTAATACTACTAAGTTCTATCTTCAAAGCGTTGTTGTTCTTTTTCTTTTTCTTCTCGTCCTTGGCTGTCGTCGCTTCTCTTTCGTCTACTTTCTCTTCCTCTTTTTCTTTGTCGCCAACAACAAGAAGTCTCTCCACCGACGCTCGCAACACTTTTTTACTACCTATTTTATAGTCCGCAAAACTAGCGGTCGTAATGCCTTCTTTGAAGTTTACCAAAGGTTTAGACACTCGAATAGGGACTCTGGCAAACCTTTCTCTCAAATCATTGATGCACCGTTCCAAGTGCACTTCACCGGCTGCGCTCAAAACGTGCTCTCCAGAATCCATAACTTCCATCTCGACGAACGCATCTGCTCGGTTTAACAAACGCAAACCTTCTAAAAGCAACGGCATGTCTTGCACATTTTCTGGTTCCACGGCAACCTTAACAATAGCGCTCGCCTGAAACATCATGGACCCGAATAATGGACACTCTAAAGATGAAGAAAGAGTCGAGGATTTCAAGACCACTTTGTCTAAACCTCCAATGGCGAGGAGATTTCCACTCGGCACTTCATCTACAGGGAACATCCCTTGACCCATCATCAAATATAACTCTGAAATTATAATCTCCGTAGGTTCGTCACCACCCAAGACGAATATTTTATCACCTTTTTTTATGATACCAGCGAAAACGCGTCCGAAACCGACAAACTTGCTGTCGGCGTGCGTATCGGAACCTTCTCGCACACCTCCGTGAATAGAGCTCAAAGGAACAGCTACCATTTTCGAAATGAATACAACTGTCGTCGCATCACTGCTCTTGTTACACTTCAAAATATCGTTGTATGCGGCTATTTTACTATCTGACGGGTAGAGGAGCCGTTCTATTCGAAACGGCATTGCTTCAACCGGGTTAGGGAGCGAGTGGACGACCATTTCGAGTATCGCGGAACTCAAAGGCAGCCAGCTTCGCATGATTGCTAATAATGTCATTCGTTTATTGGATTGCGTCAACTCTTTTTCAGATATGCTTGTCAATTTGAGCGATTTCGCGAGCGTTGGTAAATCTTTATCGCCTGAGTAATACTCGTCCGCGGCGTCGTGCAGTTTCCAAATCGGGTCGAGAATGCACTGCACGAACAACGGTTTCAATTTTCCGTTCGGGTTGAGTTTCTTCCCGACTATTCGTTTCGATTTTGGATGATAGAACCAATCGCCCCACAACCCTTTTTTCAAAGCTTTCTCCGAACATCCTAACTTTTCCGCGTATAATCTCGCAAACTGCTCCGGTCGAAATGCCCAACCGTCCATGGCTGAGGCGAACGCCACGTTACCTCGTTCCACGGAGAAGACGTCTTCGGCATCCGTCATGTCCAGATGATCATCTAAATATTCCGCTAAATCTTCCACATCTTCGTTATTATCACTGTTGATGTTTATGTTATTATTCCTTTTATCTTCCGCACTGAGAAACGTATCCGCTTGATTGATAAACTTTTCGGACTCGAACGCGCTCATGAGAGAATTCACCTCGTGCAAAAGCATTCGCAATCTTTCGTACGTCTCCAACGGGGAATACTTCAACTCCTCGATGAGCCGATCCATCTTGTTGAAAATTAAGCACGGTTTCAGCTTTTCTTCCCACGCTTGTCGTAAAACCGCGTGAGTTTGGACGCAAACTCCTTCGCACACGTCCACGAGAACGAGCGCACCGTCCGAAAGTCTCGCCGCCGTGCTCACTTCGGAACAAAAGTCTACGTGACCGGGAGAATCAATGACGTTTATTAAAGTAGATTGCGAAGGAGAAGAGGATGATATTGATTGCGAGGTGTATTGTAACGCAATTGAAGCGGATTTCATGGTGATTCCTCGTCTTTGTTCTTCTTCGAGAAAGTCCATCATTCGTAAACTTCCCGCTTGTTTCTGGTTGATGAAGCCATTGTGCGAAATCAGACAATCCGTCAGCGTGGTCTTGCCGTGATCCACGTGCGCTAAAACGCATATGTTTCGGACGTGTTCCGTGGATTTCTGCTTATCTGCGAGGATATCCACGGCTCTCTGCATACTTCTTTCCTTATCTCTCTTCTCGTGTTTCTTTCTTGCCTTCTTCCAAAAGGAGGAAGAGAAGAGAAGCTTTTTGGCTTTTGCAATTGGTATTGTTTTTCTTTAAAGATTTATTTAAAATACGATTCCTTTATCCTGGCTTGCTATTATACTCATTTAATTATATGAACACATTTAAATATAATTATCATAGATGAATCTAATTTTGGCATAGGAAAACCGAGATAAATATTGCATTACAAAAATATTTCAGGAGAATAAAATAAACTATTTTAACAACCTGCGCATTTTCCCCATTTATACTCGTTTTGTCACATACAATTATACACTCGTGCGCAAAAATAATTATTCTATTTATGCTTGATAAATAAACCGGGACAAATAATCTGAAAAGTCAGAAAAGAATTGAGTTGTTTTATTTTTCCAAATAAAATAATAAAATAATAAAATTTAGAGGTTTAAATTACTGATATAATTGTACTAATCCGTCGGAATAGAGCAATCTTAATTAATTTGCCAACTATATTGTTCAGGATTCTGACAAATACTTCATCTATGCTTTCCAGCGACAAAGTATCTTCTTAAAAATTTTCCGTCTTCGTTCTTTCTTCACATGCAATGGGGTGTGTTCCTTCCAAGTCGACGCTTACGCTTCTGAAGAGAACAGATGAAAAGGAAAATCTAAAGCAGGAACCCGCGGATGTCTTCAGTGTCAAGTCGACGGCGAGAAGTAGAAGTGAGAGAGGTGCAACAACAACAACAACAACAACAACAACTTCCATTTGTTCATCGACTAACGACTTTCTCCTAGCGTATCCGAACAAGGTAACTCGGAAGGTATCCCTGATAAAAGAATCCAAAGATGTGAAAATAATCAATGAAAAATACAGAAAAGTGAAGCGATTAGGCGAAGGTTCGTTCGGGAAAGTCATGCATTATCGTTACAGGGGGAACGGTGATGAGAAGGAAACGGATTGCGCCATCAAAATTTACAACAAGAAACGATTGCAAAGAAAACGCTCGTCCAACAACGAACGCACCGCTCTGGACGACGCGTTTAACGAAGCGCAAATATTAGTTCAACTCGACCACAAAAACGTGACGAAACTCATCGAGTTTCTCTGGGACGAAGAGAGTCCGAAACTGTACTTTGTGTTGGAATATTGCGCTCTCGGTCCGATACTAGACGAGGAACGAGAAACGTTTGAGAAGGTCGACTGGAAGACGTGCCTTCGGTACGCTCGAGATGTGTTTTCCGGAGTTGCATACATACACAAGGTCTTATTCATAGCTCATTTAGATATCAAACCGCAAAACATGTTTGTACATGCGAGCGGAACCGTAAAACTTGGCGACTTTGGCACCGCGGTTATCCTCTCGAAAGATACCCGGACGGTTCTGAAAACGCCTGGTACGCCCGCATTCACGGCTCCTGAATGTTGCGAAGGCAAACCGTACGATGGCTTTAAGGCGGATAGTTGGAGCGTAGGCATGTCTTTTCACGCGATGAGAACGGGAGGTTATCATTACAAGACAGGGAATTCGTACGATACGTATCAGAGAATATTACGCGAGGAGGAGGAGGATGAGGCGAAGAATCCGTTGTCCTTCTCCAATACGGAGGGCGGTCCGGGATACGACGCGCAGTTCGCGACGGTCTTGTCTTCTCTGTTAGTCAGAGATCCAAAAAGAAGACGTGGGATGGCAGAGGCAAAAGATGAGATTGATCGCTTTTGAATGTAGAGAATATAGATAGAGAGGGCGTGTAGTTTACTTAGTTAGCAGTTGTTTGTTCAGACGACAGACGATACAAATTTTTTTCACCACTCCTCCTCCTCGTTTTCTTCACCAAAACCGAAAAAGTAGGAAAGGATTTTACAGTTTTCATTGGAGAGCAGGCGGGAATTACTGACGAGGTCTTCTTTGGAAAAGAAATTATATATTCTTCACACAAGAAACTCATTCAACTCAATAAGAGAAGAGAAGGAAATCAACCAGAGAGAGTGATAAAGGAAGAGGGTGAAAGCGCTCTCAGTCGGTGTGAGATCTCTTAAGATATAAATAAATAAATACACATAAGAACATAAGAAGAAAAGAGGAAGAGACAAAAGGGTAGAATTGGGAGGCGGAGGTGAAATTTGAATTTCGAAAAACCTGACCTCTTCTTCAAGAGAAAGAGAAGTTTTTGATACGGACGAGCAAACGCTTTTAAAGCAGAAGCAGAAGCAGATAAAGAGAAATGATTCCACCCGTGGAGGGTGGTTTGCCGTTGAATAACGCCAACATTCAAACCGATCGTAAGACGTGCAACTGCAGAAACTCTCGGTGTCTGAAATTATACTGCGAGTGTTTCGCCTCTGGGCAGTACTGTTTGCAAAACTGCAACTGCGTAGAATGTAAAAATAACGTAGAAAACTCGGTGCAAAGACAAGAAGCCGTAGAGGCGACTTTAGAGAGGAACCCAAACGCGTTCAGACCGAAAGTATTGCCGACTCTCAATGGCGGAGAAGGCGACGAGAAGCACAATAAAGGGTGTCACTGTAAAAAATCTGGCTGCTTGAAGAAGTATTGCGAGTGTTTTCAAGCGTCTATTTTCTGTTCGGACATGTGCAGATGCTTGGACTGTAAGAACTTTGAAGGGTCGGACGCGCACAAAGCGATCGCGAGTCAGCAAGAATTCATGCCAGCCGGGTCGGATGCGAGTTTACTAGTCGCGCCCGGGTTGCAGATGGACGTCAATAAAACAAACGGAGGCGCGATGAAACAAGAGGCGTACGTACCGCAGAAATCTCCGATGGGTTTCGCCGCGAAAGGAGGCGCGAGCCCTCACTTTTTAAAGACGAAGAAACCGATTTTGCACGGCTTGATAAAGCCAAACGCGGTGGATCAGTTAGGGGAAGCTTTGCTCAGCGCGGCAGAAGTCGCGAGAAAGCGAGCACAGGACCAGGTGGCGTACGACGCTTTGAAGAGGAGAACGCCGCAGCCACCGCCGCTCTCGACGAATGGTGGGAAGATTACCGCGAAAAAGTCACCAACAAAGTCACCGTCGAAATCGAATAACAATAAAATAGCCAAAATAGCGGAAGAAGAATCGACAGCAAAGCTCGTGTACGCGGAACAGGAGAAAGCGGTGCTGAAAAAATTATTGACCGAAGTGACTCAGTTAGCAGACGCCGCAGAGAAGCGGATTCAAAGTAGGAAATAATAGCGCATAACATAATTAATAAGAATCCTAGCAATACTCGCTGTATAGTATAACAAAGTTAAAAGTTAAATCTGCAAATGTCATCGCGTTCGCTACTCGCTCGGCTCGACGCTTCGCGCAACGTTTTGTAGTAATACGAGTGCGGTTGCTCTCTCTCAGAGTATTCCACGATGAGTTCTTCCATTATCTGACCTAAAATGATTCGATCCTCGGCGTTACTGTTCGTGCTATTCCTTTCCGCGATGGACTCGAACTCGTGACATTCCAGTCGAGCCAATCGTTCCACGTCTCTCTGTAAAATCTGAATACTATTTTTGTTGCTCGTCTTCTTCTTTGTTGTCGTCGCAAAATTACTTGTACTATTCTTGTGCCTGCTGCTGCTATTGTTGTTGTTGTTGATGTTGTTCGTGATGTTGCCTAACGCGCCTCTGTTTTGTTGCGCTCTGTTGCTCTTGTTGTCGCTCTTGCTCTTGTTGATGAAATTCTCTCCTCCTCCTCTATCTAAGAGCGAGGAGAAGATGTTGTTGTTGTTGTTGTTGTTCTCGTTCATCGTTGTTCTGTGATGAACGTTCATGATTTCTTATTCTTCTTCTGATGTTCTTCTTCAGACGGAGAAGACGGAGGAGAAAAAAAGACGAAACGCGTCGTAAAGCGCTCTTTATCCGCGGATGTGTGCGTGTTTGTCTCTCTCTCTCTCTCTGGAGAAGGACTTATCGCGCGTAGAAGAAAAAAGTAATGAGGGGTCTTAAAATCGAGATTTGTGTTTGTGATGAGTGACTCACCTTTTTTCGTATTTTTGAACTTTTTTTACACCAGCTGGCAGTTATTAAAAAGGCTCCCGGAAAAAGAGTCATCATCATAACCACCACCACTACTACCACCACCACTGCCACGACGAAGATGATGATGACGATGACTAACAACATTTCGACCTCTTCCTCATCATCCTCTCTTTCCTTTTCGATGATGGAAAAATGTCATCATCATCATCATCGTCGCTCTCATCATCAAAAGTCATCATCATCATCTTCAACATCATCATCATCTTTTTCCAGAAGAAGAGAGGGGAAGAAGAAGCTTTTTTCTTTGATGATTGGGAGGAGGAATGTCCCCAACAGCATGATCATCATCGCTCGGGCGGCAGGAGCAGCAGCAGCAACAACAGCTGCGGGTGGTGACGAAGATAGTGCGGAAGTTTCTAAAACGGGAGGAGAGATATCTTCTTCAGAGGTAATAAAGGTGTATCCGTTAGCGGAACCACGAATTCCCCTAAAAACAGCAGCAGGAGAACAAATAAATAGTATGAAAGAGTTGACGGCGAAAGCAATCATCGGGGAAGTTTTGAGAATGTCTTCGAGAGATTTCTTACCGACCGTGACGCTCGTCTTCGTCGCTGGCTTTTTCGCGCAAGCGTTGAATCTCGGAGGGACGTTCCTCTTAGCTTTGATACAGGTGCACGAGGTGGAAGTTATCGCGGCGACGTTCGTCGTCGCCACGCAGGCGTGGAAATTTCTGTGTCAGTTTCTCGTTCGTATTGCGACGTTTAAAAACGCGTACGTTGGTGATAAGGAAGAAGATGGAACGATAGAAAAAAAAGATGATAACAGTGACGACGATAAATACGCGAAAGTTAAACCAAAGTACGCGTACGGCGTTTTGAAGCAAGGTTTGGAGCTGTACAAATCGATTCTCATAATAGACTTGCGCCGAACGCTTTCGATCGCGTGGAACGGTATGATTACCATTCCTATTCCGTATTTGGGGTTAATGAGGTGCTTAGACTTGGCTCTATGCGTTCCCGTTCGAATATTTGAAGGTAAACAAGGCGGAGAGAATTTGAAACGGAGCACCGAACTCATGCTCGGTCGGAAAATTTTGCTTCTCAAGACGTTCTTTTACTTATCTGCAATTGCATCGAGCATCGTCGGATTAATTATTGGATTATTCGCCCTTCTCGTGCCAAGCTTAGCGACTGTCTTGCTTCCTCCGGTTGGTGCTGATCCCGCATCACTTGGAGGTGCCGCGCAGGGTTTGGTCACCGGAACCGCGTTCGAGCGCGTCTGGGACGTAGGAACTGTCACCGAGCGGTCGGCAACTATTCTTTTACTTATGATTGCCGTCGTGTTGAGTTTCTTCTTTACTCTTGGATTTCGACAATTAATATACGTGTTTCATCGCGAGGTGGCAAATCGCTGGATCCCACCTCCACCTCCGCCACCTCGAAAGTTGCCGGAGTGGGCGAAGAAACTGAAGAAGAAAGTGCAGTTTTGGAAAAAGGACGATGTGAAGAAAAGCGCGTGATAGAAAGATACCGCACACTGTAGCGTAATTGTAGTAATATTATTAGATTATTTATAAATGTATGCGCGCAATAGGAATGTATATTATCAATTGAATTACTGGTACCGTGGTACGATCAATTACGGCAGTTTTAAAAGAATAGCACTCGAAACAAGAACTTGAGAATGTAATACCCGATGAACATCAGAACCATCATGGAGTACTCTGCCATGAATCTCAAGTTGACTCGAAAACCTCTTCGGCGTAAAAGACCGAGAGCGAGATCGATAACACCGAGAACTCCGATTTTTGCAATTGAACAGACCGTTTTAATTACGCACCAATAGTCTTTCTTGTTCGGGCACTCGTTCCACGTTTTGGTGACGAGCGCGAAAATATCTTCCTGGTGCACGGTTTCATTTCGCGTACCGTCAAAGTGTAAAATGGTGTTCAGAAATTGAGAAAGATACACGAGTATCCTCACCAGAGGACCAAACTCTGTCTCACCAATAGGTCGTTGCATCCAATCGCCAACGTATAAATCGCGTGCGCTTTTGATATTCGATTTTTTATTCCATTCGAACGACGAAGCACCGCCATTTTTCGCGACGTTCTTCGCCGATGCCGAAACTTGCGAGGTGGAGTTTTTGAGGAGCGAGACGTCGTCCAACTTTTCCAAGGGAAGCGCAGCAAAGGCTGATTTGCGAAATTGTGGCACGAGCTTCCTGAGAATGCTACCCGAGGAGGATTCTTGGACGTCGCGACTGAGACGTACCAAAAGAGCAATCGTTACTTGAGGTAAACCTTCGGGACCTAAATCAAACATGATCAATTTTTGCAGTTGGTACTCGTCGTGTTGATTTTGTTGGCCTCTCATGGGTGTTCTGCCTCCCGGTGTGCCCATCATGCCAAGCTTCTTCCTCGATAGCGGGGAATTGAATAATCCAGCGTTACCCCCTAATCGGCTACTTCTATTTCTAAGAGGAGGGTGTTGTTGCGCTCCCGCGGGGGTTCTAGAACCGCCGAGCTCGTTTTCCGGCTTTAACGCCGGGGGATCCCAATATTCGAGCTGATTTTGAATGATTGGAAACATGTGATCGTACGGAGTCAACGTTTCTTGATTGTTGATGCGATTGGCAGTCGCTTTCAAAGGATCCTCGATGTATTTATTAAAGCCTTCCTCGAGAGCTTTGAGAACGAGAACCAAGTCTGAAGACTGCACGAGATTTTCAAATACTCGCGTTAAAATGAGCGCCGTGCCTTCGGGATCGCTCGGTACGAGCTTGCAACACAGTTCTAGAAAGTGTTTCATCAAGTAATGGTAAAAGGGAACGTTCCCTAGAAGATGAGACATGTACTTTGAATCCTGCGGCTTGTGCGAGAAAGGAACGTTTTCTTTGCACCAAGGCATGATGTAAGTGGCCCATAAATTCGTGATCGGTTCGAGCGATTTCGTCGATTCAATCGGCCACAACATGAAAGCTTCGCGTAAAAATCTATACAACGGACGCTTCAAACCCTCTCGTGTGCGCAAAAATGCAGGAGAACTGTATTCTTTTTCTCCCAAATAAGAAACCAAAAGCGTGACGGCGTTGACTAAGTTGTCGTCTGGAGGATTGTACAAATACCTCGACCCGCTAGAGATGTCGCTTTCACTCAACCAAAACTCAATGAGAACGTTTACAATCATTTCACCTTCCGTGAAAACATTACTTCCTAGTTTCTCGTTTGCATCGTCCGTTTGTCGAGGCTTGAAGAAATATTCGAGGTGCGAAATGAGCAAGTCTTGATACGGATGGTGGTTCTTTTTCGTCGATGCTCCTCCACTACCGTTCAAACCGGCTGGACCACCACCACTGCCGCCGCTCCCGTTTGCACCGTTCCCACCACTAGACCTTGTCGTGTGATGCAGCGCAGAATTCTTTATCGATGATAACGTTGAGTTTGGCCACCCTCTCAAAGAGGATGCAGGAGTAAGTACGTCGTGCGTTTGCGCGAGTGTCGGTCTGTGCGAGTGTTGGTGTTGCTGCATGTATTGTTGTTGGTGTGAAAGCGACGACGAGCGGTGTAAGGACGACGAACCTCCCGACCTACTCGTTATGTTTCCTACTCTTTGGACAAAATACGCGTTCCAAAAGAGAAAGTAGTGATACAGTCCCAAATGCACTTGAAACCGTCCGTTTTGATCCTGTTTTATTTTCCCCCTATACAACGGGTTGCGATTTAATTCCATCGCCCCTTGTTGCGTTTGCAACATTCTCTGCGTCTTGGACGGCAAGCGCTCCAACGGAAACGCGAATTGGACCAAATTATTCGAATCTGCCGAGAATATCGCCTTCATCAAAGGTCCCTCGGGACTCAAAAGCTTCAACAAAAGATGCACCGTTGCTTCGTTTTCTCTCTTTTTCTTCAACAAAGTCGAGGAAGAAGATGTGGATGCGTTCATGTTTGTTCCCGCAGTTCCTCCCGGTGTTGTCCCGGACGCACTGCTCGTCGCGGAATAATTCAACGCTTGCAATCGCATGTTGTACACGCTTTGTAACCATCCGCTCCCGCTCTCGTCAAAGTTGAATATCTGCCACAGAAGCGTCTGATAACACGTCGAGAAAAACTCTCTCAAATTCTCTCGGTTTTCTTTCAAACATCTCTCCACGGCTTGAATCGACTCGGGCAAATAATACGAAGAACTAGAGGAGGAGAGAAACTTGTTCAACTCCAAAGGCGTGGACACCTCCGCCGACGAGGGAGCCCCCGATGATGACTTTGTCTTTTGTCCTCCTACCCCTGCGGTCGTCGTCGTCGTCGTCGTCGCCGTTCGACCAGAGTCTTTTCGAAGAGCAGCCGAAGATGACATTAATTATTTTCGAAGCTTCTGTTTTGAAGAGTTTTCGAATTTTTCCGATAACTTCTTTCCTTTCTTTTTGTGGGAAAACTGCTTGCGCGGGAAAGAGAGAATTTCAGGTTTTATACTCTACTTTTTATATCCATTATATACGCGATGATGATGAGAGGCAGTAGTAGCAACAGTAGCCAGAGAATGCGAACAACAACGATGTCGTCGATGAAGACGACGACGCGTACGATGACGGAGAACAAACGGCATCCTCGCGTCGCCAACGAACGACGAAAAGGAGGACGACGAGAAAAGTCCAATTCCTTTGTGCAACGAGTGAGCATTTTAGACGATGCGGACACAGAGGAAAACGAACAGTTGGACGAACTGGTTTCCAGACGAATCAAGAAATCTCGTTCGACTGGGCGGTTAGACTTGACGGGATTGGACTTGACGGAATTTCCGATGGAAATATTCGACGTTACGAACGACGACGCGCCTTTGACGGACTTGCAAATATCAAACAACAGGATATACCACATACCGGGTGAAATAGGGGATTTGCAACTGCTCGAACGATTAGGATTAGCCGGGAATAGATTGACGAAGCTACCGGAATCCGTAGGAGAATTGAAGAGATTGCAAGGATTATGGGCGCACGGAAACTTATTGAAGAGCTTACCGGAGTCTATATGCAGTTGCCAGTCTTTGCGAAACCTCTCCGTCGCCGGGAACCGGATACGAAAGTTACCGGAAAATCTTTCCCAACTCGTCGCTTTGGAAGAACTGAGCGTACCTGGAAATCAACTGCTTGAATTACCAAACCTAGGAAAGATGTTTAATCTTTCCGATATCGATTTGCACGGCAATTGCATCGAAGATCTATCCGCCAACGGGAACGATTTTCAGTTTTTGAAAGCGTTGGAGACTTTCAGTTTACAAGGAAACAGGTTGAAAAGCATTCCTGGGTCGTTGGGTAATTTGAAGCGATTACGAAGCTTGAACCTTGCGGAGAACAGAATTCAACACGTGCCGGAAGAGTTGAGGAATTTACCAGTTCTCACGTCCGTGTGGTTGTACTCGAACGATTTGCGTTCCCTACCGAAAGAACTTCAAAAATCCCAATCTTTGCGACAGTTGTGGATTGAAAACAACGAAAATTTAGATAAAAGTGAACTCGAAGCGTTTATTCAAAACATGAAAGATGCGAGAATGCTGAAGACTTTAGGAATAGATACAGAGCAAGCCCGAAAAATAGGCGGTGCTTTCGAAAATATGAGCGCAATTACCGTCACGGAAGTTCCGAATCGAAGCGATAACGCGGGGTATTTTAAACTCGTGAAATGGGATGGTAATAGATCAGCTTTAGATGATTCCAAAAGAGCCCCTGTCTTGATCGTATCATTTGGTAGCGCGCCAGGAGTGCCTAACTGGGGCGGTTTGTTGAAGAAATTGCGGAAAAGAGTTGGGGAAAGCGAAGGAAAGAGCTACGACGTCTTGTACGTCTGCGACGTGGAAAGAAGTTGGTACGCGGGGAACAAAATGACTGGAAACGTTGAAGACGAAGTGAGTAAACGGAGCAAACGATTAGAAGATATATGCTCGAAATATTCGAAAGTTCTATATCTCGGCGACTCGATGGGCGCGACTGCATCTTTAGCGTTCGCCGAGCACGCAACGAGAGTTTTAGCGTTTTGCCCGCAAGTAGATTTATTCGCCGCGAGTATTCGACCATCGAGGAGTGCAAATTGGATGCGACAATATAAGACGCTCTTACTTCAAGAAGCGCTGAAGAGCGAAGCAGATATCACTATTCACACCGGAAGTTGGACACACGACGTCGATCAAGCTTCGATTGTAGTTTATGCTTCAGAAAAACAAGCAGAGGATGCGGCTACGAAAAGAAAGAAAAGAATAAAGACGCAGATGCATCCGGTGAACAATCATAGACTCGCGCTCGTCCTTTCCGAAGGCGACGAACTCGTTAATATCGTTAAAGAAGCTTTCGAAACAGAATATGTGAATGCTATCGCCAGCGGTTCCGACACGGAAAAAAATTCAGCGGCGACTTTAAAGTTATTAGGACTCGCTTAAAGAAGAAGGAGAAGAAGAAGAAGGAAGATTGTTGTATTATTAGATTTGCGCGTTGTAGTAAATTAGAGATTCTATTTCGTTTTGCTATTTATATTGCCTAATGATGTTCCCGAGCAAAACTGGAGCTAAATCTATTGCAGTTTCGTTATCCCTATTGACTAACTCTTTTCTAGCGCCCGAGGCGAGTAATGCTAAGCAGCACTCTTTCTTATTGAACATTGCCGCCAACATTAAAAGGGTGAATCCGTGCCCGTCGCGATAATTCGGATCGACTTGTCCGCTACTCATAATAGTTTCTAAAGATGCAACATCGCCAAGTTTGATCGCTTCGCGTGCCTCGAGGCCATCAAAAGTGCATTGTTGTTGTTGTTGTTGTTGTTGTTGTGATTCCAAAGTAACCGGATTCTCGCTCGATGTTGTTGTTGTCGTTGTTGTCGTTGCTGGTGATGTTAACATTGATGTCATTCCCATTGGACTACTCCCATTTTTATCTTCACTTGCTGGAGTAAACTTTAGTGGACTCGGCGACGCGGCTATGGTCTTGTGAAGCGCCGCACTCGAAAGGTGAAACTCTTCCAACGATTTTTGTTGCGAACGCGAGCTACTCGTTACTATCGGCGTTTCTTCCTCCCACGAATCGTAGCCATCAAAGCCGTTGCTCTTTCTTCCCTGAGGCGTGGTATCGTAGTTCCCACTTGCTTTACCGTTGCTTTTATTACCAGTGCTACCATTCTTCCCGTTCTTATCACCCTTCGGTATCGTCCAGTTCGTATCTCCCGCGTTTTCCAATACCTGCAAGGCACCAATGAACGACGAGACTTCTGGCAAAGTATTCAACGTCCTGTCGTTCATGATTATGTTCAAAATCTGTTCGAAAGCTGCTCTTCTCTCTTCTAAGTGTTGCTGAGAGACGATTAATACTTTCGGAGGAAACGGAGGTAATCGTGCACCTTTTTTCGAAGAGAAGGCGTGCAACTCTCGAAACTGAGAGAATCTTCGAAAACAAGCGAACGGTGATGATGCTCTTTGACTTTTATACTCTTTTTCCATCGCGCGATAAAGTTCATCGTCATCACCATCTTTGTTGTTCTCATCCAAAGAGACGATTTCAGTCTTCGCGGGATAGAACTGTACGATTTTGTTGTTCACCGACTTTGCCACTGGCTCGGAAACCTTCACCTCAAACAACATCTCTTCTTTTCTTCAAAAGTCAGATGAGTTTTTTGTGATGTTTTTCTTCTTGTTCGCGAATTTCACAACGTACTCTTCAAACAATTTACTCACAACCTTTACTACCGCACGCATAAAACTCTATCTCGTTCGATGAAACCCCGAAGAAGAAAATGTTGAAAGGAGAAGAACACCACACTCTGAACGCTTTGAGTTACTGCGCGTTCTTCGCGCAGTTCTTTGGGTACTTTATTCTAAGCGCTTTAATTGAAGTGTGGTTCTACAGAAAGCAAAGCCAAGAGGAATGCTCGTGGAAGATACAACCTAATGGACGGAACAAATGGCCTGGGATTAAACAAAGTCATAAAAACAACAGCTTCTTTGTACTTTCTATTCCTTTGCTGGATTTCTTCTTCTCGAGCGCAGCAGCAACAACAACATCAACAACGCAGAGGCACTCGAAACACAAGACGTTTGCAACTCTGAATTTAGTCGTTTCAAGTCTCTTCGCGTTGGTGGTTACAGAGCTCACCGTACGGGGGAAATCGAGCTTAAAAGAGTCCACGATTATGAGTACCGATACGAGCGCGTGTGAAATAGGTATCGGCTTGTTCTATGCGCTGCTGTTACAGTCGACGTTGGAATATCCTTGGCACCGATTGATGCACTACAAATATTTTTATACGCGGATGCACAAATACCATCACGAATACAAAAGCCCAGTAGTATACTGCGACTTGTTCATTCACCCTTTGGAGGCTATCGGGTATTATTGTATTATATATTCGCCGGCGTTTGTGGTGAAAAACTTACCGAAAGAGTCGTTCTTGTTGTACATGGCGATATTAGGTGTATTCGGCGTTCTCGACCATTCCGGCGTGGATTTTCGCTTGCCTTGGTTTCTCTTCTCCTACGAAGCGAGGTTTCATGATTTGCATCATAAACATTTCAACGTCAACTACGCGTTCCCGTTCCAATGGCCGGACCGAATTTTTGGTACCCTCCTCAAAGTAGAGAAGTTAAAGTCGTAGTCTTTCTTAGTCGATTTAGTAGTCATATATAGTTTTTAGTTAGTTCGTTAGATTTGTCTTCTGTCATCACTCTTTCCTTTCTTTCCTCCTTTCCAAAAAAAACTCCCCTTTTTTTGCTCTTCTTTCTCCTCAACTCTCTCTATATCATTCTTCTTCTGCTTGAAATTAATCTCTCTATTTAGAGTAGTAACACACACGCCCGGGGACGAAGTGAAGTCACACGCGCACACAAACAGAGAACGGAAAAGTACTTCAACAAAAAGACTCTCAACAACGACAAATTTCTTTCGTTGGTGAAAAGTAAACAACAGAGAAAAGAAAGCGAGAGCGAATTGGAGGAGTGTCTGAATTTCAAACGTCTTTCTGTCCCCCCCATTCTCTCTCTCTCTCTTCTCCCAACAAAATGACGAGCACGACGCCAAACAACAAAAACAACAATAAAAACAACATGGCTTTGCAAATGATGCAAGCGTTTCGAAACACGCCTTCCATGGACTTGAACCATCTCTCGAGAGGCGAAGCCGAGCAATTAAACAGACGGTGTTTAGCGTTGGAGATGGAATGCGAGGAACTTCGTTTGGACGTGGAGGAGTTGTTGGAAGAGAAGAAAGACTGGGAAGAAATGGAAGAGACGCTCGATCGAGAGTGCGCGAAAGCGGACGAGGAGTTCAAAGAGAAGAGAAAAGAGTGGCTGAAAACGAGAGAGGAGCTGGAGAGAATGAAGAAGAGTCACGAGCACGAGAGAACGCGGAGGAAAGAACTGGAAGACGAGATGCGTTCGTTGGAGTCAAACGACTACGAAGTCACGAAAATGTCGCGAAGAAACGCGCAGTTGGAGAAGAATCTCGAAGAGATTTCGCATCAAGTGGAAGCGTTGGAGAGCGCAAATACCAAAGCAAAGAAAGAGATGAAGAAGTTGGAGAACGAACTCTCGGATTTGGAAGAAGCTTTGGAGGAGAAAACGGCGGAAGCGGAGGCGCTCGAGGCGGAGAAGAAAAAGCTGAAAAAATTGAACGACGAGCAACGACCGGCTTTGGAAACTGCAAAACGTAAGATGAACGATTTTGCGAAAGAACTCGGGTACAAAGAAGAACAAATCGTAAAATTGGAAACGCAGCTGGAAGATAAGAGCAAAGAGTTGAAGCAAGAGGCGTTTTTGCGCAAGGAGCAAACGAACCTGTTGAACGGCGTACAAAAAGACATCCTCGCGAAACAAGACGAAATTTATAAACAGGATGTGCAAATCCAAAAGCTCGAGGCGGATAAACTTCACAAGTTGAAGCAAGCTGGGACAGAGTTCGAGAAAGAGTTGAATCTTCGCGAGGCAGAGGTGGGGAAAAAAGAGAAGTTAGCGGAGAAACTCCAAGTGCGCGTGGACGAAGTGGAGGAAAAGCACAAGAAAGCACTCAGCGATTTCGCCGCGAAAGAACGAGATTTTATCGCGAAAGAGAAGGCGCTGAAAGAGGAAGTCGCAAAGAAAGAAAAGCAAAGCTCGCAAACCGCGAAAGAACTAGAAAAAGATGTTGGGGAGGCGACGAAGAAGATGTCGGCGCGAGAAAAGGAGCTCGAAGCCAAGGAAAAGACGATGGCGAAAGAGCTCGAGAAGAAGAAAGCAGAGTTGGAGAAATTGGTCAAGGAAGACATTGCCAAAAATGAGAAAGAATTCGCGCAAAAAGCAAAGACGCTGGAGAGCGAGAGCGAAAAGCTCACGGCGAGAGAGAAAGAGCTCGTGACGAAGGAGAAAAACTTGGAAAAGGAGCTTTTGAAGAAGAACGCCGAGTTGGAGAAATCGCTGCACGAGAAAATCGGAAAGAAAGAGAAAGAGACTTCGAACACGGCGAAAACTTTAGAGAAAGAAAGAGAGGAAATGACGAAGAGTTTAGCCGTTCGAGAAAAAGAGCTCGAGTCAAAGTATTTAGCGAAAGAGAAAGAGCTCGAGTCAAAATATTTAGCGAGAGAGAAGATCGATGCGAAAGAGCTGGCGCGAAAAGAAAAAGAGTTTGCAAAGAAACAGGCGGAGTTAGAACAACGCTTGGAATATGAAGCAGATCAACGTTTGCAGGAAGCAGCGGAGAAGGAGTCTGGGCTTAACGCCAGGGAGAAAGAGTTCTCACGAGAGATTGCGGCGAAAGAGAAAGAGCACATGCGTAAGTTGGCCGCTCAAGACAAAGCGAGTTCACAAGCTGCCGCAGAGAAAGAGCGAGAAATTGCAGAAAAAGAGAAGGAAGTCCAAAGAAAGTTGCAGGCGAGAGAGAAGGAAGCCGCTGAAAAGATAGCTGCCAAAGAGAAAGCTGCTGAACAGAAGGAACGTAAACTTCGCGAAAAGGAGGAAGACGCGAAGAAAAAGTTGGAAGAGAAGGAGAAGAAAACGGCAGAAAAATTAGCGGCGCAACATAGAGAAGCGTGTGAAGCCGTCGAGCTTGAAAAGCGCGCGTTGACTGAGAAGGAGAAAGAGCTCGAAAAGGAAAAAGCAAAACTACGAAAGAGTTCCGGACCGGTTTCGCCAACATTTTTCTCATCGCTTTTATCGCCTTCGAGGAAAGCAACACCGCCAACCGCCAAGAAAGAATCAACAACGCCGGCGATTAGTCCAACGACGTCGATGAAGAAGACACCGAAGAATAGGAGCCATGTCGATGCCGTGGACGCCAAGAAAGCCAAGGTGGAAAATAACGCCTCCGCTACCATGGGAGCTGGCTTTTTGCAAAGCGTAAAGAAAGCCACGAGTGCTGGTGTGCTTGGTGTCGGGCAAACCATGCACTCTTTTTTGAAACCGATGATTGGAGGCTCGCACGAAGAGTTTTCACCGCCGGAAGCCGCCGCTCCGAAGTCGGCTTCGAAGGAAAAAAGTGTAGTAAAAAAGTCCACCGCGGCAAAAGTGGCAAAGAAACCGTTTGAAGAGAACAAGTCGCCGCTGAGTCGAGCGATGAAGAGATTAGAAGATACCAACAGTTCTCCTCTCTCCGAAGTTGAGAAAGAGAAAGACGTTCCTTCGCTCAAGCGTCGCGCATCCATGGAACTTCCTATTCCAACTTCTGCTTTAAAGAAAACGCCTCCTCCTTCTACGGCCACGACACAAAGACGCAAATCGCGGGTCTGGGGGAACGACGACTCGAACGTAGCGGCCGCAAAGGCAGTAGCTCTGGCGACAGCGCAACTGTCGCCAAAGAAAGTTATCGACCCCAAAACAAAAGAAGAAGACGCCCTAGAGCCGAAGAAGCGTGGTCGCAAACCCAAAGCGAAAGCAGTGGAGAAAACGGTCCCGGTCAAGAAAACGACGACAACGAAAAAGCCAAAAGCGGCGGTAGCGGCGAAGAAGGCGACAGCAACGAAAACAACAAAAACAGCAGTAACAACAAAAGTAGCGAAAAAGCCAAAAGCGGCCACGGCAAAGAAGAAGAGCGCGGCGACTCCCGTGAAAGCGACTAGAAAATCTTCCCGCACGCGAAAGTAATTTTGCGCGCAAAAATATAACACACAAATCAACATTTTAAATCTATTCTACATTGTACAACCGATTCCTTTCAATTATCATCTTTTCTTCCATGGAATCTGTTTCATTCTACCGACGGGATCTGCGCCTAACGCAACTTTTACTGCCTCTGCGAGAGTGTTACACTTGATGATCTCCATGCCTTGTTTTCTTCCAGCTTCTTCGTTAGCTCCAGTAAAGGGCATGAGCACTCGTTTGAAACCCATCGTCGCGGCTTCTGCGATGCGTCTTTCTGCTTGCATAACGGGCCGCAATTCTCCTCCCAAACCAACTTCGCCAAAAAAACACATATCAGACGGCAACGGCCTTTCTAGAAAGGAAGAAGCGATCGCCATGGCTACTGCAACATCGGTCGAGGGATCGTCTAGTTTCAAACCGCCCACGACGTTCACGAAAATATCGTTGCGTTGAACTCTCCTTCCTAAAACAAATTTTGCTAGCACAGCGAGAAGTAGCTGCATGCGCTCAAACTTCAAGCCGACTGCCGTACGCACGGCCGGCGCAACCATGCCACCACCCGAGTTATTGCCCTCTTCATCGTCGTAAGTCGACGATCTATCGTTACATAACGCTTGAACTTCCAGCATGAATGGTCGAGATCCTTGTAAAGTAACAGTCGGGGCCGCGCTAACGTCGTCAGAAATAATACGTTCACCTAAGAAGAGAGCGGATGGCGACGGCACCGGGACCAAACCTTGATCGGCCATTTGGAAGACGCCAACTTCGTCTGTGCTACCGTACCTATTCTTATGCCCGCGCAAAATACGCACGGCTCTGTCGGCGTCACCTTCTAAGTACAGAACTACATCTACGATGTGTTCGAGAACTCTAGGACCGGCGATATCTCCGGATTTGGTCACGTGACCAACTATGAACACGGGCATGCCAGACGTTTTCGCGGCGTGTAGCAACGCCGTCGCGCACTCCCTAACTTGGCTCACCGATCCAGGAGACCCGGTAGCATCTTCTAAAAATACAGTCTGAATTGAATCGACGACTAACGCCGACGGTTCTAATCGGTTCACGGCATCTAAGATATTTTCTAAACGCGTCGCGGAATATAGATACACGCCGTCCTGATTAATCTCCATGCGTTCAGCTCTCGACGCGACTTGTTCAACGGATTCTTCGCCGCTCGCGTACAAAACGCCACCTCCAGAGAACAGAGCTTCTACTTCCTCGATGGATTCCTCTCCCGCATCGGATTCCTCGTTCGTCTTCGTCGCTTTCTTTACTTTTTTCGCCGTCTCGGTCGCTTCTTTTCCGAGAAGTCCCGCCAACTGCAATAAAATTGTACTCTTCCCGACGCCTGGGTCACCGCCGACTAATACTAAACCACCTGGCACGACGCCGCCACCTAACACGCGTTCAATTTCCGAACCCAACGTCCCCGGCAAAGGTACTCGACGCATATTCTTCGAGTTTTTCGATTCCGGTTTCAATACTTCCTTCAACGCGCGCGGCGCGTTCGAGTCCGAAACCCACCCACCATTAACCGTGCTTTTCCTGTTACTATTTCTTTTGAAAATCAAAGACGAGGACGATTTCAGCTCCCTGTCGGTGTTGTTCGATTGCGCGCGTTGCGCCGCCGCCGCGCCGGCTCCGCCTCCAGATTTTCCTTTATTCGACCCCCCGTTCGCGTTTGAAATCGGTTCTCGAAAGACTTTCATGGAGTCCCACGCTTTACACCCGGGGCACTGGCCGTACCACTGCGAGTAATCTTCGCCGCAATCTTGGCACAAATATCGTTGTTTCGTCTTCCCCGCGGACGAGGAGGATCCCCCTCCTATCGCGGCTGTTGTCGATGTCGAGATGTGATTTTTGTTTCCCAAACGAATGTGTTTTGTGTGTTGCGGCATTCGAATTCTGTTGCAGACACCTCCGCTTGTCCGCCCTTTTAGGAGGAAAGACGACGATAAAGAAGAAGAGGAAGAAGAAGAACACGTGGATATCATCGCTTTTCTGTTATAATGAGTAGTGTTTCTACTGCTTCTGCCGAAACATCTGCGCAACAGGAAGGTGCTTTGATGCGCGACTGCTCTAAAAGCCATCGTGCTGTTTGTGAACAAACTTTTGGCGGGAAGTCGTTTTAATTATTTTAAAACATAAAATTTTCGATACTCGTTCTCATCTAACCACCACCACCACTACTATTATCTTCGTCCAACTCTTTCTTCTTCTTTGTCTTCTTCTTCTTCTGTGATTACCATCCGTACGAGTGCGGCCATCTGTTCGAGGATCTTTTCTTTGTTTTTTGATCGGACATTAAAACCTTCGGGAACTTGAACATAGTTCTCGCGCGTTCCTTCTCTTCCTTGGCGTATTTACTTTTGAACGCGTCAATCATCCACTCGACTTCCTCGATTTCCTCGTGGTTCGGATCGATCGATTTTGCGGTTTGTAAATCTTTCTTTGCCTCGGTAAAATTCGCTCTGTACACGTGCGCTCGAGCTCTTCTCGTGTACAGCTTGAAATTTCCCGGCGGTTCCGGCCAAACCTCCTCGGCTTTATTTAAACGCTCGATCGCTTCTCCGTAATCCTTCATCCCGATGCACGCCGACGCGATGTTCATCAAACAAAGCGACTTGTTTTGCTCGATTTCAAATTGGCCCATTTGCCTGTCCGCGGCTTTGATGAGATTCATAATCGACAAAGCTTGTTCGTACTTCTCCTTCGCCTCTTCAAAATTTTTCTTCGCGTACTGCAAGTTACCTTCGTGTCGTAACGTGCACTGTTCGTTCAAAGCGCCGACTAAATCTTTCGATTCGACGTTGACTTTCCGATTGACTTTCTTATCGAACTGCGCGTGCCCTTCCGCGTTTGGGTTTTTCAAGTACTCGATCATGCGATATTGCAACTCCTCTTCGTCGACGTAGCCGTTATCGACGAGATCTTTCGCATGTTGAAGCATTTCAATCACGCGAGGATTTTTCGCCCACTTTCCGAAATCACCTTGTTCGTCGTTACAAAACGTCTGGATAATTCTCCTCAAGAACTTGTGTTCCATAAAAGGCGCTATGTTTTGTTGCGCCTCGTAATCAGATTCCAACACTTTCTCTCGAAATCCACACGCCTCGATGCGATGTCCGACTCTTTCCGCTCTCCTGACTTCTTTCCTCTGATGTTCCTGAACTTTCTCTTTGTTTTCCGGTTTCATGCAAAACTGTTTGAACTGTTCCGCGAACGCGTCTTGGTCGCCTCCCATGCCTCCACCCATGCTCCCTCCTCCTCCTCCGCCACCCTCCCCGGGGTTGCCCATGATGTCCATTATTATATGATTTTATTCTAAAGCGGTTAATAAAAACGAGCGTTTTTTTGCCGTTTTGGCTCTGCCACCGACTGCAGCTGACCGACGAAAAGACGAAAAAGCGAGAACACACCGCAGAAAAGAAGGAAAAAAGGAAAATTTTAGGCTTTACGAAGATGTTACAAAAACCATCATCATCATTCATCCTCCTCATATCTTTCATCTTCTCCCACAACACGACAGACAGACACAACGTGGTGCATTTGGTTTATTAAAGAAGAATAAACAAGAAGAAGAGAGAAAAATAATAATAATGTTTGCTGCACTCGGTACGAATACCTCGGGAACAACTGTCGTCTCCTCCTCGTCTGCCTCCTCTTCCAACATCAAGAGAAGAAGAAGCAACGTGAAGTGCGCAGCTTCGTCGTCGTCTGAATCGTCTCAGCGTCGTCATCGATCGGATAAAGTACAAAACAATTTCATTGAAGAGAACAAACAACAGACGAGAAGAGAGGTGATGAAATTCGCCGCGCTCGCGCCGGCGTTGTTTTCTGCCTTACCGGCCATGGCTATTTTACAAGGGAACGACGAGGAAGACGAAGCGTTCTTGGCCAAGGCGAAAGCGAACAGAAACGCGAAATTACAGGACGAGAGAAGCAAGCAGGCGAAATACGCGGGCGAGAAACTCGGTCGATCGACCGGCGACGTCGCGGCGTTGCAACTCGCGGTTTATAAAATCTCAAAGGCGGGTAGTTTAATCGATCAAGACTCGATTTATGGCGCTGGAGCGGAGTTGGAGTCTGGGAATTGGGAGAAAGAGTTGGCCAAGTCTGAGTTTGGAACGGATGCGTTGACCTCGACGGTGGGAGCGTTGAAGAAAGCGTGCGCATCGGGCGATGCGAACGGGGCGAAGAAAGCGTACGTCTCTACCGCGAGCGCTTTGAAGGAAGCTGCAAACGCAGCAGGAGTCGCGGCCCAGTTAAAGAAACTTTAATAAGAGAGAAGAGGAATAAAAAAATATAAATTAAGTGCTCAGTTGTAATCACGTCGTATAAAAATCGTATATTTATCATCGCGCGTCATTAAAACGGTTCGGATTCGAAGAACTCGTTCGCCTCCTTCGCTTTCACGAACTTCACGAGAGAGGAATATTTACCCATCAAAGGCTTAATGATCCCCCAAACCGGTTTAAACACGAATGGCGCTTCCACCAACAACACTTGCGAAATACGTTTCGGATAGTAATCGAATATGCACGAGATGAAAAACTTTGTGAAGTCGATGTCGGCGTTCTTCATGGAAAATCCTCTCAAATCGTACACGCACATCACCGTTTCTTGCTCGAAACCTTCGTTTTTCAGCTCCTCCAACCCTTCGTCCAACAGTTTTACGCACAATTTCTGCGTATCTTCCAACACTCTCGTCGCGACTTCGTGCTTTATCAACGTCACCAACACCACCGGTCTCCCCAACACGTCTCTCTCTTTCATCAATACCGCTTTCCCCGTTTTCCCTTCCTCAATCACCGACGGTGCGTTTAAACTTTCCTTGGAGAAGTTCTCCTCTCTCCAGGTTTGGTATTTCACTATTTTTTTCAGCGCCGCTTCGCCGTCCAACTTTCGGTCTCGAACAAACCAGTCCGCGATATCGTTCTCGACTCCAGAGATTTCCTCCGAGTGATTTGCTCTCAACTGTTCTCTCACTTTAATCACTTCTTCTTTCTCGAATTCGGCTAAAACTAACCCAGATTCTTTGGCTTTCTCTATGGATTCGCTGGACGCAGCGGCGTGAATAATTTGTTGTTGGTCTCGTCGTCGTCTTTGTAATGTTGTTGTTGTTGTTCTTGAGGAGGAAGAGGAGGAAGAGGAGGAGGTAAATCCTCGTCGGGATGAGATACTTCCTCCCATCGTCATCAGAGATGACGCACACGACGAAGAGGAGGATGTCATCATTGCAGCCATTCTGTACCAATTATAATTATACTATTAACAGCAGCACTAATAATAAAACACCCTTTCCTTCCGTTTTCAACGAGTGGAGAGAGAGAAAGAGGGAGAGAGAGAGAGAGTTTACTTTGGAAAATGCGTTTTCGATTTGAAGAGAATAATTATACGCGAGAATAAAGATATCTTGAGGAGGAGGAAAACAGGAGATGTCAGATTTGGTTTTATTTTAACACAGAATACGACGAGACAAATTTTTAACTCACAGACAACTTCTTCGTGTGTCAACTAACTGTTCAACCATCGATCGACTTCGGCGTCTTCATCATCATCATCATCATCATCCTCTTTTTCTTTTTCAGCGTTATTATTATTGTTAACAACAGTATCATCATCATCATCTTCTTCTTCTTGATCGTCGTAAAAACTATCGTCGCTTACCACGCTACTGCTCGCGCTCTCTCGGCAAAAGCTATCCTCGTCTTCGGCGTCGACGCTATTCGTGACGAACGAGAAATCGAGCTTCGGGACTGGATATCCCGGCGACATGACTCTGGCCGTTAACGTTCGTCCCCAACTGATTTCTTCGACCGGGAGACCGTAAAATTGGGAGGTTTTTGGTAATGGTGTCCATTGATTGTCTTCTTCATCATCATCTTCTTCTTCGCTTTCGTTTTTATCTTCGGACGACGACGAAGCAGACGAAGCAGCGGCTTCGCGAAACCTCGCCGCTATTTCTTTCAACTCGTTCGGTTTGATTTCATTTCGAAACACACGAGAAATTATCTTACCGAGCTGCGTAACGTCAGCTCGTAGCTCTGCGATTGTTTTCATCGCGTTCGCGTTCTCTCTTTTTGCGTTTGATCTCTCTAACTTTTCTATTCGTAAAGAGTCTTCGAGAGTTCGTATTTTCGTCGGGGTATTCTCCGCGCATACCAGGCACTTTACTACTTTCGTTTCGTTTTCATCCTTTTCATCCTCGGCATTATTATTATCGTTAAATATAACGTCGCGTATGAGTTCCAGCCGCCCTCGAAAGAGGTTAGATTTTTGAACGACGTCGTCGAATGCCTCTTTGCACAGCGTTCGTTTCCGTCCCGGCGACGCGTTCGTTTCTTCGATTTTTTTCTTCAACTGTTTTTCCAACTCGAGCTCGCTCGTCCCTATCGTTTCCTGTCGTTGTTTTTCTGTACCATTTTGACGCCCAAAAACAGTCGACGTTGTCATTGTTGTCGTCCTCGTCATCTTTCTCCCGCCGGCGGCGGTTGAAGTTGAAGTCACCAGAAGAGAAGAAGAAGGTGTCTTCGTCCTCGCCGGTCCTCCTCGAACGAGTACGCGTTGGTCGCCGCGTTTTCGTCCTTGCGCCGCCGTCGCGGTTGGTGGATACTTCGCCAACACCGGCGGTTCTCTCGGCTTGAGCCTAGGGGCTATCGGTGGTGCCGTTTCTCTGCCGTTTGTACTCCTTTGCTTCGTTGTTGTTACTTCTCGCTTTTGAGACGGTGGTGGTGGTAGTCTCGCTCCGCCGCCGAAACGGGACGACGGGTGCTGTTTTGATGGACCAAAACTGTCGTTTTTTTTCTGTCGAGGAGGCACTCCTATCGTCGATTGCGCGCGTTGCGGAGGTTGAAGCTGATGTCGTGTCTTCGTCGTCGTCGTCGTTTTATTACTACTCGTAGTATTGTTGTTGTTGTTGTTGTTGTTGTTCGTCGACATCAGCGCGCGCATCGCGCGTTCTCTCGACCCGCGCGTTTGGTTTTCGTGCAAGGAAAGACTCGTTTTTGACCGACCCGGAGGCGTTTTAGGAGGAAGAGTATTAAGCTGACTTTTTTTTTTCTCAAAAGTCTTTGGCTTTATCGTCGTCGCGCGCGATGCCGGACGCCGATGATGCGGTGGTGGTATTCGATGTTCTCCTCCTCTTCCTCCTCCTCGTTCTTTTCGCGCGTTCGTGTTGGTCGAAGAAGAGGAAGGAGAAGAAGACGAAGACGAAGACGGTGGTCGTCCCCACATGTGATATTATTTGTATGAAAAATGAAGGAAAAATTCTTTTTTTTTCTTTTTCTTGTTTTTCCTCGAGTATTTTTTGCTCTGCTGGTGATTTCACTCACCAGAGGAGAGATGCTACATTTTAGTCATCACACACAACAAAACTCTTCTTCATAAATACGAGTACCCCAAGCCAGATAACGAACGCGATGTCAACAACAGCAACAACAGCGACCGCATCGTCGTTCTGTTCAACCTCCTCCTCTTTCGCGCCGTCGTCGTCGTCGAAAAGTCTACAAAAAATCTCCTCCGTACCGAAGAAGAGAGGGAGCGTTTTGAGTAAGATTGTTACCACGAGAGCCGAATCGTCGTCGTCGTCATCATCATCATCTTCTTCCTCTTCTTCTTCGAACAACAACAACGAGTTTTTGAAAGCGCAAGGATTAGATGCTGGTAACGATGCGAAAGAGGCCTTCTCTAAATTCGCTCAAGAAGGAGGGTTCCCGGTTTGGTTGCCGGAAGTTGTCAACGGACGAGTCTGTATGGTTGGGCTCTCGATTGGCGCCACGGTGGAAGTCACCGAGCACGTGTCGTTGCTCGAACAAGTCCCGCATAGTTTAGTTCAATTGGCTCTACTCGGGGGTTCTATCATATATGCGTCTACAAAACCGTTCGAGTTTAATCCTCAAAACGGATACAACGCAAACCCGCAAAGCTTAGAAGGGATTAGAGATACGCCCGGTATGCTCGTCGTCGAAAAGTGCAACTTTACGCCCAAGGTTGAAATGGCGCACGGTAGAATCGCGATGACTGCGTTTACGTTTCTTTGCTTGATTGAATTAATCTCTGGGAAACCGTTTTTTGGTTAATGCGAGTGTACCTGTACGACATTTACGTGCTGCTATTATTACACATGTTTTTAAAATCTAAAACTCGATACTTGGGTGCGTAATGCAATCGACAAGCCACGCTCGCTAAGTTATTCTTCTTCTTCGTCGTCCTCTCGCTCTCTCTTCTTTCCACCAGAAGAAAGAAGACTGCCGTACACTCCAGACGGAACGGACGTTTTTGGTTCATCATCATCACCTTCCTCTTCTTCATCATCAAAACCTAAATCAATCTCTTCTGGATTCTTTGGAACGTCGTCCCGATCACCGCCAACCACATGCGATTTCACGAATCCAGCAATCGGAGCCGCGTTTCTATTCTCCAACTCTTCTCTCTCGAGCAGTTTCATCAAGTCTTCTTCTTCTTCACCTTCTTTTCCTCCTCCTCCTCCGGCTTGTGGTTCCAAAGCATCGGCTGGTACTTCTACGACAGACATGTTGAAGTGCATTTGCGAAAACGAAGCCGCAACGGATCTCTTCACACGCAACATATCGCGAAACGTATCTTCGTTGCCATTCTTGACTTCGAAGTCGTTCCATTGACCCCAAAAGGTACCATCTTGCGCAGGATTTGAGAACTGACTCGCGTGAGTGTATAATGCTCTCGCTCGGTCGATTTCACCGAGAGAAACCTCCAGTTCAGCGTACTTAACGCAGACGATTTTGGTCGAGTTATCATCCAAACGATTCTTCTTCTTCTTTTTCTTTGTCGTACCGTCATCATCGTTGTCGTCATCGTCGTCGTCGTCGTCGATGATTTTCTCGTAGATTGATCGAACTTTACCGACGCCGAAGAAGTCCATCGCGCGCTTGACGTAAATATCCAACACCTCAATCTTATCACTCGCAGATTTCATCTTTGTCAAAGCTTGGTCGTAAATGTCCATCGCGCGTTTGGAGAGACCAAACTGCTCCTCCAACTTTGCGTATTCTAAAAAGAACTCTTTGCAATCCTTTGGCGGCGCTTGCTCGCAGCACTGCTCGAATAAATCTCTCGCGCGCTCGACTTTTTTATCTTGAAATCGATCAACAAACTGCGTCAAATACGCGCGCCAAATATCAATAGAATGCGGAAATTTGAACAGGTTCACCCCGCGCTCATACACGTGAAACGAATCCTCAAAGAATTTCGATTCTTGAAGCATAGCCGCGTAGTTTAGAATGATTTGCGGGGTAGCTATGCGAAGATCGAGTATCCTTTCGTACACAATTCTCGCGTTTTCCGGCGAAATCGATTCTTCCAAGTCGCAATAAAACATCCACAGCTTGATCGATTTGTGCACTTTTTCTTGCACGAGAAGAGCGTCGTACTCGCCTTTTGTGGTATTTGACGCGTTATTTATTCTCTCTTCTTTGTTGTGATTCACGAAAAGCACTCTTTTCATGAGCGTCAACGCTTGCTTGAAATTTTTATTGCGTAATTCAAACTCGGCGTATTCGCACCAAATCGTCGCGAGTTCGTCTACGCTCTTGAAGTTTGGCGATTTCGTCGCCTTTTCGAAAATAACTCTCGCGTTGTCCAAGTCGCCGTGCACTTCGTAAAATTTTGCAAAGTCTATCCACACTTGCGAAATCGATCCGATCGATGCTTTCGCGTCAACGGTTTGAATGGCTAAAGAATACGTGGACACGATTTCTTTCGACGAGGAAGAAGACAAGAGCGAAATGCGTTTTAACCATTCGTGCACGTTGTGCGGGTTTTGTCGCAACATCACGCTCGACAAAAGAATCGGTCGGCGTTCCATCAAGTGTTCTAAACGCGCTAATCGCAGCTCAATCTCATCGTTTTCTTCTTCTTCTTCTTCTTGCATCATTTTTGAACTCAACACGTTTTCTTCAAAGGCGGCGTAGGCGTCGAAAATGAGCGAAAAATCTCTCACCGTCATTACGGACTCTAATCCTTCTTCGTAAATGTCTCTCGCCTTTTCGAACAAACCTCTCCTGATGTAATAATCCGCTAACGATGCCCAGAGCTTACCGACTTCGTCCGTAAACTTTTTAATCGCCGTTCTGAGAATGGCCGAGACGTTAATTTTTTTTCCATCTTCGGTGTTGTTGACGGAAGTATTATTAACATTCTTGGTGATCAAATCGCAAAGTTCGAGCCACATTTGATGTTTGGATTTATTCAACAACGAGACAAAGTTCTCGTCGTTTAAGATTTCAACCAGTCTTTGACTACTTTCCGCGACGCGTCCCCGATTCTTGAGAAACGAAATGTACTCCTCCACGTGTTGAGGTTCGAACTGTACATACCGCCGATAGACTCTACACGCCGTTTCGATTGGGATCTTGTCTGAACTTCTAATAAACGGTAAATAAAGAGAGGACCAAAATTTTGAATGTTCCGTGATATCTAACGATTGCAACGCTCGATCGCACGCGCGTCTCGTTTTCGTCACCGAACACTGATCTTGCCACAGCGATTTTATGTACAGCTCCCAAATTTCAAAGTCTCCGGGACTTTCCATGTTTGCTATGCATCTCTCAAACACCAGGTTCAATTTATTGTATTGTTGTTCTAATTCTTCATCTAAAGGAGAGGTTAACAAAGAAGCTGTTTTCAAAGCGTTCATTCTCCATCGTAAATATCTCAACCACAAGTTTCTCGATTTTGGATTCGCTTTGACGGCTCGCTCGTGAATTGTCAGAAGCTTTGTTGATGATGAATTTGTTGTTGATACTAAGAACTGAATGTACTTATCCCAAACGTCTTCAACGTACGGGTTTTGGAGCACGTTCTCTTCGAATATTAAGTCTTGGTCGGTGATTTCGTTATCCATCTTTATCAGAGACGATACCATCAAACTTTGTTGATGAACTTTTGACGTTCTTGATGTGTTGTGTGCTCGAAGGAAAAAGAAGAGTTTGGAAAACGGCAGTACGTTTTCTTTGCTAAAAACATGCAAAACAACATTTACGCGGCCGCTGTAAAACAAAAAAAGGAGAAGAAAAAAGAGGTGCGCGTCTTGCGGGTAAATGCAATCGACAAGCCACGCTCGCTGGGGCCGAGCAAGCCCGGTTCCTCAGCCCTCCAGAAAAATTTGGTTAAACTAATACGATGGTAAACATCGTAATTAAAGGTTTAACTTTAATAGAACAGATACTACACTTGATCAAAGCTTAATTGCTTGGAAAAGTAAAATTCTTAAGATTACTGTGCGGTATATTAACATTCCAAATGTCGCATGTAAAAATATATTATAACGATTGTCTTTTTGAATACAAACATAACTACACACTTGAAAAGACTTACACATACATACCTCCGCCGGACGAATTTTTTCAACATCTTTGCGCTCGGGGTACTACTCATAGACATGACCATTAGGGATCTTGAGTAATTGCTGATTGAAAACAAAATCATCCGAACTTCGATCGTCGCAAGACGTTCGAGAATTTTTGTAAGTGCTTCTACAAGCACTTTTATCTTCCTCCGATTGAAATAACACGCGGTCTGTGTAAAATATAATGAGAAGAGAGAACCGCACGTTTTGTGGCGGGTTGGAAATTTTGAAGAAATTGATTGAAGCCTTTGAAATGAGACAGCGGACGCTGCTGTAGTAGTAAAAGGCGACTACAGCTTTGCAAGCACTGCCTCGG
>Ga0257106_1000183_pt1 | contig 39206 bp, 27 predicted proteins | sample LP_taG_3_FD_190177 | JGI IMG/M metagenome (GOLD analysis project Ga0257106, IMG submission 190177) | Marine microbial communities from Northeast Subartic Pacific Ocean, Canada - LP_J_2011_P26_10m | ecosystem: Environmental > Aquatic > Marine > Oceanic | place: Canada: Northeast Subartic Pacific...
ATCGCCGCCGCCACTTTCACCATTCCCTCCGCCATCGCCGCCGCCGCCGTCGCCACCGTCGCCACCACCGGCGTCCCCATCGCCGCCACCGCCGCCGTTGCCGCCGCCTGGCATGCCGCCGCCGTCTGAGGCTGCTATGTATTGCAACATTTACGTCTCTTTACCGACCAGTTCAGTCAAGAATCAAGTCAAAGCTGCTATTGATGCGCTTGCGGATGTCAAATCCACGCAGGGAAATTCAGCTCCGGTACGAGCTGGAGGTCGAGCAAGGTATACTTCCATCGAGTTGGAGTCGAAGGATCAATCCTTCGAAGTGGGCTTTATTGCGGCTCGGCTGTATCCGTTTACGGCCACAGAACTTCAGAGATTGCGAGACAAACTCACTTCTGTCCCAGGCTTGTATACCATTAGGTTCGGGTGGTTGGGCGCGGAAAACTCTATTGGAAGGAAGTTCAGTGCGAAGGCCAAGACGTTGTCGCAAGCGCGCGCTTTTCATTTAGCTGTTCAGCAATGGGTGAACACTTTACCAGCCTCAACTGAGAAAGATCAAGAGTGCATAGAAACTTGCACGGCGAGTGGAGTAGAAGAGGCTCAGTGCATATGCACGTATGGCAAGGTGTTCGTCATCGACACTGGCGCCGGCGTACCAGAAAAAATCTCTATGAACCAGAAGATGACCATTTATCACGACAATTTCTTCTACTCAGGGGAATACGATGAGTCGTCTGCGGTCACGCAACAATCTATTCGAACGTACGATTTGAGTAAATCAATGGCAAGCGCCCTTGGTTATCCGGTGAGTTTCAGGTTCAATCGATTGGGTTATGTGGAGAGAAAGCCGTTGGCGCCGCCGCCGCCACCACCGTTGAACTTAGCTCAAATCATTTACAACGGCATCGAGAATGTGAACGACGAAGGTTACTTCTTGTCGCCGAGCGATAGCGTTGGTTTCGCGTTCGGTATGGTGTTAATTATTGTTGTATTGGCGTACGGTATGAAGTTATTTGGCGAACCGCGCGACTCGTTCAAGTTGTTGTTCTTCTGCTTCTACCCGAAGTTCCGCAAAAAGTACAGAGAGATGGCGAAGAATGCCGTTGAGAAGATTAAAGAGGACAATAGATTTGATACCAACGATAAGGAGGGTGGTTCAGCGAACAGTAGCGACTTAGGTGACGAAGAAGCTGGAGCTTCTAGACCTTTCATCAAGAAGTTTTAGATCATATATGAAAAGAAAGAGAAGAGGAAACGGCTCAGATGTTGAAGAAATTTTTCATCGCCCGTCTTTTGCTCTTAAAATATAACAATGCAGATAGATAGTTAAATAAGGCGAAGCCGCTTTGTAAGAATAATATATATGTTTTTAACTTTTATATAATATGTAACAACTTGACAGTAAACGCTTCCGCATATAACTTTCGTCCCGACCTTTCTTACGCGTACGCAGCGTCAAGGGCCTTCTTGTACTTCTTCACGAGATTTTGACGCTTCAACTTGAACGCCGCGGTGACCATGTCATTGTCCGGAGTCCACGGTTCCGCATCGAGCGCGAGCTTCGATGGGATTTCAAACTTGGCCAACTTCCCCTTGCACACGGCTTGTACCGCAGACGTAACTTCGGCGACGACCTTTGAATCTTTGATCATCGAATCGATAGAGCCGGAAATTCCGTTGCTCTCCGCAAACTTTTTCACTGGAGCTTCATTCACAACCACCAAAGCAATCACGTGCGACTTGCTCGATAACGCGTAGCACATCGCAGAAGCGACGTAAGGGCACTGCTTCAATACGTTTTCAACTTTACTGAGCGCGACGTACTCGCCGAATTGTAACTTCACCAAATCTTTCTTGCGATCGATGATTTGCAACTGACCTTTCTTCGTGAACTGACCGATATCTCCTGTGTGGAAATATCGAACACCGTCGATGAGCGAAAACTCTGTTTCGTTCTTCTTCTGCAACTCTGCGTTTGGCTTATCGCTCGGCACGTAGTAGCCCTGGCAGACAACCGGGCCACCGATGAGAATCTCGCCTCTTGGTAAACCAATGCTGGCATCGTTCTCATCTTTGGTCGAGTAGTTTCCTTCCTCCCAGTCCTTCAAGATGATCTTCGTGGAAGTTAAAACACCACCGACTGACGCGGAAAAATCACCTGGCGTGCAAATGGTGCCACACGATGCGGTTTCGGTCAAACCGTAACCTTGAAGTACTGGGCAACGGAAGCACGTTTGCATGAAAATGTGCGTCTCACGGGATAAAGGAGCGGATCCGGAAACCATTTGACGGACTTTTCCGCCAATCAGTTTTTGTACCTTTTTGAAAATCAAAGCGTTGAAGAACGCCGTGGATCCAATTCTTCCGGCGTGAAACTCTCTATCTCCAGCGGCTAACCCGGCACCGACAAGTTTCTTAAGTAATGGACTCGCCGCGGCAAATTTGGCTTGAACCGCTTGGCGCACTCTGTCCAAAACAGCCGGCGCAAAAACCATAAAGGTTGGTTGTAAAGTCGGCGCGTCACCTCGGGAGCCGGGAGCGAGTTTCAAACCCGTATCGGTTAGTGTCTGTGGCGACCCATAACCAATAGCAGCACCAAGGGCCATCATGAGGCATTCAGCCGCCATTTCCATGATGTGCGCCAAGGGCAAGTACGCCAAGTAGACGTCTTGGTTTGTCAAATCCGCGGAATCGTTCAAACCAGCCATGGAGGCTAACACGTTCGAGTGCGCCAAGACGACACCTTTTGGTGCTCCTGTCGTACCCGACGTGTACATGATGACGGCCGTGTCTGTCGATTTAGGGGGAACCGGGTCGCATCTCTTCTTGGACCCGGAGTCTTGGATGTCCGACAAGGCGTGCGCCTTGATGGATTTCGGCAACTTTGAGGACGAGATATGTTCCTGCTGATCCGTACCGATGCACAGGATGTGCTTAATGGACGGACACTTCGATGCGACGGCTTGAACAGTTTTTAATAATTTCCCGTCGCACACGATGATTGAAGCCGAAGTTTCGTTGATACCATGTTCGACGCCTTCCGCGCCTAACGTGGCGTAAATAGTCACAACAGAAGCGTTCGTGCGAAAGCACGCCTGCGCGGTGATCATCCAATCCGCCTTTGTGTCCGCGTAGATGATCACCTTATCTTCTGGTTTCAACCCACACGTGTTGATTAAACCCGAGGAGACGTTGGCAACTTTTTCGTTCAACTGCGCAAACGTCAACCAGTCGTATTTATCGCTCAAGTGCAATTTTTCAAAACCTTTGGCATCGGTTTCCGTGTTGATGATTTTTCGTTCGCCAACTGCCGGTCTCGACCCGTTCACTCTGACGGCGTAGTTGAAAACATCCAAAACGGTTTCACAACCGGGAAACGGGGTGGTTGAAAAGTCGCTCGGTCGATCGGCGTTGGACCAAATGGCTAACCCGTTCGATGCTTTCGATCGAACGGAATATTCACCTTTCCTTTCCGGGTAATGCGGTCGTCCCATTCTGAGCTTTAAAAAAAGAGCTGCACAGATACCTCCAGCTGCGTATTCCATCTAATAAATCGTCTTCTTCTTATTTAAGAAGAAATAAAAGCGAGCGTAGTAGTGTTTATCAAGCAAGCGACGGCCGCAACAACAACAACAACAATAACACCCGATTGAATAAGTATCGCGTTGAGACACAACAAGAATTGGACGATCAAAAATAATTCTGACGCGATTAAATTTCTTTTTGCAGAGAAATTTTTTTAAGTCAGAGACGTGGACTAATCCAAACAGGTTGAGATATTTTCTCACACAGCAGAGCAACAAGAGGATTTTACTCAGATAATTTGGTTTTCAGCGAAAAAAGTGCAGAAACGTGTCCTTATGCGAAAGACTAAACACACACATATTATTACTAAAACTAAATTAATAACGTACTTCTTTTCTCCCTTCTTCTTACGCAGGGGCTCTTTCTGCCTTGCCGCCGCTGCTATTGCGTTTTCTTCTTGCTCTCGCCCACTTTGCGGGAAACCAGTTTTTTTTGAAGTGCGATTGGAAAAGAAAGCCAACGAAGATGGTTCCTATAGCCATCTCCGTGCAGCATAAATAAAGTATGTATACCAAACTCGCCGGATTATTGAGCTTTAAAATAGTCTCATCGTAACTTCTCCCGAGAGATAAACCACGCAACGATAGCGTCAACGCTTTTCGGTACGTTATGCCCTCGGTTTCGTATAAAAGAAGCGTGGTCAAGGAGCCCACTAAGGTAATCATAAAAGGCGCGAAGATGAGCATAAAAGACGCCAAACCCAAGATTTCTCCAACTTTGAAGCTGAAAAAAACAAAACGCGAACCAATTGCTCTCGCTCTCGCATCAGAGTCCGATAAAAGAGTCACTCGAAACACGTCAACTATAACAGCTTCCATTTTAAACGCCCAAAATTTGATGATTTCCAAGTCGCTCAGTAACGCCACGGTGGTCAGAATTATCAAATACGACCAAATCGAAAGCATTACGGATAAGCAAACCCCACTCGGGTGACTGGGATAATCCATGTTGTTGTTTAAATTTATCGGCGACTTTACGATTTCTCCTACGATGAAGAAGAACGAGTGTTCTAAACTCCAATCTTCTAAATACGAAATGGCGCCCGCAAAAACCACCCCAAAAAAGCACACGCAAATAGGTACCAAAATATACACGAAAGCGGCAAAAAATGCGAATGACATCAACGGAAAGCTCTTCTTCAGCTGTTCTTCTTTGACTTCCTCCCAAGTTAAAGCTTCGGCGAGCCTTTTCCTCGTCTCGTCTCCTTTTTTTTGCCCGCTCTCGCCTGCTCCGCCGTCCGCAATGCCGCCGCCGCTGCGTTTAGATGTAATCGAGGCGTTACTCATTGTTAGAAACATCAGCGAACTTTCCAAGTCGACGTCGTCATCGTCATCGTTTTCGCTTTTCTCTTCTTTCTTCTTTGAATTGGTAAAATCTCTGTTTAACATCGAACTGCTTCTCGCTTGCGCTTCTCTTTCCTCTTTCTTCCTCTTCTTTTCCTCTTCCCGTTGAATTTTCTGCATCTGTTTCAACTTCACGTACGATTCTTTATACGCGGTTCCGCACATCCGGCAATACAAACCTCCTCTTCTATTAGTTGCCTGACACTCGCTGTTTGCGATGCACACCCAATCGTTCTTTGTCGGTTTGTTCATCAAGATGTTTTCTTTGTTGTTGTTGTTGCCTTGTTCGAAATCGAATTTATCGGTCTCCAACTCCACCGCGCCGGTTTCTTTCTCTCCTCTGGAGACTCTGGTGACGGAATCGAAGCAGGGGAGAGAAAGAGATCCCATTACTATTCGAGTGTGTGTGTGTGTGTGTGTGAAAGTTCCCGTAGTTAGTTGAAAGAGTATACTTGTATTACAAGTGAGGAACGTGAGCTGCAAAAGTTGAAAGTGGTTTTTCACTCAATTTTCTTCTTTTTCTTTTTCGTGTTGCAATGGCCTTCCACCCCAAATATTCTTCACTCATTTATTGAAATAAATAACGACGACGATGATGATGACTTCAACGCGAATTTTCCCATCGCAAACGACCGCGTCGATACCGACAACCTCGTCGTCGTCGTCTTGTTCTTCCATCATCAGAGCGGCGTTTGTTCCAAGCGGAAGGACGACGACGAAGAAGAAGAAGAAGACGATGTTGACGTTCCAAAATAAGAGCGCTTTTTCTAGCTTTTTCTTCCACCGGGAGGAAGGATACTTTGTAGAACGTTCAACGAATTTTGATGACGAGGGAAAAGAAAGAGGAAAGAGGTTGTCCTGTAACAGTAACAGCAACGCGAGCGGTACTGATGGGAGCAGTGTTGGTGATAAAATCCCTCCGATAGAAACGATTTCCCCGGGTCAATTCGACGACTTGTCTAAAAAGGAGTTACAAAAAGAGCTGGCGGCGAGTTTTGAAATACGAGCGGCGATGGCGGCGAAGTTAGAGTTAGTGGAGGACCAGTTGAGAGCGACGGTCTCGGAAGTGTGCAAGATATTAGCGCTGAAGAGAGAGGCGGAATTTGAGCTCAAACGCATGAAACAGACGTACGAAACAGTGGACGACGACGACGACGACGAGAAAAAGTAAAAAGGAGTACGAGTATTTTATGAAACTGCTAAGAGTCTTCCCGGCCGACACGTGTAAAAATTCCTCAGAAATATGTCCCACGCTGCGTCTTCGTTTTCGCTTCCTCCTCCTAATATTAGTAGTAGTAGTCGTCGTCGTCGTGTGAACAACAACAACAACTCTTCGCCTTTCTCGAACAACAAGAACAATAGTATCAAGAAGACCACATTAAAGTCTTCAATCATCATCACTCCTCGCGCATCATCATCATCGTCATCAGATAAAATGACGTCAAAACAAACAACGATAGGATTCCTCGGGGCTGGAATTATGGCCGTCCCGATGGCTTTGAACTTAATCAACAACGGCAATCATAATTTAATCGTCTGGAACAGAACGGCTTCGGCATGCGACCCGTTGGTCAAAGCGGGAGCGACTCTAGCGAAGACTGCGCAAGAGGTGTGCGAGAAAGCGGACGTGACGTACGTCATGGTGAGCACCCCGGAGGCGACTTTAGAAGTTGCCACCTTGGCCAAAGATGGTGTCTCTGACGGGAAAGGATACGTCGACTGTTCTACGGTGGACAGACACACGGCCAAAAAAGTATCGGAAATGATCACCAGCAAAGGTGGTCGGTATTTAGAAGGACCAGTGAGCGGATCGAAAGCGCCGGCGGAGAACGGGCAGTTGATTTTCTTATGCGCCGGGAGCGAGAGTCTGTTTAAAGAAATCAACGCCGACGACGCGAATCAACTAAATAAAATGGGCAAAGCGAGCTTCTTTTTAGGCGAAGAAGTTGGTGCCGGAGCGAACATGAAATTAATCGTAAACTCGTGCATGGGTTCAATCATGGCGTCGTTCGCAGAGTCAATCGCGTTGTGTGAAGACGCAAGCTTATCGAAACAAGACTTGTTAGAGGTGTTAGCGCTCGGAGCGATTAATGTTCCGATGTTTGGCATGAAAGGTCCGGGGATGATTTCGAGCGATAAGAATACGAAGTTTGCGCCAGCATTTCCTTTGAAGCATCAGCAAAAAGACATGCGTTTGGCCGTCCAATTGGCGGACGAACTCGGTCGCGAGTTACCAGTTGCCGCGGCCGCAAACGAGATGTATAAGCGAGCGAGACGAGACGGGCACGATGACGAGGACTTTGCCGCCGTGTTACACGCCGTGCGAAGAGAGTAATGAATAAGAAAATATTTAGTAGTAAATTACACATTAAAACGATCAATAAATAGTGAGTGCATTATGTAAAAGTTTCATTTCTCCTCTCGTCTTCATGTTGTGTTCTCAATATAGAAAAAGCCGAAAAGAAACCTCTGCTTTATTATTTATTTCTTTCTCAATAAAGGAGAGTTTTCTTCATCTTCATCCGCGCCATCTTTATTCTTTTTCGTGCTGTAGTAATAACCGAAGCCAGCGCACACCAAGCCGCACGAGATAGCGGCCAAAGTCGCCGGATCTCTGAGGTTGATGCTGAGTGAGTTTGTAATCCACAACGGCGACGACTTCGACAAGGACGCTTCTTCAATGAAGAATGACGACGCCGAGGCAACCATAAACCCGCCACAGAGGATGTACATCAAACCAACGAGCGTCTTCATGTATGATGTCATGAAGAAGATACCCAAAACCGCACCAGCGGCGCCAACGTACAAGACGTAGTCGACAGCTATCGGGGCGAAGAGCCCGATGGCGATGGTCGCACCACCGCCAATACCGAATCCGGCGCACGCGGCGAGAATTCTGTAGAACCAAAAGTTATAGAAGAAAATTCCCAAGCACATGACCGCGCCAAAAGCTGCGCCAATATATAATTCGTTATCCGCATTGACCAAGTCACCTGGAATAGCATCCGACGCCATGCCGAGCAAGCGGACGGAAAAGAAAGCACCCGCCACGAAGGTCAAGCAGTATTGGAAATACATGTGGTATTTCAAACCAAAGAAGCAAAAGAGAAAGCCGAGAAAGAGCATCCCGAACGCCTGTTGTTGGTATTATATATGTGATAATGATGATGATGATGAGAGTGAGTGAGTGAGTGTTCAGGTACTATTGAAAATGCGAGGATTTCCAGAAACGAGGACGGTGACTTTGAAAACAACGCGCGAAATCAAAATGTCAGAAAAACACGGTATATTAATAAAGAAAACAGAAGCGACGTACCTCGACGTTCGGAATCGCATCAATCGTGGAGATGCCAGTGGACGCGCCAAGCTGGGTATTGACAAGAGTATCCATGCTTGCGTGATTCTTTTTCTCGTCGCGTCCGTCAGGAAATTTAGTGAAGAAGAGAAGATCACCGAAAATACGAAAGGGTGTTACTACTGAGAACTGTGAGACAAAGAAAGTTAATATGAAGAGGAGAGAAAAAGAGGGGATATTCGCGGTCAAAAAATATACGAATACCAGGTTGGTTTCGTTCGTTCATTTTGTGTGTGCCGTTATTGATGTTCATTACAAAAAGACTCTTCCTCTACCTTGACGGATTATAGAAGGAGCAGTGTAGAACTCTTTCTTACGAAAAGAAGAGATTTTTAACTTTACATGGGCATGAGCGTAAAGGTTTGCGTCTCCACTTGTTGAATGCCCTTGATGGCTTCAACTTCCTTGAGAAAGTCAGCCTCCGGCGCGAAGCCAGCGGCTTCCCACTCACCGAAAGAGTCGCCGTCCAAAGAAACGATGACTTTAAAGTCCATGCATCCACCGCAAACGACTCTTTGGACGCTCTTGACGCCTTTGACTGCCTTCACCGTCGCGAGTTGCTTTTCCAACACTTTTTGGGCGGCGGCTAAAGATGCCTTGTCGTCGTCCGGGGACCATTTCATGCGCCATTCGCGAGCGACCGTGTCGAATTCTGTGAATGAATGAAGGAATGAATAGTTTACATTTCGGTGAGTTGAGAAGAGTTTCAATACAAGAAATAATAGAAAGACGAAGAATACGAAGAAGTAGAAGCAGAGAGAGAGAGAGAGAGAGAGAGAGAACGAAACGAAAAATATCTCATGACAGAGACTCCCGGGAAAACAGGGAAGAAGAACAAAAAAAGGAAAGAACGGAATTTTTCAACAACATCAACAACAACGTACCGACGCCTTCCGTGATGGTAACCTGTGTGATAAATGTAAAGATATCACGCGTGAGTGTGCGTGTGCGTGTAGCATGAGAGTGTTTGCGAGGTTAGTTCATTCTCGCGCGCGTTCACACGAAAACAAAAACTAGAGAAAGAAGAGAAAGAAAAAACGCGCAACCGATCATTTTGTCGTTCGGCACACATAACGAGAAAAAAAGAAATCGACGACGACGACGACGGCGACGTACAGCTTTCGTCATGACTGAGCGTTTAGTATTGATGGTAGTTCTTTGCGATTTGGAGAAAGTGGTGCGTACAGATGCCGCAAAAGAGGAGCGTAAAATAGCTGAAGACATATATGTGAATGTTTGTGTGAATAAGATTTTGTGTGACGTTTTCGTTTCTGCTGTTTTTTTCTCTCCTTTCTTTCTCCCTTGTGGAGGTTTCAAATCTCGTCACAACGAACTATAAAAGGAAGAAAACCTCATCATCAGCATCATCATCATCAGCAGCAGCAGCAGCGATACAACTCACGATGGTGTCTAAAATGATGGACGACGGAGAGGAAAAGAAGAGCAAGACGACGACAACGACGAAGAAGAGCGTGTTAGAGAGACTAGAGCCGAAGACGAAAACCATACGAAAAGAATCTCGCAATAATTCGCCAACTACTTTTTATAACAATAACAACAACAATTATAATAATTATAATTACAACAGGGGAGGAAGAGGAGGAAGAGGACGAGGGTTCTTTGACAGAGGGTTCAACAGCAGAGGTGGTAGTGGCGGAGGTTATCGCGATGGTGGAAGAGCCAGGTTGAAATCATCTTTGTGCAACCAATTCCCGGCAAAGAAAGATGCTGCAACAGGTGAAGTAATTGTACGGTGCTACGGCTGTGTCATCATCCGCGTAACGACAACCGGCGAAACGAGCCTTTACCGAGAAAATGTCGAGTCTAAGAATTACGCCAAAGCTCTGAATGTTATGAATGAACACCTGAAGAAAATCGGTTTCTCTGTGACATCGTCGAGCGAAAATAATACGACGAACGCAGGTGAAGGCGACGATAGTCACATAGCCGATCAAGAAGGTGGAGGAGGAGCTCCTCGATGGAACGTGTCTGGCATGAAGAAATTCATGCTTTTCGTCGAAGGCATGACTTTACCACCGCCTCCGTCACCAGGCCCTGGGAGAGGTTTAGCACTGCTCTTGCCCACGAAAGTGTGAAAACTGGCTTCGACGACGACTCTTTTGCGACGAGGAAGACGAGAAAGACAGTTGTATTATAGCGTACGAAAGTTTTATTTATACGACGTCCAAAATGCAGTTGTATTATTAGTACCAGTGGTACCAGTACCTAGATATGTATTCATGTATTAGGTCATGCTATGTATCCTCAATCTCTTCGAACAAGCCGATAGAATCAGTCGAGAGAATTATCTCGTCTAAGTCTACCAAGTTTAAATTCGTTCTCGCTGTCGTTGTCGCTGCTTCAAGTTTCAATGCTTCCAGAGCGAATGCAACCACTCGAGCATTCAGTTGAGTGTTCTTTTGCGCGGCGGCGATGTCCGCAAACGATCGCAAACTGCCGATGCCGGTGTTGGTGTTTTTTGGACGCGAAACGATGCCAAAGCCGTTGCAGTTGCTGCTGTTGTTGTTACAGAAAATTTGTTTTTGGCGCGACGACGACGAGCTGCTATTCATGCTACTATTCATACTACTACTATTACTGCTACCGCGCGCGGATGATGATGATGACGAATGTGTTCGCATGAATCGAGCCATCTGCCGCGAAATGTTGCTCAACCGGTAAGACATTTCTGCGCTTCTTCTTGTACTTTTTATTAATATTATTGCGGAGGGGGGAGGTGTTGTTGTGGTGTAGGAGCGACCTAAAAAAAGAGGCCCTTGGGGCTGCTTGGGGCCTCGTTTCCTCATAAAAAAAACGCACAGAGCAACCGAAGTTGTCTTTTACATCGCGCACATACACACACACACACACACCTTATACGTACATAATGGTTAAATTTTTGAAAGGTACGAACGATTAGAAGTATTCTTCCACGGTGTGCGACCGATGGTTCCCTTCGCGATGCGCGTGACGCGCGCCGATTCCGGATTTGTTTTCAGAGGAAGCCCTTCGAGGGGGGTGACGGGTCTTTTCCGCTTTAGAATCGCGCTCTGTGCTGACGATGGAAACATCAGACGCTCGTGCGCGTGGTCAAAATACAGGCTCGAATGCGTTTTTGACAAGATTGCGCGTGTTTGTTGATGATTCATCGTTCGCGCGTGTGCGATACTTCCGACCAAAGCTGTCCACATTTCCTCCTCGATTTGCGGCTTGCTCTCTCCCTCCCTCTCTCTGAACATTGCGTTTTTCCATTCTTCTTTCCACGGGGAAGTCTTCTTTTACGTTTGAAAGTAAACTAACCAGGTGTATTTTCTCTTCTTCTTTTTTCACACGCGCAGGCGGTAAAGTTGTTGTAGTCACCAATGGCCGATATGCGGGCAAGAAGGCGGTGATTGTCAAATGCAACGACGAAGGTACGAACGCTCGTCCGTACGGACACGCTTTGGTGTGCGGTTTGAGAACCGTACCGAGAAAGATCACGAGAAAGATGGACCAAAAGAAGCAAGACAAACGATCTAGATGCAAGACTTTCATCAAGTACATCAACTTGAACCACCTCATGCCGACGCGGTACTCGTTAGATGTTGACTTGAAGGGGGTTGTGACGCCGGATGTCTTGGACGACGCGACCAAGAAAGTTGCGGCGCAAAAGGAGTCTAAAAAGTTGTTCGAGGAGAAGTTCAAGACTGGCAAAAACCGCTGGTTCTTCACGCGATTGGCGTTCTAATTTAATCTTAGCATATTTGGTAATATAACAAAATCTAGTAGTAATATAATTGCTTTACTTTTGTATGCGCGCTCGAAGGAAAAACAGGCCTTTTTGTTATTATTATTCTATTTGTTTACAACTCGTTACAAACTTTGCCAGACTCTCGAGCGGGCTTTGGAAGAGGAAGCGAACTTACCTCTCGTAGCTACCGTGCACGTCGAGCTTCCTGTTTTTTCCACGCCTCTCGAAGCCATGCACATGTGAGCTGCGGAGATACAAATCATCACGCCAGCCGCAGTCGCATTGGAGTGACTTCCAATAACTTTCTCAAAATCATCCGCTAAATTCGAAGTGAGCCGCTCTTGCACTTGCAGACGGCTTCCTTGTCTAGATACTATCGCTTGAACTAATTTTCTATCGAGTGCGTGACCTGGGGAGTGCCAATACGCCACATGAACGACGCCATGAAAAGGTAACAGGTGATGTTCACACGTTGTCGTCAATAATAAATCTCGCTCAATCGTAAGTTCGGAGACGTCAGATGTCGATGTGGAACTGAAACACCGACTAAAAGTCGACATAGATGACGATTCTGGTACGTTTTGTTGCACTGTCTGCTCTAAGGAAACGTCTCTTCCACAAACCGATTCATTCATCATGGAAGCGTAGTTGAACGCGCAACGCGCGAGCGAAAAAGGAGCTTCAACGCTTCTGCATCTCACAACAGATGATGGCATTTTGTTGCGAATATTCTTGCCGTTCTTGTGATCGTCTCCTCCTGTATCGCTTGACAAGATAGGTGATGATAAAGTAGATGGCGAAGGCGGTGTTCGCGCTCTGCCTTCAAACGAAGTGTACGATGACAGCGAAATATCATCCGCCAAAGCAGAGTTATTGTCTCGCATTGTAATGTCGTCGTCATCATCATCATCGTCATCCTCGTCATCGTCATCGTCATCATCGTCTCCGCTACCCACGAGAAGATTTTCACTACTAGAGCTAGTTGAAGTTCCGTTTGCTGACTTTAATCCAATCGCTTTGAGAAGTCGGATCGATGCTTCGAGAGCTTTTTTGGGTGGAGCTTTCGAGCTTCCCCGCTCCGACGGAGACGTGCTCCGCCGCGAACTGCCTTCTAAAGGCGACGAAGTATCTTGTATCTTTGCGCGACCCATGCCGAGCAACCCTTCAAATTCGGTCCATCTTCCCTCGCGACACTCTTCATCTTCGTAATCCTCCGCATCGTTCTTCATCGCCGAAGAACGATCAAATTTCTCTCTGCATCTGCCCACGCTCAAACATCCGACGCCGTGACGACTCACGGTTCTAGCAGATGCTGCGTTCGCAGTCCGTGGTCCTAATTGCGTGGTTTCTAAAACGACTCCAACACCTGAAGCGCATGCAATTTCTCCAACAGCTTCCGCAATTTCTCGCGCTAAACCTGCTGGATTTTGCACTCTTCGAGCAAATACTTCCGCTACGCGCGCAACTTTACTCAATCCAAGAATGTATCCGTCTTTCGGAACGTAACCTACGTGCACGACGCCGTAAAAAGGCATCATAGAAGTCGAAGAAGTGGAAAATATTGGCACGTCGCGTACTAAAATTATAGATGCGTCGTCGCCTTCTCGTTTTTGTTGTTCTTGTTTTGCTTCTACATTTCGCGTGCTCTCTTCACCCTCTCCGCTCGCGTCTTGTTGTTTCATCGTTATCGGTCTCGAAAGTGTGGGTTCTTGAAACAATGCCGTACCGAGCGCATCGCGGGCAGTTTTTCCGTATCCTTTCATGGCGAATGTCATGGCTTTGGCGACTCGTTTCGGAGTATCCAAGAGACCTTCGCGCGTAACGTCCTCGCCGAGGCCAGCGAGTAAATCTCTCACGCACTCCTCCACGAGGTTCATCCGTCGCTCTTTTGAGACGTCGTCCTCTTCCTCTCCGAGAACTCCTCCCTCGCAGCCACCGACGAGGATGGCGTCCGTTTCTCTCTCCGCTTCGTCTCTCATGAGTGATGAGGATCTCTCCGAGGAGTTTTTTTCGTCGTCCTCGTACTCTATTTCTTCGGCGTGAAAGGCATCATCATCTTCCTGGCACTTCTCCCTTCCTCCTCTTCCTCCGTCGTCCACCGCACATTTTTTTGCGAAGAGCCCACCGGCGTTCCTCGTCGACGTCGTCGTCGTCGGAGTCGGAGTCGCTCTCGGCGCTCTCGGCGCGTGGTTGACTCTCGTGGAATCTTTGCATTCCTCCATAATCATCATCATCGCGTTTTGTTATCTATCTCCAGGGAGCGAGCGAGCGCGTGTGTGTTTTTAGTGAGTGGATACACTCGACGACACGACGCTCGTCGTTAAATGGAATGGACACTTTTCGGTTGGATAACGCGAAAATCTCTTTCATTGAGAGGTCGGTCCCCTGCGAAAAAGGGAGAGCTTTTTCTTGTTTTCTTGCTTTTTGACTAAAAAAAACTGACTGAGAAGAGTGTCCATTCCTCCTTTCTTTTCTTCCGGGAGAAACGACCACGAACACCGTCATAACTTATACGACGATCTTTTGACGGACCGAGTGTAACTTCTCATTCTTTAGAACATAACGAGAAAAGAACTCTTTACTTCCGAGCGCGCAGCAGCTTAAAATAACAGAAAGAGAAAGAGAGATAAATTTCTCTAAACTGGACACGCATTTTTAAAAGCGATAAGTAAGCAGTGTGTGTTGAGGGGTTGCTTTTTATAAACATAAAAACAATCATGTCTTCTCAAGCGATGACTTTTGGATCGAAGACGACGATTGTCGCCTCTTCTTCTTCTTTGAGAACGAGCGTCCGCAGAAATGTCAGATCGAACCGAACGACGACGACGAAAGCGCAGCAGCAACAACAAAGACGACTCGCCATCGGCTCGAACAATCATCATACGTCATCGATGATGGTAAAATCTTCCCCGGCGTTGAGATCGAGAATCGTCGGTAAATCTTCCACCGACGAGGATGGGTTCTCCGGGACGGTTGTTTTAGACGTCGGCGAAGTACCGGATGAGTGCGATGTGAGGAATCCGGACCCGAAAAAGTGCGAACCGGTGCGCTTAAAGATCGACGACGTGTGGTACGACGCCAGAGGGTGGGCGAAAGCGCATCCGGGAGGTGAAAGATGGATCCACTTCTTTGACGGTCGAGATGCCACGGATGCCTTCTACGCTTTACACTCGTACGGTCCAAACGGTGCCGACTTAGCCCTTCGAAGACTCAAAAAGTTACCAAAGTGCGACCCGCCGGCGGATACTTCCAAGCTCCCGACGGACCGACAATACGAAATCTCCATGGGTTTCAGAGAATTTAGAAAGAAGCTCGAGGCTGATGGGTTTTTCAAAAGAAACGCGGTCAAGGAAATCTGGGCACTGTCGCAAGTTGTCGCTTTATACGGCGTCGGAACCGCTGTCGCGTACTCCCACCCGATTATTGCCACCGTGCTCTTGGCGCTCGGCGCGGTTCAAGCGGGTTGGCTCGGACACGACTACGTCCACGGTAGAGGCAAATTATGTGATTCCATGAGATACATGCCGACTTTATTGAACGGTCACTCTGTTGAGTGGTGGACGCAAAAGCACTCCATGCATCACACGTTTACGAACGAAGAGGACATGGATGGGGACGTCATGATGGAACCCTTTTTCTATCTCAGACATCCGAAAGATTCCGGAAGGCCAGACTCTCCCATGCGCAAGTGGCAACACATCTACGGTTACCCTTTGTTGTCCATCATGTACTGGCTCTGGAGATCGCACTCTGTCAAGGTTGCGTTTAAAGAAAAGAGGTGGAAGGAAATCATTTTAATGGGTTTGAACTACGTCTGGTTGGCGACGTGCATGCCGTGGCAAGTCGCGCTCGGCTCGGTCACGTTGGGCGGTTTCATCGTCGGCTCTTTGGTCAGCGCGACGCATCAATCTGAAGAGATTATGGACGCCTCCAATGCGGGTGAATACGTCGACGGTCAGTTTCGATCTACCAGAGACGCTGAAACTGTCTTTGGTCCTCTCGAAACCTGGATATGGGGCGGCATGGACACTCAACTCGAGCACCATCTCTTCCCTACTATGCCGAGATACAACTATCACAAATTGCGACCGATTTTGAAAGCGTGGGCGAAAGCCCAAGGTATTTTGTACCGATCGAGTCCGTCGACGACTATCATTTCAGATAACTGGAAGCTTCTCGATAAAATCGCTCACCAAGCGTAAGAAAGAAACGCGCCCCTGTCGTGTATTTTAAAAAACATTTTATTATTATAAAAAGGAGAAGCTCGCGACGAAGCGGGTGAAGATAATACACTGATAATAATAATATAAAACTTTATGATTTTAGGAATCAAAATTGATCGAATACGAGACGAAAGAAAGAACGAAAAGAGTGAATGATTCGTCGCGTCGATGTGATTTGTGCGAGTGCGTGTTGTAGAGGAATATATTTTAATCAAATAAAAGTCCAACTAATACTGATTTATAAATCGAGCACACCCAGAGGGGGGCTGTTGTTTGTTTTTTTGGGTCCGCCCCAAAAAAAAAGCAAAATCTCTCTACCGACGTGTCACCGTTGGGAAAGAGCTCACCCCACCTTTTCCGAAAATACATCCGGCATTCTTTCCTGCCTTGTGCGCGCACTTTCTTAAAGAGAAACCATCTCATCCATAATGTTCGCGACGCAATCTTTAACCAAGCAATTCAACTCGACGGCGACGACGACGAGTTCGTTGACGCGCAAGCAACAAAAGCAATCTCGAAGACGCGCGGGGAACCAAATCACGCGCGCGTCTTCTGCCAACGTGGAAAAGCCGAAAGATTCTCCACCACCAACTTCTTCGGCAACTGCGACGAATCCTCCGACCCCGCCGAAAAAAGAAGATCGCAAAATTGTCAACGGTCAAGACGTTCCATCTTTCGAGGATATCTCCACCGCGCACTTCCGAATCAGTTCAGGTACGTTTCCTCTCTCTCTCCCTTTCTCTTTGGTTTCCGTAGATGAGAGATTTGGTGGATATCAATTTTCCTTTTCTTCAAAATGGGTGCACTAATCTCTCCTCTTCTTCTTTTTCTTTTTTTTCTCGACTGATGGATGAGAAACAAAACATGTGTAAAATAATACTCTGTCTGTGCGTTGGAAACTTATAACTGACTCTTATCATCATCATCATCATCATCATCATCAATTAACAGGTGTGGTCCGAACGAGATGCGTCGAGTCTCACGCCATGTCCAAGGCCACCGGAAGCAGAATTTTCTTCAAGCACGAGTGGGAACAACGCACCGGGAGTTTCAAAGAAAGAGGGGCGAGAAACGCTTTGATGTCTTTGTCGGACGCTCAGAAGAAGAAAGGTGTCGTCGCCGCATCCGCCGGTAACCATGCGTTAGCGTTGGCCTACCACGGAGCTAAACTCGGCATTCCAGTTACGGTTATTATGCCTTCGATTGCCCCGTTGACGAAAATTAGCAAGTGCAGAGACTTGCAGGCGAGAGTTATCCTCCACGGCGCGACGATTGCAGACGCCGCAAAGTACGGCAAAGAAGAGTACGAGAAGAAGGAGGGGTTGAAATACATCAACGGCTTCGACGATTTTGAAATCATCTCTGGTGCGGGCTCAATGGCTCTGGAAATTTTAGAAGACGTCAAAGACGTGGATGCCATCGTCATCCCAGTCGGAGGCGCCGGTTTGATTGCTGGTTGCGCTTTGGCCATTAAAACGTTGAAGCCAGATTGCTTAGTCGTTGGCGTTGAAGCCGATCGATGCCAATCCATGAGCGCGGCGTTGAAGGCTGGAAAACCTACGCTCGTTCCTTCTGGAGCTACTTTGGCTGACGGTTTGGCTGTGCCAACCGTCGGACCGCGATCCTTCGAGACGTGCAAAGATTTGATCGACATCATGGTGACGGTTTCAGAGAGAGACATCGCGACGGCGCTTTTACGATTGGTAGAGTTGGAGAAACTCGTCCAAGAAGGTGCGGGTGCTTCAGGCTTAGCGGGTATTTTGGCAAATAAGATACCGCAATTAAAAGGTAAAACCGTGGCAGTTGCGCTGTGTGGAGGTAACATCGATACGAGCACATTAGGATACTGCATTGAACGCGGCTTGGTCGCCGACGGGAGACTCATTAAATTTGAAGCCGTCGTGAGTGATCGTCCGGGAGGTATTGCGGGATTATGCGGGGTTATCGCGGAAGCAGGAGCGAGTATTAAGCACATGACTCACGACCGCGCGCGCCTTGGTGAAGAAAGTCACTCCGTGTTGGTCACGGTCGAGTGCGAGTGCACCGGTCGGGAAATGGGGAAGGACTTGATTCAGCGCTTGGACAAGAACTACAAAATCATCAGCACGAGCATGTTGTAAAACAAGAAGGGATCATTATAAAATTGAAGGAGAGAGAGGATGAGAGACGAGGAAAAAGTCCATTTACTTTAAAAAGCCTAGTACATTATTATTAATGTTCTTGTTGTTGTAATAAAACGCGGGTCGAGTGTGAATTTTTTTTTATCAATTAAAAACTACAACACCACTGAATCATCATCATCGAACACAACGTGAATCGATGATGAGGAAAGTATAATAAGAGATGCGTAAGGTTTTGTCTAGAACTCTAGAAGCCAAAAAACCTGTTTTAAAAAAGTGCCCTGATCGAGAATGCGCTTGATAGCAAACCTTGACCCCGATTTATCTATAGATTTAACTACACACGCCAAAAATCGGATAAAAGTGCGTCATCATGAAAGATGTAACATTACTTCATGAATTCGTTACGGTCACCCAGACGTCTGGGTGATCGAGCGGATAATATGCCTCGTGGGAAGATAAGGCGTCTGCATGATTGCCACCGTGCACGTGACCCCCGAATGCGTGGAAAACGCCATTTTTGAACGCGGCGCCGAATCGAAATCTCGCGGTGGGGATCAATTGGCGATCCTCCCAAGCGTCGTGAGCAACAAAGTATTCCTCGACATGATGCGTGGCAAGCTGGGTAGCGCTGTTATCGGTGGTGTTCGTTTCGCCCCCAATTGCAAGCAACGAGTTCGCGATTGGATTGGCGACGAGTTGAAAATCGCCTCTGCTGTTCTTCATTTCAGCGTGCGCCGACGTCCAAACGTCCGTCAACACGTCGAGCGAATAGAGCTTTGACTGACTCACATAGGGTACCTCCTCACCGGTTAGGGTATCGTGCCATCCTCCTGCGAGATAAATGCTGTTTTTCAACGCCGCGCAGCTCACGTCCCCTCTTGGATCCGGAAGATCCGAAGTTTTGACCCACTCGGAAGACAACGGTCCAGCGAGCTTATACGTCGAGTTCAATACCGAATAGTCTTCTCCGTAACCACCCATGAGATAGATAGCGTTGTTAGATCCAGTAGCCGCGCATGCATCTTTGACGACTGATGGCAAGCAACGTGTTCCTGTTTCTGTTCTCCACGTGTCCGTGTCGACGTTATAAACCATCGGACAGAGCTCGTCGGTATCCACGCCGTATTCGCCGCCCGGGGTAAAAGCGGAGATTCCGCCAAGGATCCAAACTTCGTTTTGATTCAGGTCGTTCTTCATGACAGCTGCGGCGTAACGCGCTCTCGCTTCTGGCATGTTAGCTCTGGAATCGTATGAATCATTGATGGAATCGTATCTGAGCACTGTATTGAGATACGCCCCGCTCTCATTCTTGCCTCCGAAAATATAAACGTAATCCGTTTTATCTCCTTCAATAGAAACGGCTTGGAAATCCGAGCGCGCACCCCCTTCGAGACGCCTCTTATGATGCCACACTCCAGATCCTCGAAAAAATGAGAACGAGTTCTCGTTACTTGATAAAGGAGACGGTTTTCCAATCGAGAGTCTCACTCCGGTCACACCGTTAGTGTCGTTTTCAAGGTCCCGAACCGTCTTGGCGGCGTAAATCGACAGCGAGAACGCGATGAGCAAAACTATCAAGTGGACCGCGTTGTAAATAGTCGTGAATAACGACGAAGACTTTGAAGAACGATATCCTCCTCCGCTGGTATTGGGCATGTTCAACATCACTACCGAATCTGTCGAGTCCATCTCTTTTCTTTCTACGGAAGAAAAGTGTGAGGAAAAATTGCATTGGCGCGAAAAAAACGACGTCACTTTTTGAGAGTACGAGCAGAGTAAGCACGACAAACGCGAGGAGCTTAAATATGCGTATTCTTATCGTACATCTACAAATTAATAAAGCTAAATTTGCAGTAAACTTCTGTGCAACTCTCCAGCTTCTGCTCCTTGCGTCATGACAAACAATCGCAACGAACTTCCGAGAGACTTGGAAAGTTCGGTGTGAAACCAGAGCAACTCGTTTTCCATATTCGCCTTGGCGGTTTCGTATTTTTTAAACAACGTCGTCTTCTTGACTCGATAATCGGCTACTTTCAATTCTAGTCTTCTTTTTTCCTCTCGTTTCGGTCCAGCGTCCGGTAAGCCTAGGGAGGAGATCTTGTACTGGTTCCTCGCTATGCTCTGTAACGTGTGATTGTATTCGTCTACTATTTTTTTCCTCGCCGCGAGCGCGTTGACAACCTCCATGATCAGTTGCAAAGACCCGCTAATCTTTTCAAGGAACAATCTATTTCTATCGTGCTTGAGCTCGGTGGTTTCCGGGGTATCATCGCTTTGTGCTATGCGGGAGAATGTATTTGCAGCCTTTCTCCAGCAAATGCCTTGTCGCGATGAAGATGAAGACGCCGTCGACCAGTTCGCCTTGGCCGCTCCCGAAATGCGTTCAATGATTTCTACTCCTCTCGTTTCGTGCTCTTGCATGGTGTTGAACACCGTGGACAAATCCGAAAAGTACTCCGTCGTTTTCTCTTTATGTCTGATTACTTTTTTCGCCGAGGCGAGCATTTTTTCCGTTCTTTCTCGAAGTGAAGATATGTACTGACAAACCTCGGCGTGCAGCGCCGGTTCCCGAAGCGTTCCTTCGACGTCAAATAAATGAGAGCCACCTCCTAATTCACCGTCAGACGTTTTACTCGCTATGGTATCGTTGATGGATGAAATCACATTCGTAACGCTACCGAAAATGGATGAAATCGCGGAAGTTGTTTTCTTTTTTACATCTTTCGTCGTCGAAAGCTTCACCTTGTTATACGTCGCGTTGCTCTTGGAGCAGTCGAGAAAATCATACAAAGCTTTTGAGCGCGACAGAAGAGGATGCATCGAGATCTTCGCTATAAATACTCTCAGTAACGTCGCGCGCGAAGCAATTGCGGGCGATTTTGGATCATCTAAAGGAAACGTCGTCTTTGGTGGTAACGTTGGCACGATCACGCCGGCGACTTCTTCGACTAAAGCTTGATACAGCTTGTTGAACTGTGAAAACCGTCGTCGAACTAAACCAGATTTTCTGGCATACGTCGGTAACGTCGTCCAATACGAAACGCCAAAGACTATGTGCGCGTTTAATCCTTCACCTCTGCGCTCTGGTGCGCATACCTCTACGTGCATGCGATTGCTTTCTTCTTCTTCTTCTTCTTCCTCTTCCTCTTGTTTTTCTTCGTCGCCTTCTTCTTCTTTTCCTTTTCCATTACTGTTGTTGTTGTTGTTGTCGTGCAGCGGGACAGAAATTTCCACATACGCGGAAGACGTCTCTGGTTCTGGTCCTGGATCAACGTGCGCCTCGAAATCTGAAAGAAACGCTTCCTCGCTGTCGGCGTCTTCTTCTTCTTCGGCGTCGTACGTGCCGTTGTGGTGATGGTATCCATTTCCCCTCGAATGCATTTTGAATCGAGACAATAAGGAGAGGAAAAAAAGTATGGTATCTCCTTAAATAACTCGAAGAAGCCATTTGGAGGATTAAATAACGGAAAAAAAGAAACAAAACTTCACACCGCGCGCAAGTATACGACGTATTCTATTTACTATCAAGACATCACGAAGCCTTTCGTGTGCTCGATCTGACAACATCAACGCTACCGGCCGATGTCTGATAGTGTTTTTGTTTGATTGTATACACGCACATCCATCCGTCGCTTTCAAACACTTCGACCGAGGAGATTCCTTGCGACAATGACGACTTCAAACTCTATTGAAGAAGAACAAACGCAATAATAATAACAAGAAGAAGAAGAACGAAGAAGAACGAAGGCCGTTCTCTTCACGCGCTTGTTCAGGCATATAGCAGTAAACGATCGTTAAATGCGCGTTGTTTGTATCGCTTCGGCGTCCAGAGCAGCTTGGACTGCATCTGATGACGTTGGGACTCAGAAGAAGAAGAGAAGGAAAACTGCACTCATTTCTTTGCCTCTCCTTCGTCGTCCCTCGAGAAAAAGATGCATGGAATACGAACAGATACTACAGACGAAAGAAAGAGGAGAAAGGAATGCCTTCGCCTTGTCCATTACCACCGTAGGTGCACACTTTGATGACGTGAGAGCATCACGACATCGTCGCAGGGGTGAACATGCAAAGGCTTTCGCGACGACGTCCATGACGACAGAGGACGGGGGGAAGAACGACGCGCAAAAGATAGCAACAACAACAACAACAAAAAGATCGACGTCAATCGCACAAATTATGATAGCAGTCGTTCGTGCGTTCTTACTCTCGCTCGTTGTCGCAGCATTTGTCGTGTATGGCGCGAGAATATATTTTGGTAAACCAATTAATATACCCGGTTTTAGTTCTGGTTTTACGTCTGGCATTCTGCTTTTCTCGCAACGCGTCGCCATGGTTGCGTGTATGCGATTTATGTTTGGAAACGTGAAGAAGTTGACATCATTTATGCAGCGTAAGAAAGAAATTGATAGCAGTGGTGTTAGTAGAAAGGATAGTAATGGTAGTAATCAACGTATTGGAATCGGCGGGTACGTGAAAAGGTCCATCGCGCGAGCGGTGGGTAAATTTAAAGCAAATCCAAAGGGCGCGATGTTTATTCCGGTCGTCGCCGCGTTTGTCGGTTACATCACAAATTGGCTCGCGGTGAAAATGATCTTCTATCCCGTAGCATTTTGGGGACCAGCGTTCTGGCGAGCTTTGGAAGGGAATTTGTATGGATTCGACGTGTTGAGTCCTCTAGGAGCAATAGGGTGGCAAGGCATCGTGCCGGCAAAGGCGCCGCGAATGGCTTTTACCATGGTCACCATGGTCACGGAAAAGTTGATAGACGTGTCTCAGACGTTCTTACGTTTGAATCCAGAAGATATTTCAAATCGACTCTTCTCTAGAATTCCGGAAATTGCGCACGCCATAGCTAGTACGCTCACGCTGAACAAATTTCCGTGGGCGATGGATATAGCGAAGAATGCTGTTCCTACACTTCCTGGACCTTTGCTTTCAGAGTTGCACGAATCTGTAGTCTCTAAGTACCTCGCCGGGTTCGTCGTTCTCTTACAAGCAAACGTTGATCGAGTCATTGATTTGAAGGAGTTGGTAGTTACGGAGATGAGCGTCGATCGATCCGTTTTGTGCGAATTGTTCCAGCGATGCGGTCGCGCTGAATTGAAGTTCCTCACGGATTCCGGATTCTTTTTTGGATTTTTGCTTGGTCTCATTCAAATGGTCGTGTGGATGTTTTACGATAATCCCTGGACCTTGACAATTGGTGGTACAATCGTTGGATACTTGACGAACTGGATAGCGTTGAAATTGATATTTGAACCAATCGAACCTGTGTATTTTTGCGGCTTTAAACTGCAAGGTTTGTTCCTCCAAAGACAACACGAAGTTTCGGGTGAGTTTAGCGACCATCTCGCAGAGAACGTGCTGACGAGCGAGAAGATTTGGAACAACATTTTTACCGGCCGGAAACGTCCAGAATTTGACGATATGCTCGAAACGTACACGAAAGACTTCGTAACGAAAGAAGGCTTGGAGCGAGGATTAGATTCATTAGGGGAATCTACAACGGATGTTCAAATTATTCAATCGGTAAGTGAGGAACTTTCGAAAGAGTTGCCAAAACACGTGGAAGTATTGCATGAGTACACGGATGAAACTCTCGCGTTGAAGGAGCTCATGCGCGAGCGCATGGAACTCATGACGCCCAAGGAGTTTGAAAGAGTTTTACATCCAATATTCGAGGAAGACGAGATGACGTTGATAATCTCCGGCGCAGTTCTCGGAGCTATAGCTGGTTTTTTGCAACAAATCTACACGGTAGCAATAGAATCGACGACGACGATGACGACGACGACTAGCTCAACAACTAACGATGAAAAAGAATAGAACGGTAATAGTTGACCCAAACAGAAAAAATAAGTTGTAATCTCTTTTGTATTTTTTGTCTACTTCAAAAAGATGATTTATGCGCCTTCTCTGGTGAAACCAAGTGTATCGAGGTGCAAAACTTTGTGCTATTATTGTCAAGCTCATGTACATGCATTGCGCGCACGCACATTCCCTCGATCTTGCCCTATCTAAGTACAACTTTATGCAAACGCAGAAATTAGCTTCCTCTTGTACGTCGCCATAAATTGCGCGATGAACGCCTCTATGTGAATGATTGCTTTCGAGCCGAGCTGAAGTTTATGTTCAAATTGAGCGGCCCAACGAATGACTTCGTGCTTCATCTCATCGTCTAATCGCTTCGATAAATAAAAGCAAAGCGTCTGGAAAATCAAGGTCGGCGGAATACAATTCACGAGAAGCTCGTAAATACGACCTCGGACTTGTAAAAGACGTTTCGGACTTTGCTCGGCTAAAATTTCAGCCGCGATTTGGGCGATGTACAACTCCCAATCCGTCGTTTGCACGGACTGCGTTTCTTTGAATGGATAATTAGCAACTCTACACGCCTCCAGTGCCAGAATAGCACGACGCAAATCGCGTTTCGCAAAGACGGCGACTTTTGAACAGAGCTGTGGAGGAAGCGTCAATTTCTCCTTGGCAGCGATGTCGTATAAAACCTTTTCAATATCTTCCGCTCGAGGAGCTGCAACGCGGACGGGTAAACATCTACTGCGCACCGCCTCTAATACTCTATTTACCGAGTCTGCAATTAAAATTAATCTACACGCCGATGAGTATTTCTCCATGGTTCTTCTCAAGCCGTGTTGCGCCTCTTTTGAAAGTTTATCGCATTCGGTGAGTACGAGTATTTTGTATCCTGCGTTTCCTTGCGCATCGATCGGTCGAGAGCGCGCCATTTCTTTAATAACCTCTTGCACGACGTATCTATCTTTATATCCTGCATCCGATGGATTGATTTCAATGTGATAATTTGAGCTTTGCGTCATTAAATCGACTTCAATTTTTCTCGTAGACGTCGCATCGATTTTCCACGTTTTCTGTTCGACTTTTGTCTTGTGAGCGCCTGGGCCAAAGATTGTGCTCAAGAGCGCGAGGACGAGCGATTTCTTCCCAGAACCCGACGGACCGTAAAACAACACTGCAAAAAAGAGAGAAAAGAGGAGTAAATCGTGAGTGTGGTGAAAAAAGAGCAATTTCAACGCGGATAGACGTAAAGAAGAGTGCGACTTTTAAAAAAGAAACGCGCTCTAGAGAGAAAGAGAGAATTTTGAAAAGCACGCAAAAGAAAAAGAGAGTTTGAAAATTTCCCAGCAAAAGGGAAGAAAAGGACGCACAGTGTGGACAGTCTCCATCCTTGACGAGCTCTTTCAAGTGATTTGCGACGCTCGCGTTGACGTGCTCGCACTGATCAAGTTCGATTGGACGATATTTATCTACCCAAAGGGACATGATGTAAGACGAGATGAGATTTTGGGAGGTGTTTTTTATGATGATGGAAAAAACATAAAAAGAAGAAGAAGAGAAGAAAAGTTGCATGCAAGGCGAAAAGCCGAAAAAAAAAAGAGAAACACACACAAAGATATTTCCCCCGTGCATAACCTCTTTATTTACCAAGCGCGTTGATCTACCTTTGGAAAGTATAGAATTTAGTGTAAAATTAATATCGTTATTCATGAACATGATTGCAATGCGCATGAGTTCTGTGCCGGTCAAGGCGATGATCTCTTCACGTTCTTCTTCCTCTTCCAAGACGAAGAAGATGACGACGAAAAATTCTTCCTTCATCGCGATGAAGAAAAGAGGCAATAACGTTATTCCATCGGCAACGGCTTCCGATTGGGATACGTTCTCCGTTTTCTTACGAAAGCAGTGCGAAGCCGCCGCGAAGGAAGGCACCGATTCTAAAAAATGGGACGACGTCCGCGCCATCAACTCTGATGCAAAGTCCGTGTACTATCAAAAGTTCCCATCCGCCTCGGCAACGAGTTCTTCGAGTACAGAAGCTGGCTCTGCGATGGATTCGGGCATGGATGAGTTTTGCGACGGTAACGAAGACGCCGCAGAGTGCAAGGTTTTCGATTAACTAGATCATGGTCGTTGTTATGAAATGCTTTACTTTGCTGCTATTTATATAATATATCTTTCAACGACATTATCACGCGGGCGGCGGCGGCGTAAAAACTAGTTTCGTTTTTGTGCGATGGTGGTGCCTCTGCCTTCCCAACATCTTTTTCTTTTTCTTCCCGAAAATTCTCCTCAAAATCAAACGCATCATCTTTGCCTACGAAACCTGGAAACAGGGAACTCGGGAGAAGTTGAAGGCGAATATGCCGCCAACTGCGAGTAAGAAGGCGTCTAAGAAACAGAACAAACTCGTCCGTCTCGCCTTGATCTTTGTCGCAGTAGTTGTCGCGTTTTACAAATTCGATCAGGTTCACTCAAACTATTCGCTCTCTTCGCACCAGTATAACAACAATCACGACTACGAAAGAGATACCCTCGAGGATGGTGATAGCAGCATAGAAACGAGCAGCAGTAGTAGAAGTGATAATAATAATGCAGCGTCCTTGTCTGCTGGAACAGAGGATATATTCGACGAGTTTGGGGAGAAAAAAGCAACCGCGCGCGAGGAAGTAGAGGACGACGACGAGGTCCTTTCTTCTTCTGTCTCTTCTTCTGCTCAGCTTTCGTCGAAAGCAACTCACGGTGGACGGCGCTCGAAGAAAGGTGGAAGCAGAAATGGTGGTGGTGGTAGTAGTGGTAGTAGTAGTAGTAGTAGTAGTGGAGTCGTGGAAAACGATCACGTGTCGCTCTTATCTCGCCTGAGAGGTAACAAAGCCGGGGCGGCGAGGAAGGACGGCGCGTACTCGGCGGGAACGAACTACGGGTCAGCTTCGCTCGGTGATTCCGCGCAAAGGAAAGCAGCCTTGGACCGCATTCACAACACGAGACTCCGCAATGTCGCAGAATTTGATAAATACGTAGAAAGTTTGGAACAAAAAGGAGTTTTACAAGCGTTCGGGTTCACTGGTTCGGATGAAACGCACATGATGCCTTCAAACGACCACGATTTTGCCGTGGACGACGGCTCGTGCGCCGGCGATAACTGGTGCGGACGACACGGTGTTTGCGTGCAATCGAAATGTTTGTGCGTGACACTTTGGGAAGGCGAACGATGCGAGAAACCAAAACACATGCCAAGTGGCATGCACGCTATTTTTAAAGGACACCACATAGTTAATAGAGAGCGATTGAGAGAAATAGATGACATGGTTTTGCGATACCAGACAAACCCAAAAGCTTCCGGAGGTACGCACGCGTTCGCTTTACCGGTGAGCAAAGATTTGGTGCGTTTTGCTCCAGCCAAAGATCCATTCCGTGGACGCGTGTATAAGCGATGCTCGGTGATAGGAAACGCGGGGATGTTGAAAAAGTACAAATTTGGACCGACGATAGACTCGACAGATTTAGTCATTCGCTTCAATCTGGCTCCGACGGAAGGGTACAAAAAAATAGTCGGGACGAAAACGACCCTACGCTTTGTGAACACTATCCACGCCGGGTATCACGAAGACAACGAAGTCGATGTCATGCAAATGCAATCTCAAGTAGGCGTTCAACTCTACATCAAGTTCCGAAAAGAGGCGCCGAAACAACCACTCGTCGCGTTTGATCCTCAATTCTCAGAGTTTGTTTCTTCCAACGTCGCAACCTTACCGACAGGAGGGTACTTTGCCATTTGGTTTGCCTTGTGTAACTGCGTGAAAGTGGACGTGTATGGTTTTCACTTCAGACCTGGATATGGCGTTTCGCATCACTATTTTAACGCGGAAAAACCAAGAAAAGGGAAGGTGGCCATCCACGATTACGATTTGGAGTACGCGCAAATCAAAAAGCTCGCCAAAAAAGGATTTTTAACGCTAGCTGAACCTTGCGTGAGTGGATGTCCAGAACACACTGGTATTAAGCCAGCAAACCTGGCACCCGGTGGATCGTGCTCGTGCAAAGCAAATAATCCTTTGCCAGTGGCGTTGCCCGGATTTTGCAGGCCTCCGGGAACGTGGAGTTGCTTCTTAAAATGCAACGGCGGTGAATCGGAATGTCCTGGCGGTTTACACGTATACGTCAAGGATTCAGCTAAATTAGATAAAGTAGGCATTCCCGTTGAAGCGGTTGACAATGGCGACGCTGGTGATTGTCCGGCATCAATGAGAGATGAGGCTTATAGCGAGTTACGCAAGTGTGCGGTGATGAGCGACGTGCCCAGTGAATTTTTATCGAAGCATTATTTAGTTTAGTAAAGAAGAAGAAGAAGAAGACGAAGAAGGTTGTAAAATGAGCACATAATAATAACAATGCGCGCATAATGGTTCGAATAGGTACATGCATAGTACATATATAAAATAGTTTTATGAATACCCGGTACCTTTTTATCTTTGCTCTCTTCTTTTCCTAAGTGTGCTAATAATATTACATGCCGAAAATCGTACTCAACGCATCTGGCGCGTGTTTGATATGGTCCCGCGCGTTTGAACCGTACCCAGCGTTTGGATTCAAGACGGCGATATATACGCGAGTGTACGCTTCGATCAAACGATTCGAGAACCGGTTCTGGATATCCAATCGCACTCGAGGTGATTGAACTTCTTGAAAATCCGGGGCGCCATCCTTGGCACTTTCTACTAAACCTTGCAACGCTTTAGAGATGATATCTAAAGTCAAGCTCGGATCGTGAGACATCACGCCAGACGAACGTTCTTGATACAAAGAAACTCGTTCGAGCACGTCGAGAAGACCACACGCATTTAAGATTGATTCCGCGTGATTGTCGGCGACATCTGTGGCCGTGTTTGAAATGCGTCTCGTCAAGTCTTGCGTCTTCGCTTGCGCTAGCGGATACTGCTTTAACGGCGTGTGCAAAGCTCCCAGGCAATTTAAAACGTAGGCATCTGCGGCCCATGGCACAGTCTTGGAGCCACCGATGATGGTCGAATTTACCTCGATCAACTTGTTCGCTCCCAACTCGCACGCTTCAATGACTGGATCAATTATGCCATCTAATACTTTCACGATGATTTTATCCGCTCCAGCATTCCCGTGCTCGTTGATTCCGCTCTGTTCTCTGCCCGATAAGACACCGCTCGATGGAACGTCCGATGAAGCAGCTTTCAAAATAGAAATCGCCACCTCCAGGCGTTCTTGTACAATTGGAGGCGCATGTAATCCTGTTTGCGGTACTGGTGGGTTGCGAGTAATTGCAGCACCCTTGACTATTGCGTCATCGTTAAAGGACGTTTGCGCGGCTTTCGCACACACCTTGACAGCTTCGACCAACCCACCAGCGGCACCTTTCTCGGCTTCGGAGGGAGATGCCGTCGTCAACGAAAGCAATTGTTCCAAAACTCCAGAGTAAAAGTGTAAAACTCCCGTAATTTTGTACGTTTCTAACGCATCCGGTGTTCCAGCTAAAGCTTGCTCCACGCGAACTCTTAACGGGCGCGATAAACCGTCCATTATCTTAACCATCGTATCCTTCGCGATTCCCTCCATGTTGTCATATAGCTCGCCGCTTGTATCCGCGCTTTCCTTCACACTTCCAGAGTTTGCTTCATCTCTCGTGCTAGATGTATTGTTCGCATCTTTCTCGTCCTCTTCGTCGGAGAGCAGCGATGCATCTGTACTTAAAAACAAAGCGTTGCATACGTCGCGTTCGTTCGCCACGGCTTGGTGAATCCATCCGAGCATATCAGAAATATATCTAACCGGATCGTGCGCGCGTGCTTCGATCGGAGCTTTTCCAGATTGGCCTCCTCGAGTCAGTGCTGCAATGAAGTGACGAAACAACGCATTGTGTCGTGTTCTTGCAATCTCTTCTACGCAATATTGATGCAACGTTGGTCTGGAACGTAAAACGCGCAGCGCTTTCGCGACTTGCTCTAGCCGCTCTTCTGCGTCCACGGAAAAGCTACTGGTATTATCAAACTCGTTCTCAGCCGCGATGCGCACTTCACTTTGAACCCATCGACAAAGCTTTTCGTGCGCTTGGTCCATGTGACCGGACATAACATCCATGAGCTCTAAGCCCGAACGTTGATGTTGCGTTCGAAGCAAGTGAGCACAATTCTTATGGATTTGTTTTACTCGTCTGAGTGCTTTATAAAATAGAGGCGTTATGACGCGGGAAGACGACGCGGACACACCACCGACGATCTCAGTCGTTTCATCGATATCTTCCTTGAGTGCGTTCAGTTCCGATTCTTTCAGCTGATAGTCTCTCAAAAACGTGTCGATAACTTTGCTTCTCGACTGAATTCGCGCGAGATCATTCTTTGCACTCTCCGTTTCGCGCAGTAAAGCCACAGTGGACTGCGATTTCTTCTCCAACGCTTCTTCGATAGAATCGACACACTGCGTCAATGCGTCTAACTTGTCGTCTACGGCTTTGAGCGTGCCTTGCGTAGATTCAGACGCGTGAATGAACTCGTTATTGATGTCCAATCCTCGCCGTTCGATGGCGAACCGTAAACCTCTCCGCGCGCTCTGATCGTTTTCGATGTAGAATTCAGACAAAGCTTTCAAACACGCCACAGTTTCGCGTCCATCTAATCGCGTGTCCAGTACCTTCTTCACCTTCCGCGCGAGTCCAGGTGCGAGCGTCGTTGACGACATATTCAAATCTCTGTTTTGGAAAAACGCGTCGTAGTTTTGCAGAGAAGTCTCGTGATGGCACAGTTTGGAGAATTTATTAGGAGCACGAGTTTGACATTTTTTTATTTTGAAAAACAAACTCCGCGCAGAGAGAACAACACACTTCTTTCTCCTCTCTGGAGTCTACATGGATACTACTACTAATAATAATAATACAATGAGTATCGCGAACGCATAGCTAAAGAATATGAACGACTGAAAATGTCTTCAAAGATTTTGGAAGGTGGTATCCCCCGGCGCGATCTAGAGAAACAACAACAACAACAACAACAAACTCAAAATTGCGAAGGCAAAAAGCTCTATTACACAACTTCGTTGCGTTCCATTTTCGGAGAAAATTCGGGAAGGAAAAGGGATCGATCTAAGCACCCCTTGCGCGGTTCGCTTCGATTTAGCGATGGGAAATCGTGCGTGTGCACGCCTTTTTGTTTCCTGGACGAGAGAGGGGAAGAGATTCCGATCATCTTCGAGAACGCGTTCGAAGTTGTTCGCGCTTTTTGTTCTAAAAATCAAACGCAAGAAAACGACGACGGAGCGAGGGAAAGGATGGGTGCACATATTTTGGAAAACGTCGTCATACGCACGTGGCGAATGCGCGCAACCACGCCACAAGAGAATAGCAGCGGACGATGTAACAAGCGAAAACAGAGCGACGAACACAGTGACAGTATTTCTCATGGGAAAAATAACGAAGAGAAAGAAGGAGAAAAAGAAGAAAGAATTGGTTCCAGGCATCACCTAGAAGCGCTCTCATTTGAAATCGTACCGCCAACTAGCGAGATGGAAAGCGATTCTGCGCTTTTGGAGAGCGAGACTCAAAATGTAAGCACTGCAAACGGTGGAGTAGATGAAGATTCGCAGGTTATACTCATGAAGGCCGAAAAAAGTGATGATAAGAGAAAAGAAGTATCATCATCAACGCCGTCGTTCCCATTACTTACGACAACACAAAATGGGAGCGTTCGGCTCGCGTCTATGGAAGAGCTTCGTGCGAATGGGCGATTGGATGTCGTCGACGATGCCGTGAGAGTGCCAAAGAAGGCGTCACATCGCCTTTCTATCGGTATTGTTGATGATATGGAAAGTGGAGGTATCGACGTGAATCACGCGTGCTTCTTGAAAATGACGACACCTATTATTCGCATACCGGAGGAGAAGCCCATGTTCTTCGCTCTTTTCCTTTCCGCCCAAAGTAATTCCAAAAAAAAGCAGGAGGAGTCGAAGGATAAGATGTATGGAGAGCAATGGATTATGTTTCAGGGCGAACGAATGATGGCCTTTCACCCGCTTCTCGCGTGTACATCGAGCTCTCAGTCTTGCGAAGATGGTAAGGAAGAACGAAATGATGGTTGTGGCGACGAAAAGATGCGCTCGTTGAACACGCACTCGATGACCAACCTTCGATCGGTAAATTTGTACCCAGACGATCCAACGCGCGATAATCTCCGCGTGCTCTTTGCCACGGAAGGTACATCGATTGGTTTCAACAGAGTGACTCGATCAAGCGGTCGTGACGAACGTAGTGTAGATGGTGGAAGCAATCGAAGCAACAAAACCGATACTGACGCTTGTTTGGATGTAGCGAGTGTATCGTGCGCGTGCGAATCGTGCAAAGACGGATACACTGTGCATTCGCGCACAGGCATAGTAACTTCCGTAGATTTAGAGGATAACTTCGCGTTCGAGCTTGATAATGCTTTAGTTGTCATGGTTTCGCAGCATATGTTAAGTGTAGATATCGTGAACCCTGCGCTCCTCTATCCAGGTCTCCAGATTGGCGCGCGAGTGCAAATTACGCATGGTCATCCAATATACGCAAGAGTATGCGCTGCTGACGGAGATGATCGAATTGAAGATTGGGAAGATGAAGAAGATTTACTGAATGAAGGTAAGGAGTTAATTGCAGTTGGCGCGTGTGCGCGGACGTTTGTAAAGGTAGTCAGCCTCTCTCCTTTCCTCGCCGCGGAGGAGGACGAAATGCTCGAAATGAAACATTTATTAAACGTGTGCGCGGATGTAAAACCAACGATTCGATCATCATTAAACGGGATGCGCGCGTTGACATTCAAAAAGCATGTTCGAGTTTCTTCATCTCGCAGAGACACTTTGCGAAGTTTGTGCGATTCTCTAGGATTTGGTCTCGCATTTGAAACTTTGAACGCGTTCGACGCGCTCTGGAAGCGTCTACCCTCGATGAAAAGTGGGACGTCGAGCGAGACACAAGTGCGAGACGTGCTTACAGTAGCTCGCGACCCCGATCAAATGTGTTTGACATACTTGAGTGGTATCGCTCCTGGTACTACAAACGCCAAAGAAGACTATGAACAGATTACGAACGCTGCGAGAAAAATGCCGCTATTATTCGCCATCCTGGCGCTCGACGAATACCGTCGCCATCACGTCCACGGTGTGTGCGCAAGCACTTCGCGCGCTTTTTCACTCATTCATCCAATCAATAAATTGAAGTCAGGGAGATGTAATCCAGTTCGATTGGCGTACGATGAATGTTTGTTCGCACCAAGGAAACTGGGTGGATTCCGAGAATTTGAAAGTCACGTAGAATTCCCGTCACTCTTGGATATAGCCACGGAAGCTCAAACAATGTTATCGCGCGTGACTGTCGCGCGAGAGACATTGTCACCGCTCATTTTCCGTGAAGGCGCTCATAGAAAAATGAGTAACGTTGGAGTAAACGAGGGAAAGATGAGGGACGTTCACGTTGTTCATGGATACGATGCTCGGCTTCCAAGGGGCCACGTTTTGCGCATCTCGGCGGCGCGTGCGTTTTGCATTGAGAAAGTGAAGAGAGAAAAGGCCTCTCTTCTCATCGCACACTTAGAGCACACTCGAGATTCGCGGTTCAAACGGGATCGGTTCATACTGAATGACGCGTCAGGAAGTGTACCTATCGAGTTTGAGTTTGAAGATGTAGGGCTGGACGACGTGGCGGCATATTTCGGGGAGTTGGAAAGGAAGATTGAAGAGTCGCCAACGACGTATCTGGTCGCATTGACAGCTTGGAGAACATTATGTGAAGGCATCGAAAGGGACAACACTGGATGCGACGATGATGCGTTCGCGCACAGTAGAACGCGTATCTGCGCGCGATTAAGAGACGTAATTTTCTTGGACGAGCGGATTTTTGCGCATTCGCAGAATAATATTTGCGCGTCCCAAGAAAGATGCATTTCTGACCAAAATGCAATGTCCATTAAGCAAGCGTTGTTTTGGAGTGCAAAAACACCATCACACTATGGATCTGGGGCTCTTTGCGAACCCACGCCTACCGATATTGACGTCTGTGGAGTTGTAGTAGTCGAACAGCGCGTCACCGGGGATGCGGGCGCTGCTTCCGCTACATTTGGGAACCACCGCAGAAGAAAGCAGCGCGAACTGCAACTCATTTTGCAAGATTGCGACGATGAGCGTAACGTGATTAAAATATACTGCAGAAATGCGTTTGCTGGCGGCAACTCTGGATTTGGGTTCGGGGTAGGGGCCACCGTTATCATCAAACGCGTTAATAGATACGTGTCTCCGCGAAGCATGAAAGTTACGTATCGTCTGACAGATCGGTCGCGGATTACGGTGGTTGCACCGTGGTTTGCTTCGAAGCATAAAAGAACGATGATGGAGTACCACCGAGAAGATTGTAGCGATGATATCAGCTGGTATGCGGCTGTAAATGCAGATGCAGATGTAGTTGTTGCAAGTCCACCGCAAGCTGTGAGCTTCTACGCTTCTGAATGTTCCAACGCGTTGACAAAATTACCAAGAGACACGCGATGTTCGTTACGAAGCTTATCATGGAACAGTTCCGCGAATCCCGAAGAAGAGGATTCTCGATCTCAGTTTTTATTCGTGCGCGACGACCGATTGATCTCGATCAGAGCTCGGATATCTGGTGTAACGATGCTTCAATCGAGCTTGACGTGTCCTTCGTGCGACGTGACGGCGTGTTTGCTTTCGAAACCCTCGTCACTATATATCACCACAGATAATACTGATCTGTGCAAAGCTACGGAGACTTGTTTTAAGCAAAAGGCGTCACCAGTCTTCCAACTTGAACTCAATGTTACAATAGACGATGGAACCGGCGTTGCCGATTGCTGGATTTCAAACTCGGCGGCGACTGGCTTACTTCCAGAGAAAATGTATCGCGATATCGTCACACTCACACGTAAACACGGGAAAGTTGTCGCAAGAACGTCTACGAGTACGGCGGATGAACGTGAGAATTACGGAGCTTTGGATTTCGGTTACAGCGCGATAGGGTATCAAGGGTACACGTTGAGTAAGGTTGACGCGAGACCAATCGTGGAAGCTATCAAGTACGTCAACGCTACTCCACACATGCTGTTTGAATGCGCACGAAATTATAAAGTTCATTCACATCCACAATACGGCGATACATTTTGCGCATATGACCGCCCTTCGATATTCGCGAGGAACGTGAAATGCGGTGGTTTTCCGATGCGCACGGTATGTGCCCCTGGCGGTCGTTTGCGGGCCGTGCGAGTTACGAACGTCGACACCAAGCTCGAACTTTGTGAAAGGTTGCGTCGCTTTCGTTGTAAAGAGGCAAATGTGTGAAGGAAGACCAACGATACGTTTTTAGAATACATCATAGTGCATTTAGTTAAGCAATAGATCTAAGTTATTTAATCGTAATTGTATAGTTTTATAGTACATTAATCTACATCTTCGATGATATCCTCCTCCTCCACATCTTCCAAGCTATTATCCATTTCATCTATATCCTCGCGCGTGAATAAACTATCGCTAATGATTCTGTCTTCGTTTCTTCTGTATCCTTCCTCGATGATTTTCTTGAACGGCAAATTCGTCGCGACGAATGCTTCAAAACTTCCCTCATAATAGCTATGTCTGCTCCGGAATTTATTATGGTGAAGTTTTGGCGCCCACATTAATTCTCTCAGTCTCCTACTTGAATCTTCTACTTCTTTCGCTTTCCTACTCGCACTCGGCGCTCTCAATGGTCTCCAAGATGATTCTGGTGGACGCGACTGCACAGATACACAACCGCGAGCGGCTACGCTCGAAGCTAATCTATCTAACACGAGCGATTGGGATTGATCGACATCACCGTATTTCCATCGTTGGCTACCGCAGCTAAACACGTCCGCATCACTCACGTGCTTCAAAAATTGCGACAGCGCGTCAATCTTCCTGTTATCTATAAAATCTGGCGTGTTTTCAAACAGGAAGTCAATAACTGTCTTGGGGGCGGCATCCACTCGAGCCCGATTCAATGTGAGTTCAACCTCGGACTCAAGCGCATCATCTGACGGTTTCCGTTTGGCGTACAAAAATTTACCGAGCGCGTGAAAGAGTGAGATGCTCGATTCCTTTTTGCGTTCTTTATCACCATCGTCATTATCAATTCTCGCTTCCTCTCGATTGCGTTTCTTCGTGTTCTTCTTCTCGTTCTTTTTCCGTTTTGCGTACATATCGCCAACGATGCGCGCGTAAAGCAACTGAAGAGAAAACATGAGAGAACGTACATCTCCATTACACTCGAGAACAAGATTTTCAACGTTCTCGAGCATTTTCGACTTTATAGAGGATAAGCCGTCAAAATCATCATCTTCGTCGGGAAGACTTTTAAGAAATGAACCATTCTTCGTCGTTTCGGAGGAAAATTCCAAGTTGATGACGCGTTTCGCAGCATCTTCGAGCGATTTCTTCGTGCACGGATTTAACTTGATCTCTACTAAATATTCCGAGAGGTTTTGACGATTTTGTGCACCCATGCGCTCCAACTTTTCGTGAATAATACGCCTGACGAATTTAAGTCCATCGCTCTTCGACTCGTTTCCGAAAGAAACAAAATCGCCTTCGCCGACGTCTGACGATGATGAAAAAACGACAGGTATTCTATTCTTTGCGGACGAGGAGACGAGCCCTTCGATTGAAGAAACAAATTTGCTTCTACCGCGTTCATCTCCTTGTGCAACGGTCGGAACATCTCGAATCAAAATAACTGTGCCTCTGCTTCTCTTGCTGCCGCCTCCGATAACGTTTGATACAATCGCGTTGTACTTCGTGCTTCGGTTAAGAAAGTTGACGAAATCCTCTATTTTACTCGTGTAGGCATCACCACCGTCGAATCGATTCTCGTTCGTTGTCGATACGTTCTCGTTATAAATCGCTGGTGCCGGAGGTTTCCACTCGAGCACAGAAAAGCACTTTTCTTTCGCCAAAGTTACAAACGTCGATGCCTTCCCACAGCCGCTTGGACCAACTAAAAACAACACCGCCGGTCGTTTCGATGTTTTACTGCTCTGTTTCTCTAAAAAATCAATCATTACTTCAGCCTTCTTCTTAGGAACGACAACTTCAGTGCACGAACGTGGATGATACTTCTCTGGCCACGACGTCGTTTGCGTGATAGGTTTTGAGTTTTTACTCGTTTCCATCGTCTTTGGTTGAATTCGTTGTTGTTGTTGTTTTTCCTTTTTTAAATTTGCGACGAGCGTCGACTTCCTCAGGTCCAGACGGCGACCTCCCGGCATCTTTGATTATTCACGAGACAGCGCGTGTTCTCCTTTACTACTCTCGCATTGTGTATTGTGAATGCATTTGAGCTCAGTAAATTAAAGCAGTAAAGAAGAAGAAGAAGAAGAAGAAAAAGTGCAGACAAACGAAATAACGAATTACCCAAGAAAGCAAGAATGCAAGAAACGACAGCACAAATGCGCAAGCAAAAGAAGTGTTCATATATATAAATCATCGCTTTTTGCTTTTCTCGCTTCGCGCTAAAGTGTTGAACGAGGTGAGAAGATCAAGGAAAAAGAACGTCGCGAGAAAGAAGATGGAAGAAGAAAAACGAGAGCAAAAGAAAGGAGAAGAAAGACGGAAGAAAACCCCTAATGACGATGGAGGCGGCGAAGACGAAGAAGGAGAAGAAGAGGCGGAGAAAGATACCGAGAACAATGATGCTGTGGATGGAAAAGAAGAAGAAGAAATAGAAGAAGAAGAAGACAACTTGTTGCCCGAATCGTTCGGGCAGCGACCGGCGAAGGATAAGCAACCTCGTCAAGAAAAAGAAGAAATAGAAGAAGAAGAAGACAACTTGTTGCCCGAATCGTTCGGGCAGCGACCGGCGAAGGATAAGCAACCTCGTCAAGTCGTGGAAAAGATTTTCGTAGATTTAGACGAACTCGCGAAGAACAATGACTTCAAGCCAGAAAATTGCGAGAATAAGAATTTAATTGTCATCGATTTGAACGGGTTACTCATGCAAAGGAGTTTCAGCCCGCTCGGTGCATCTACTTCCGGTTTTAGAATTGATCAGGATGCAAAAGTAGGTAACTTTTACGTATACAACAGACCTCACATGAAAGATTTTCTGGACTTTTTACACGAGAATTTCACGGTAGGAGTTTGGTCGAGCGCTACGGAATACAATGCGAGAATGTTAGTACGCCATCTTTGGGGTAAGAAAAAAGAAAAGCAGCTCGCGTTTGTATGGGGACAAGAAAAATGCACGAATGTTGGCGTTTTTACGGAGCCAAGGGTCAAGCCCGTCTTTTTGAAGGAGCTCGATAAATTATGGTCGCACAACGCCGAGATGGAAAAGTTTAGATGCGGTAACACGGTGCTGATCGATGACTCGCCATATAAAGCGGTGAATAATCCAATGCACTCCGCTCTCCATCCGGCTGAGTTTAAAATTGTATTTAAGGAAGGCGATCCTTTGGTTAGCGCTCCTTCTGCTCCTCCTCTTCCCGAATCAATTGAATTAAAGCAAATGAAAGGAATAAAACGCGGAAGCGGCATCGCTCCAAGTTCAGGTAAAAAACGTCTGAAAAAGTTTATTAAGGAGACGCGCACCTCGAGTACATTTGATCAACTTTCAGGGAATGACTTTTCTCGATTCCAAGTAGAAGAAGACAACGCGCTTGCGCCGGAAGGAGAGTTGCGGTCATACTTAGCCGAATTAGTCGCGAACGAGAAAGGCGCTGCAGCGTTCATAGAACAAAAACAGTATGCGGGAAAGCAAGCCCCGCTCGGTCCAATAGATATAGTGAAAGATATGGTAGCTAAAGCAAAAGAAATTGAAGCTAATATAGCGAATGGAATTATTTTGACGTCGCAAATGGTTAAAACGAAAGATGCCGCTGAGATATGTTTAGACGACTTATAAAACTACAAAACTTCCTACTTCAAAATCCGGAACTCCCCTAACCAACCCTAGCAAAAAACGGAACTCCCCTAAAACTCCCCTAAGAAATTAATCATTCATGAACTCCCCTAAAATCGCGGATGTATAAA
>Ga0257106_1000185_pt1 | contig 39194 bp, 34 predicted proteins | sample LP_taG_3_FD_190177 | JGI IMG/M metagenome (GOLD analysis project Ga0257106, IMG submission 190177) | Marine microbial communities from Northeast Subartic Pacific Ocean, Canada - LP_J_2011_P26_10m | ecosystem: Environmental > Aquatic > Marine > Oceanic | place: Canada: Northeast Subartic Pacific...
CACTTCAATGTTTTTCAATTTAGAAATAAGTGATTTAGACTTCTCTAATGGCATTGCCATAAAAGATGTAGCATAGGCATCCGCAGTAATACAATCCTCTGCAACAACAGATGTTCCTAAAACATTGGTAGGAAATGCATCACCATTTATAGGATTAATCGTGTGAACTATCTTTTTACCGCTTTTCTTGTCTATTAAAAATTTTCTATAATTACCTGAACTTGCCAAGGCTAGATTTTTGAGTTGAATCTTATTAATAAAATTATTTGATTCAAAATTTAATGGGTCTGTTATTCCAACTCTCCATGGGAGATTTTTAGCTTGATTTTTTCCGCTTGCTACCATTTCTCCTCCAATATCAATTAAGTGGTTACTTATATTATTCTCCACAAGCATTTTAGAAATAACATCAACGCAATATCCTTTAGCAATAGCATTAAAATCTAGATAAATTCCTTTATTTTGTTTAATAACTAGATTATTTTTCAATGATACTTTATCAAAACCTGTTAGCTTCATCAAGCTATCAATATTAATAGAATTTTTTATATTATTTTCAGGTCCTAAACCATAAGCATTAACTAAAAGGCCAATAGTAGGATCAAAAAAACCACCTGTTAGGCTCCATATTTTTTTAGATTTATTAAAAACATTTACAAAATGATAATCTACTTTAATATAATCTAACCCACTGTTTATTTTTGATATGTCTGAATATTTTATATATGTAGAAAGTGATTTGTTTATTTCGATGAAGATTGAATCAGTCAATTCTTCTATATTTTCTAATGGGCCTAGAGAACTATATAAAATCTTATAAGAAGTTCCTAAAGCTTTTCCTGAATGAGAATAAACAATTGGTTTACGTTCAACATTACAACCAATAAAAAATAAAATTAAAAATATATTAACTAATTTTTTCAATACCCTTAAAATTAACAACATAATCTGAATCTTTAAAAATGGGAAAATCATAATTTTCTGTATTAGCTAACCCTACTCCGGCATAAAATAAAGTTGCATTAAATTTTTGAGCATGTTCCTTTAGTTTATCAATCTTATAAATTTCTACTATGTTTGGGTTTTTAGGATATAAAACAGCTTTTACAATTATAAAATATAGTTTTTTGTTTTTAATACATACAAATTGTGGGTCTTTTTTAAGTTTACTGTTAACCGAAAGAAATTCGAAATCATCATTTTCTAGGTCTTTGCCAACGATATTCATTGCAAGTTGGTGCAACTCTAATTCTGTTAGGGGGATTGGAAGAATATTATCCGCCAAAATCATCGAATCGAACATTCTCTGGTGGAACACCAAAATCATCAGCCATTTTTTCTATAGCTTGATTCATCAATGGAGGACCACAAAAATATACCTCAATATCTTCAGGAGTTTCATGATGAGATAAATAATTATCGATAAGGGTTTGGTGAACAAAACCTACAAAACCATCTCCATTCCCATTTAAACCATCTTTAACTTTCCAGTTATCCTCTTTATTGGGTTCTGATAGAGCGATATAAAACTTAAAATTTGGAAAATCTTTTTCAAGAGCTTTAAAATGATCAATATAAAAAAGTTCTCTCTTAGATCTACCACCATACCAAAAGTTAACTTTTCTACCAGTTCTTAAAGTTCTAAAAAGGTGATATAAATGAGATCTCATAGGTGCCATTCCAGCACCTCCTCCAACATATAACATTTCTGATTCAGAATGATTAATAAAAAATTCTCCGTAAGGACCTGAAATAGTTACTTTATCTCCTGGTTTTTTTGAAAATATATAAGAAGAGGCAATTCCAGGGTTAACGTCCATCCATCCATTAACATTTCTATCCCATGGCGGGGTAGCTATTCTTACATTAAGCATTACTTCTTTTCCTTCAGCTGGATAAGACGCCATTGAATAAGCTCTTTCAACTAATTCTGGATTTTTCATTTTTAAATCCCAAAGTTTAAACTTATCCCACTCCAATTTAAATTTTTGTAGGTCTTCCGGGTGTTCATCAGGATGGGCACTTATATCCATATCTTTGTATTCTATTTCACACTCTGGTATTTCTATTTGAATATACCCACCTGCCTTATACCCCATATCTTCAGGGATTTCTACTACAAACTCCTTAATAAATGAAGCTACATTCCAGTTTCTTACAACAGTAGCTTCCCATTTTTTAATTCCGAAAACTTCTTCAGGAACTTCGATAACCATATTCTCTTTTACTTTAACTTGACATCCAAGTCTCCAACCTTCAGCAATTTCTTTTCTACTAAAATGAGGTGCTTCAGTTGGAAGAATTTCTCCTCCACCCTCTTTAATTACACATTTACATTGGATACAGGTTCCTCCTCCTCCACAAGCCGAGGGTAAGAATATTTTATTATTTCCAAGGGTCGATAACAACGTTCCGCCAGACGATACCTCGACCTCGTTCTCGCCATTAACCAAAAGGGTGACTGGGCCAGATGGGATCAGCTTAGCTTTAACTCCTAGAAGCATACCAACTAAAAGAAATAAAACAAATGCAAAAGCAAGTATACTAAATAAAATATATGTTGTTACTGTCATAATAATTATAAATCAATTCCCATAAAGCTCATAAAACCAATAGCCATTAATCCTGTTATAATAAATGTAATTCCTAAACCCCTAAGTGGTGCAGGAACATTAGAATAGGCAATTTTTTCTCTAATAGCTGCAATTCCAACAATTGCCAAAAGCCAACCAATTCCGGATCCAAATCCATAAACAGCAGATTCTGTTATACCAGAAAAATCTTTTATTTGCATAAATAAAGATCCACCCAAAATTGCACAATTTACCGCGATTAGGGGGAGAAAAATTCCTAATGCACCGTACAGGGCAGGGGAAAATTTTTCAACAATCATTTCTACTAATTGAACCATTGATGCTATTACGGCTATAAACATAATAAAGCTCAAAAAGCTTAAATCTATTTCAGCATATTGAGGACCGATCCATTTGAGAGCTCCAGCTTGTAAAACATATTGATCGATCAAAAAATTTAAAGGGACAGTAATTGTTAAAACAAAGATTACTGCAAAACCTAAACCAACAGCTGTTTTTACAGTTTTTGAAACAGCTAAGTACGAACACATTCCTAAAAAATATGCAAAAATCATATTTTCTATAAAAATGCTTTTAATAAATAAATTAGCGTATTCTAACATATATAATATTTAAAAATTATCCTTTTTCAATTAATGTCCTATTCCTCGATCTTTGAACCCAAATAATTACACCTACAATTATTAATGCCATAGGTGATAAAAGCATAAAACCATTATTGACATAACCCATTTCATAAAATGAATCAGGAATAATTTGATATCCAAGTAAATTTCCTGAACCAAATAGTTCTCTAAAAAAAGCAACTAATATTAATATAAAACCATAAGCCGCTGCATTACCAACACCATCCAAAAAAGATCTCCAAACTCCATTTCCTAAGGCAAAAGCTTCTAACCTTCCCATAACAATACAATTTGTAATAATTAATCCAATAAAAATTGATAATTCCTTACTAACATCGTATGCATAAGCTCTCAAAACTTGGTCAACTAAAATTACCATAGAAGCTACCACCACGAGTTGAACAATAATTCTAATTCTGTTGGGAATTAAATCTCTTAATAAAGAGATTATTACATTACTAGCTGCCATTACTGCAATAACAGAAAAAGTCATTACTATTGCTGGTTTTAATTGAACTGTAATAGCCAAAGCAGAACACACTCCTAAAACTTGAACCGTTATTGGATTGTTGTCGTCCATTGGGTCAGAAAGAAGGGCTCTATTCTTTTTTGAAAATAACGGCTCACTAGTCTTACTAAGAAAAAGTATTAAAGGATTGTTATTTTTTTTATTTGACATATGTCTAATTTAAAGCAATTTGTTTTGGATTTAATGAGTTAAAGAAAGGAACATAATGTTGAATTCTTTCCTTAATCATATCTGAAACACCATCTCCGGTAATTGTAGCTCCAGAAATCGCATCTACTTCATGATCATTCTTGTCTAAATTTGAAGGGTCATTGTTAGTTTTTGAAACCATGATCCCCATTAAATTATTATTAGAATCAAATAATTTTTCATCAACAAACCTTTCTTTGAACCAATCTTGTGTTATTTCTGCTCCAAGACCAGCAGTTTCCCCAACATGATCAAAAACAACTCCTTTTATTGTGTTTAAATCTTCCTTTAATGATATATACCCATAGATAGCATTCCATAATCCATTCCCTCTAATTGGAATTATATAATATTTAGAATTTTCAATATTTGCTACATACAGTGGAAAATTTTGTTGCTCAGGTGATTTTTTAAGTTCAAGAGATAATTTAATTTGACTAAATGGGTCAACAGAATTGTTTATCGAACCATCATTTTTAAGAGCATATTTTTCTTCAATATATTTATTGAATAAATCTTCAGCAGAATCACGATCAGTCATAATTCCAACCGTAGAAAGAATATTTTGCATTTTTTCTTTTCTTACATGTTCATTTTGTAGTTCTTTCAAAGATTGAGAAGTAAATGCCAAAACTGTTGCCACAACTAAAACCATGATAGCTGCAAATAAAAAAGTGTATAAATTTGAATCTCTGTTCATATTAAGCAATGTTTATTACTGTTTTGTTAATTCTGTTTAATCTTTTTTTTACGTTGGCTTCAATGACATAATGATCAATTGTTGGTGCAAAAACATTCATAAGTAAAATAGCAAGCATGACTCCCTCTGGATATGCTGGGTTAAAAACTCTAATCAAAATACAAAATAATCCAACTAATAAACCATATATCCATTTTCCTTTTACTGTTTGAGCGGCAGATACAGGATCAGTAGCCATAAAAACTACTCCAAAAGCAAAACCTCCAACCATTAAATGATTTGTCCAATTAAAACTCATTAATTCATTAACACCCCAAAGATTAAATAACATGCCTGTTAATGCAGCTCCGATCACACTTCCAACCATTATTCTCCAACTCCCAACGCCTGTATAAATTAATATAAAAGCTCCTAGTAAAACCATTAAAGTTGAAGTTTCAGCAATTGAGCCAGGTATTGAACCCATAAACATTTGTAAAGGTTCGTATGGAACTGTACTTTCTCCTGAGGCTAACATCCCAAGAATAGTTTCACCAGAAACACCATCTACATTTGAAGCTTCTGAAACCCAAACTTGATTTCCTGACATATAAGTTGGATAAGCAAAAAAAGCAAATGCCCTTGCTGTTAAAGCTGGATTTAATATATTCATTCCAGTTCCGCCAAAAGCCTCTTTGCCAATAAAAACAGCAAAAGCTACTGATAATCCAACCATCCATAAAGGAATATCTACAGGCATAATCATTGGAATTAATAGACCTGTAACCAAATACCCTTCATTAACCTCGTGACCTCTAAATACCGCAAAAGCAAATTCAATTGCAAGCCCTACTATGTAAGAAACTGCAATCATTGGAACTATCTTCATCGATCCATGAATCATTACATCAATAGTTGAATAATCTAAATCAAGCTGAGAATAATATTGAAAACCTGTATTATAAATTCCATAAAAAAGAGCAGGGAGCAAAGCTATGATTACAGTGATCATAGTTCTTTTCAAATCAACAGCGTCTCTAATATGAGATCCATGTTTAGTTGTATGGTTTGGAACAAAAAGAAAAGTATCCAAAGCATTAAACGCTGGAGCTAATCTTTCCCACTTTTCACCCTTATTAAAGGGTTTTTTTAAAGCATCTATTGTATTTCTAATATTCATAATATTGAATTAACCTACTTCTGAAATCATTAAATCTAATCCTTGTCTAATTATATATTGAGCTTCAATTTTTGATGAAGAGGAATAGTCAATTAGGGAAAAATCTTCAGGTGCAACTTCATAAATACCTAAACTTTCCATTTTTTCTATATTTCCAGCCATACATTCTTTTAACAATTGCATTGGAAAAATATCCATTGGAAAAACTTTTTCCATTTCACCTGTAACAACAAAAGCTCTTTCTTCTCCGTTTAGATTGGTGTCTAAGTCGTATTTTTTATTTGGAAATAGCCACGAAAAAGATGTTTTATAAATACTAGGAACTTTGTTATTTACAAATGGAATCCAACCAAACATTCTATAGTGGTTACCTTCTCTTAAAACAGATAAAGTATTATTATAGAAGCCAAGATAATTATCATGGTCTACTTTGGATCCTGTCAAGACATCTCCATTAATTATTCTCAAGGAATCATTAGTGTTGATACCAGCGTCTTGAATTATTTTTTTTAGTTCAGTACCTGGAATAGTTTTATAATATTGTGGATACTTTACAGGTGGACCAGAAACAGCAATAGTTCTGATAGGGTTATAAATCCCGGTCATGAAATACCTTCCAATAATAGCTACGTCTTCGGCCCCTAAAGTCCAAACTCTATCACCTGAATTTACTGGATCAATATGATGAATTTGAACCCCTACATTACCTGAAGGGTGTGGACCATTTATTTTATGGGTTTTGATTCCTTTAATTGTGTTAATGAAATTTGAACTATTTTTATTAATACTAACATTAATACTACCAGATGTTAATTTATTCAATACATTAATTCCAGTTTCAAACTCTTCCCTCTGATCATCTAAAATTATATCTAAATCAGCAGAAATTGGCGCACTGTTAAATCCTGAAATAAAAATAGACTTTGGGATATCAGATGGATTTGCAATTATATCATACGGCCTTTGTTTAATAAATGGCCAGCATCCAGACTCCAATAAAATTCCTTTAATTTTTTCAGTGCCTAAATCATCTAAAAAAATAGATTTTGAGTCTTTTAAAATCTGATTTTTATTAACATCTATAATTATTTCAATAATTTTTCTTTTAGCTCCACGAACAACATCTGTAATTATACCGTCTATTGGTGAACAAAACTTTATTCTGTCATCTTTTTTTGAAAAGAATACCACGTCACCCTGACTAACTTTTTCACCTACTTTAAGTTTCATTTTAGGAGTAATTAAGTGAAAGTCTGATGGGTTAATTGAAATAGATTTAGGAAAGGCAGCATTTTTAACGATGTTGCGAGCAGCACCTTTTAATTTGATGGTTAAACCATTCTTAATCTTGATGTCTTTAGACATATTTATTATAGTGTAAAATCGAATGCAAATTTATTAATTTAAACCTTTAAGTAAAAGTCGATTTAGATTAATTTACTAATAAAGTTTTTATTTATAATTATTCTAAATAAGAGTAGGGCTTTAATTTAAAATTTGTAATATATTTAATTAAATAAGTATGAAATTAAATTCCATTATTTTAATAAAAGTTATTTTTATTTTTTTCTTAAATAAGCAGTTTTCACAATATGAAGACTTACCCAACAATATAAAAACTGTTATTTTAAAAACTACTAATTCTACAGCTCCTTTTATAAATTTTGATGAATTAATCGAACTAAGTTTTGATGATTTAGAATCCGATGAAAAAACTTATTATTATCAAATAAATCATTTTGATTACAAATGGATCTCCTCAAATTTACCAAAATCTGATTATTTAGACGGATTTGACGATTTAAGAATTAAAGAATATAGAAATTCATTCAATACTCTTAAATCTTACTCGCATTATAAATTAACTATCCCAAATGATGATGTAAGTTTAAAAATATCCGGGAATTATTCAATAAGCATACACCTTTCAAGCGGAGAAAGAATATTTGAAAAAAAGTTTTCAATAATTAAAAATAATGTTCCTGTTCAAATTTCAGTTTCTAAATCAAATATTATTAGTAATATCCAAACAAATCAAAAAATTAAAGTAATTATCAATTGTGGAGACTGTACTAGCCTATATAACAGCTCATCAAAATTAAAAATTATTATCATTAAAAATAATAACTGGACAAATTCTCAAATTATCGAAAAACCTAAATATGTTTTATCAAACAAATTAATTTATGATAATATTGTGTTCAAAGGTGGGAATGAGTTTTTAAATTTTGATAATTCTAACATAAACTCTACTAATATTAAAATATTCAAAACCAAATTAACTGATTTATATAATAATTATTTGAGAAGTGATAAAGAAAGGACTAAACTTTTTTACGAATACAACCCAGATATAAATGGAGAATACGTAATTAACTCTAACAAAAGTTATGATATAGATGTAGAAAATGATTATGCAAGAATCTACTTTGATTTCCAAACAGATATATATGATCATAATAAAAAAATATACCTTTTAGGAAAGTTTAATAATTTTAATGTTAATGAAAATTATAAATTAGAATATGATGATCAAACTAAATCTTACAAAGGGTCTTTTTTATTCAAACAAGGTTTTTATAATTATAAATACGGATACACCAGTTTATTAAATAATTATGAACTTCAATATTTTGAAGGGGATTTTTGGAAAACTGAAAATACGTTTACTGTATTATTGTATCAAAAGAAAATTAATGAAAAATATTTTAAAATAATTGGAACACAAAGTATAAGTTCAAAAAACATAAAAAATTAAATATAAAGACATTCATTTTGATTTATTAAATCAATATATTAGCTAGTAAGATTGTAATTATGATAAACCACGTTACAAAAGGTGTTAGAATTTCTGTTAAGACTATATACGATGGTTCTTACTTTAAAAATTACAATCTACACTTTGCGTTTAACTACATTATTAAAATCACAAACCAAGGTAAAAGTACTGTTCAATTAAAAACTAGACATTGGAGAATTTTTGATTCTTTAAGTTCAGATGTTATAATTGATGGTGAGGGAGTTATCGGTGAAAAGCCTTTAATTAAACCGGGAGATTCATATGAATATTCCTCAGGCTGTTTAATTACTTCACCAGTTGGTGCTATGAGAGGTTTTTACTATATGATTGATGTTAATAATGGTAAAAAGTTCAGAGCTTATATCCCAACTTTTAAACTAACTGCACCACAAGCATTAAATTAAAATTTAATTAATTATTATAACAAATGAAAACACATACTTTTCAAGTACCGGAGCCTATTAATGAAATCACGAAAAATTATCTTAAAGGATCACCAGAAAGAACTGAAGTTGTAGAGACTTATAATTCGATGTATTCTAAAAAAATTGATATTCCACTTTACATTGGAAAAGATGAGATTTTCACTGATAAAAAAGAAAATATAACTCCTCCACATGAACACCAAAAAATTGTAGGAACTTACTCTGTTTGTGAACCTATTCATGTAAAAAATGCCATTAAAAGTGCTTTAAATATAAAAAACCAATGGACAAATACACCATGGCAAGATAGGGCTGCTATTTTTTTAAAAGCAGCTGAGCTAATTGCAGGCCCCTACAGAGCTAAAATTAATGCTGCAACTATGATTGGTCAATCCAAAAGTATTTTTCAAGCGGAAATTGATGCTGCATGTGAGTTTGTAGATTTTTTAAAGTTTAACATTATCTACATGACCGAAATATACAATGAGCAACCAATTACTGTAGGTGATGTTTCTAATAAACTTGAATACCGCCCCTTGGAAGGTTTTGTGTATGCGATTACACCATTTAACTTTACTGCCATTGGTGGAAATTTATGTGCAAGTGCTGCTTTAATGGGAAATGTTATTTTATGGAAACCTAGTGATCATCAAGTTTATTCTGCCAAAGTAATAATGGATGTATTCAACGAAGCTGGTCTTCCAAAAGGAGTAATTAATATGGTAACTGGGGATCCTGAAATGGTTACTAATATTGCACTAGAAAACCATAATTTGTCTGGCATTCATTTTACCGGCTCCACTCGTGTTTTTAAAAGTCTTTGGTCCAAAGTTGGGTCCAATATAAATAAGTACAAAGACTATCCTAGAATCGTTGGAGAAACTGGCGGAAAAGATTTTATAGTATCTCATCCCTCATCTGATTCACTTGTTGTTTCTACTGCAATTTTAAGAGGAGCATTTGAATACCAAGGTCAAAAGTGCTCAGCTGCTTCAAGAGTTTATCTTCCAGAATCTAAATCTTTGGAGATTTTTGAAAATTTAAAAAATCAGATAAGTACTATAAAAATGGGGTCACCTATTGATTTTGAAAACTTTATGACTGCTGTAATACATAAAAATTCATTCGATAAAATTGTAAGTTATATTGAGAAAGCTAAAGTTGATAAAGAAGCAGAAATTTTAATTGGTGGAGATTATGATAATTCGAAAGGTTATTTTGTTTCTCCCACTGTTATTGTAACAACTAATCCAAAATATACAACAATGACTGAGGAAATATTTGGACCGGTTGTTACAATTTATGTGTATCCAGACGATCAATGGAAAGAAACTTTAAAGTTAGTTGACGAAACATCTGAGTATGCTTTAACTGGAGCTTTCATTTCTAAAGACAAAGAAAGTGTTGAATACGCTTTAAAACATTTGAGATATAGTGCTGGAAACTTTTATATCAATGACAAACCATCTGGAGCAGTTGTAGGTCAACAACCTTTTGGAGGATCAAGAGCATCAGGAACTAATGATAAAGCTGGTTCAAAATTAAATTTATTGAGATGGGTATCGCCAAGGTTAATAAAAGAAAATTATAATCCCCCTAAAGACTATCCATACCCATATATGGAATAGGCAAATGCACTATTTTTTTTGTTTCAAAAAAAGGGTCACTAAAGTGTTCAGTAATTTCAATAATTCTTGCAGATTTAAAGTTTTTAAGTTCAAGACTCAAGTCACCACCTTTAAGATAAATTATACCATTTTTTAATTGGTGATTATTTATAGTGGAAAATTTTCCTTTTACTATCTTTTTAAAATCAGTCATATTTGTGACTGCCCTACTAACAACAAAATCATATTTTTCTTTAACATGCTCTGATCTTATTTTTTCAGCTTTAACATTTGTTAAACCTAATTCATTTACAATAGCTTTGACTACTTTTATTTTTTTTCCTACAGAATCTGTTAAATGGAATGAAACACCTGGAAACATTATTGCTAAAGGTATTCCTGGAAATCCTCCACCAGTTCCAACATCAAGTATGTTGGAACCGTTTTTAAATTCTATTATTTTGGCTATTGATAATGAATGTAAAATGTGTCTTATTTTAAGATGATCAATATCTTTTCTAGAAATTACATTTATTTTATTATTCCAAAATTCGTACAAGGCTTTTAATGATTCCATTTGAAATAACTGATGATTAGTTAAATTAGGAAAACTAGATTTTAGAATGTTCAAAACTTTTTGTTATTTAATCAAATTTACATTAATATTTTTATGAAAATAAATATCTTGTAAATCAACATTTTTAAAAAATTATGACAGTAAAATTATCTGATAGAATTAATAATCTTCCAACTTCTGCTACATTAGCTATGGCAGCAAAAGCCAGAGAATTAAAAGAAAATGGAGTTGATATTATTGGGCTTAGTTTAGGTGAACCTGATTTTAATACTCCAAATTTTATAAAAAATGCAGCCATTAAAGCAATTGAAGATAATTATAATTCATACACTCCAGTGGATGGTTATTTAGATTTAAAAAAATCTATTTGTAACAAATTTAAAAGAGATAATGGATTAATCTACGAACCTAATCAGATCGTCGTTTCAACCGGAGCAAAACAATCAATTGCTAACGCCCTTCAAGTTTTGATTAATCCTGGAGACGATGTTTTACTTGTAGCGCCTTACTGGGTTAGTTATTCTGCAATTGTTACACTAGCCGAAGGAAATCCAATTGAAATCAGATCAGATATCTCATCTGATTTTAAAATAACTCCGCTAAAACTTAAAAATTCTATTACAAACAAAACAAAAATGGTTATAATTAATTCACCAAATAATCCAAGCGGATCTGTTTACAGTGAAAAAGAGCTTTTAGATCTCGCAAAGGTTCTAGAAAAATACCCTAAAATATATGTGCTTTCAGATGAAATTTACGAACACATAAATTATGGTATCCCCCATTTCAGTTTTGCAAAAATACCTTCAATGTACAATAGAACAATCACTGTTAATGGTTTAGCAAAAGCTTTTGCCATGACAGGTTGGAGGATCGGATATATTGGAGCTCCAGAAAGTATTGCCAAAGCATGTACTAAAATGCAAGGTCAAATAACAAGTGGCACTAACTGTATAGCTCAAAGAGCTGCTATCGCAGCTTTAGATGCTTCAGTTGACAAAATACAGTACATGGTAGACGAATTTAGAGAAAGAAGAAAACTTATAATTGATTTGTTAAGTGAAATAAAGGGAATAAAACTTAATAAACCAATGGGAGCTTTTTATGTATTTCCTGATGTTTCATTTTTTTTTGGCAAAACCATAAAAAATAAAAAAATAAAAAATGCGTCAGATTTCGCAATTTTCCTATTGGAAGAATCTCATGTAGCTACTGTAACTGGAGATGCATTTGGAAGTCCAAATAATATTAGAATTTCTTATGCAGCTTCTAAAGAACAAATAAAAAAAGCAATTAGCAGAATTAAATCAGCAATAGAAAATTAATTATCTTTCCAGAAAAAAGGAGTAAATAAAATCAAAACGGTAAATAATTCTAATCTTCCTACCAGCATTAAAAAAGAACACCAGTATTTACCTAAAACTGGAAGACTATCAAAATTACTCATCGGACCTAATGTACCTAAAGCAGGACCAATATTCCCGATGGATGAGGCCGCTCCACCAATAGCAGAAATAAAATCAAGTCCGAGTAAACTTAATACACCAGCTCCAATTATAAATAATATTAGATATAATATAAAGAAAGCCAATACATGAATTACAATTGGTTTTTCAACTACAGATTTATTATGTCTCAAAGGAATAATTGCGTTGGGGTGTAAAGATCTTTTAAATTCTAAAACTCCGTTTTTTATAAGTATTAAATGTCTCAAAATCTTAACTCCACCGGACGTAGATCCAGACGATCCACCAAGGAACATTATTCCAAAGAAAAACATAGTTATGAATGGAGTCCATGAAACAAAGTCACCTGTTACAAATCCTGTTGTAGTAACAATTGCTACTACTTGAAATAAAGCATGCCTAAAACTACTTTCAAATTTTCCGTAAACCTGTGGATGAAAAACATCAGTTTCGTTTAAATTAACAGAAATAAATAAAACTGCTGTGATAAGAATTGTAAAAATAGAAATAAAAGATATATACCACTTGAACTCAGTGTTTTGAATTATTTTTTTAATTTTTCCAATTAAACCAAAATATATTAGAATAAAATTGGTTCCAGCTAAAAACATAAATAAAACAATAATATACTGAATTATGGGTGAACCGTTCCAATAACCTATACTTTCATTTCTAGACGAAAAACCCCCAGAAGCAATATTACTCATAGAGTTATTTATAGCATCAAAAAAACTCATTCCGGCTAAGTTCAACAATATAGTTTCTGTTATTGTTAATCCAACATAAATCATCCACAATCTTTTAGCAGTATCACTTATTCTTGGATGAATCTTATCACTTGAAATTCCAGTTCCAGGTGACTCTGCTGAAAAAAGTTGCATTCCTCCAATCCCAAGTAATGGGAGAATAGCTATTGCTAATACAATAATTCCCATTCCACCAAGCCAATGAGTCATACTTCTCCAAAAAATAATACTTTTAGGTAAAGCTTCTATATCACTTAAAATTGTGGAACCTGTTGTCGTATAGCCTGACATAGTTTCAAAAAGTAAATTAGGGAAATACGTTATTGAATTTGTTAAATAATATGGAAGCATCCCTGAAAAAACCATAGTCATCCATCCAATAGTTACTATTAAATAACCGTCTCTTTTATTTAGTTGTCTTAAATTATTTTTAGAAAAAGTCATTATCAACCAACCCAGCACTATTACAATCATAGCAGAAGTGGTGATTTCTTTTATCATTCCATCATTTACAATTAAGCTAACTAACGAAGAGATAAGCATAGCTCCTCCATTAAAGATAAGAAGCACTCCTATTATATAAAAAATTAATTTTTTATTAAGTTTGGTCATACTAGTTTATAAAAATAAACTTTCTACTTTTTTTAAGGCTTCGGGTTTGGAACACACCAACACTCTATCACCAAGCTGAATTTCGAAATCACCTAAAGCTATTAAACCTTCACTTTTTCTTATCACACCACCAATAATGGCTTCTCTTGGAAAATCCAAATCAACTATTTTTTTGTTCAAAACATTAGAATGTTCGTTTACATTAAATTCAACTATTTCAGCATCCATATTACTCAGCTTTGCTAACTCTACAATATCTCCATTTCTAACGAAACGAAAAATATCATTAGCCGCTAAGAGTTTCTTGTTTATTAGCGTATCTATTCCAATTGATTGAGATAAGTTAAAATAATCCATGTTATCAACTAGGGCAATTGTCTTTTTTATATTTTTAGATTTAGCCATTAAACAAGACATTATATTTGTCTCTGAATTTCCAGTTGTCGCAATGAAGGCATCCATATTTTGAAGATTTTCTTCAACTAATAAATCAACATTTCTTCCATCTACATTAAGCATCATAACATTGGATAATTCTTCGGCTAATTGATTTGCTTTTAATTCATTAATTTCAATAATTTTGATATTTAGTCCTTCATTACTTAAGTCCCTAGCTAATTTGGAACCGATTCTTCCAGCACCCAAAATCATTATATTTTCAATATTTTGCTTAACTATTCCCAGTAAATTATAAAGTTCTTTTAAGCCTCTCTCATTAGTTATAAAGTATATTTGATCTCCAAATTGAAAAATAGTATCACCTCTTGGAATAATAGTTTTTTCTGATCCTTCATTTTTTAAAGCGATAGGCATGAAATGAACACCTGGAAAAACTGAAGCAGCTTCCATTACCGTTTTACCTATAAATGGAGCACTTTTTTCAAGTTTAACTCCCATCATTTTTAATATACCGTCCTCAAAATCATGACTATTTGTGAAAGCAGATTCGTGAATTAAAAGTTTTATTTCTTCAGTAGCCAAACTTTCAGGTGAAATTAATTCATCTATTCCAATTGAACCAAAATCAATTTCACTATTATTTTCAATAAATTCAGCATTAGAAATTCTAGCAATTGTTCTTTTTGCACCTAACTGTTTTGCCAAAAAACATGTTGTAAAATTAGTTGTTTCTGATGTAGTCAGTGAAATAACTAAATCAGATTGTTTAACGTTTGCTTCTTTTAAAACTGAAATTGAAGCAGAATTACCCTCAATTGTTTTAATGTCAAGTTGATTTTCAGCAATATTAAGATTACATTTTTTGTTATCTATCAAAGTAATGTCCTGAGACTCAAATGAAAGTAACTTTGCTAGATGAAATCCTACTTCACCAGCACCTGCTATTATGATTTTCATATATATAGCATTGAATAATAATTGCAAATATAATTGATTTTAAAAAATAGATTCATTTTTTTTAATAATTAATATATTAAGTTGTTTTAAATATTGTTTTATAAATTTGAATATAATTATGAAAAAGTTTTTTGTTGTTCTTTTTTTATTGTTTTTTTTTCTTGAAAATTTTAGTCAAAATAATGGAAACAGATTTGAAAATCTTCAAAACTTTGATAAACAAAAAGTACATTTTGGTTATTATCTTGGTCTTAATTTATATAATTCCAAAATAGATTATAAAAAAAATCCAGAATTCACTACACAATTCCAAGAAGAATTTGGCCTAAATATTGGTTTAGTTGGAGACCTAAGGCTTAATGAATATTTAAACCTTCGTTTTGAGCCAGGCTTACACACTAGTAAAGCTTCCATACAATTTAATGAAAGATCTAATTTTACGCAAAACAGTGATACTCTTAGGTCGATTAAATCAACCTACATACATTTGCCATTACTTTTAAAATTCAGTTCAAAAAGAATAAATAATTTTAGACCTTACATAATAGGGGGGATTTCAACCTCTGTGAATTTATCTAGTAATGAAAATTCACCAGAGGATAATAAAAATAAAGTTTTTAGATTAAACAGCAATACCTTTTATTATGAATTGGGACTAGGGGTGGACTTTTACTTTCAATATTTTAAATTTTCTCCCACCATTAGAGGAGTTTTCTCATTAAAAAATGAATTAATTTCTGATGATGACCCCAACAGTCCGTGGACAAGTCATTTAGATAAATTAAGTACACGTGGGGTGTTTATAAACCTGAATTTTCATTAATTAAATTAAAGCCGCTTGCTTTTAATTTCTCCTAAAATAATGCTCAAAGAAGATGCAATATTTAAACTTTCAGGGAAATCATTTTCATTAAATCTAGGGATAGTTAAATTAAAATCTGTCAATTTTACTAATTCCTTTGAAATACCATTAGCTTCATTACCAAAAATTAAAATACCATTATTAGCCTTTATATTTGAATCATACAAATTTCTTCCAGATAGACTTGTCCCTGTTATTAAGTCATTAAAAGATTTTAAATAATCTTTTAGATTCAAATAAGTAATATTTAATCTAGAGATTGATCCCATCGCAGATTGAATTACTTTTGGATTATAACAATCTACCGAATCTAAAGAACAAACCACATCTTTAATTCCAAACCATTCACAAGTACGAATAATAGTCCCTAAATTGCCTGGATCTCTTATTGATTCTAATGCAATTATTAAACTATTATTTTTAATTGGTTTTGTCTTTTTAAATTGGAATATAGCAATATGATCGTCTGGATTTTTTAAAAAACTCATTTTTTTTAAAAGTTGATAATCAATTTCAAATTGATTACTTGTATCTATAAAAATTGAACAATCAACAGAATATAATTTAATAATTTTAAAATCTGAATCAATAAATTCTTTTATAGATTTTTTTCCTTCAACTATAAAACAGTTGTTTAAATACCTAAATTTTTTTTGTTTTAAGTTATTTATGAATTTAATATCCTTTTTGGTAACCATATTTAAAGGTGTATTTTTGACTATAATATTTAATTAGTGATAAATAAGACAACAAAAATACTAATATTTTTATTCTTGATTTTATTTTCTGAATCTTGTGTGATCTCAAAAAATATTGGAAAAGAAAATTTAATACTAAAGTCAAATGAGATTTTAATAAATGGAAATTCTATCAGTAAAGATTCTTTACAGCCTTTACTAACTCAAAATAAAAATAATTACTTTTTAGGAATTCCTGTTTCTTCACTTTTATACGAATCATCAAAAAATAATTCTGACTCTGTTTTCAATAAATGGATAAACAAAAAACCAAAAAGAAAAAAAAGGTTAAATGAAATTCTTTCTAAAAAACAAGTTTTTCAAATTAAAAAATACATTAAAAATTATAATGATTGGAAAAAACGAAATGGAGAAGAACTTCAGATAATTGACTCTACTAAAACAAAAATTTCAAAAGAAAATTTAAAATCATATTTAAAAAATAATGGATATTTTGATGCTAAAATTTCTTCAAAAGTTGAAATAAATAAAAAAAATACTAGATATGGAAAAGTAGTATACAATATTAATTTAGGCAATCAATATTATTTAGATAGTGTAAAGTCAAATATTCAATCAAAATTGCTGGATTCCATTTATTTTAAAAATTTATCCAACTCATTCTTAAAGAAAAATAATTCATTTAATACCTTAGACTTCGAATTGGAAAGAGACAGGTTGAATAAACTGTTCAAAAATTCTGGTATCTACAATTTTCAAATTAGTTCTATTTCATTTCAAGTTTCAAGAGATACAGCTGGAATGGACTTAAGAATTCCAGTAAAAATTAATATTTCAGAAAACACTGCCAGTACTAAAAATTCTAAAATTTTAAATAAATACAGAATTCATTATATCAAAAAAGTAAATATCTTTACCAATAATTTCCTCTCACTTACATATGAAGACTTGGATAAACCTATAGTTTATGATAGTATAAATATTTTTTCAAAAGATAAGTTAAGATACAAACCCGAAAACTTAACAAATTTAATTTCATTCAAAAAAGGAGACTACTACAATGAGTTCTTAAGAACTAAAACCATAAAACAATTAAATAATTTAGAAAATTTTCAATATCCCTCAGTAAGCTATAATTATTTAGGTAATTCAAAAGACGAATTGGAAGCTAATGTTTTATTAAACCCAAAAAAAAGATTTTCTCTGGGTTTTGGATTTGATCTAAAACATTCGAACATTGAAGATATTGGAGTTGCATTTGAAACCTCTTTCACTAGTAGAAATATTTTTAATGGTGCTGAAAGACTAGAAGTAAGTTCAAGAGGAACTATTGGAAAATCTGGAAATACCACTATTTCTGAATACGGAGTAGACATTAGATTTAAATTTCCTAGATTATTTATCCCCTTAAGTTTAAATAAAAAATTCCCTGTTGATTACAATCCAACAACTTACATAGGAATAGGAACATCCAAACAAACAAATATTGGTTTGGATAGGCAAAGTTTTAAATTTGATTTAAATTATGACTGGATAAATAAAAGTGACAAAAAAATTAATTTGGGATTATTGAACATCGAACTAGTTGATAATAAAAATAGTGTCAATTATTTCAATATTTATACTAATTCATTTAACTCAATCAATTCGATAGCTGTTAACTCAAGCGCTAGTAATTCTTATTTTAACTCACTAAATAAATTAATAATTCCTGACGGAATTAATTCATTTATTAATGATGTAGTTTCTCAAAATTTAATTTTGGATCAAAAAGATTTTAGTTCTGTCAATTACATAAATGAAAGAAGAAAAAGGCTGACATCAAATAATCTTATTATCAGTTCAAATTTTTCCAAAATTTCTGATAATATAAAAAGTGAATTTAACGAAAACTTTTTTCAATTTAGATTCAAATTAGAATTAGCAGGTAGTTTTACAAATTTTTTAGCTGATCAATTTAATGCGCCTTATGACGAATATGGAAATAAAAAAATTCTTGGTTTGGCTTATTCTCAATATTTTAAGACTGAATTAAATTATATTAGACATTGGGTTATTTCTTCAAAATCAACAATTGCAATTAGAGGATATTATGGTATTGCCGTTCCTTTTGGAAACTCTGACAATATACCCTTCTCAAAATCTTTTTTCTCTGGAGGATCAAATGACAACAGAGCTTGGGAAGTATACAGGCTTGGTCCTGGAAGTAGCGGAGCAGTAAGTGAATTTAATGAGGCAAACATGAAAATAGCATTTAATATTGAATACAGGTTTGGACTAATTGGAAAACTTAATGGAGCTATTTTTACAGATTTTGGGAATATTTGGAATGTGTATGATAATACGAACGACCCAAAGCGTACTTTTGACGGACTTAAAGATTTAAACGAAATAGCCATTGGAAATGGAATTGGATTGAGATATAACTTAGGATACTTTGTATTAAGATTAGATATGGGTTTAAAAACATATAATCCTGCTCTTGATTTAAATAAAAGATGGTTAACAGACTTTAACCTAAAAAAAGCTGTATTTAATATTGGATTGAATTATCCTTTTTAAGTCATTATTTCTTGTTAATTTAGCCGAATTAATAAAAAATGTTTAATATGAGTCAAATTAAATCTGGTGTTGCCGCTGGAGATGAAGTGCAGAAAATTTTCAATTTAGCTAAAGAAAAAAAATTTGCTTTACCTGCGGTGAATGTCATTGGTTCCAACTCTATTAATGGTGTATTAGAAACCGCCGCCTCACTAAATGCTCCAGTTATAATTCAATTTTCAAATGGAGGAGCTATTTTTAATGCAGGAAAAGGATTGTCAAACGAAAATCAAAACGCTGCAATTAAAGGAGCAATTGCTGGAGCTAAGCATGTACATGAACTCTCAAAGTCTTACAATATTCCTGTAATCCTTCACACTGATCATGCTGCAAAAAAACTCCTCCCTTGGATTGATGGTTTATTGAACGCCAGTGAAAATCATTTTCAGTCAAATGGTAAATCACTATTTAGTTCTCATATGATTGATCTTTCAGAAGAACCCATTGAAGAAAATATTTCAATTTGTAAAGAATATTTAAAAAGAATGGACAAAATTGGGATGACTCTTGAAATTGAATTAGGAATTACAGGCGGAGAAGAAGATGGTGTGGACAATACAGATGTTGATGATTCAAAACTATATACACAACCAGAAGAAGTTGCCTATGCTTATGAAGAATTAAAAAAAGTAAGTGATCGATTTACTATAGCTGCAGCCTTTGGAAATGTACATGGAGTTTATAAGCCTGGTAATGTGAAGTTAACTCCTAAGATTTTAAAAAACTCTCAAGAATATATTTCTAAAAAATTTAATGTTCCAAATAATACAATAGACTTTGTTTTTCACGGAGGATCTGGTTCATCAATTACAGAAATCAGAGAAGCTATTGGTTATGGTGCTGTTAAAATGAATATAGATACAGACATGCAATATGCTTTTATGTCCGGAACTAGAGAATATTTTGAACTGAACAAAGACTATTTAAAAACTCAGATTGGAAATCCTGAAGGTCTAGATATTCCAAACAAAAAATATTATGATCCAAGAGTTTGGTTAAGAAAAGCTGAAGAGAGTTTCAAAACTAGATTAACTCAAGCTTTTCATGATTTAAACAATGTAAATACCTTTCAATAATTTAGGTTTCATATATTTGAATAAATATCCTTATAAATGGCTTGGTTTAAAAGAACAATAAAGGGAATACAGACTGCCACCAAAGAAAAAAAAGATACTCCGGAGGGTCTTTGGCATAAAACACCAACAGGAAAAATTATTGATACTGATGAGTTGGAACAAAATTTTTATGTTTCACCTGAAGATGGTTTTCACCTAAGAATTGGTAGTGAAGAATATTTTAAAATTCTTTTTGATGACAAGTTTAAAGAACTAGATTCTAAAATATATTCCAAAGATCCATTAAAATTTAATGACACAAAAGCATATTATAAAAGAACTAAAGAAGCGGAAAAAAAAACAGGCCTAAAGGATGCTATTAGAATAGCTACAGGAAAATCAATGGGGCTTGAAATTGTTATTGCATGTATGGACTTCAGATATATTGGAGGGTCTATGGGCTCGGTTGTTGGTGAAAAAATAGCAAGAGCAATAGATCAAGCAATTTTAAAAAAAATTCCTTTATTAATTATTTCAAAGTCTGGTGGAGCTAGAATGATGGAAGGTGCTATTTCTTTAATGCAAATGGCTAAAACCTCTGCAAAACTTGCTCAGCTTTCTAATCACAAACTTCCTTATGTTTCTTTGTGTACAGACCCAACAACTGGAGGAACGACCGCTTCTTTTGCAATGCTAGGTGACATAAATATTTCTGAACCAGGCGCATTAATTGGCTTTGCAGGCCCCAGAGTTGTAAAAGACACTACAGGAAAAGATTTACCTGAAGGATTTCAAAAATCAGAATTTTTACTTGAACATGGTTTTTTAGATTTTATTTCTCCCAGAACCAAATTAAAAGAAAAAATAAATTTATATTTTGATTTAATACTTAACAGACCTATAAGATCAAATAATATTTAATTACCTCTTTTCGAAATTTAATCCTATATTTGCGCGTCCAATTAAATTAAATTGGTTACATAAGAATTATTTACAAAAATATTGGCATGTATCTATCAAAAGAAAATAAAAAGAAAATATTTAAAGAACACGGAAAATCTGACGTAGATACTGGATCTGCAGAAGGTCAAATAGCTTTATTTACAACTAGAATAAATCATTTAACTGAACATCTTAAAAAAAATCGTAAAGATTTTAATACTGAAAGATCTTTGGTTATGATGGTGGGTAAAAGAAAAAGTTTGTTAACCTATCTTAAAAGCAAAGATATTACTCGTTACAGAGAGATTATTAAAAAACTTAAACTAAGAAAATAAATATTTTCTACATAGTTTTTCATTGGTATTCTACTTAAGACACAACAAAACTTAATTTATTTAATGAAAAATATGAAATTAAAAATTTATAATGAGTCCATTGATCTTGGAGATGGACGTAAAATCACTTTAGAAACAGGAAAACTTGCTAAACAGGCTCATGGTTCTGTCGTTGTTCAGATGGGAAAAGCTATGCTTTTGTGTACCGTAGTTTCTAATTACGAAGCATCTAACGTGAACTTTCTTCCACTGACTGTTGATTACAGAGAAAAATTTGCTGCTGCTGGAAGATATCCTGGCGGATTTTTCAAACGAGAAGCCAGGCCAAGCGATGGTGAAGTGTTAACAATGCGTTTGGTAGACAGAGTCCTTAGACCATTATTTCCTAAAGATTATCATTCGGAAGTACAGGTCATGATTCAATTAATGTCTCATGATGAAGATGTAATGCCTGATGCTTTGGCAGGTCTTGCAGCCTCTACCGCAATTCAATTAAGTGACTTTCCTTTTGAATGTGCAATCTCTGAAGCTCGTGTTGCAAGAGTTGATGGTAAGTTTATTATTAATCCTAGTAGAGCTCAGTTAGCTAACGCAGATATTGAAATAATGGTTGGTGCTTCAGCTGATTCAGTTATGATGGTTGAAGGAGAAATGGATGAATGTAGTGAAGAAGAAATGGCTGATGCAATAAAATTCGCTCATGAATCTATTAAAATTCAAATTGAAGCTCAAGAAAGATTAGCAGATGCTGTTGGAAGAAAAGAAGTAAGAGAATATGAAACCAGTGATGAAAACGAAGAATTAGCTAAAAAAATTCACGAAGCATCTTATGACAAATGTTATGCTATTGCAAAAAAAGGAACTTCAAAATCTGAACGTAGCCTAGCTTTTTCAAATTTAAAAGAAGAAATAAAAGCATCTTTTTCTGAAGAAGAAATTGAAGAGCATGGTAAATTAATTGGAACATATTTTGGTAAATCACAAAAAGAAGCCATAAGAGAATTAACATTGAGTGAGGGTGTGAGGCTTGATGGTAGAAAAACTGATGAAATCAGAGATATATGGAGTGAAGTTGACTATTTACCTTCAACTCACGGATCAGCAATATTCACAAGAGGTGAAACACAAGCTCTCGCAACTGTCACCTTAGGAACGTCAAGAGATGCTAATAAAATTGATATGCCATCTTTTGAAGGAGAAGAGACTTTTTATTTGCACTACAACTTTCCGCCCTTTTGTACTGGTGAAGCTAGGCCTTTAAGGGGGACTTCTAGAAGAGAGGTAGGACATGGTAATTTAGCTCAAAGAGGTTTAAAGGGAATGATTCCTGATGACTGTCCTTATACGGTTAGAGTTGTAAGTGAAGTTCTTGAATCTAACGGTTCTTCATCAATGGCTACTGTTTGTTCTGGAACAATGGCTCTTATGGATGCCGGAGTTCAATTGACTAGACCTGTTTCAGGTATTGCTATGGGACTAATTTCTGATGGTGACAGATATGCTGTTTTAAGTGATATTTTAGGAGATGAAGATCATTTAGGTGATATGGATTTTAAAGTTACTGGAACATCTGAAGGAATTACAGCATGTCAAATGGATATTAAGATAAAAGGTCTTTCATATGAAATTTTAGTAAATGCCTTAAAACAAGCAAGAGACGGAAGATTACATATTTTAGATAAAATTTCTGAAACTATTGCAAAACCTAATGCAGATGTAAAATCTCATTCTCCAAAAATGGTTACTAGTAGAATTCCAAATGAATTTATTGGTCCATTTATTGGCCCAGGAGGAAAAGTTATTCAAGAACTACAGAAAGTTACAGGTTGTACAATTGTAATAAATGAAGATCCCGAAACTGAGGAAGGGATAGTAGAAATTCTTGGAACTGATCAAGAGGGTATTGATTCAGTACTCTCAAAAATCGAATCTCTACTTTTTAAACCTGAAAAAGGAAATAAATATAAAGTGAAGGTGATAAAAATGCTTGATTTTGGAGCAGTAGTAGAATACTTAGAAGCACCTGGAAATGAAGTACTTTTACACGTAAGTGAAATTGCATGGGAACGCACTAATAACGTAAGTGACGTACTTAAACTTGGAGATGAGCTGGAGGTTAAATATTTTGGAGTAGATCCTAGAACAAGAAAAGAAAAAGTTTCTAGAAAAGCTTTATTAGAAAAGCCTGAGGGTTATGTAGAAAGGCCAGCGAGACCACCAAGATCAGATAACAGAGGGAGAGATAATAGGAATAACAGGTAATAAACCTTTTTTTTCTTCTTTTTTAATATTATTTGAAATAAAATGTAACCTTTTATAGTATTTAACGTATAATAGTTTTTAACACTTTGAAATGAGACAATTAAAAATAACCAAACAGGTTACTAATAGAGAAACTGCTTCTTTAGATAAGTATTTACAAGAGATAGGTAAAGTTGATTTAATTACTGCAGAAGAAGAAGTAGAATTAGCACAGAAAATTAGAGCTGGAGATGAAAATGCATTAGATAAACTTACTAAGGCAAATTTAAGATTTGTTGTATCTGTAGCAAAACAATATCAAAATCAGGGACTAACTCTCCCAGATTTAATAAATGAAGGAAACTTAGGTCTTATTAAAGCTGCAAGAAGATTTGATGAAACCAGAGGTTTCAAATTTATCTCTTATGCAGTGTGGTGGATTCGTCAATCCATTCTTCAAGCATTAGCAGAGCAATCAAGAATAGTTAGATTACCTCTAAATAAAATTGGATCCATTAACAAAATAAATAAAATGTATGCTTTTTTAGAGCAAGCAAATGAAAGAGTTCCATCAGCTGAAGAAATTGCTAAAGAACTTGACATGACTATTTCAGATGTAAAAGAATCAATGAAAAATTCTGGAAGACATGTCTCAATGGATGCTCCTCTTGTTGAAGGCGAAGATTCAAATTTATATGATGTTTTAAGAAGTGGAGAATCACCTAACCCTGACAAAAATCTTCTTCATGAATCTTTAAGAACAGAAATTGAAAGAGCTTTAGACACTTTAACACCAAGAGAAGCAGATGTTGTTAGACTTTATTTTGGATTAGGTGAAAAACACGCCATGACATTGGAAGAAATTGGTGAAACATTTGATTTAACCAGAGAAAGAGTTAGACAAATTAAAGAAAAAGCTATTAGAAGACTTAAACATACCTCTAGAAGTAAAATACTAAAAACATATCTGGGATAAAATGAAATTAATTGCTCCGTCAATGCTTGCATCAGACTTTGGAAATCTAGAAAATGAGATTTCAATGATAAACACTAGTAAAGCTGACTGGTTTCATATAGATGTGATGGACGGTGTTTTCGTTCCAAATATTTCTTTCGGGACTCCAATAATGAATATTTTTAAAAATAAAGCAAAAAAACCATTGGATGTACATTTAATGATTGTTAATCCAGATAATTATTTAAAAAAGTTTGCAGAACTTGGAAGCAGTATATTAACAGTTCACGCTGAAGCTTGTACACACCTTCACAGAACTGTTCAAAAAATCAAAAGCCTTAATATGAAGGCTGGAGTTGCAATCAATCCTCATACTCCTATTTCTTCATTAGAATCAATTGTAAATGAAATTGATTTAGTTTGTATTATGAGTGTTAACCCAGGATTTGGAGGACAATCTTTTATTGAAAATACTTATCAAAAAGTAAAAGATCTTAAATCCTTAATAAAAAAAAATAATTCTAAGACCATTATCGAAATTGATGGTGGAGTAAATTCTGAAAATGCAAAAAAATTAGTTGAACATGGAGCTGATGTTCTTGTTGCAGGAAGTTTTGTGTTTAAATCAAATAATCCAATTGAAACTATAAGTACTCTTTCCAGTTTAATAAACTAAATTTTAATATATTTAATTTAAATACATAGATTAATTTATGTATAATAATTCTATTAATGTTATTGGTTTAATGAGTGGCACCTCGTTAGATGGTGTTGATATATGTTTGGTTTCGTTTAAAAAGTCAGATAATACAAAATATAATATTGTACATACTAAGACATTCATTTACGAAGAAATATGGGTTAAAAAACTAAAAGAATCTATTTTATTAAATAATAAACAACTCAATAAACTGGACATTGACTATGGAAATTTATTGAGTGATTATATAAAAGAATTTATAAAGGAATTTACTATTACTAAAATTGATTTAATATCATCTCACGGTCATACTATATTCCATGAGCCTGAAATTGGAAGAACTCTTCAAATTGGAAATGGAAATACAATAAATAAAAATACCAAAATTAAAGTAATTTCTGATTTTAGAAGTCAGGATTTAGAGTATGGAGGTCAAGGAGCTCCGTTAGTTCCAATTGGAGATTTAAAACTTTTCCCTAATTATAAATTTTGTTTAAATCTGGGTGGTTTTTCAAATATTTCTATTAAAAATTTTGAGGGAATTAAAGCTTTTGACATTTGTCCAGTCAATACTGTTTTAAATCATTACTCAAATAAACTAGGATATGCTTATGATAAAAATGGAAATTTATCAAAGGGAGGGGAGATTAATATCGATCTTTTAAACAAACTTAATAAGATGAATTTTTACAAAAAACTAGGTCCAAAATCTCTAGGAATTGAATTCGTTAATTCAAAAGTTTTACCATTGGTTGATAGATTTTCATTAAAACATGAAGATGTTCTAATAACATATATAGAACATATTTCAGATCTAATAAAAAGATCTGTTTCTGACCACCCCAGAAACAAAATCTTAGTAACAGGCGGTGGAGTTTATAATAAAACTCTTATTAATGCGATTAAGACAAAAGTAAACTCTGAATTAATAATTCCTGAAAACAAAATGATAGATTTCAAGGAAGCAATGATTTTTGCTTATTTGGGTTTACTTAAAAGTAAAGAAGAAATAAACTGTTTAAAAAGTGTAACAGGCGCTATAAAAGATCACTCTTCAGGAAAAATTTTTAAAAATTAATTTCTATGTCTGATTTTTTAAACTCATGAATTTTAATATTTTTCCATTTTACCTTAATTCCTCCACCATCATGAATTTGTAGAGCTATTCTTCCATTTGCCTCACCTATTTTTTTGTCAGAATAAGTAATCATTTGTTTACCATTAAGAAAAGTAGTCACAGAGTCATTATAAACTTTAATAGTTAATTTATTCCACTCACCCATTTTTAAAGAAGAATCTTTACCATAACTGGGCTTTATCAGCCATCCTCTACCATACGATTCGTAAACTCCTGCTGTAAAAAATCCTGGTGGCGCCACTTCAACTTGCCATCCATTAACTTTAGTTCCCTCAACCGTAGACCTAAAAAATACTCCGCTATTTCCGTTTGCTTCTTGTTTAAATTCAAGATTTAATATGAAATTCTTATAATACTTTTCAGTGCCTAAATAACCATATTGAGCATCTGATCCACTCTCACATACCAAAAGTCCATCCTCAACATACCATTTTTCTGTACCATAAACTATCCATCCGCTTAAATCAGTTCCGTTAAACAACTCCTTATAATCTAATTTACTTCGGCTTACGACTGACTCTTTATCATTTTTGATATCTTCATTTGGATAATAATGATTGTCAGTTTGAGGTGAAAATAATTTTAATGAAGTACAGGAGCTTAACATTAATAAAAATATTAGCAAACATTTAGAAAAATTATTTTTCATCATATGAGTTTTTAGAGTCTTGAAAATAATAAAAATTTCATAATTTAAATGAAATTTTAATTTTATAATTATAAAACAAATAATCATGAAATACTTTACTACTCTATTAATAATTTTAATCAATTTAAATATTTATTCTCAGACAAGAAAAGTGTTTTTTAAAAATCCAGATGGGAACTACCTTATTTCTTCAGACTTACATATCCACAGTGTTTTTTCGGATGGAGAAGTATGGCCAAGTATTAGAATAAAAGAGGCTAGAAGAGATAGTCTAGATTTAATTTCTTTGACAGAACACTTGGAATATTTAAGTTATAAAAATGATATTATAATCCCAGACAGAAATAGATCTTATATAGTCTCCAAAGGATTATTAGAAAAAGAAGAGGCATTAACTGTTATTAACGGAACAGAAATTACAAAACCAATGCCGCCAGGTCATTTTAATGCAATATTTATAAAAGATGCTAACCCGCTTTTAAATTCTGATGGGAAAGCAGCAATACAAGAAGCAAATAAACAAGGTGCTTTTGTGTTTTGGAATCATCCTAACTGGGTAGAAAATAGAGATGATGGTATAGCTAGGCTAGATTTACTACACAAAGAATTATTAGAAAAAAAATTATTTCATGGAATAGAAGTTGTTAATGAAGATACTTATTCAGAAGAAGCTCTTCAAATAGCTCTTTCTAATAATTTAACAATTATGGGGACTAGTGATATTCACGGATTAATTGACTGGGAATATAAGCAAGAAAAGGGAGGGCATAGACCCATTACCTTTATCATATCTAAAAACAGAACTGTTAAAAGCATTAGAGATGCTTTATTTGATCAAAAAACTTTTGTTTGGCATAAAGATATGGTAATCGGAAAAGAAGAAAACCTTCTTCCAGTTGTTCAGAAAAATATTACAATTTCGAGTTTAGGATACTATAAGAAAATTGTAACTGTTAGAATTAAAAATCACAGTGTAGTTCCTTTTAAATTAAGATATTTAGGAAATTACACATTTCATAAATACAGTTCTATTTTAGAAATCCCATCAAGAGGCGAGTTGGATGTAACTATTAAAACTAAAAATATATTAGAAACAATTAATATGAGTTTTGAAATATTGAATGCCATTACTTCCCCTAAACAATTTCTTAAAATTAGTAAGACAATTAATTTATAGTTTAAATATCTAAATGAATAAAGACATAAAACTATTATGTAAAAGTGCATTTCAAAAAAAATTAAATGAACAAAAAACTAATCTATTTGTACTTAAAAATAAAAATGGTTTGGTATTGGAAATTACAAATTATGGAGCAAGAGTTGTGTCTTTATGGACACCTGATTCAAAAGGAAATTTTGAAGATATTGTTTTAGGGTTTGATAACATTGATGATTACATAAACTCAAATGAGAAATTTTTTGGAGCTACGATTGGAAGGTATGGGAATAGAATTAAGGATGGTAAATTTATAATTAACAATAAAGAGTATGCTTTAGCGAAAAACAATGGTCCAAATCATTTACATGGGGGGGATAAAGGTTTTAATGATGTTGTTTGGAAAGCACATCTAATTAATAAACAGACTTTAGAATTAAGATACTTATCTAAAAACATGGAAGAGGGATATCCAGGTAATTTAAATGTAAAGGTTTTATATAATTTAAATAACCGAGACGAGTTAAAAATAGAATATTTCGCAAAAACAGATCAATCAACCTACGTTAATATAACACATCATTCTTTTTTTAATTTACTTGGAGCTGGACATAAAACTATTAATGAACATTTATTATACATTAATGCAAATTCGTTCACGCCTGTAAATGAAACATTAATCCCCACAGGTAACATAGAATTGGTGGGAAACACCCCTTTTGACTTTACTTTACCAACAAAAATAGGAAAGAGGATAAATCAAGACAATAAACAATTAAATTATGGAAACGGATATGATCACAATTTTGTACTAAACAATTATCAATCAGATAAAATAATTGCAGCAAAAGTAATTGAAAATAAATCTGGAAGAACATTGGAAGTATATACAAATGAACCTGGTTTGCAGTTTTATGGAGGTAATTTTTTAAGTGGGACAATTGGAAAACACAATAAAGCTTACAACAAAAGATCAGCATTTTGTCTTGAATCTCAACATTTTCCAAACAGTCCTAATCAGGAAAACTTTCCTCGGACACTTCTAAAACCTAACGAAAATTATTATTCAATTTGTATATATAAATTCTCTACAAATTAATTATTAGTTAATTTTTCATCATGTAAAAAGAATTTTTCATTGGATGTTTTGAATAGTTTAGTCATTTTAAAAGCTGAAGGTAAACTTGGATTAAATTTTTCTTTTTCAATAGCATTTATAGCTTGACGTGATATTCCAATTAACTTAGCTAATTCTTCCTAAGATAATTTTTAATTTTTCTAAGTTCTTTAACCTAGTTTTCATCTAAATCTTAATGAATCAAAGTTTGTAAAAGTTATATATTAAAAAAAACCTCACAAATTAAGTGAGGTATGTATGGTGACCCAGGGAGGATTCGAACCCCCAACCCTCAGAGCCGAAATCTGATATTCTATCCAGTTGAACTACTGAGTCATTTAATTTAGGAAAGTTTAGTCCGGACTAAATTAGAAATAGTTTTTCCATCTGCCATTCCAGATAATTGTTTGGATGCCATTCCCATGACTTTACCCATGTCTTTCATTCCAGATGCTCCAGTTTTATTTATCAAATCTGATATAATTTTTTCAACCTCACCTATACTCATTTGTTTTGGCAAAAAACCCTCTATTATTTTATATTGGTTAACCTCAACTTCAGCAAGGTCGCTTCGGTTTTGTGAGATGTAAATATCAGCACTTTCTTTTCTTTGTTTTACCAATTTTTGTAAAATCTTAATTTCATCTTCCTTGGAAATTTCTGTTGTAAAACCTTTTTGGGTTTGAGCTAAAAGCAAGGCTGATTTAATTGCCCTTAAAGACTCTAATGAAATAGTATTTTTTTCCTTCATTGAAACTTTTATTGCTTCTGAAATTTTATCTATTAATGCCATGTTTATTTTTTTCAAATTTAGCTTAAAAATGGTTAATCAACATTATCATGTAAAAATGAGTTATTTGTTCTCAAATTAATTTCTCCATTTGAATCTTCACTAACACTCGTCCTAGAAGCTTTGACAGATTCTATATCCTCTAAATTAACACCTGCTCTTTTAAATGCAGGTTCTTTTTCCATATCAGAAATTCTTTTGGCTTTAGAAAAATTATAATTATAATTCTTTAATTTAATTTTTCTAGCTTCAGTTCTTTTTGCTAAACCATCAGCTATTGAGCTGTTAATTGGACTAAGATTATTTTTATTTTCTTTTGAATCTGATTTTTCATTTAAGTGTTTTAATTTTGCATAGTCATCAATTCCAGATTTTTTTATTTCAGATCCATCAATTTCATTTACTGGTATTATTTGTATTGGATCATTTACAATAATATCATTTACATCCTCAGTTAATTCATGGACTATTTTATCTGAATAATCTTCTTTTTTACTAATTGGCATATCAAAATCTAATGTTACTTGATCTTTTGACTCCACTAGTTCTGATTCTATTAACTCAAATTCATTAATATTTAACGAAATATCATCAATTTCAATTTTATCCTCTTCAATATTTATATCAGTACTTACATCCTGATATAAAACTTCCATATCATTTATATTGCTTTTTGCATTTATTTCAAATTGCTGATCAAAAACCTGATCATTTTTTTTATCCTCTAAATGAGAATCTAATGAAATATCAGTATTTTTAAAATCAATTGCATTAGAGGAAAAATCAAACTGAAGTGGAATCTTTTCACCATTTACATCATTATCAAATTTTTGAATAACTTCATGATTATCATCCAAACTATGAATAATTTTTTTTGGATCTGCATGAATTATCTCCTGTTGCTGATTAGGATCAAAACCAGTTGCAATTACTGTGACAGAAATAGAACTTTCTAGTGAATTATCTTCACCAACACCCATAATTATATTCGCACCATGGCCTGCTCTTTCCTGAATATAGTCGTTAATTAATCCAATCTCATCAATTGTAATTTCCTCTTTACCTGAAACAATTAATAATAAAACATTTTTTGCTCCAGTTATTCGATTATCGTTTAATAAAGGGGAATCTAATGCAGATGAAATAGCTTCAATTGATCTTTTTGTTCCCGCAGCTACAGCTGAGCCCATTATAGCATTTCCACTATTAGACAAGACTGTTTTAGCATCTTTTAAATCAATATTTTGAGTGTAGTGATGAGTAATAACTTCTGCAATTCCTTTGGAAGCAGTAGCTAATACTTCATCAGCCTTAGCAAAACCTTCCTTAAAACCTAAATTTCCATAAATATCTCTTAACTTATTATTATTAATAACAATTAATGCATCTACTTGTTTCCTTAATTTATCTACCCCAATTTTGGCTTGGTCAGATCTTGTTTTACCCTCAAATTGAAAAGGCATAGTTACTATTCCAACTGTAAGAATATCCATTTCTTTTGCAAGTTTTGAAATGATTGGAGCCGCTCCAGTACCAGTTCCTCCGCCCATACCAGCGGTAATAAAAACCATTTTAGTATTTGTTTCAAACATTTTTTTTATATCATCAAAACTTTCAACTGCCGCCTGTTCTCCAACCTCAGGATTTGCTCCTGCTCCCAAACCCTCTGTGAGCGTAATACCAAGTTGGATTTTATTTTCTACAGGACTATTTTCTAGTGCTTGAGAATCAGTATTACAAACCACAAAGTCCACTCCCTTAATTCCTTTGGAATGCATGTAGTTAATGGCATTACTTCCACCACCACCAACACCAATTACTTTAATTACATTACTCTGGTTTTTTGGTAAGTCAAACGGAAGGTTATTAATTTCTGGATTTATTTGCATAATTATTTTTTTATTCGGCGTTATCTAAAAAAGTTTTAAGTGATTGGGTAAATCTTTCGAAAATGGTTGATCTTTCATCTATTCTTATCTGGTTTTCACTTTCTATATTATTTGATTGATTATCATTTTCAATTGTTTCTTTTTCATTAATTCTTTTAATTTTAGTTGAATTCATAACCAGTCCAACAGCTGTTGCATACATAGGACTTGAAATCTCAATAGAGTTATTTCCAGCTAAATGTTCACTAGGATATCCAAGCCTAGTATCCATTCCTGTAATATATTCTACCAATTGTTTAAGATGTTTAAGTTGACTTCCTCCTCCGGTTAAAACAATACCTCCAATCAATTGTTTTTTTTGTTCCTCGTGACCATAATTTTTAATATCAATGTAAACCTGTTCAATTATTTCTACAACTCTAGCATGAATTATTTTAGATAAATTTTTAAGAGTAATCTCCTTAGGATCTCTTCCTCTAAGACCTGGTATAGAAACAATTTCATTATCATTATTCTCCCCAGGCCAAGCTGATCCAAACTTAACTTTCAGTAATTCTGCCTGTTTTTCTATGATAGAACATCCTTCTTTAATATCCTCAGTAATTACATTTCCACCAAAAGGAATTACAGAAGTATGTCTAATTATACCATCTTTAAAAATAGCTAAGTCAGTTGTTCCTCCGCCTATATCAATTAATGCTACTCCAGCCTCTTTTTCTTCTTGACTTAAAACAGCATCAGATGAAGCTAGTGGTTCTAAAGTTATTCCTTCAAAATCAATACCAGCACTTTTAATACATCTTGCAATATTTTTAATCGAGGAAACCTGCCCTACTACCACATGAAAATTAGCTTCTAATCGTCCGCCAAACATTCCAATAGGCTCTTTAATTTCTCCTTGGCCATCAACTTTATAATCTTGAGGAAGAACATGTATTATCTCCTCACCAGGAAGCATAACTAATTTATAAACTTGATTAATTAGACTCTCTAAATCATCCTGATTAATAACTTGGTCAGAATTAGATCTAGTAATATAATCGCTATGCTGTAAACTTCTTATGTGCTGACCTGCAATACCTACAATTACTTTCTCAATTTTTTCAGAGGAGTCAGCTTCAGCTTCAGAAATTGCTGCTTGAATTGATTGAATAGTTTGTGTTATATTATTAACAACACCTCTATGTACTCCAAGACTTTTAGATTTGCCAATTCCAATAATTTTTAATTTATTATATTCATTTAATGATCCAATCATAGCCACAATTTTAGTGGTACCAATATCCAAACCGACAAATAAATTTTTTCCATTCATATTATTTTTTTTGAGCAATTACTTGATTTTTAAAATTCAAATTAATCGAACTTAATCTTGCCAAAATACTATCGTTTTCAACAGACTTATAAAAGACTTTATAATTCATAAAACAACTTTCAAAATCATTTAAATCATTCATTTTAATTAAGTAAGAATAATTATTTACATAAATATTAAATTTATCATCTATTATTTCTAAACCAGAAATATGATCACTTAAAAAACTATCGTTTTTAATATACTTACCAAACAAGCCTAAATCCTTTAAATAAGTGGAATCAACATCACTAATTATTAAAGGAACACCTTTAGAAAAAATCTTAGATAATGACATTTTATTTCCGCTAGGATCAATATAATATTTATCATTTAAAACTCTAAACACAGGTTCTTTTTCAATAATTTTAACTCCGATTTCACCATCTAAACTTAAAGAAACCTCAGCAGAATCTATAAATGTGTTTTCGTTAATTATTCTCTCAATTTCTTTCAAATTTAGATCTCTTTTTAAAAGATTTAAAGAAATAGAATCACTTTGTTTTAACAATTTATTAACCGATTCAACTGAGATAAAATTAAAGTTTGAGTCAAGGTAATTTATTGTGGTTAAATCAATTTTTCTTTCTCCATTTTTAAACGTACTAAAGGCTGTTAAAAAAATAACTAAAAACAACATTATTAATAATTTAAGTACTCTTAAATTCATTTTAATTTAGAATTGCATTTTTAATTTTATCTACTTCGTTAGAAATATCTCCAGCACCCATCACAACTATTACCTCTGCCTTGGATTTTACAATATGACTAATTAAATCTCTCCTTTCAAGCAGTTTTTTATTATTACTATTTATTTTATTTAATAACGCACTAGAATCAATTCCATTAATAGGATTTTCTCTGGCTGGATATATTTTCATTAAAACTATTTCATTAAACTTCGATAGTTCATTTGCAAACTCGTTCATAAAATCTCTTGTTCTAGAAAATAAATGTGGTTGAAAAACAGCCATTATTTTTTTATTTGGATATAATGAATTAACAGAATCATAAATAGCCTGAATTTCCTTAGGGTGATGAGCATAATCATCAATTAATATTTTTGGAGATTTTAAAACATAACTAAATCTTCTTTTCACTCCTTTAAAGGTCTTAAAAGATTTTACCAAATCATCATCTTTAATTTTTAAATTTTTGCAAATTGCAAAGGCAGCTAAAGCATTACAAACATTATGCATACCTGGCATTTCAAACCTTATATTTTTACATATTCCATTATTATATTTTATATCAAAAAATACATAGTCATCTTCAATTCTATAATTTTTTATACAGAATTGAGCATTAGAACTTATGCCATAACTAATTCCATTAAACGGCAGGTCATAACTATTAAAAAGCACACCATCCTTTTTAATATTATTCGCAAATACTTTAAAGGACTTTTCTAGTTCGTTGCCTGTATGATATATATCTAAGTGGTCTGAATCTATTGATGTAATACATGCAATATTGGGACTCAACGTTAAAAAAGATCTATCAAACTCGTCAGCTTCTACCAATATGATATCTTGTCCATTTTCAATCAAATTACTATTATAATTTTCTGAAATTCCTCCAATAAAAGAAGTAAAATTTATATTATTATCGTATAGCAAATGTGATAAAATTGTTGAGGTGGTGGTTTTACCATGGGTACCCGCTATAGCAATACAAAATTTATTTTGAGAAATAATACCTAATACTTCTGATCTTTTCAAAACGTTATAACCATTTTCTATAAAATAATTTAATTCAATATTATCTTTAGAAATTGCAGGCGTATATATAATTAAAGTGTTAGACTTGTCTTTAAACTCCTTTGGAATATTAGATAAATCTGATTCATAATGAATTTGTGCTCCAGTTTTAGAAAGTTTTAAAGTCAGTTCTGTTTTTATTTTATCATACCCTCCTACGAATTTTTTATTATTTAAATAATATAATGCAATAGATGACATCCCAATTCCTCCAATACCAATAAAATATATTTTACTATAATTTATTTCCATTTTTCAATCTTCTTTTAATTTGTTCTACTATTTCATTTGTAGCATTAGGTTTAGCTAATGATTTTATTGATTTAGAAAGTTCAGTACTAAAACTTTCATCATTTATCATTTTATTAAAAACATTAAAAAACATTTTATCTAAATCCTTTTCTTCAACCATCAATGCAGCATTATTTTTAACAATATTCATTGCATTTTTTGTTTGGTGATCTTCGGCTAGATTAGGTGAAGGGATAAATATAACAGGCTTAGCAACTATACAAAGCTCAGAAATTACACTAGCACCAGCTCTTGAAATGATATAATCTGCAGAACTGTAGGCTTTACTCATATCCTTTATAAAAGGAAATATTTTAATTTTTTTAGAAAAATATTTTTTGTAATTATCATAATATACTTTTCCACATTGCCAAATAATCTCAACATTACTTTTTTTAAAAAATTCTAAATTTTTAGAAATAAATTCATTTATATTTTTTGCTCCTAAACTTCCTCCTAATATTAATAAAACCTTACTAGGTCTATTAATATTAAAAAAATCATCTGATACTTTTCTAGAAATTTTTGATTCTGAAATTTCTTTTCTTACAGGATTTCCTATGTAATATATTTTATTTCTAGGGAAAAATTTATTCATATTTTCATATGCAACACAAATTAACTCAACTGATTTAGATAATATCTTATTTGTTAGACCTGCATATGAATTTTGTTCTTGAATTAGAGTTGGTAATTTTAATTTTGTTGCTATATAAAGAATAGGTCCACTAGCAAATCCCCCAGTTCCAATTACAAAATCAGGTTTGAATTTTTTAATAATAAAATAAGATTTTATAAGACTATGTAAAATTTTTAAAGGAACTAACAAGTTAGAAAGATGCAATTTTCGTTTAATTCCACTAATCCATAAGCCTTTGATATTATAACCATTTTCAGGAACTTTTTTCATCTCCATTCTATCACTTGATCCAACAAATAAAATTTCTGATGAATTAAAACTTTTAGACAATTCATCTGCAATGGATATAGCTGGGTAAATATGCCCACCTGTTCCTCCTCCAGAAATTAAGAATCTATATTTCTTCACCTAAAACATTTAAAGGGTTATTATTTTCTGTTATTTCTTCATTCTTTTTATTAACACTAACACTTAAGACTATTCCTAAGGCCATAAATGTCATCCATATTGAAGTCCCACCTGTACTAATTAATGGTAGAGGTTGACCTGTAACTGGAAAAAGTTGTACCGCTACACCCATATTTATATATGCTTGAAAAATAATTGGTAAACCAACTCCTAAAGCTAGTAATTGACCAAAAACTGTATCAGATTTGTAAGACACTATAATTATTCTCAATAAAAGCCAAGTATACAATAGTAAAATAGAAACCGCTCCTATCGTGCCATATTCCTCACTAATTATAGCATAAATAAAATCTGAAGTACTTTGGGGTAGTAAATTCTTCATGGTACTTTTTCCTGCACCTACGCCAAAAATTGATCCATTAGCTATTGCAGACTTTGCTCTATTTATTTGATAATTTGCCTCTCCCCCATCTGCTCCTAAATAATTTTCAATACGATTAGCCCAAGTATCTATTCTATTTGGCATCATATCTGGATAGCTTTTTGATAAAAGAATGAAAAATGATAAAAGAAATATTCCGAAAAAAATTATTCCAAATAAATATTTAATAGGATATCGACCAATAAATATTAAAGTCAAAATCATTAAAAATATCATAGCTGCAGTAGAGAAATTAGATGGTAAAATCAATAAAATCACAACTGATATAGGAAGCCATAATGGTAAAATTGATTTCGTAAATTTTATTTTTTTATTATAATTTTTAGATAAATAAAAGGCTACGTAAACCATCAATATTACAATTGCCATTGAAGAGGGTTGAAACGATAAACCAACAACTGGTAATTTGATCCACCTGCTCGCGTTGGCTCCATCAATCACATTCCCTTGAATTGCAGTTAGTGCTAGTAAAACAATTATTACTGGTAGTCCAATAACAGATAATCCTTTAAAATATTTATATGGAATTAAATGAGTAGCATACATTATTAATATTCCAATAAAAATAATTGCTATATGCTTGATAATATTTGAAAAAATAAAATCATTTCCAAAATTAGAACTTGCACTATAAACAGGGAGAAATGAAAATATTGCCAATAAAAACACAATTGTCCATATTATTTTATCTCCTTTTATTTTATCTAAAAAAATTTTCATCATAATTTTCTCACAGACTCTTTAAATTGATTTCCTCTGTCCTCAAAATTTTCAAATAAATCAAAACTTGAACAAGCTGGTGAAAGTAATACAGCGTCATTTGGTTTGGCAATTTTATATGCAGAGTTAACAGCTTCTCTCATACTAGTTGTTTCTATTATTAAATCTGAAATAGAGGAAAAGGTCTCAATTATTTTTTTATTATCTAGACCTAAACAAATAATAGCCTTTACTTTTTCTCTAACTAATGGTAACAACTCATTATAATCATTTCCTTTATCCACCCCCCCTACAATCCATACAGTCGAGTTTTTCATAGAATCTAAAGCATAATAAACAGCATTTACGTTAGTTGCCTTAGAATCATTTATATATTTCACTTTTTGAATAGTTAGTACATGCTCCATTCGATGGTTAATAGATTGAAAATTACCCAAAGATTCTTTTAAATCTTGGTTTGTAATATTTAACAATTGAGCAACTGTTGCGGCAGCCATACTATTTTGAGCATTATGCTTTCCCTTTAAGGATAAACTTTCTAATGATATCATAAATTTGTTTTTATTTATATCTAATTTTATATTATTATTTTCTAGGTAAGTTTGATTGAACTGGTCTCTTTTTGAGAAAGAAAATGGTATTTTATTAGACTTAATTTTTCTACTCTTTAACTCTTTATTAATATTGACATCTTCTGCGTTATATATCAAATAATCAGAGCTTATTTGATTAGAAATTATATTAAATTTTGCGTCAACATATTTCTTAAAACTAAACTCATATCTTTCTAAGTGATCAGGTGTAATATTTATTATTACAGCAATTGTTACTTTGAATTTAGTTATACCCTCAAGTTGAAAACTGCTTAATTCTAAAACAATAAAATCATAATCTTTTTTTGCTACTAAAAAAGCAAAGCTATTTCCTATATTTCCTGCTATACCGACATTTAAACCTGAAGACTTTAAAATATGATAAATTAGGCTACAGGTTGTGGTTTTTCCATTCGAGCCAGTTATTCCAATTATTTTTGCATTAGTGAATCTACTTGCAAATTCTATCTCG